>ERZ826016.953-NODE-953-length-30551-cov-4.206519_pt1 | contig 30551 bp, 28 predicted proteins | sample MGYA00519872_ERZ826016 | MGnify/ENA primary metagenome ERZ826016 (study PRJEB31778, sample SAMEA3449218) | human gut metagenome | biome: human gut; feature: human-associated habitat; material: faeces | place: United Kingdom | collected 2010/2012 ... | reverse complement strand
CCGATTGACGATAACGCCAGCGATGTTGAGGGCCGGATCAAAGTGTTGAAAGCCCATCACCGTGGCGGCGATGGAAGTCGACACCGCTTTGCCATCCACCAGCAAAATCACCGGGCAGCCAAGCTGTTTAGCCATCGCCGCGCTGCTGCAGTAGTTGGGGTCGATGCCGTAGCCGTCATACAGGCCCATCACCCCTTCGATAACCGCGATGTCGGCCTGCTGCAGTTGTTCGGCAAACAGCGCGTTGAGTATCGGGGCGGGAAGCATAAAGCTGTCGAGATTGCGGGAGGCGACGCCGCTGATGGCGGTGTGCCAGGCGGTGTCCAGGTAGTCTGGCCCCACTTTACACGGTTGCACCCGCAAACCGCGCTGTTGGAGCAAGCTGAGCAGGCCAAGCGTAACGGTGGTTTTGCCACAACCGCTGCCGGTACCCGCAAGAATAAACGCACGCCTGGTTGCCATACCCTGTCCTGTTCAGGTGGTCGGGGTATAGCTGCGCGCATGCTTGGTCCTGCGACCACGCACCGCTAAGCCACCCACTTCCCACCGAAGTTGTTGGTCAGTTACCGGCAGGCAGGTCTTCTGGCTTAGCCTCGTTCTCGCCCGCCCTTCCCAATCTTTCGATCAGTGGTTTTTGCGGGGTCGTCAGCATCACAGCAGCGGGGGCTGCGGGGGATTTACACCCCCTTCCCTGACACCAAACTGGTGTCGAACCTGTCGGTTGTATTCGCCGATGCGCCATGCATCCGCGGTTAATGTTTCAAGCTTACTTTTACCGCCTCATCGCCTGCAAAATGACGTCAGCGAGGTGAAGCGGTGTTGTGATATTCATCAGTCTCGTATTAACGGACACTCTATCCCATCACAAAAATAAAAACTGGTGTAGTTTATCCCTCGAATATCACTATTTTGTTGCGCTATGACAATTTATTGCTCTACTGTCGTTTTTTTCATTTTATAATGATGAAGATACTCCGGGATATCAAAAATCGGCAATAGCAAAATATTGTCATTTAAAAAGACTCAGTTTGTGATCCGGCATTAATTTGCTGACGAAATGCCTGCGGCGTTACCTGATAGGTCTGGCGAAACACTTTGCAAAAATAGCTGGTTTGCGAAAAACCTAAATTCCGCGCGATGCTGGCAATGCTCCAGTCGCTGTGGCATAGCAGCTCTTTTGCGCTCGCCATCCGCTGCTGATTGACCCAGGCGTTAAAGCCGATCCCCTGATACTTTTTAAACAGTTTGCTGAAGTAGTACGGGCTGAGATAGACGTGCGCCGCCACGTCCTCCAGACGCAGCTCATCGGAGAGATGCGCGTCGATATAGCGCAGCGCCTTCTTCATTTTGCCATCGTGCGGCGAGGCCGCCCGGCAGGCCTGCGCCGGGTCGTTCTGCGGCGGGTTATCTTTGATAACCACAAAGTTGAGCTGTTTTTTCAGGCAATTCTCGACGATCAGCTTCAGCAGATCCGCCGAAGCGATAACCCGCGAATAGTCCATCTCAGGCACATCGCGAAACGCCTGGACCAGCGCCGGATCGTCCTGCCAGCGGTCATCCACGTTCAGAATATCAACCAGTTCAATATCATTGCTCAGACGCACCTGGCCGCACAGCACGAAGCCAACGAGGTGGCCGGCGATCACCAGCGGGATGGAAAAATCAGTTAACCCCGCGTGACAGCGGTAGATACACAGCTGGTCATTTTTCGAGGCTTCCAGCCCGCCGCAGCGGTCGCTCATGCGACAGCGTCCGCTGTGCTCCGGGTGCTGACGCATGAGTTGGCAAAACGGCGTGAAATTAAACAGTTCAGAAATCTCATCACCGTGAATATTGACGACCACAACCGCCAGACTGGTGGCTTGCGCAAAATCCTGTGCGATTTTATTGATGAGTTCTGAGTTCAGGGTACTCGCAGAAATCATGATAAAACCCCTCAGTTAATTTTTTGTTATAAATAAAACATATTATTCATATTTCCCTTTTTTAGCATCAGATCCCGTCGACGATAAAAAAGTGCATTGACAATAACAAAAGTCTCCCAACCCGGGGAGACTTTTTGAGCGGTTCGTGATATCGGTTCATGAAATAGTTTTGCTATTTCAGTAATACATTTTTCACTGGATGCTAACGCGTATTTTTCTCCTCAACGCAGGTATGACAGGGAAGATTATTGGCGATGAGAAAACGATAAATTGCGGCGCCGAGGCAGGCGCCCAGCAATGGCGCGATGATGGGCACGATAAAATAGGGAATATCCCTTCCGCCAGTCATCGCGATGTCGCCCCACCCGGCGAGCCAGGCAAATAATTTCGGGCCAAAATCGCGCGCCGGGTTCATCGCAAAACCGGTAAGCGGCCCGGTCGAGGCGCCGATCACCGCTACCAGAATGCCAATCAACAGCGGCGCCAGCGGGCCCTTGGGTACGCCATTGCCATCATCGGTGAGCGCCATGATCATCCCCATCAACATCGAGGTGATCACCACCTCCACCAGCGCCGCATGCCAGATGCTGAGCTCAGGCGCCGGGTAGGTACTGAAGATACTGGCCAGTTGCAGGCTTTCCAGGCTGCCACGCACCATATGATGTACCGTTTCAAATTGCGTAAACAGGGTGCTGTAAAGTATCCAGGCCAACACGGCGCCGCCAAACGCGCCGGCGACCTGGGCCACGATATAGGGCAACACTTTTCTGCCCGGGAAGCAGGCAAACAGCCACAGGGCGACGGTGACGGCGGGGTTCAGATGCCCCCCCGAAATGCCGGCCGTCAGGTACACCGCCAGAGAAATACCCAGTCCCCAGATAATACAGATCTCCCACAGCCCCAGGCTGGCGCCAGCCAGCTTCAGAGCACTCAGGCAGCAGATACCAAAAAACAGAAATAGCCCGGTGCCTAAAAACTCGGCGATACATTGCGCACGTAAAGAACCATTCATTGTGACACCTCTTGACGAAGTTCGTGTCCAGGCCAGCCAACCATCCGCTGGCTCGTTGGGTACGGCGAGGCCCACTATAGAAACCGGCGGCAGCAAAGTGTTGGCATCCTGCGGAAAACGGGCGGCGTAAAGTCGCTGAAGAAGAGCAATTTATTGCTATTTGCTCGCGAATCCATGCAGCAATGGCGGGCGTTCAGGGGATATTTTTATTTCCAACTCAATAATAAAAAATTGCAAAAGCGCAGTGCTTATTTTCCAACAAATATCACACCACGCAAAATATCGCATAGCAAAAACAATTTAAAAAATCACGCCCAAAAATGTAAATACGGAACAGCATCCGCAAGATAATCACATTAATAAGTAAAATAAAAACCAATAAAAACAACAATATAAAATAAATCATGACTATTTATTATTATATAAAAACCACTATTTTTTCGTTCTACACCATCAACTCAGCCATTCTTTTTCGCCGCCCCGCCATATAGTTCCCTCACTGGAACATACCCTGCGAGGTCTTTATGCAACAAGAAGCATTAGGAATGGTAGAAACCAAAGGCTTAACCGCAGCCATAGAGGCCGCTGACGCAATGGTTAAGTCGGCCAATGTTTTATTAGTTGGCTATGAAAGGATCGGTTCAGGCCTGGTGACCGTCATCGTGCGTGGCGACGTGGGGGCAGTTAAAGCCGCTACCGACGCCGGTGCCGCCGCAGCCCGCCACGTGGGCGAGGTGAAAGCCGTACACGTTATTCCCCGCCCCCATACCGATGTTGAAAAAATCTTACCGAAGGGGAATAGCCAATGAGCAGCAATGAGCTGGTTGAACAGATCATGGCGCAAGTCATAGCCCGTGTGGCGACGCCAGAGCAGCAGGCGCTTCCCGATACCCCCCATCCCACAGGAGAGACGGCTATGGCAGAGAAAAGCTGCAGCTTAACGGAATTTGTCGGGACCGCCATTGGCGACACCCTCGGGCTGGTCATCGCCAACGTGGATGCCGCATTGCTGGAAGCCATGAAGCTTGAAAAACGCTATCGCTCTATCGGCATCCTCGGTGCGCGCACCGGCGCCGGGCCGCACATTATGGCCGCCGATGAAGCGGTCAAAGCCACCAACACCGAAGTGGTCAGCATTGAGCTTCCTCGCGACACCAAAGGCGGCGCCGGCCATGGCTCGCTGATTGTGCTGGGCGGGAACGATGTTTCCGACGTCAAACGCGGGATTGAGGTCGCGCTGAAAGAGCTGGACCGTACTTTCGGCGATGTCTACGGCAACGAGGCGGGTCATATCGAGCTGCAGTATACCGCGCGCGCCAGCTACGCCCTGGAAAAAGCCTTCGGCGCTCCGCTGGGCCGCGCCTGCGGGATTATCGTCGGCGCGCCGGCGTCCGTTGGCGTGCTGATGGCCGATACCGCGCTGAAATCAGCCAACGTCGAAGTGGTGGCTTACAGCTCACCGGCCCACGGCACCAGCTTCAGCAACGAAGCCATCCTGGTGATTTCCGGCGACTCCGGCGCGGTGCGCCAGGCGGTGATCTCCGCCCGGGAGATCGGCAAAACCGTACTGGGGACGCTGGGCGCCGAACCGAAAAACGATCGCCCCTCCTACATTTAATATCCGCGAGGCTGATTCATGAGATCGAAAAGATTTGAAGCACTGGCGAAACGCCCTGTGAATCAGGATGGTTTCGTTAAGGAGTGGATTGAAGAGGGCTTTATCGCGATGGAAAGCCCTAACGATCCCAAACCTTCTATCCGCATCGTCAACGGCGCGGTGACCGAACTCGACGGTAAACCGGTTGAGCAGTTCGACCTGATTGACCACTTTATCGCGCGCTACGGCATTAATCTGGCACGTGCCGAAGAAGTGATGGCCATGGATTCGGTCAAGCTCGCCAACATGCTCTGCGACCCGAACGTTAAACGCAGCGACATCGTGCCGCTCACTACCGCGATGACCCCGGCGAAAATCGTCGAAGTGGTGTCGCATATGAACGTGGTCGAGATGATGATGGCGATGCAAAAAATGCGCGCCCGCCGCACGCCGTCCCAGCAGGCGCATGTCACTAATATCAAAGATAATCCGGTACAGATTGCCGCCGACGCCGCTGAAGGCGCATGGCGCGGCTTTGACGAGCAGGAGACCACCGTCGCCGTGGCGCGCTACGCGCCGTTCAACGCCATCGCCCTGCTGGTCGGTTCACAGGTGGGCCGCCCCGGCGTCCTCACCCAGTGTTCGCTGGAAGAAGCCACCGAGCTGAAACTGGGCATGCTGGGCCATACCTGCTATGCCGAAACCATTTCGGTCTACGGTACGGAACCGGTGTTTACCGATGGCGATGACACCCCATGGTCGAAAGGCTTCCTCGCCTCCTCCTACGCCTCGCGCGGCCTGAAAATGCGCTTTACCTCCGGCTCCGGCTCTGAAGTGCAGATGGGTTATGCCGAAGGCAAATCGATGCTGTATCTCGAAGCGCGCTGCATCTACATCACCAAAGCCGCCGGGGTGCAAGGCCTGCAGAATGGCTCCGTCAGCTGTATCGGCGTGCCGTCCGCCGTACCGTCGGGTATCCGCGCCGTACTGGCGGAAAACCTGATTTGCTCAGCGCTGGATCTGGAGTGCGCCTCAAGTAACGATCAAACCTTTACCCACTCGGATATGCGGCGTACCGCGCGCCTGCTGATGCAGTTCCTGCCAGGCACCGACTTTATCTCCTCCGGTTACTCGGCGGTGCCGAACTACGACAACATGTTTGCCGGTTCCAACGAAGATGCCGAAGACTTCGACGACTACAACGTGATCCAGCGCGATCTGAAGGTCGATGGCGGCCTGCGGCCGGTGCGTGAAGAGGACGTGATCGCCATTCGTAATAAAGCCGCCCGCGCGCTGCAAGCGGTATTTGCCGGCATGGGTTTGCCGCCAATTACGGATGAAGAGGTGGAGGCCGCCACTTACGCCCACGGTTCAAAAGATATGCCTGAGCGCAACATCGTTGAGGACATCAAGTTTGCCCAGGAGATCATCAACAAGAACCGCAACGGCCTGGAGGTGGTGAAAGCCCTGGCGAAAGGCGGCTTCCCCGATGTCGCCCAGGACATGCTCAATATTCAGAAAGCCAAGCTCACCGGCGACTACCTGCACACCTCCGCCATCATCGTCGGCGAAGGCCAGGTGCTCTCAGCCGTGAATGACGTGAACGATTATGCCGGTCCGGCAACAGGCTACCGCCTGCAAGGCGAGCGCTGGGAAGAGATTAAAAATATCCCGGGCGCGCTCGATCCCAATGAACTTGGCTAAGGGGTGAAAAATGGAAATTAACGAAACGCTGCTGCGCCAGATTATCGAAGAGGTGCTGTCGGAGATGAAATCAGGCGCAGATAAGCCGGTCTCCTTTAGCGCGCCTGCGGCTTCTGTCGCCTCTGCCGCACCGGTCGCCGTTGCGCCTGTGTCCGGCGACAGCTTCCTGACGGAAATCGGCGAAGCCAAACCCGGCACGCAGCAGGATGAAGTCATAATTGCCGTCGGGCCAGCGTTTGGTCTGGCGCAAACCGCCAATATCGTCGGCATTCCGCATAAAAATATTCTGCGCGAAGTGATCGCCGGCATTGAGGAAGAAGGCATCAAAGCCCGGGTGATCCGCTGCTTTAAATCTTCTGACGTCGCCTTCGTGGCGGTGGAAGGCAACCGCCTGAGCGGCTCCGGCATCTCGATCGGTATTCAGTCGAAAGGCACCACCGTCATCCACCAGCGGGGCCTGCCGCCGCTTTCCAATCTGGAACTCTTCCCGCAGGCGCCGCTGCTGACCCTGGAAACCTACCGCCAGATTGGCAAAAACGCCGCGCGCTACGCCAAACGCGAGTCGCCGCAGCCGGTGCCGACGCTCAACGATCAGATGGCTCGTCCCAAATACCAGGCGAAGTCGGCCATTTTGCACATTAAAGAGACCAAATACGTAGTGACCGGCAAAAACCCGCAGGAACTGCGCGTGGCGCTTTAACAAAGGATATCCCGATGAATACCGACGCAATTGAATCCATGGTACGCGACGTGCTGAGCCGGATGAACAGCCTACAGGACGGGGCAACGCCCGCGCCAGCCGCACCGACAAACGACACCGCTCGCCAGCCTAAAGTCAGCGACTACCCGTTAGCCACCCGCCATCCGGAGTGGGTCAAAACCGCTACCAATAAAACGCTCGATGACCTGACGCTGGAGAACGTATTAAGCGATCGCGTTACGGCGCAGGACATGCGCATCACCCCGGAAACGCTGCGTATGCAGGCGGCGATCGCCCAGGATGCCGGACGCGATCGGCTGGCGATGAACTTTGAGCGGGCCGCCGAGCTCACCGCGGTTCCCGACGACCGGATCCTTGAGATCTACAACGCCCTGCGCCCATACCGTTCCACCCAGGCGGAGCTACTGGCGATCGCTGATGACCTCGAGCATCGCTACCAGGCCCGGCTCTGTGCCGCCTTTGTTCGGGAAGCGGCCGGGCTGTACGTCGAGCGTAAGAAACTGAAAGGCGACGATTAACAGGGGGCAAGCATGCGCTATATCGCTGGCATTGATATTGGCAACTCATCGACAGAGGTCGCCCTGGCGACGGTCGATGACGCAGGTGTGCTGAACATCCGCCACAGCGCGCTGGCTGAAACCACCGGTATTAAAGGCACATTACGTAATGTGTTCGGTATTCAGGAGGCGCTAACACAGGCGGCAAAAGCGGCAGGCATTCAGGTCAGCGATATCTCGCTTATTCGCATTAACGAAGCCACGCCGGTCATTGGCGATGTGGCGATGGAGACCATCACGGAAACCATCATCACCGAGTCCACCATGATCGGCCACAACCCGAAGACACCCGGCGGCGTCGGACTGGGGGTCGGCATCACCATCACACCGGAGGCGCTGCTGTCCTGCGCTGCGGACGCCCCCTATATTCTGGTGGTCTCCTCAGCCTTTGACTTTGCCGATGTCGCTGCGATGGTCAATGCGGCGACGGCAGCGGGCTATCAGATTTCCGGCATTATTTTGCAGCAGGATGATGGCGTGCTGGTCAATAACCGGCTACAGCAACCGCTGCCGGTGATCGATGAAGTTCAGCATATCGACCGTATTCCACTTGGCATGCTGGCGGCGGTCGAGGTCGCTTTACCCGGCAAGATTATCGAAACGCTCTCCAACCCCTATGGTATTGCCACCGTTTTCAATCTCAACGCCGAAGAGACCAAAAATATCGTGCCAATGGCGCGGGCGCTGATTGGCAATCGTTCGGCCGTAGTGGTGAAAACCCCCTCCGGCGACGTCAAGGCACGGACTATTCCGGCGGGGAATCTGCTGCTCATCGCTCAGGGGCGCAGCGTACAGGTTGATGTGGCCGCCGGGGCGGAAGCCATCATGAAGGCGGTTGACGGCTGCGGCAAACTGGACAACGTCGCGGGAGAAGCGGGCACCAATATCGGCGGCATGCTTGAGCACGTGCGCCAGACCATGGCGGAGCTTACCAATAAGCCAGCTCAGGAGATCCGCATTCAGGATCTGCTGGCCGTTGATACGGCGGTGCCGGTCAGCGTGACCGGTGGCCTGGCGGGGGAGTTCTCGCTGGAGCAGGCGGTGGGTATCGCCTCGATGGTCAAGTCGGATCGCCTGCAGATGGCCCTGATCGCCCGTGAAATTGAGCACAAACTGCAGATTGCGGTTCAGGTGGGTGGCGCTGAGGCGGAAGCGGCCATTCTCGGGGCGCTCACCACTCCCGGCACCACGCGCCCGCTGGCGATCCTCGATCTGGGCGCCGGGTCGACCGACGCCTCCATTATCAATGCGCAAGGAGAGATCAGCGCCACTCACCTGGCCGGCGCCGGCGATATGGTCACGATGATCATCGCCCGCGAGCTGGGGCTTGAGGACCGCTACCTGGCGGAAGAGATCAAAAAATACCCGCTGGCGAAAGTCGAAAGCCTGTTTCATCTGCGTCATGAAGACGGCAGCGTCCAGTTTTTTCCGTCGGCCTTACCACCGGCGGTATTTGCCCGCGTCTGCGTGGTGAAACCGGATGAACTGGTTCCCCTGCCCGGCGATCTGCCGCTGGAGAAGGTGCGCGCCATTCGCCGTAGCGCTAAATCACGCGTCTTTGTCACCAACGCCCTGCGGGCTTTACGTCAGGTGAGCCCTACCGGCAACATTCGCGACATTCCCTTCGTGGTGCTGGTGGGCGGCTCGTCCCTCGATTTCGAGATCCCCCAGCTGGTCACCGACGCGCTGGCGCACTACCGGCTGGTTGCCGGGCGCGGCAACATCCGCGGCAGTGAAGGCCCACGCAATGCGGTCGCCAGCGGATTACTCCTCTCCTGGCAAAAAGGAGGCACGCATGGAGAGTAGCGTAGTCGCCCCCGCCATCGTCATTGCCGTCACTGACGAATGCAGCGAACAGTGGCGCGATGTCCTGCTGGGCATTGAAGAGGAGGGCATTCCTTTCGTTCTGCAACCGCAGACCGGCGGCGATCTGGTCCAACACGCCTGGCAGGCGGCGCAGCGTTCGCCGCTACTGGTGGGCATCGCCTGCGACCGGGAACAGCTCATCGTGCACTACAAAAATTTACCCGCATCAACTCCGCTGTTTTCGTTGAGGTATCACCAGGACAGGCTGGCCCGGCGAAACACTGGCAACAATGCGGCTCGTCTCGTCAAAGGGATCCCATTTCGGGATCGCAATGCTTAATCCACAGGAGAACACAATATGAATAACGCACTAGGACTGGTTGAAACGAAAGGCCTGGTTGGCGCCATTGAAGCCGCTGATGCAATGGTGAAATCTGCCAACGTGCAGTTGATTGGTTACGAAAAAATTGGCTCCGGGCTGATTACCGTGATGGTCCGCGGAGACGTCGGTGCAGTGAAAGCCGCCGTTGACGCCGGCAGCGCGGCGGCCAGCGTGGTCGGCGAAGTCAAGTCCAGCCACGTGATCCCGCGCCCGCACAGCGATGTCGAGGCCATCCTGCCGAAATCCGTCTGACCCTGAAACAAGGAGCACTGCGTGAAGCAATCACTGGGATTACTTGAGGTCAGCGGCCTGGCCCTGGCCATCACCTGCGCCGACGCCATGGCGAAAGCGGCCGCCATCACGCTGCTCGCCCTGGAAAAGACCAACGGCTCCGGCTGGATGGTGGTGAAGATCGCCGGTGATGTGGCCTCTGTCCAGGCGGCGGTGATGACCGGGGCCGAACTCGCCGACCGGCAGCAGGGGCTGGTGGCGCAGAAGGTTATCGCCAGGCCCGGCGCAGGCCTGCTGCCAGCCCGCGTCGAAGCGCCTTCACCAGCACCTGACGCTGCTCTGGAAGAGGAGAACGCCACCGTAATGGATGAGCGCAGAGATCCCGCAGACACCCTCCCCCGCCCTGCGGAGCAGGTGACCTGCAACCTGTGCCTGGACCCGCACTGTCCCCGGCAAAAAGGCGAACCTCGCTCGCAGTGCCTGCACGCCGGTAAACGAGGTGACGCGTAATGGATAAACAACAGCTGGCTTCAACAGTCAACAAAGTGCTGGATGAGATGCGCCAGCGTCCCATCCCTATCGGTATCTCCAGTCGCCATATCCATTTAGCGGCGGAGGACTATGCCAGGCTTTTTCCCGCTCAGCCCATCCAGCCGAAAAAAGCGCTGCTGCAGCCCGGACAGTATGCTGCAGAGCAGACGGTGACCCTGGTTGGCCCCAAAGGACGATTAAACAACGTGCGCCTGCTCGGCCCTTTGCGCCAGACCAGCCAGGTGGAAATCTCACGCACCGACGCCCGGACTCTCGGTATCGCCGCGCCGCTGCGCATGTCAGGCAATCTGCAGGACACGCCGGGGATCCGCCTGATAAGTCCCTTTGCCGAACAGGAGCTGAGCAGCGGGACGATCGTCGCCCAACGACATATTCATATGTCCCCGCTCGATGCCCTGATCCTGCGCGTCGCCCATGGCGATAGCGTCGCGGTGGCGATCGAAGGCAGCGACAGGCGGCTTATCTTCGACAATGTAGCGGTCCGCGTAGCCCCGGATATGCGTCTTGAGATGCACATCGATACTGACGAAGCCAATGCGGCAGGCGCTGACGCTGCGCAGGCCTGGGCTACGCTGGTGACGAAGCCATGAACCACGCGATGCTGCAGCGTATCGTCGAAGAGGTCGCCGCCCGTCTGCGTCGTCGCGCCCGGAGTACGGCCACGCTCAGCGTGGCCCAGCTCGGCGAAGCGGATATCCACAGCCTGCTGTGCCAGCACGCTTCGCTGCGCATCGTGCAGGTGGATTTACCGCTGCTGGAGCAGCTTACCGGCCAGCGCGCGCTGACGGCCGCCGGTTGCGCGTTGCATGAGGCGATGGCCTGGGGCGTTCGGGTACAGCTAACGCTGCTTCCCACCCTGATCCCCGCGCTGGCGGTAAAAAAACTCGCCCGTTTGCCGCTGACGTTCAGCGACCCGCCTGGCCAGCCCGTCAGGCTTCACGCCGCGTCGGTGGTCACCTACGCCGATGTAGCCCGCCTCCACGGAGGTTATCTGGTGCTGCGCCGCCGCCCCATTATCACCGCCCTCGCCCGCGAAGCGGCCGTCGCGCGGCATGTTCAATTGATTACGCAGGAGTGAACTATGCATCTGGCACGCGTGACCGGCGCCGTCGTCTCGACGCAAAAATCGCCCTCTCTGAACGGCAAAAAACTGCTGCTGGTGCGCCGGGTAAGCACAGACGACGAACATCCATTTCCGCCCGCGAGCGGCGATGAAGTGGCGGTAGATTCGGTTGGCGCTGGCGTCGGCGAACTGGTGCTGCTCTGCAGCGGCTCGAGCGCACGCCACGTCTTTAGCGGCCCGAATGAGGCCATCGATCTTGCCGTTGTGGGCATTGTTGACTCACTTTCACGCTAAGGGGGCGCCTGTGGCTATCTATACCCGAACCGGCGATGCCGGCAGTACATCACTCTTTACCGGCCAGCGGGTCAGCAAGACGCATCCGCGCGTCGAAGCCTACGGTACCCTGGATGAACTGAACGCGGTGCTGAGCCTGTGCGTCTGCGCCGTCGCTGAAGAGGAACATCGCGTCCTGCTCGAAGCCCTGCAGCAGCATATTTTCTGGTTCAGCGCGGAGCTCGCCAGCGACAGCGAACAGCCATCACCGGGTAAGCGCTATATCAGCAGCGAAGAGATTGCCCTGCTGGAGCAGACCATCGATCGCGAGATGGCCCGCATGCCGGCGCTGCACCAGTTTGTGTTGCCCGGGCGGTGCGAAGCCGCCAGTCGCCTGCACTTGGCCCGCACCGTTGCCCGTCGGGCGGAGCGCCGGCTGGTCGAGCTGGCGGCAGAGGTCACTCTCCGTCAGATACTGCTGCGTTATCTGAACCGCTTATCTGACTGTCTGTATGCCCTGGCGCGCAGCGAGGATCATGCCGATCACCAGCGCCGGCTCGTCGCGGAGATCGCGGCCCGCTACCTGGCCGCCAGCGGGTCGCCTGCGCCCGACGCGCCCAAAGCCCAGGCCGGGTCGCTCTCCTTTCACGAGCTGCATCAGCTTACCCGTCAGGCCATCGAACACGCCCGCCTGCTGCAGGTGCCGGTGGTGGTGAGCATCGTTGACGCACACGGTACCGAAACCGTGACCTGGCGAATGCCCGATGCGCTGCTGGTCAGCAGCGAGCTGGCGCCGAAAAAAGCCTGGACCGCCGTCGCCATGAAAACCGCCACCCACGAGCTCGCGACGACCGTACAGCCAGGCGCTGCGCTGTACGGTCTGGAGAGCCATCTGCAGGGCAAAGTCGTCACCTTTGGCGGCGGATATCCGCTGTGGCGCGATGGCCAGCTAATAGCCGGCCTCGGGATTAGCGGCGGCAGCATCGAGCAGGATATGGCTATTGCACAGGCTGCTATGGCGGCCATTAACGTGAGAACACATCAATGAATACAGCAGAACTGGAAACCCTTATCCGCACCATTCTCAGCGAAAAGCTCGCGCCCGCCCCCGTTTCTCAGGAACAGCAGGGCATTTTCCGCGACGTCGGCAGCGCCATCGACGCCGCCCATCAGGCTTTTCTCCGCTATCAGCAGTGTCCGCTAAAAACCCGCAGCGCCATTATCAGCGCGCTGCGGGAGACGCTGGCCCCCGAGCTGGCGACGCTGGCGGAGGAGAGCGCCACGGAAACCGGCATGGGCAACAAAGAAGATAAATATCTGAAAAATAAAGCTGCCCTTGAGAACACACCGGGCATTGAGGATCTCACTACCAACGCCCTCACCGGCGATGGCGGGATGGTGCTGTTTGAGTACTCACCGTTCGGGGTTATTGGCGCCGTGGCGCCCAGCACCAACCCAACGGAAACCATTATCAACAACAGTATCAGCATGCTGGCGGCGGGTAACAGCGTCTATTTCAGCCCTCATCCCGGCGCGAAAAAGGTCTCGTTAAAGCTTATTGCCAGGATCGAAGAGATCGCCTACCGCTGCAGCGGGATCCGTAACCTGGTGGTGACCGTTGCCGAGCCGACCTTTGAAGCCACCCAGCAAATGATGGCCCACCCGCTGATTGCCGTTCTGGCTATCACCGGCGGCCCTGGCATTGTGGCGATGGGCATGAAAAGCGGTAAAAAAGTGATCGGCGCTGGCGCCGGCAATCCGCCGTGCATCGTTGATGAAACGGCCGATCTCGTCAAAGCCGCCGAAGATATCATCAGCGGCGCCGCCTTCGATTACAACCTGCCCTGTATCGCCGAAAAAAGCCTGATCGTCGTCGCCTCCGTCGCTGACCGCCTGATCCAGCAGATGCAGGATTTTGACGCGCTGCTGTTGAGCCCGCAGGAGAACGATACCCTGCGCGCCGTCTGCCTGCCCGACGGCGCGGCGAATAAAAAACTGGTTGGTAAGAGCCCGGCTGAGCTGCTGGCGGCCGCCGGTCTCGCCGTCCCTTCCCGCCCCCCTCGCCTGCTGATAGCCGAGGTGCAGGCGAACGACCCCTGGGTGACCTGCGAGCAACTGATGCCGGTGCTGCCGATCGTCCGGGTCGCCGATTTTGATAGCGCCCTGGCCCTGGCCCTGCGCGTTGAGGAGGGTCTGCACCACACCGCCATTATGCACTCGCAGAATGTCTCGCGGCTCAATCTGGCGGCACGCACGCTGCAGACCTCCATTTTTGTCAAAAATGGTCCGTCTTACGCGGGTATCGGCGTCGGCGGCGAAGGGTTTACCACCTTCACCATCGCCACGCCAACCGGAGAAGGCACCACCTCCGCGCGGACGTTCGCCCGCCTGCGGCGCTGCGTGTTAACCAACGGTTTTTCCATTCGCTAGCCGGGGGCGCCATGCACACCTTTTCTCTGCAAACGCGCCTCTACAGCGGCCCGGGCAGCCTGGCCGCGCTGCAGCGCTTTAGCCATCAGCACATCTGGATCGTCTGCGACGGCTTCCTGGCGCGCTCGCCGCTGTTCGAGCGGCTGCGCGCCGCGCTGCCCGCCAGCAACCGCGTCAGCGTGTTCAGTGATATTACACCGGATCCGACCATTCACACCGTGGCGAAAGGGATAGCGCAGATGCAGGCCCTGCGTCCGCAGGTGGTGATCGGCTTCGGCGGCGGCTCGGCGATGGACGCCGCCAAGGCGATCGTCTGGTTCAGCCAGCAGGGCGGGCTGCCTGTCGACACCTGCGTGGCGATCCCCACCACCAGCGGTACCGGGTCGGAAGTGACCAGCGCCTGCGTCATCAGCGACCCGGAAAAAGGGATCAAGTACCCGCTGTTCCATGAGGCGCTCTGTCCCGACATGGCGATCCTCGACCCAACGCTGGTGATCAGCGTACCGCCCACCATCACAGCCCATACCGGACTGGACGTCCTGACCCACGCCCTTGAGGCATGGGTATCGCCGCAGGCCACCGATTTTACCGATGCGCTGGCGGAAAAGGCCGCCAGGCTGGTGTTTCGCGCCCTACCCGTTGCGGTTCGCCAGGGCGACTGCGTTGCGACCCGCAGCAAAATGCACAATGCTTCAACCCTTGCCGGTATGGCCTTTAGCCAGGCTGGCCTTGGGCTCAATCATGCTATCGCCCATCAGCTTGGCGGCCAGTTTCACCTTCCCCATGGCCTGGCCAACGCGCTGCTGCTGACCGCGGTGATCCGCTTCAACGCCGGCGAGCCGCGAGCGGCGAAGCGCTATGCGCGCCTGGCCAGGGCCTGCCGGTTCTGCCCGCCGGAAGCTGGCGAACAGGAGGCTCTCCAGGCGCTGCTTGCCGCGGTGGAAACACTGAAACAGCAGTGCGCCATTCCCACCCTCAAGGGCGTCTTGCAGGAAAAATATCCCCTTTTCTTATCGCGAATTCCCGCCATGGTGCCGGCCGCGCTGGCCGACGCCACCCTGCGCACCAACCCGCGTCCGGCCGATGGCGCGGCCATCGCGCAACTGCTGGAGAGCCTGCAATGAGTGAAGCGATAGTGCCACTACCAGACATTGACGCGGCGGAGATCCGCGAGCGCGTCCGGGCCGCCGGCGTGGTGGGCGCCGGTGGCGCAGGCTTTCCGACCCACATCAAACTGCAGGCCCGGGTAGACACCGTGCTGGTGAACGCCGCCGAATGCGAACCGATGCTGAAGGTTGATCAACAGCTAATGGCGCAGCAGGCTGACCGGCTGATCCGCGGCCTGGGTTACGCAATGACCGCCACCGGCGCCCGGGAAGGGATCATTGCCCTGAAGGCGAAATATACTCCGGCGATTGCGGCGTTAACCCCGCGACTATCGGAATGGGCCCGGCTGCATATTCTGCCTGATGTCTATCCGGCCGGGGATGAGGTGCTCACTATCTGGCTGGCGACGGGTCGTCGCGTGCCGCCTGCCGCGCTGCCGGTCAGCGTCGGCGTAGTGGTCAATAACGTGCAGACGGTACTCAATATCGCCAGAGCCGTGGAGCAGGGCTATCCGGTGACTCGCCGGACGTTGACCGTCAATGGCGCTGTCGCCCGCCCGCTGACGCTGACCGTACCGCTGGGCATGTCGCTGCGCGAGGTGCTGGATCTGGCCGGCGGCGCGACGGTTGCCGAACCGGGGTTTATCAACGGCGGTCCGATGATGGGCTCGCTTATGACCTCCCTGGAGACACCGGTCACCAAAACCACCGGCGGCCTGCTGGTGCTCCCGGGCAACCATCCGTTGATCCAGCGACGGCGGCAGGATGAACGCACCCTGCTCGCCATCGCCCGCACCGTCTGTGAGCAGTGCCGTTTATGCACAGATTTATGCCCCCGGCACCTGATCGGCCATGAGCTTTCCCCTAATCTGCTGGTGCGGGCGGTGAACTATCGCCAGGCGGCCACCCCGTCGCTGCTGCTCAGCGCCCTGACCTGCTCGGAGTGCAACGTTTGCGAGAGCGTCGCCTGCCCGGTGGGGATTTCCCCTATGCGCATCAACCGTCTGCTGAAACGTGAGCTGAGAGCGAAAAATCTGCGCTACGAAGGACCGCTGCGTCCGGCGGACGAGATGGCGAAGCACCGCCTGGTGCCGGTCAAACGGCTCATCAGCAAACTGGGGCTTGATCCCTGGTATCAGGAGGCGCCGCTGACGGCGGTGGAGCCGGAGGTGGGCTGCGTCACCCTGCCGCTGCGCCAGCATATCGGCATCAGCGCCGTCCCCTGCGTCGCGCCGGGAGAGCGAGTAACGCGCGGCCAGCTGCTGGCAGACATCCCTGCCGACGCCCTCGGTGCGCCGGTACACGCCAGTATTGACGGCCAGGTCTCCGCCATCACGGAGCAGGCCATTACGCTTGTAAGAGGTTAATCATGACCCAGGCTATCGGAATTTTAGAACTGACCAGTATCGCCAGGGGAATGGAGCTGGGCGACGTCATGCTGAAAAGCGCGAACGTACAGCTCCTGCTCTGCAGAACCCTTTGTCCCGGGAAATTCCTGCTGATGCTCGGCGGCGACGTCGGCGCCGTGCAACAGGCAATCGCCGCCGGCACGGCGCGCGCCGGGGAGATGCTGGTGGACAGCCTGGTGCTGGCCAACATTCACCCCAGCGTACTGCCGGCGATCAGCGGACTCAACGTGGTCGAGCAGCGGCAGGCGGCGGGGATCGTCGAAACCTGGAGCGTGGCAGCGTGCATCAGCGCCGCCGACCGCGCGGTGAAAGCGGCCAACGTCACCCTGGTGCGCATCCATATGGCGTTTGGTATCGGCGGCAAGTGTTACATGGTGGTGGCGGGTGATATCGCCGATGTCGACAACGCCGTCACGGTGGCCAGCGACAGTGCAGGCGAGAAAGGATTACTGGTTTACCGGGCAGTGATCCCGCGACCGCACGACGCGCTGTGGCAACAGCTGATGGAGGGATAATGGAACCGCAAACCCCTACCGAACGCATGATCCAGGAGTATGTCCCGGGTAAACAGGTCACTCTGGCGCATCTCATCGTCAATCCGGGCAAAGATCTGTTCAAAAAGCTGGGCCTGCCGGACGCGGTCTCCGCTATCGGCATTCTCACCATTACCCCCAGTGAGGCGTCGATCATCGCCTGTGACATCGCCACTAAGTCCGGCGCGGTGGAGATCGGCTTTCTCGATCGCTTCACCGGCGCGGTGGTGTTGACCGGCGATGTCTCCGCCGTGGAGTACGCGCTAAAGCAGGTTACGCGCACGCTCGGCGAGTTGATGCGCTTCACCGCCTGTCCAATTACCCGGACCTGAGCCCATGAAACGCCTGATGCTAATCGGACCCAGCCAGTGCGGCAAAACCTCGCTGACCCAGGTATTGCGTGGCGAAACCCTGCGTTATCAAAAAACGCAGGCCATCGTCTGGACGCCGACCGCCATCGACACCCCGGGGGAATATCTGGAAAACCGCTGCCTGTACAGCGCGCTGCTCACCAGCGCCTGCGAGGCCGATGTCATCGCGCTGGTACTGAATGCCGATGCGCCCTGGTCACCCTTTTCTCCGGGGTTTACCGCTCCGATGAACCGCCCGGTCATCGGGGTGATCACCAAAGCCGATTTGGCCGCCCCGCCCCGTCTGCAACAGGTCCGGGCATGGCTCGAGGCGGCAGGCGCCGAACATATCTTTATCACCAGCGCGTTAACCGGCGACGGGCTTGATGACCTGCTCGCCTGCCTGAACGCAGAGGAATATCAATGACCTATAAAATCATGGCGATCAACGCCGGCAGCTCCTCCCTGAAGTTTCAGCTGCTTAACATGCCGCAGGGAGCGCTGCTCTGCCAGGGGCTGATCGAACGTATTGGCCTGCCCGAGGCCCGCTTCACGCTGAAAACGCCGACGCAGAAATGGCAGGAGACGCTGCCCATCGCCGATCACCATGAGGCAGTGACCCTGCTGCTGGAGGCGCTGACCGGCCGCGGGATCCTGAGCAGCCTGCAGGAGATAGACGGCGTTGGCCACCGCGTCGCCCACGGCGGCGAACGCTTCAAAGACGCCGCGCTGGTCTGCGACGACACCCTGCGGGAGATCGAACGCCTGGCGGAGCTGGCGCCGTTGCATAACCCGGTCAATGCGCTGGGCATACGTCTCTTTCGCCAGCTGTTACCCGCGGTACCGGCGGTGGCGGTCTTTGATACCGCCTTTCACCAGACCCTGAAGCCGGAGGCCTGGCTCTATCCCCTGCCCTGGCGCTATTACGCCGAGCTGGGCATTCGCCGCTACGGTTTTCACGGCACCAGCCATCACTATGTCAGTAGCGCGCTGGCGGAAAAGCTGGGCGTACCGCTGAGCGCCCTGCGGGTAGTGAGCTGCCACCTGGGCAATGGCTGTAGCGTCTGCGCCATCTAAGGCGGGCAGTCGGTGAATACCTCAATGGGCTTTACTCCCCAGTCCGGGGTGATGATGGGCACCCGCAGCGGCGATATCGATCCGTCGATTCTTCCCTGGCTGGTGGAGAAAGAGGGGAAATCCGCCCTGCAGCTCAGCCAGCTACTGAATAATGAATCCGGGCTGCTGGGCGTCTCCGGCGTGTCTTCTGATTACCGCGACGTCGAACAGGCAGCCGACGCCGGCAACGAAAGGGCGGCTCTGGCGCTGTCGCTGTTTGCCGAACGCATTCGCGCGACTATCGGCAGCTATATCATGCAGATGGGAGGTCTGGACGCGCTGATCTTTACCGGCGGCATAGGCGAGCATTCCGCCCGGGCGCGGGCGACGATCTGCCGCAATTTGCATTTTCTCGGCCTCGCGCTGGACGACGAGAAAAACCAGCGGAGCGCGACCTTTATTCAGGCGGATAATGCGCTGGTCAAAGTGGCGGTGATCAACACCAATGAAGAGCTAATGATTGCCCGCGACGTCATGCGTCTTGCATTGCCGCAGGCGCGCGAGCTGACGGTGTCGGCATAAACGACGCGCCTCCTCTTGCGGAGAATCATGGTAACCGGCGGGTCGCCATGCCACTATGCGCCCTGGCGAAGGTAAGCGGAAAGGTGAAAACGTGGCTGTTGCACAATGTCCCGCCTCGTGCGGAGAACTTATCCAGGGCTGGATCCTCGGCAGCGAAAAGCTGGTCTCCTGTCCGGTGGACTGGTACAGCACCGTCGAGGTCGAGACCGGGGTACCGCGAAAAGACGAGCGGCCGCTGTCGCGGGCGATGGTCGACCAGCTGCTGGCCCACTGGGGCTACCCCCCAGCGCTGAGCCAGCAGATCCGCATCACCCTGCACTCAACGATCCCGGTGGCCAAAGGGATGGCCAGCAGCACCGCCGATATCGCTGCCACCGCCGTCGCCACCGCCCATCATCTGGGCCATCTACTGGATGAGCCGACGCTGGCGCGCCTGTGCGTCGCGCTGGAGCCTACCGACAGCACCCTGTTTCGCCAGCTGACGCTGTTCGACCATAATACCGCCGCCACGCAAATCGCCTGTCCCCCTCCGCCAGCGCTCGACCTGTTAGTACTGGAGAGCCCGCTGACGCTGCGCACCACCGACTACCACCAGCTGCCGCGCGAGGCGGGTCTGTTGGCTAACGCCTCCCGGCTGCAGCTGGCGTGGGAGAAAGTACAGCAGGCCTGCCATTGCGGCAGCCCACAGCTACTGGGCGAAGCGGCGACCATCAGCGCCATCGCCAGCCAGCAGCTGTTGCCCAAACCGGGGTTTGACGCGCTACTGCAACTGGTGGAAAGCGCAGGATTGTATGGCCTTAATGTAGCGCACAGCGGCAGCGTCGTCGGCCTGCTGCTGGACCGCCGTCGTCATGACGTCGAATTTCTGCAATGGCGACTGGCAGACAGCGACATCGCCGCCCACTGGCCGCAGCAGCATCTGCTGGCGATGGTGCGTGGGGGCGTCACCCTGCAGTAGCCCTCAGGCCAGCACCCGCTGCAGCGCCGCCAGCAGCTGGTCATTTTCGCTGGCGCTACGGATCGCCACCCGGAAATAACGGCTATCCAGCCCCGGGTAGTTGGCGCAGCTGCGGATCAGCACATGCTGGCGCAACAAGGCGTATTGCAGGTCAAGCCCTTGCCTGTCGCAGCGCAAGAACAGGTAGTTAGCACGCCCGGGCCACACGGTCAGCCCGGTAATCTCTTTCAGTCGTGAATAGAAACGCGCCCCCTCCTCCTGCAGCCACTGCCAGGTGGCCCGCTGATACGCCCGGTCCTGGAGAATAATTTCCCCGGCCAGGGCGGCATAGGCATTGATGGACCACGGCATTTGTCGCTCGCGCAGCCGGGCCACTGCCTGGGCGTCAGCGTTGAGCAGGTAGCCAAGACGCAGCCCAGGAATGGCATAAAATTTGGTGAGAGAACGCAGAACCCAGACGTGCGGGTGCTGCGCCAGCAGGGGAATAAATCCCGGCTGGTCGGGCATAAAATCGAGGAAGGCCTCGTCAAGGATCAGGCTGATGTTCAGCGCCCGACAGCGCTGCGCAATGGCTTCCAGCAGGCCCCGCTCCGGCAGCAGGCCGGTGGGGTTATTCGGGGTGCAAAGAAACAGGCAGTCCAGCGCCGGAGTCAGGGCATCGAGGATGGCGTCGGTCAGCTGCCAGCCATCGCACTCACGCAGGGCATACTCCACCACCTCGCAGTCCACCGTCTGCAGCGCCCGCCGGTACTCCGCGAAACCAGGAATGACGATCATCGCCCGCCGCGGCTTAAGGCCGTGGACGAGGGTGAAGATCGATTCAGTTTCGCCGTTGCCGGCAAGGATATGCGCCGCCGGCAGCTGATGGTGGGCAGCCAGCGCCTGATGCAGCTGTTGATACTCAACGTCAGGGTAGCGCTCGGCGCAGTCAAGACTGGCGACGATCGCCCGCCTGAGCGAGGCAGGCATCCCCAGCGGATTGATGTTGGCGCTAAAATCCAGCAGCTCGCCGGGCGCAATACCCAGCAGGCCGGCGGCCTCGCGGATATTGCCGCCATGGGCGCTTTTCAGTAAGGCCATGTCCCTTTCCTGTGTGGTTATCCGCGACGGGCCAGCGTCGCGCCGTCGGCGAAGTAAGCTTTAATCCCGGCGAGGATCGACTCGGCCACCTCCTGCTGGAATTTGGCCGTTTTCAGCTTCCGCTCTTCTTCCACGTTACTGATAAACGCCGTCTCCACCAGAATGGAGGGGATATCCGGCGCCTTCAGCACCGCAAAGCCCGCCTGCTCTACCCGATTTTTGTGCAGGTTATTGATATTGCCCATTTTCTCCAGCACCGCCTTGCCAAATTTGAGGCTGTCGGCGATGGTGAGGGACTGCACCATATCGAACATGGTGTGGTCGACATAGCGGTCGCCGCTCTTGCTGACCCCACCGATCAGATCCGAGGCGTTCTGCGTCTGGGCGAGATATTTTGCCGCGGTACTGGTGGCCCCCCTGGTGGAGAGGGCAAACACTGAGGAACCGCTGGGCTGGCGGCTGGTAAAGGCGTCGGCGTGAATCGATACGAACAGGTCGGCGCGCTGCTTCTGCGCCTTGGCGACACGCACCTTCAACGGGATAAACACGTCTTCGTTGCGGGTCATATAGGCCTTCATATTGCCTTCTTTGTCGATCAGCGCCCGGAGGCGGCGGGCAATCTGCAGCACCACATCTTTCTCGCGGGTGCGATACTTCCCCACGGCGCCGGAGTCTTCGCCGCCGTGTCCGGGATCGAGCATAATGACAATTGGCCGGTCACGCCCGGCTTTGCCCGGCTGTGGTCCGCTTTGCGCCGGCGGCACCTGACGCTCCAGATCGCCTTTGTTGTAATCCTCGAGCAGCGCCAGCAGCGGATCCTGAACATCGGTGGCGTTGGCGGGGTAGAGGTCCATCACCAGACGCTCTTTAAAGCCAGCCACCGGCGCGAGGGCAAACAGCTGCGGCTTAACGTTCTGCTTGAGCTCAAAAACCATGCGCACGGTTTGCGGATCAAACTGGCCCACGCGGGCGGACTGAATAAAGGGGTCGTCATCGCGGATCTGCCCCCCCATGCCCTTCAGCACTGAGTTCAGGTTAACCCCTTCCAGATCCACCACCACCCGCTCCGGGTTACTGAGGGCAAACTGCCGGTATTTCAGCACATGATTCGATTCTACCGTGACGCGCGTGTAGGTCGATGCTGGCCAGACGCGAACAGCGACCACCCGCGCATCGGCAGCCAGCCCCACAGGGCTCACGCTCATTAACCACATGGCGCCCGCGCCCTGCAGCAGACGGCGACGGCTTAATCCAGAGTTGTTTCCCGACATGCCACTCCCAAGCAATAAAAACGCATTTGTACCCAAAACAAACAGATTGACCAGAAACTTTAACGAAAGGCATATAACCTGTCATCTATAAAAGGGTAAACATTCATTGACACCCTGCGCCGGGTCACATGTTTTTCGTGGCTTAGCCTAAAATTGGCACTTGCGTTTAACAGCAAAACAGAATAAAAATACAATAATTACGAATAATCATGCATTGAGGGTTTGTCATGGTGAAGGAACGTCGCACTGAACTGGTAGAAGGATTCCGCCATTCTGTTCCCTATATTAATGCCCATCGGGGAAAAACGTTTGTCATCATGCTGGGCGGCGAAGCCATTGAGCATGAAAATTTCTCAAATATTGTCAATGACATAGGATTATTGCATAGCCTGGGCATTCGCCTGGTCGTGGTCTATGGCGCCCGCCCGCAGATTGACGCTAACCTCGCCGAGCACCACCACGAGCCGGTCTATCACAAGCAGACGCGAGTGACTGACGCTAAAACGCTTGAGCTGGTTAAGCAGGCGGCGGGGATGCTGCAGCTGGAGATCACCGCCCGCCTGTCGATGAGCCTCAACAATACCCCGCTGCAGGGGGCCCATATCAACGTTGTCAGCGGCAACTTTATCATCGCCCAGCCGCTGGGCGTCGATGACGGCGTCGATTATTGCCACAGCGGACGCATTCGCCGCATTGACGAAGAGGCGATTCATCGTCAGCTCGACAGCGGCGCCATTGTCCTGATGGGGCCGGTCGCGGTGTCGGTCACCGGCGAGAGCTTTAACCTGACTTCGGAAGAGATCGCCACCCAGCTGGCCATCAAGCTGAAGGCGGAGAAAATGATCGGCTTCTGTTCGTCGCAAGGGGTTTACAACCAGGCCGGGGAAATCGTCTCCGAACTGTTCCCTAATGAGGCGCAGGCCCGCGTCGAAGAGCTGGAAGCGGACGAAGATTATAACTCCGGCACCGTGCGCTTCCTGCGCGGGGCCGTGAAGGCCTGCCGCAGCGGCGTGCGGCGCTGCCACCTGATCAGCTATCAGGAAAATGGCGCGCTGCTGCAGGAGCTGTTCTCACGCGACGGCATCGGCACCCAGATCGTCATGGAGAGCGCGGAGCAGATCCGCCGGGCGACCATCAACGATATCGGCGGTATTCTTGAGCTGATAAGCCCGCTTGAGCAGCAGGGCATCCTGGTGCGCCGCTCCCGCGAGCAGTTGGAGATGGAGATCGACAAATTCACCATTATTCAGCGCGATAACACCACTATCGCCTGCGCTGCCCTCTATCCTTTCCCGGAAGAGAAGATCGGCGAAATGGCCTGCGTGGCGGTGCATCCGGATTACCGGAGCTCGTCGCGGGGAGAGGTGCTTCTGGAACGTATTGCCGCTCAGGCCAGACAGATGGGACTGAGCAAGCTGTTCGTGCTAACCACCCGCAGCATCCACTGGTTCCAGGAGCGCGGCTTCACGCCGGTGGATATCGACCTGCTGCCGGAGAGTAAAAAGCAGATGTATAACTATCAGCGCCGGTCGAAGGTGCTGATGGCCGACCTCGCTTAAGCCCTTCTTCACCCTTTCTAACGGCCCGGGATAGCGCGACGCTTATCGCTTTATCCTGGGCCGGTCTCCCGCCACTCTTCGCGCCAGCGCTCGTCTGCGGTACGCGGGCTAAATTCCTGGTTTCCGCGCAGACCATTTCTTTCTCGCTGGCTCACCGATATGCTACTGGCTGTCGACAGGACGTCGACTGGCGCCACGGCCGCCACCCGCCCTGCAAGGATCGCTGAAATAATGGAAACCAAACCGAACTGGCTGGTCAGACATATCAACCTCATTACCGCCACGGTCACCCTCTATCCGTGGTTGCTGATGATACTGCTCCTCTGGGATAACCAGCGCCATCATCAGCATGGTTATGCCGCACTCGGCGCCGCCATCGCGATATTATTCCTGCTGGCCCTGACATCCGGCATGAATGTTCTCATCTCCTCGCTGGTGATTTTTGTTGCCCGCTGTTCCTCCCCACCGCTGGCCAGCGGCGCGGCAGTCCGCTTTTGCGCCATGAACTCGATATCGGTGCTCTGGCTCATCCCCCTGGTCTTCAGCTACTGATTTTTCTGCCAGTCCGGGCAACGGGCTGCATTATTTTCCCATCGCCCGGATGCGGCCTCTCAGGGGGCTTCGCGCCCGGCGAAAATCTCCGCCAGGCCGCTGCGCCGCTCGGTGCGCGTCACAATGGCCTGGGAGAGCACCTGCTCGTCGGCATAGAGCGACAATCGCTGTTTCGCACGGGTGATCGCCGTGTAGACCAGTTCGCGGGTCACCAGCGGGACGCTGCGCGCCGGCAGGATCAGCGCCGCATGTTCGAACTCGGAGCCCTGCGATTTATGCACGGTCATCGCCCAGGCGGTATCATGCTCCGGCAGGCGACTCGGTTGCACCGACTTGATGGTGCCGTCGGGCATCAGGAACCACACCCGCAGCTCGCCGTTGCGCTCCAGCGCTATGCCGATATCGCCGTTAAACAGCCCCAGCGCGCTGTCGTTGCGCGATATCATGATCGGTCGGCCGTCATACCAGCGGGAGTGGCGCGGCAGGGCGATCGCCCGCTGGCGGTTGAGCCGCTGCTCCAGCCGCTCATTGACGCCGCTCACGCCGTACGGCCCTTCACGCAGCGCGCACAGCAGCTGGAATTCGCTGAAAGCGGCCAGCATGGCCTGCGGTTCGGCCCGCTCGCGGCGCAGCTGCAGGTAGCGTTCATAGCCCTGCTGGGCCGCGCCGAGCATGGCCTCGTACTCTTCAGTCGTGTTGAGGGGATGAAGCGCGATATCGTCAAACGGCTGGCGCAGCGTGGCCTTCACCTCCGCGCGCGCGCCAGCATTCACCGCCCGCGCCAGGCTCCCGATGCCGGAGTGACTGCCGAAGCGATAGCTCTTTTGCAGCAGGCACAAGCTGTCTCTCAGCGCGCCAGCGCTAGCCCCCTCGCCCGCCGGCACCGGCGAACCGGTCAGCCGGGTCAGCTCCTGCGCCCGCGCGGCAGTGTAGCCCGAGCTCGCCCAGGCGCAGATATCCCCCAGCACCGCCCCCGCTTCCACGGAGGCCAGCTGGTCGCGATCGCCGAGGAAAATCACCCGCCCGTGGGCCGGCAGCGCGTCGATAAGCCGCGACATCATCGGCAGGTCAATCATCGAGGCTTCATCCACGACCAGCACATCCAGATGCAGCGGGTTGCCGGCGTGATAGCGCATGCGCTGGCTGCCGGGCTGGGCGCCCAGCAGACGATGCAGCGTGCTGGCCTCGGTGGGAATTAACGCTTTCTGCGCATCGGTCAGCGGCAGCTTTCTCAGCGCCGCGCCCAGCGATTCGGTCAGGCGCGCCGCCGCTTTCCCCGTCGGTGCCGCCAGGCGAATACGACAGCGTGGACTGTCGTCAATCTGGATCAGCGCCGCCAGAAGCTTCGCCACGGTGGTGGTTTTCCCGGTCCCGGGACCACCGGAGATCACCGAGATACGGCGGGTCAGCGCCACCGCCGCGGCCACTTTTTGCCAGTCGGTTTCGCCAGTGGCGGGAAACAGCGCATTTAGCGTTGACGCCAGCCGCGCCTCATCCATCTCCAGCACCCGGTTGGCTTCGTTAAAGAAGCGGGCGACGGTCAGCTCGTTGCGCCACATCCGGTTCAGATAGAGCCGGTCGCCGCACAAAATCATCGGCGCCGGAGCATCGCCGCAGCTCACCGCCGACGAAGCGAGCAGCAGCGCGGGCCAGTCCTCCGGCGCGCCGGCTTCGGCCAGCAGCCGATCGCGGATCTCCCCCGCTTTTCCGCTCAGCGCCTCGTCGCCGCTCAACCGCGACAGCGGCAGGCAAACGTGCCCCTCGCCAGCATCCCGGCTCAGCAAGGCCGCCGCCAGCATGACCGCCGGCGGGTCGTTTTGCGCCACCATCAGGGCAAACTGGACGTCCAGCGGCCGCAGCAGACGCTGCTCCACCGCCGCCAGCAGTAATTGTTCGAAAGTCATGAGGCCTCCTCCTGAGTTTCTCCGGCAAAAAGCTGATCCAGACCGTCAATCAGCGGTCGCACCGGCCGGGTGGTGAAGATCCCCTGCCCTCCCTCCTGCCCGTCCATGCCGCGCAGGAAAAGATAAATCACGCCGCCGAAGTGGCGGTCATAGTCATAATCGGCCAGCCGGTGGCGCAGATAGCGGTGCAGCGCCAGGCTGTACAACTGATACTGCAGATCGTAGCGGTGGGCACGCATCGCCTGCTCCATTGCCGGCCGGGTGTAGGCCTCGCGGTCTTCCCCCAGCCAGTTGGATTTGTAATCCAGCAGGTAATAACGGCCTTCGTGGCGGAAGACCAGATCGATAAAGCCCTTCAGCATGCCGCGCACCTGGCGGAAATCCAGCGGTGGCGTGTCGGCGGAGAGGGGATCGTACTGGCGGATAAGCGCGTCAAGGCGCTCCGCCGTCAGCAGCTGAGCGATAGGCAAATAAAACGCCATCTCCACCTGTTTATCCCGCGCCGCAAGCTGATTGAGCGCGATATCCGCTCCCGGCAGGCGAGTCTTCAGCACGCCCCCCAGCCAGTCGGTCAGCACCGGCGCCCACTGCGCGTCAAACCCGCTCAGCTGCAGCTTCTCCGCCATCCACCCTTCCGGCACCGGCTGGGTGAAGTCCAGCTCCTCAAACAGGCTGTGCAGGAAGGTCCCCGGCGCGGCGCCGCGCGGGAACTGGTGCGGAGTCAGCTGCGGCTCTTCCACGACTTCGCCGACCCCGGCGGCATCGACATCCAGACGCGGCAGCAGATCCTGCCCGCCGCTGAAACCATGCTGCTGCAGTCCGGAGTAGCTGGTCACCCGCCAGTCGTCGGCGATGCGGCGCTGCAGCTCGCGCGCCGACAGCGGGGGGATGGTCGCCGCGGGCGCCTGCCACGGGGTCAGATCCAGCTCGCCCGGTCTCTGCAATGCAATATCGCCATGACAGAAGTCCGCCAGCCGCGCGGCCAGCCCGGCGGCGTCCATGGCTTCGCCCGCCTGCAACAGCCGCCCCAGCGCGCTGAGGTGGAAATCGCTGTTGCCGGATTTCCGGCTGCTGAGCGGCGCCACGCCGAGGCTGCAGTGCCAGACCGCGCGGGTCAGGGCGACGTACAGCAGGCGCAGATCTTCCGCCAGCCGTTCCGCCTCCGCCAGCTCGAGACTGGCCTCATCCTGGCCCAGATCCAGTACCGCCGCGAACGTCTCGCGATCGTGGTAGAACGCCTGGTCCTGTTTACGAAACCGGGCGATAAACGGCAGCCAGACCAGGGGGTACTCCAGCCCTTTTGACTTGTGAATGGTGACAATTTGCACGAGGTGCTTATCGCTTTCGAGACGCATCTGCTGGCTGGCGGCGTTGCTGTCCGGCTCGGCGATATGCTGCGCCAGCCAGCGCACCAGGGCATGCTCGCTTTCCAGCTGGCTGGCCGCCTCCTGCAGCAGTTCGCTGATATGCAGAATGTCGGTTAAGCGCCGCTCGCCGCCGCGGGTCGCCAGCAGATTCTCGGCGATATGTCGGGCCGTCATCAGCGCCCGCAGCATCGGCATCACTCCGCGCTGACGCCAGATCTGGCGGTAGTCGCTGAACTCCTCCACCAGCGCGTCCCACGCCTGCTCATCCTGATTGAGATTTTCAATATCCAGCGCGGTCAGGCCAAACATCGAGGTCGCCAGCGCGCTGCGCAGGGTATTTTCCCGCTCCGGGGCCAGCACCGCCTGCAGCAGCCAGAGCAGCTCCTGGGCCTCCAGCGTCTCGAAAACGCTGTCGCGGTTGGAGAGGTAGACCGAGGGGATGCCCAGCGTCTGCAGCGCTTCACGCACCTGCGCCGCCTCCAGCCGGTTGCGCACCAGCACGGTGATATCCGAGGCCTGCACCGGGCGCGAGGTTTCCCCGCGCCACAGCAGCGCGCGCCCCTGCTGCCCGGCGCTCAGCCAGTCGCGGATCTGCGTGGCGCAGAGCTGCGCCATAAACGTTTGATAATCGCCAGACCCGACGGTGTCGCCGGGCATCAGCCAGACGTTCATCGCCGGTACGTCCGCCGCGTCAACGGTAAAGCGCAGCCCCTGATTCTTTGCCGCCGCCTTCACCGGCAGAAACGGGATCTCGCGGAACATGAAGGGGTTATCGCTGAGGCTGAACAGCCGATTGACGCTGCCCACCATGCCCGGCGAGGAGCGCCAGTTGGTATCGAGGGTGTAGTGCGCGGCAACGTCGCCGCGCGCTTTCATATAGGTAAAGATATCGGCGCCGCGAAAGGCGTAGATGGCCTGCTTCGGATCGCCGATCAGCAGCAGCGCCGTCTCCGGCTGCTGCCGCCAGATACGGCGGAAAATACGGTACTGCTGGGGGTCAGTGTCCTGAAATTCGTCGATCATCGCCACCGGAAAACGCTGGCGAATGGCGCTGGCCAGCGCCTCGCCGCTGTCGCCGCGCAGCGCCTCGTCAAGCCGGCTGAGCATATCGTCAAACCCCAGCTCGCCGCGGCGGCGCTTTTCGCGGGCGACCGCATCGCGGATCTCGACCATCGCTCTCGCCAGCACCAGATCGGTGAGCGTCAGCGAGGAGGCCAGCAGCGACTCTACGGCGCTAAACAGCGGGTGCACCGGCGGTTCGCCACCGGCTTTGGTGCGCTCGAGCAGAAACGACTGGGCAAATTTCTCCAGCGCGTCGGGCAGCTGGTAGCTTAACGTCTCTTCCTGCGCCCAGGCGTTCACTTTCTCAAGCCATTTGCCCTGGTTGCCACGATTGTATTTCCGCCGGTCGAGCCCGGAATTTTCCAGCACGCCTTCGATCTCGCCCACCTGCTCGCGCCACTGCTGCTTGAGCGAGTCAATGCGGGCGATGATCTGCTGATGGCGTTCGGCCAGCGTCTCGTCGGGGGCCGGCGGCGACTTAAGCTGCGGCGCTTCGCCCTGCAGCCAGCGGTCAAGAGACTTCAGCAGATCGCGCGGCCCTTTCCAGACGTCGTGGATCACCGCCGCGATATCGCGGGTCAGCGGATAGCAGTGGCGGCGCCAGAAGTCAGCGCAGGCCTGATAGCGCAGGCGGGATTCATCCTCGATCAGCTGCTGCTCGAACAGCATGCCCGACTCGAAGGCGTTAAGGCTCAGCATCCGTTGGCAAAAGCCGTGGATGGTGAATACCGCCGCCTCGTCCATCTGCCGTTCAGCCAGCAGCAGCGTCTTCGCGGCGTCGTCTTTATCATCGATCTCCGCCAGCAGCGCGCTGTAGAGCGGATTGTCGGATTCGCCGCGCAGGCAGGCGATGCGCAGTTCGTGGATGTTGCTGCGGATACGCCCGCGCAGCTCTTCGGTCGCCGCCTCGGTAAAGGTCACCACCAGCAGCTCTTCGACGCTGATAGCGCGGGAATAGGCGGACTCGCCGCCCAGCCCCAGCAGCAGCCGCAGATACAGCGCGGCGATGGTAAAGGTTTTTCCGGTGCCCGCAGAGGCTTCTATCAGGCGCTCGCCCCTCAGGGGCAAGCGCAGGGGATCCAAAGACTCAGCGGTGTCGGTCATTCATTCTCTCGCATCAGGGGTAAGGATTGCTGCAATGCGCTGACGTTTTCCCACACTTTGCCGCCTTTCGGCTGGGCATAGTCCGCTTTGCCATTCTGGCTACCGGAAATCTGGGACAATATCGTCATGCCCTGCGGATCCACCACCGTCTGATGGAAGAAGTCGGCAAGTTTTTGCGGCGTCAGCAGTTTAATCTGAGCCACTACTTTATCACGTGAATCAAAACGCATATTACCGCGATCGAAATCTTTGCTCAGTTTCGAGGCTTCATCGCCCAGCGTCTGCGGCGCCTGCAGCATCTGGCTTATCACCGCCTGCTGGAGCTGAGCAAACTCTTCCGGCTTCATCGCCCGCAGCTTCGCCTCCGCGGTGGGAAAGAAGGCCTGGAACCGCTGCCAGAGGAAG
>ERZ826016.949-NODE-949-length-30720-cov-5.496918_pt1 | contig 30720 bp, 25 predicted proteins | sample MGYA00519872_ERZ826016 | MGnify/ENA primary metagenome ERZ826016 (study PRJEB31778, sample SAMEA3449218) | human gut metagenome | biome: human gut; feature: human-associated habitat; material: faeces | place: United Kingdom | collected 2010/2012 ... | reverse complement strand
AATACCGGCCTGTCACGCCGGGGGTCGCGGGTTCGAGTCCCGTCCACTCCGCCAACGATTTCTAAAAAGGCGAACCTTGAGGTTCGCCTTTTTTTTGGTCTAAAAAATCGAGATAGATAAAAATAGGACAGATCCATGCTTCAGGCATTTCGTGACCACAAGCGCTGGCTGATGTTTATCGCCATGGTGCTCATTATTCCTAGCTTTGTTGTGACGGGGATTTATAGTTATAACCGCATGACGCAGGCTGATAATTCGATTGCCAAGGTCGGCGAAGATTCCATCACGCCCGAAATGTTCGACCGTGCTAAGCGCGAACAGCTCGAACGCTATCGTCAGCAGATGGGGGAACAGTTCCGTGCTGGCATGCTTGATACGCCCGAAGCGCGTGAAGCCATCCTTCGCATGTTGATGGATGAATCCGCCGTTTCTCAGATGGTGGCGAAGGAATATGTCGATGTGAGCGAAGCGCAGGCTATCTCGCTCATTAAGAACGCTGATGCCTTGAAGAAGGACGGTCAGTTCTCGCCAGAACTCTATGAACGTTTCCTTCAGAGTCAGGGTAAGAGCGACCAACAGTTCGTGAATGAAATCCGTCGCGACCTCGCTAAGGAAACCCTGTTGACGGGTGTGACGGCTACGTATCCGGTGCCGCCTGCTGTGGTTGAACATCTCCACAAGATCATTACGGAGCAGCGTGAAATTCAGACGATGATTTTCAACGTTGACCAGTATTTAGGCGATGTAAAGGTGACGCCTGAAGAAGTGCGTGCTTACTACGATCAGCATCAGAAGGAATTCTTGGCTGAAGAGCACATGACGGCTGAATATGTGGTCTTGTCGCCCGACGACTTCAAGGCTGGTATCAAGCCGAACGAAGAAGAAGTGCGCGGTTATTACGAACAGAACAAGAAACAATTTACGACGCCTGAAGAACGTCGTGCTAGCCATATCTTGATTGCTTTTGGCGAAGATAAGGAAGCCTCTAAGAAGAAGGCTGAAGAAGTGTTGGCTAAGGTCAAGGCTAATCCGGCTGACTTTGCGAAGCTCGCCAAAGAATTCTCTATCGACGGCGGTTCTGCTCAGCAGGGTGGTGACCTTGATTTCTTCCCGCGCGGCATGATGGTGAAGCCTTTTGAAGATGCAACCTTCAGCGCGAAGAAGGGCGATATCGTGGGTCCGATCGAAAGTGACTTCGGTTGGCACATCATTTATGTGACCGACATTCGTCCGTCCGCGATCCGTCCGTTTGAAGCTGTTCGTAGTGACATTGAAGCCGAATACATCGGTCAGATGGCGCTTCGTGAATTCTCTGAAAAGGCTGAAGACTTTACGAACATCGTTTATGAACAGGCGGATAGCCTTGAACCTGTGGCCAAGAAGTTTGGTCTCACGATTCACAAGGCTGACAATGTGACGCGTGCTGGCGTGGCCGATCCTGAATTGAAGCCACTCTTTAACGAACATGTGATCGACAACCTCTATGGCGACGAATGCTTGAAAGAAAAGCGTAATTCTTCCGCTGTTGAAGTGGGTAGCAATAAGCTCGTCGCTGCGCGTGTCGTGAAGTATTATCCGACGGCCGTTCGTCCGTTTGATGAAGTCAAAGCCGAAATTGCTGATGGCATGAAGCTCCGTAAGGCCGCTGAATTGGCCAAGGCTGCCGGTGAAAAGAAGCTCGCTGAAGTGCGTGACTCTAAGTCGCTCGACGGCTTTAGCGCCCCGGTTTGGGTTTCTCGCCAGCGTCTCCTCGGTCATCCGGCTGAACTCGTTGACCGCTTGGTGGCTTTGCCGGCCGATAAGCTCCCGACTTACACGGGTATGGCTGTTGAAGGCGGTGCCTACATCATTGGCTTTGTGAAGGCTGCCAAGGTGGAAACGCCCAAGCCCGAAGAACTTCAGTCGCTCACGCGTGAGTTTGCCACGATCTATGGTGAAGCCGATCGTCGTGGTTATCTCTCTGCCTTGCGCACTGAACTCGGTGAAGAAATGCTTCAGCCGAAGTTCATCGAAGGTGAGCAGCAACCTGAATAAGGCACTTCTATGAGTTGCTCCATGACGTCCAGTTAGGGCGTCAAGGAGCACCAGACAAAAAAAATGGCCAGATCGCGAGATCTGGCCATTGTTTTTGAATCAGATGCCTTATCGAAAAGCGGATGTCAATCCACTTCGCGCATCGCTACCAAGCGATGGAAGGCTGCCTTCATGTCTTCACGGACGAGCGTGTTACGCATGTCAAAGAGCTTGCGATAGCGTGCTGAGTGCTTGGCGTCAGGGGCGTATTGCGCATCCTGAGCAATGTTGGCACTTAATGCTTCGCAAATGTCCTGGGTGTCGCCCACGGCATAAGAGGCGACGATGCAGTTGGTGAGCACAGCGCCGCCTGCATTTTTAAAGCGGACTACGTTCGCGTTAAGCATATCGCTCTTAATTTGGTTCCAAAGGGCATTACGGCTACCGCCTTCAGCGACCGTCAAACGGTTTAAGTCGACACCAGCCTGACGGTAGGTGTCTGCTAAAGCCATATAGTCGTACCCAATGCCTTCGAGGACGGCACGCCACATGACGCACTGATCGTCGTCCATGGTCATATTTAAGAAGCATCCGCTCGCTTCTTTTTCGTCGCCATAGCCTCCCGTCAAATAAGGAAGGAACATCACACCACGGCAACCAGCAGGCACTTTGGCTGCGCCTTCGGTCATGGGGCCATAGTAATCGGGATCATCAGCCTGGGCGCAGACGTTGTCTTTAAACCAACGAAGGGCAAGGCCACCCGTTCGCACAAAGCCCCAATAGAAGTAGCTGTCAGGCAAGGTGCCCGAATTAAAAATGAGGCCTAAACCTGGTTGAGAGAGTTCCGGCACGATGCCCTTCGTAGAAACGCAGAACATCGCACAAGTCCCAGCTACGTCAACGCCTTGACCGGCTTCAAAAATCCCCGAGCCCAACATCGATTGCATCGTGTCGCCAGCGCCCCCTAAGACGGGAATGCCAACAGGGAGCCCTGTTTTTTGAGCAATGGCTTCGCATAAGCCGCCGACCTTGTCCCAAGGACGGACGATGCGCGGCATGTAGCGACGATCAATGCCGAGAATGTCGAGCTGTTCGTCAGACCAACATTTCTTTTGAACGTCGTAACCCAAACCCCAGCCTGACATGGCACCCCAGTCAATAAAGGCATCATCGCCTTTGAGGTCAGCGAGGTGCATCAAAATGTAGGGCGCATTATGGACAAACTTCACACCGTCACGCTTAAAGGCTTCGTGTTCACGCAAGAACCAACGTGCAAACATGGCGGGGAACATCGGCGAAGCGACGGGGTTGCCAGTTTCACGTCCCCAAATCGAGAGGCCTTGTGCGTTAAGGGCTTCAACGTCAGGGGTCGTGCGGCTATCGAGGTAATTGATATAGGGTGTAATCGCGTCACCGTTGGCATTAACGCCTACGATCCCGCAAATGATCCCATCGCCCATGATGGCGCAGATATCGTTGGGGTCGTGACCCATGTCGCGCAAACTGTCGACACAGGCTGCCATGGATTGCACCGTAATATCAAGGAAGTTGTCGGCACTCATTTCTACCCAACCTGGCTGCGGGTAATGCAACGTCGTAGGCAGACTGTGACTGGTGAGGCACTGGAAGGCCTCGTCATAAACGGCGACTTTGACGCTCTGTGTGCCAGCGTCGAAGCCCATGTAGAGTTTTGCCATAGTGAGCTATGAATATAAGTAGTTTTAATTAGTGAGGGGTGAAAGTATTGTAGCGGTAGTTGTTGTCCAAGCGCATACAAAATGCATTGTCTCCTGTGCAAACCATAGGGTAATCTTTGGCATAGGTTACAATCCATGCACTTAGTGCGACATCACACATGGGTTTGGGTGTCGTACCTTGATGATTTTTTTGCGTTAAAGCATTTAGGCTAGTAATAAAACGGTTATGGCGAAAGTAAGCGGCAAGAAAGAGGATTATGGCGTCTCGTCGATTAAGGTGCTCAAAGGCTTAGAGCCCGTCAAACAGCGCCCAGGGATGTATACCCTCACGGACAATCCTCTTCACATTATTCAAGAAGTGATTGACAATGCGACCGACGAAGTGTTGGCTGGGTTTGGCTCGCGTATTGCTGTGACGCTACATGCGGACGGCGCAGTCACGGTTGAAGATAATGGCCGTGGGATTCCGACGGGGTGCCATCCTGAGGAAAAGGTGCCTGTGGTTGAATTGGTCTTTACACGTTTGCACGCGGGTGGTAAGTTCGCGAAGGCTGATGGCTCGGGTCCCTATTCGTTTGCCGGTGGTTTGCATGGTGTCGGTGTCTCGGTCACGAACGCTTTGTCGACCCATCTAAATGTCACGGTGTGGCGCGATGGTCAAGAGTCGACCATGGGCTTTGCCGATGGTGATGTTGTCGCACCACTGACCTCAAAAAAGTCGCCACGCCCCAAGTCTCAAACTGGGACGCGCGTCACTGCCAAACCTGATCCCAAGTATTTTGATAGCCCCAATGTGCCAGAAGCCGCGTTGGTGCGTTTGTTACGCTCAAAGGCCGTGTTGTTGCCTGGCTGTGAAGTGGTCTACCGTAATGAAAAAACGGGGCGCGAACAAACCTGGAAGTATGAAGGCGGTTTACGCGAATACTTGCTCTCTGAAATCAATGCTGAACCCTTGATTCCGCCCTTTGAAGCGCAAGGCTTTGTGACCGATGCCGATGATGGTTTTTCGGTGGGCGAAGGGGCTTCTTGGGTGGTGATCTGGACGACCGAAGGGTCGCTAGAGCGTGAAAGCTATGTGAACCTCATCCCAACGCCGCAGGGTGGGACGCATGAAGCTGGTTTAAAGGATGGCCTTTATCAAGCCATGCTTGCCTTTATGCAGGCCTATGGTTTACAGACGAAGAATGTCAAGATTCTCTCTGAAGACGTCTTTAGCCGCGCGAATTTTGTGCTATCCACAAAAGCCCTTGATCCGCAATTCCAAGGCCAAACCAAAGAGAAATTAACAAGCCGCGAAACCATGAAGCTGGTGAGTGGTTTCGTGCGCCCGCAGTTTGAATTCTGGTTGAATGATCATATCGAAGAAGGCAAAAAGCTCGCTGAACTCATTATTTCGCAGGCACAAGCTCGTCAGCGTCAGTCGACGAAATATTCGAAGAAGAAGTCCTCGAGCGTGGCCGTGTTGCCAGGTAAGTTGACCGACTGCGAATCGGATGATATTACGCGTAACGAAATCTTTATCGTGGAAGGGGACTCGGCAGGGGGCTCAGCGAAGTCGGGTCGCAATAAGGAATTCCAAGCGATTTTGCCGTTGCGTGGCAAGATCCTCAATACGTGGGAAGTGGATGCTGACAAGATTTTTGGGTCTGATACCGTGCATGACATTGCGGTAGCTATTGGCGTGGATCCACATCCTGCTGACGGCGAGCCTGACCTTAAGGGGCTTCGTTACGGCAAGATTTGTATCTTGTCTGACGCTGACGTCGACGGTAGTCACATTCAGGTTTTGTTGCTCACGCTTTTTTATCGTCATTTCCCGAAATTGATCGAAGAGGGTCACGTGTACGTTGCGATGCCACCTCTTTATCGTGTGGATGTGCCTAAAAAAGGCCGTAAGGCTGAACGTAAGCTTTATTGCTTGGACGACCGTGAACTTCAACGCACGTTGGCCGCTTTACGTAAAGAAGGCATTGACGAAGAAAAACTCACGATCTCTCGCTTTAAAGGCTTGGGCGAAATGAAGGCAGCGCAGTTGGCCGAAACGACGCTTCACCCCGATACCCGCCGCTTATTGCCGGTGTCTTTGGGTGACGTTTCTGAAGCCGTGACGGGTGAAATCATGAACCTACTCATGGCCACCAAGGGCGCGAGCGGTCGCAAGTTGTGGATGGAAGAATACGGTGACCGCGTCGAAGCGGATGTCTAAGGAATCAATCGAGATGGCAAGAAAGAAAAATGGTGTGACGCCCGAGACCTTGGATGACGGCGGTCTCTTTGGCGATATTGAATTGGTGTATGAAGACGTAACGGAGGCGAAGGATACTGCAACAGAAACCCCTGCAGCGTCCCAGGCAACAGCATCATCGACGACGGAGACGCTGACGCTTGATTTGACTGACGACGTTACAGCTACCCAAGAACCTATGGGTGCTCAAGTCGAAGCGCAGCCTGAAGTTGATGACGTGAATGAAGTGAACGCAGAAGACGCTTCTTCGTCCGATGAAACGGCTGAAGCCGATACAGCAACGTCGCCACTAGGTAACCATGTTGACGATGTGATGACAGGTGACGCTGAGCACGACGGTCAGTTGACGCTAGCGCGTTACGCGAGTCGTGCGTACTTAGAGTACGCCATGTCTGTGGTGAAAAGCCGTGCGTTGCCAGACGTCTCTGACGGTCAAAAGCCCGTTCAGCGTCGTATCTTGATTGACATGGAACGTATGGGCGTTAAAGCTGGTGCTAAGGCTGTGAAGTCTGCCCGTGTGGTCGGTGACGTGTTGGGTAAATACCATCCGCATGGTGACCAGTCCGTCTATGACGCGTTGGTGCGTATGGCGCAGCACTTTTCGCTTCGTTATCCGTTGATCGACGGTGAAGGGAACTTTGGTAGCCGAGACGGTGACTCTCAGGCCGCTATGCGTTATACCGAAGCGCGTTTGATGCCGATTGCGCAATTGTTGCTTGATGAAGTGGATACGGGTGCGATCGACTTTACGCCGAATTACGACGGTAACTTCCAAGAACCTGTGGTCTTGCCCGCAAAATTGCCGTTCGTGTTGCTTAATGGCTCCTCAGGGATTGCCGTGGGTATGGCGACAGATATTCCGTCCCACAACCTCAATGAAGTCGCAGCGGCTTGTACGCTCTTGATCGATAAGCCTGAGGCGACACTGGACGAAGTGCTCCAAGTGTTGCCAGCTCCCGACTTTCCGTGTGGTGGCCAGATTATTAGTCCACGAAGCGTGATTCGTGACATATATCGTACGGGGCGCGGCAAACTCATTGTGCGTGCGCGCTACCACTTTGAAGATTTGTCGCGTGGTCAGTGGCAATTGGTGGTGGACGAATTGCCGCCCGCCTCGTCGTCACAAGATGTGCTCAACCAAATTGAAGCCATCACAAATCCGAAGGCAAAGAAAGACAAAAAGACGGTTTCTGCCAAACAGCAGCAAGCCAAGAACGCCATGCTCGCGATTTTGGATCGCGTGCGTGATGAGTCAAGCGAAGAGCATCCTGTGCGTTTGGTCTTTGAACCCAAGTCGAGTCGTATTGATCGCGAAGAGTTTGTCGCCGCGTTGTTGGCTCAGACCTCGATGGAGTCCAATGTTTCGGTCAACCTCGTCATGCTCGGGATTGACGGTAAGCCTAAGCAAAAGACGTTGCTTGACATCATCCGCGAATGGATTGACTTCCGCTTAGAAGCGGTACGTCGTCGTTCAAAGGCGCGTTTAGATAAGGTCAATGACCGTATCCATGTGCTCGAAGGGCGTGCGTTGGTCTTATTGAATATTGACCGCGTGATCGAAATTATTCGTACGCACGATGACCCGAAGGCTGCCTTGATGGCTGAGTTTGGACTCACTGAACGTCAAACTGACGATATTCTCGAAATTCGTTTGCGTCAGTTGGCACGTTTGGCGGCGATTGCGATCGAAAAAGAACTCGCTGAACTTCAAAAAGAAAAGCAGTCACTGGAACGCTTGTTGGGTAGCGATGCGGTCTTACGCCGTACGGTTGCACGCGAAATTGAACAGGCTGCCAAGACCTTTGGCGACGAACGTCGCACGTTGATTGAAGAAGCGCAGGTGGTTCAGGCGGAACCCATGGTGGCCGATGAACCAGTCACAGTGGTGCTCTCGCAAAAGGGCTTCCTTCGTACGCGTCAGGGACATGGTCACGATTGCTCGCTCCTTAGCTATAAGGTGGGTGACGCCTTTGATCAGGCAGTGGAATGCCGTTCAGTGGATGACATCAGCTTCTTGACGGATACAGGGCGCGTTTATACCTGTAAGGTGTCGGCGATCCCAGGCGGACGTGGTGACGGGCTACCCATTTCGTCCTTCTTTGACCTCGATAAGGGTATGACGCGTTTTGTGGGTCTCTTTGCGGGTCGTGAAAAAGAAGACATCGTGCTCGCCACGACCGATGGTATGGGGTTACTTTGCGCGATCGGTGACCTGCGTAGCTATCAGCGTATCGGTAAAACTTTCTTCAAACTCAATGAAGGCGAAACGCTGCTGACGCCGGGTGTCGGTACAAACATGTATCCGTTGGTCGCATGTTTATCTGCCAAGGGTCGTTTAGTAGTCTTTAGTAAGGATGAACTGCGCCGCTTGCCTAATGGCGGTATGGGCGTTTCGCTCATGAAGCTCGATCCTGGTGAAAAGCTTTTGACCATGACGCTCGTCAATGACCGTGGCGTAGTGGCCTCAGGCACGGGACGCTCGGGTAAGGCGCGCGAAGTCCAAATTACGCGTAAGAGCTTTGAAGAGTTTGTCATGCATCGTGCACGTAAAGGCCGTCAGATTGCTGTCTCTTGGCGTGTTGAAAATCTGACGCCGATCCCTTCCTCGAATGGTACGGGCACCGATGGTGGTGATTCTTTGATCTCAACGTCAGAGCTCACAATCCAGCTCGAAGACGAGTCGCCACGTTTGCTTTAAATTTTTCGCATTAGATTGAATAAATGAGATTACATCTCTCTCGCTTTTTTAAGAGTCTCTCGGCGCGACTCTTGCTTCTCACCTTGATTTGGGTGAGTTTCATCGTGACCTCGATTGGGTACACGATGATGCTCAATTGGAAGCTAGAGTCCACGTCGGCGGCGACGAATATCATTGGCGATATTCGTTATCACGTTTTCCGTACGGCGTTGTTTGTGCAACCCCATTACCCGGCGCGTGACTTCACGAACGAAGTGCGTGCCGTGGATGCGGGGTTGGCCCTTTTGCAAAAAGGGGATACCTGGCGTCCGCTTTGGGTACCTGAAACCGCCGAAATTCGTGCGCATCTTGAGACGATTGATAAGGCTTGGCGTACTGAAGTTTTACCGAAACTTCAGAATGCGCGTCGCGATGGTCAGCCTGTTGCGATGCAAAACGTGAATTATTACGTCGAAGAGCTCTCCTCTTTTTCGGATGATATTGACCGCTATCGTGCGCACTTCTTGTGGGAATTGCGTTACCTGCAAGTGCTTTTGATTGTGCTTGCGATCGGGAGTCTATTTGCGATTATGGCCTTGCTCTTACGCTGGGTCATTCGTCCTTTAGGGCGTTTGGGCGATGCGATCAATCGCTTGTCATCAGGTGACTTGAATGCGCGTACCGAAGTGTCAAGCGAAGATGAAATCGGTGAGATCGCCAGGGGCTTTAACCATATGGCCGGTCGCCTCAAAGATTCTCATGACAATCTTGAACAAAAGGTGGCTGAAAAGACGGCGTCCGTTGAAGAAAAGAATAGCCACTTGGCTCAGCTCTACGAAATGACGTCTTACTTTACGCAGCGTCGTTCGTTAGATGATTTGGTCGAAGGCTTTGTTTCTCGTATCATGCGTCAGGCCGAGGCCGACGGCTGCACCTTGCAGCTTTTGTGCGGTCGTGATGATTCGATGCAGCTCTTGACGGCTGAAGGGTTGCCGGTTGAGTTAGTGAAGGCCGTAAACGACCTGCCGTCAGATAGTAGTCTTATTGCTTCGGTCTTACAGAAAACCTATCCAGTGTGCTTCCATCTCACCGAATTAGAAGAACCCTTGGCAGTGCAGTTTGCGCAAGGGGGCTTTAATACGGCCTATAGTTTCCAGATTCGTTCGACGTCAGGTGACCTCGGGATCTTTACGCTCTTCTATAGAACGAGTCCACACCTTTCGACGCAGGTCATTCGTTTACTTGAAAACTTCGTGACGCACTTTGGTGTGGCCATTTCGAGCAACCGTTTGGTCGAACGTGATCGTCAGTTTGCGGTCATTCAGGAGCGCCAGTTGCTCGCGCAAGGCCTACATGACTCCATCGCACAAGCCTTGTCCTTCTTGAATTTGCAAGTGCAGTTCTTATCTGATGCAATTCGCACTAATGATGTGGGCTTGCGAGACGAGTCGTTGTCAGCGATTCGTACTGGCGTTCAAGAGTGCTACGAAGACGTACGTGAACTTCTCTTAAACTTCCGTGAACGCCTTCATAAAGAAGGGTTTATTGAAGGGGTGCGTACCGTGATTAATCGCTTTGAAGCGCAGTCTCGGATGAATGCGCGTCTTCGTGTGGGCGGTCGTGGCCCAGAACTTACGCCGCGCCAAAAGCTTCAGGTGGTCTTTATTATCCAGGAAGCGCTCTCTAACGTACGCAAACACTCTCACGCTGAAAATGTCGATATTCGTATCGACAATAATGCCGACCTCGTGGTCACGATCACGGACGACGGTGTGGGGATTGATGACGAACTCGTCAAGAAACGTAAAGGGCAGCACGTGGGGCTCTCCATCATGGCTGAACGTGCTTCGCGCATTGGGGCTGAAGTTGAAGTTTCACGCGTGACACCTGCCGGGGGTACCCGTGTGGTCTTGCGTCTTAAAGAGGATGCGCGTCACGAGTAAGCGAAGACTTAGTCGAACTCAAAGAATGCCCGCTGAGGTTTAAATTCAGCGGGCATGATTTTTGGTGATGGCTATTAAAGGAAAGTCTTCAAGGCTTCAGCGAGTGATTTGACACCTGCTCGAATTTGTTCGGACGGCACGGTCACAAACGAGAGTCGGCAGTGATTGACCTCTGGATTATCGGTATAGAAGGCCATGCCAGGCACAAAGCCGACGGGCGTATCAGAAGCTAAAACCTTTTTCATGAGGTCGGTGGCATCGAGCCCTTCAGGGAGGTTCAACCAAATGAACATGCCACCTGTGGGTTTCGTCCAGCTGATGCGTGGATCCTTGGGCATATAGGCTTCTAGGCTATCGAGCATTACTTTGGCTTTTTCAGCATAGAGCTTACGCACCGCTGGCAAGTGTTCGTCAAAGAGGCCTTCGTTTAAGACGCGTGCTGTGACCAACTGCGTGTAAGTCGCCGTATGAAGGTCCATTGAAGTCTTTAGTTGCTTTAAAGCATCGATCACATGTCTAGGCCCACAGATATAGCCAAGACGGAAACCGGGGACCAAGACTTTACTCATGGTGCCTAAGCGAAGCGTTCGTTCAGGGGCATAGGCACGTAACGAGACGGGCGGCTTTTCAGCATAGTAGAGTTCGCCATAGGGATTGTCTTCAATCAGCCAGAAGTCATAGTGACGCGCTTTTTCGGCGAGCTTACGACGACGTTCATCGCTAATCGTGCGACCCGTCGGGTTTTGGAAGGTGGGCATTACATAGGCAAAGCGAGCCCCAGCAACACGATCGTCGATCAAATCAGGATTTAGCCCTTCGTCGTCTGTGGGAAGACTCACAAAGGTCGGATGACAAAGTTCAAAGGCGTAGAGCGCTCCCATATAGGTTGGCGTTTCGACCAAGACTTTAGAGCCTTCATCAACCATCAGGCGCGCTACCATATCGAGCGCTTGTTGAGAGCCCGAAACGATCAAGACTTCGTCGGGCGTTGTGGGGACACCTGATTTAGTTTCGATGTCAGCGATAGCTTGACGTAATTCAAGCATCCCGGCTACAGCAGAATATTGGAGCGCGGTCTGCGGACAGGTTTCTAAAACCCAATTGGCAGCCTCTTGAATGGCTTTCACCGGGAAGCCGTCAGGTGAAGGTAAGCCCCCCGCAAAGCTAATCACCTCAGGACGTGCGGCAAGCGCCAAAATTTCACCAATCACCGAACCTTCTTTAGGTTTACCGATGCGGCTATAAACGGGTGTCGGGCACGTTTGGCATGAAGTGTTAGCGGTCATGATGTTTTCCTATCCAACTGCGGTGAATGAGTGTGAGGGCAACAAAGAAATCTTTGAGCCATTTTTTTTGATTGTACGCAGAGAAAAAACGCCCGAACGAGTGTCGGGCGTGCGATGGGCAGTTATTTCGCCATCCCTCTGCTTAAATCAGATCGGTTAGGCGGTATCGATTAAGGAAAACGATTTATTTGTTTTTGGGTGGCATAAAGTCCGCGAGGCGTTTTTTCTTTTCGGGCGCATTACACCATTGCACAATGGGACAACGTTCGCATTCGGGACTACGAGCTTTACAGCAATAGCGCCCATGAAGAAGAATCCAGTGGTGCGCGTGTTGCAGGTAGGCGGGTGGTACGACTTTATAGAGTTTGTCTTCGACTTCGTCAGGGGTATTGCCTTTGGCAAAGCCCGTGCGATTGCAAACTCGAAAGATATGCGTATCGACTGCAATCGTTGGATGGCCGAAAGCCACATTCAAGACGACATTAGCGGTTTTGCGTCCGACACCCGGAAGCGCAATCAGCTTATCAAAGTCATCAGGGACTTCACCGCCATAGTTGTCACGCAAGATTTCAGAGAGCTTGATGACATTCTTGGCTTTGTTGCGATAGAGCCCAATGGTCTGAATATAAGGGGTGAGCCCCTCAACGCCGAGCGCAGCAACGGCTTCAGCGGTATTGGCAACCGGAAACAGTTTGGCCGTTGCAACGTTGACGCCCTTGTCAGTCGCTTGCGCGGAGAGTACTACGGCAACCAACAATTCGTAGGGCGTACTCCAATTGAGGTCGCTTTTGGGATTGGGATGCGCAGCAGCTAGCGCAGCCATAAAAGGTTCACGATCAGCTTTTTTAATCATGTGGCACCTTTTGGTAATTAACGGTTTTGTTCGTTAGTCGCTTTCGCTTTGGCCATGATGCCTGCGATCAAGCTCGACGCACCGCCTTGAGGACGACGAAGTGCCTCAAGACGCGCATTTTCTTCTTCTAACACGCGTTGACGACGCTTTTCTGCGGCATGGTAGTAATCACGGGCGCGATGCGCGTCGTCGAGTGTCCAGCTTTGACCATTTTCGACCATATCGATTGCATCCATCGGGCAGGCGGGCACACAGAGTGCGCAACCCGTGCAACGCGCTTCAATGATGGCATGCAAGTGTTTGGGAGAACCAGCAATCGCGTCCGTCGGACACACGCGCAAGCACCAAGCACACCCGATACAGTCAGCTGCACGAATGCGTGCGACGGCAAAAGGGACTTCGGTGCCGTACTCAGGATCTAACGGGACGATGGGTTGCCCCGTCGCTTCAGCAAGACGGGCAATGCCTTCAGCGCCCCCAGGCGCACAACGGTTAATGGCAGCACCAAGTTCGACGATTTCACGGGCATAAGCGCGGCAGCCGTCACAGCCACACTGGCGGCATTGCGTTTGAGGAAGAAGGTCATCGATGGAGTCGATCGTGATCATGAGTATTGCAAATGGTCAGACAAAATTAAAAGTGAAACCGAAGACTACCACAGTGATTCGACAAGTAACTGTCCGGGCTTACCTAAACGTGGCGAAACGATGCCTTTGGCCTTAAAGATCGCACGGGTTGCACGAATAAAGTCAGGGTTGCCACACAATAAAATGCGACTTTGTTCTGGGCTAAACGTGGTCTTGGCAGCGGCTTCTAAGTCACCCGATTCAATGAGCGTAGGCAGGCGACCCGTAAGCGACCCCTCTTCACGCGACGATGCGGTGAAAATTTCCACGTCAACCACTGCTTTTTCTTTGGCATACGCGGCAAGTTGATCGGTTTCAGCACGGGTGCGTGCGCCAATCACTAAAAGACGACGATCAAAAGACGCTAAAGCCTTGGGGTCGGCGAGCATCGCTAAGAAGGGCGCTAAGCCTGAACCCGTCGCCATCATCCATACGTCTTTGTCGCCAGCAATACGAGCAGGTAGCAAGTTACCTTGTGCGTCGCCATCGAGCATCACGGTGTCGCCCGGGTTTAAGGCGCAAAGTTTCGGCGAGAGGGCGCCATCCGTGACCGACTTAATCAAGAAGGTCAGGCTCGCGGATTGTGGGGCACTCGCAATCGAATAGGCACGAAACACATCGCCCTCCGAGAGCGTCATGCCAATACGCGCAAACTGTCCCGCTTCATAGACCCAGTCCTCTGGGCGCGTAAAACACAATTCGAAAAGGGCAGGGGCCACTTCACGGCGGCTTATGAGTGTGATTTTTTGCATAAAGACAAGGCTGAGTCAAAAGTAGACAGAAAAAAGGCGGCTCAAAAGAGCCGCCGGACGTTCGGTTTAGCGCTTCAAGAACTTCAGCTTACCAGTGACGCCGTGATATTGATCGGCATCATCAGGGGAAGGCTTACGGCGCGTGATGGAAGGCCATTCACGAGCGAGTTCAGCGTTGAGCGCAATGAATTCCTGTTGATCTTCAGGGACGTCCTCTTCGGCGAAGATGGCTGCTTCCGGGCATTCAGGGATGCAAACGGCACAGTCGATGCATTCGTCGGGATCGATCACGAGGAAATTCGGGCCTTCGCGGAAGCAATCCACGGGGCAGACGTCGACGCAGTCAGTACGCTTGCAGCCAATGCAGGCTTCGCAGACAACGTGGGGCATTGAAGGGTCTCCTGTTAGGTTATTTTGGTTAAGAACGAGATTGTAGTCCTTTTTGTGTGCTTATGACAGTTATCCAAAAGGCTATTTTGATTATCGTTAAAATAGATCATCATGACGTCGCCCGAATCCTCTCTTTTGCCTACTTCAGAACATCGACCGCCTGACGTGACGGCCGATGAGACGGCGCTCGTCCTCACGCGTGATACGTCGCGCAAAATTGTCCATGTGGATATGGACGCTTTTTATGCCTCGGTCGAACAGCGAGATAATCCTGCGTTACGCGGTCGTCCGATTGCGGTGGGGCATGCCGAAGGCCGTGGTGTCGTCGCAACGGCAAGTTACGAAGCCCGTCAATATGGTGTACGTAGTGCGATGCCAAGCGCTAAAGCTAAAGCGTTGTGCCCGCAGCTTATTTTTGTCGAAGGCCGCATGGCGCACTATAAAGCCGTCTCCCAATCGATTCACGAAATTTTTCATCGCTATACAGACATCATTGAGCCGATTAGCCTTGATGAGGCTTTTTTGGATGTGACGCACAATAAACGTGGCATTGCTTTAGGTGTCGATGTCGCGAAGGCCATTAAAGCGGAGATCCGTGCTGAATTAGGACTTGTGGCGAGTGCTGGTGTTTCGTACAACAAATTCTTGGCCAAAATTGCCTCGGACTGGCGTAAGCCTGATGGCCTTTGCACCATTCATCCAGATCGCGCACTGGCTTTTATTGATCAATTGCCGATTGAAGCGTTTTGGGGCGTAGGTCCCGCAACCGCTGCCAAGTGCCATGCCTTAGGAATACACAAAGCGCCCGATTTGCGAGCTTGGCCTTTGTCTGATCTTTTGAGGCACTTTGGTCAGTCAGGTTATGACTTCTACCGTTTTGTGCGTGGAATTGATGATCGGCCAGTGCGCGCTTGGCGTGAGCGTAAAAGTGTCGGTTGCGAACGGACATTTAGGCATGATTTGCGTGCAAGACGTCAGATCGATCAGGTCTTGGCTGACTTGGTAGAAGAATTAACGAAGCGTTTAGAGCGTGCGCATTTTGTGGGTTGCACGTTGACGATTAAACTTCGTCACCACGACTTTACAACGAAGACGCGTGCCTATACGGCAGAGGTGCCTTATGGCGCGATGGATGGTATTAGGCTCTTGGAAGACGCGCAACGCTTGCTCGCAGGTGTTGCAATACCTGCTGGAGGCCTACGATTGATGGGGTTGACCATGAGTACGCCGATACAAGAAATTGAGGGGTCACTCTCTTTATTTTGATTGTAAATCTAAAGGGTTCTAACAAAAACGCGACCATGCCGTTGAAGGTCAGGTCGCGTTTTGTGAGTGATGCTTCGTTAACCATTAAGGCAAGCGATCAAAGAGCGCCTTTTCGCCAAAGAGGTCACGATACATGGGCCACACCATGGCTTGCGCAATGCTCGTCATAAAGATGACCACAAAGGGTGACAAGTAAGAGAAGGCATTACCTAACCCTAAAGCCAAAAAGAGGCCATTCCCAATAAAAGCAATGACGGCCGTGAGACCTACCAAAAGGACGCCCGCCAAGAGGCAGGGCACAAAGTTGCGTGCCGTCCCAAAGAACGAATAGAAGAAGCTTTTACCTGGCGTTTGACCTGCGTCCGCAATGAGTAAGGGTGCAAAGAGCGTTGCCATAAAGAGGGGCGTATAAAGTGCCAAGCCGACACAAACGCCTAACCACGGAAAATTGGTCATGATCGTCGCGGTGTCGATGATGCCTTCGTCGGTCATTTTCCATGCTTTGATTTTGTCAGCGGAGAGCCACTGCGCCACCAAGAAAATGATTTCCATACAGCCCGCACTCACCAACCCCACAGAAATCAAATGAAGTCGCGTGACTTGTTTGCGTGCAGCGGCTAATAAGGGCGCATAGGTGGGCAAACGACGACGAAGCGCGTCGCGTGTTGCAAAGCCCGTGAGGACTGCCCCAAACGGCATCCAAACACCAGCCAAAATCGGACCAATGACAGGGATGCCTGAGAGAAGACCACTAATTAAGATGTAAAAGATCACAATTCCGACGAGGCCAAGCGGTTGGTTCTTTAAGGCCAGAAGGGCATCTTTGAACCAACGCCAGCCGTCGGACACTTGAATAGGTTTCGCCATAAAAAAGAATCGTTAGAGGTTTACCAACCAAACTCAATAAATTTGGTTGTGCCAAGCGTACTCTTAGAGTTGCTGCCTGGCGTCGAGTCAATGGGCTTATCAGCTTGATTTTCCATCTTGTACGGAATATGCGTAGTACCCGGGGTCACGACATATTCGGTGACGCGATTGTTTTCGTCACGAACAGCTTCAATCTTGGTCTGACGTTCGTACTTAGGCGGAATTTTGCCATGTGCACGGTCTTCGCGTGCTTTTTCCATGTCGGCTTTACTGGGCAGCAAGGGATTGGCTTCTTCTTCAGAAGCTGGTGCCGATTTAACAGGGGCTTGTGCAGCGGGCTTCACGTCACCCGCATAAGGGGGTGGTGCATCAAGGGATGCCGCCGAGACGAACGAAGAACCTACCAAAAGGGCAATAGCGGTCAATAATGGCTTAGTCATAAAGAATCCTTCTTGTCGCACGACAACATCTTCAAATCGTTAGGTCGTTAGACAATAAAGTGTAAGTGGATAAGTGTCTTATTAATAAGACGAGTGAATCCAACAAAAGAAAACGAACACGTTTTCATAAGACTTACCGCTATTGTGCCACGGGCGTTGCTTACAGTGTGGGAATCTCGTGCGAGCTTGAGGTAACGGATTGGTACGCTTATGGCTGCTTATTTCAGCTATGCTTATGAGACTTTTAGATTTTTTGACTGATGCGAGCTCATGTCCAAGATACTTCTCATTGACGGTTCTAACTATCTTTTCCGTGCTTTTCATGGCTTACCTGACTTAAGAACAAGTCAAGGTGAGCCAACGGGCGCACTGCGCGGCTTTTTTGGGATGCTCGGTAAAGTCTGGGCGTTAGCCAAAGCCGATCATGCGGTGATTGTGTTTGATGCCCCAGGGAAAACGTTCCGTCATGACATGTTTCCGGCTTATAAAAGCAATCGTCCGCCGATGCCTGACGACTTGCGTGTGCAAATTGAACCCTTACATCAGGCGTTGCGTGATTTAGGTTGGCCATTGGTGTCCATTTCGGGCGTTGAAGCGGACGACGTGATTGCGACCATCGCCGAAAAAGCACGCGCTGCTGGCATGAAGGCAGTCATCGCGACGGGTGACAAGGATATGGCGCAGTTGGTTGATGACGACATCGTGCTCCTCAATACGATGAACACCAAGTTCTACGATCGCGAAGGCGTGATCGAAAAGTATGGTGTGCCGCCCGAACGCATCATCGACTATCTGTCGTTAATGGGTGATAAGGTCGATAACGTACCTGGGATCGAGAAGTGTGGTCCCAAAACCGCCGCTAAGTGGATTGCTGAGTATGGTGACCTCGATGGCGTGAAGGCAAATGCCGACAACGTCAAAGGTAAAGTTGGCGAATATTTGCGTGCTGGATTGCCGTTTTTGGATGATGCGCGTCGCTTGACGACGATTTGCCGCACCTGCGAATTGCCTGAAGCATGTGCGATCGATCAGTTGGTCGTGAAGCCCGCTTCTGCGGAAGCAATTGCGGCTTTCTGTCGTCGTTGGGAAATGTCGCCTTCGACCTTGAAGCGTGCCGCGCCAGCAGGCGTTGCAGCCCCTCAAGCAGAACCCTCGCGTGCGGTCGAATCGCCTGACGGTTTGGGTGGTCTTTTTGGTGGCATCGAAGAAGCGCCGCAAGACGAAAAGACCACGACCGAAGCTGTCACACCCGTCGAACCCAAGAAGGCTGTTCCCGCAAAAACACCCATGATGGCCACGTCTTTTTCGCCCGCTTTAGCCGAAAAGCCTGATGATATACCGTTTGTCGAAATCAAAGACTTGATGGGCTTAGATGACGTTGTGGGGCGTTTGACTGAACATCGTTCGTTGCCTGTCGGTTTAACGCTTCTTTGGGACGGTGAAGCGCGTCATGCTGAGCTAGTCGGGATGGGGATTGCTTTGTCGGCCAAGGACGTTTTTGTGCTTCGTCTTGCAGGCGACCTGACGACTGAACGTGTGCTTGACATGCTTCGTCCATGGTTAGAAGGCGCAACACCAAAGGTGATGCACGATGCCAAGACGGTTTGGCATGTGTTGCGTGGGCTTGGTGTCACGTTAGGTGGCACGCTTCATGACACCATGCTGATGAGCTATGTGCTTGAAGCCCATTTAAAGCATGACCTCAAGCTATTGGCAGCTCGCCACTTGATGCGTGAGATGCCGACGCACGAAGATGTGTTAGGAAAGGGCGCAAAAGCCATTTTGGCGAAAGACGCAGCCCCCCAACAGGTACTGACGCTCTTAGCTGAAGAAAGCGCTGTTTTGCGTGGTCTATTTGCCGTGTTGGCGACACGCCTTGATGCCGATCAAGGGTTGCGCGCTATCTATGATGAGATTGAGCAGCCATTGCTTGAAGTCTTAGCGCGTATGGAAGATACCGGCGTCGCGATTGATGCCTTTAGATTGGCGCAGCAGTCAGAAGCTCTTGGCATCCGTATTGATGAATTGGTGAACGAAGCCTATAAGATCGCGGGCGAAACGTTTAATTTGTCAAGCCCGAAGCAATTGGGGCAGATTCTCTTTACGAAATTAGGGTTGCCTGTCAAAAAGAAGACGAGTTCAGGGACGCCGTCCACCGATGAAGAAGTGCTAACCGAATTGTCGTTGGATTATCCGTTGCCTAAGTTGATTTTGGAGCACCGTCGCTTGACGAAGTTGCGTAGCACATACCTCGACAAGTTGCCGCGTATGGTGGACCCCAAAGATGGTCGCGTTCATACGACCTTTGGTCAGGCGATTGCGGTGACGGGGCGCTTAGCGAGTTCGGATCCGAATTTGCAGAATATCCCTGTGCGTACGACAGAAGGTCGACAGGTGCGTGAAGCCTTTGTGGCTGAGTCGGGCGGTGTGATTATTTCGGCTGACTATTCGCAGATTGAATTGCGCATCATGGCGCATCTCTCTGAAGACCCGGGCTTATTGCAAGCTTTTGCGCGCGGCGAAGATATTCACCGTGCGACCGCGGCTGAAGTCTTTGGTCGTCGTCCTGAAGACGTTACGTCAGAAGAACGACGCATGGCCAAGGTCATTAATTTCGGTTTGATTTACGGGATGAGTGCTTTTGGCCTGGCGCAGAACTTAGGGATCGAGCGTCGTGTCGCTTCGCACTACATTGACGAATACTTTGCACGTTATCCGGGCGTCAAGCGCTATATGGAAGCGAAACGCGAAGAAGCTCATGCCCAAGGTTATGTGGAAACCGCTTTTGGTCGTCGTCTTTGGATTCCTGAGATTGCTAGCTCTCGTAAGCCCCTTCAGGCGGCAGCTGAGCGCGCTGCGATTAATGCACCGATGCAAGGGACGGCTGCGGACTTAATTAAGCGTGCCATGATTCGTGTGGATGCTTGGCTCAAAGAAGCGGGTCTGAAAACGCGACTTGTCTTACAGGTGCATGACGAATTGATCCTAGAAGCGCCTTTAGACGAAGCCGAACTTGTTAAAGAGAAGGTCCCTCAATTGATGGCTGAGGTGGCTTCGCTTCGTGTGCCGCTCGTGGCTGAAGTGGGCGCAGGCGATAGTTGGGGTGCTGCACACTAAGTAAGACGAAGCGCTGCTTAAAAAAACAAAAGGGAGGCCGTTAGGTCTCCCTTTTAATTTAAATGGTCACGAGCGACTTATTTGCAAGAACCCGGGGCTTCAGGCACGAGCGTCATGACGAGCTTGTGGTCAGCATCAAGGAAGTGCACCTTGTCGCCTTCAGCCGTGGCGTAAACTGTCTTACCGAGGTTCTGCAAGAAGGCGTCTTCCATCTTCATGATGGCCGGACCGCACATGCGACGGGTGGAACCCAAGCCAGAGAGGTCAATCTTGGCGCCTTCCATGGACCAAGAACCAACGAGATAGTTGCAACCCGCGTTACCAGACACCTTACCATCAGCACCAAACTTGATCGTCGGCGGGACTTCACAGTCAGCCGTAATACCATCGGCCCACATCAAAGAACGGCCAGCTAAGTCCGCGGATTGATCAGCACCACAGCCCGTAGAACAGGCTGCAAGAACGAGAGTACAAGGAACGGCAGCAAGATAGCGCAACTTCATAGGGAATATCTCCAGGGAAAAATGCCAAAGATTGGCGTGAATGAGAGAACCATAGCATAAAGTATTAAAGACGCTATCAGAAGATGTATCAAGGGAAGTCTTAACAACTTAAAAATTTGAAGAGAATTTGTCTCAGCGCAAGATGCAAATCGCTCAAGTTTCTTTGAAAGGCGCAGAATGAGAAAGGTCGAATGTTTCATTGATCGTATTGCAAAAGGCGTGACAAATTGATACAAATTGATGTGTAAGAGTGACGCTTTGAGTTCAAAGACATTCATTGTTTCTAGGAGGATCGTATGTGGAAGTCATTGATATTTGGATGCGCGTTGTTGGCTTTAGGAGGTGTTGCCCAGGCGGAAATGACGGCGCGCCATAATTTTGTTGCGTTCGAAACGGTAGAGAGTGCGCTCGAAGGTGCCAAGGCTGATGAGTTGGTTCGTTTGACGGGACACATCGTGTCTGAGCCTAGTGACGGGGTTTATGTTTTTGAGGATGCCTCAGGACGATTGTTTATGGCGATTCCGCAAGAGATGCGCGCTGAAATGACGATTCGACGTGGTGTTACCTACGAAGTCTTAGGGAGAGTGAGTCGTTTGCCGTTTGAAGGTTTGCGCGTGGATGCGGAGTCCATCAAAGTCAGAAGCGAATAAACGAGAAAATTCAGAACAAAAAAAATCCCCGCTTGCTTCAGGCAGGCGGGGATTTTTTCACTTAAGGCTTAACCTTAATCTTGACCTTCGGTGTAGGGTTCAGAACCCAAGTCACCTTCGAGCTTCGTGACGGTCACGGCAGCAGCCACGTCACCGACCACGTTAATCGACGTACGAATCATGTCGAGAATACGGTCAACACCAGCAATCAAAGCCACGGCTTCAAGCGGGATACCAACCTGCGTGAAGATGATGGTCGTCATGATGAGGCCAGCGCCTGGCACACCAGCGGTACCAATAGCGGCCAAGACACCCATCAACACGATGGTGAGCTGGTCGCCCATGGTGAGCGGAAGACCATACACTTCAGCGGCGAAGATGGCACACACACCCATGTAAATGGCCGTACCGTTCATGTTGATGGTATTGCCAAGTGGGATAGAGAAGGATGAAATGGCCTTCGTGGCACCCAACTTACGAGCGGCATTCAAGTTGGCCGGCAAAGCGGCAGCAGACGAGCAGGTCGTGAAAGCGACGAGCCACGGTTCGAAGATGCCCTTCAAGAAGGTCATGATCGGAATACCCGTGATGATGCGAACCATCGGCAAGAGAATGAAGCAAACAAAGACGATCGTTGCTAAGAAGGCCGTAAGGATCAAAGCACCCAACGGGAGCAGAACAGCCAAGCCGTGACGGCTCACCGTGAAGGAGATCAAACCGAACACACCGATTGGGGCGTAGAGCATGACCATGTGCGTCACACGGATCATGACGTCACCAACGACTTCGAAGAAGTTGAGAACGACTTTACCGCGTTCACCTAAACCCGAAAGTGCGAAGCCAAAGATCACAGCAAAGAAGATGATCTGAAGCATGGAGCCGTTAGACATAGCTTCCATCGGGTTAATCGGCACAATGGCCAATAACGTCTGAACCAGCGGTGGGGCAACGACCTCTTTGGCCTTCAGACCTTCGGTGGAGAGGTCAAGTCCAAGACCCGGCTGAATCAAGCCGGCAAAGAAAAGACCAGCGGCGACGGCAATACCCGTTGTGATGGCATAAACAAGAAGAACCTTAACGGCAACACGTCCAAGTTTAGACGTATCAGAAATCCCGGCAGCGCCAGCAATAATCGTAGCGAGCACCAACGGCACCACGACCATGCGGATCAAACGAATGAAAAGATCGCCGAGCGGCTGGAGCCAGGTCTGAGCGAAAGATGAATCGACAATTGCACCGACGACAATACCGAGTGCAAGACCGATCATCATTTGCCAGGCCAGACTAATTTTCATTTTGGAGGACATATTCTCCACCCCTAGCTGTTGTTACTTTTTATGTTGTCGTCGTGCATCCAACACGGACGCACGAAGGCGTGACAGGAATTGTTCCTGCCTTGATTCCGATTCTATTGCCCTCTGTCTTATATAAGACCTAGGGTAAACGCGCAAATAGTATGATGTAGATCTTAAGCAAAATAGCGCTCAAACCGTTGACTGATTGAAATGTATTGAAAAATAGGTTTACAGGTTGACTTTTATCAATGAATCGAAAGTTACTTTTTATCTATGGAGAGACTAAAGTAAATAGAAATAACATATGAGTCGCTTCAAAGTCCTTCTGAAATGGCGACTTTCGATAAAATATCTCGTTCACTTTTTTCGAGGTTTTTCCCTCGAACATCATGGTGTTATGAGCATTCTTTTTCATATTTTGGCTGCTAGCCTTTTGACCCGAACGGCTGCCATAGGTATTGCGGCCTTGCTATCTTGTCGATGGTTGGCTGGGCTATCCGAACAATTGTTGGCGGTGGCTTGTGGGTTGTTGACGGCCATTGCTTTAACGCATCTCATTCCTGAGGCGATGGAAATGCCCGGGGTAGAGCCGCACGATTTGGGGCTCGTGATGCTAGGCACGATTTTTGTGTTTTTGGTCATTGAGCGCTGCGTGTTACATCACAGCCATACGCAAGGTACCAAACAGGAAGATAAAGCCACCGCGACGGCTGTGATGACGGGGGCCGCTCTACATAATGTGGTTGATGGTGTTTTGATTGCGAGCACGTTTATGATGGATGAACGCGCAGGGTGGCTCGTCGCTTTCGCGGTCTGTAGTCATGAGATCCCACAGGTGACGGGCTACATGGTGATTTTGCGTAATTGTGGGTTTACGGTTCGCCGTGCGGTGCTTTGGTGTGCGCTTGCTGCTTTTGCGGCGATCCTAGGGAGTGTGCTTGGTTGGGCGGCGGTGAGTTTAAGCCGTGAGATTTTGCCTTATGCCTTAGCGGCCTCTGCGGCGTCCTTTCTCTTTATTACATTGCATGCGCTCTTGCCTGAAGTTTTTCGTGATCACGCTTCGCCTCGTCAAGGGGCACGTCAATTGGTGCTTTTTGCCTTGGGCATTTTGTTGGGTACAGTGATTTTAGGGCTAGGCCATGGTCACGACCACGGTCATGACCAAACCTCAACGGTTGAAGAGGCTGTGCGCACCGAAATATCCGTCGATGCGCACATGCATTAAGCCTTCTTTTTGCGACTCATGAGCGCAGCCCAGACACCCGCGATCATGATGAGTGCGATGCCAATGGCACTAAGGAGTCCAATCGGCTCATCAAAGAACCATGTACCAAAGCAGGCGGCAAAGACGATCGCAGAATATTGAAAGACGGCCGTGAGGAGGGTATTGTCGCTGCCCCACGCGCGGGTCATGGCAAGTTGCGCTCCCGTTGCGGTGACGGCCATGCCAATGAGGGCTGGGACGTTGTCGAGCGTGACGGGTGTCATGCTACCTGTGAGGCACAAGTGACCCACAAGCCCCCAAACGGTGCCAAAAAGGGTGAAATAAAAGACGATACGCCACTCGGGCTCATTCATACGTGTGAGTTCACGAACTTGAAAGTATGCGAGTGCAGCAAAAAAGCCAGACGTGAGGCCAATCAGGGCTGGCGCCATTTGACCAGGTTGCAATTCGGGCTTGAGGACCAAGGTGACACCTAAGAAACCTAACACCACGGCAGCAGCACTGGCACGGTTAAAGGTTTCGCCATGACGTATAGCCAACACAATGACGATGAGTGCCATATATAAAGGACTCGTATAGTTAAGTGTCATGGCGGTGCCTAACGGAAGGCGCGCGATCGCGTAAAACCAAATGGTGAGCGCAAAGGTCCCTAAAAAGCTTCGCATCAAGTGTGCACGCATGAGTGGTGTTTTGACGGTTTGGCCTTGATAGGCCACCCAAGCCCAAATGACGACCACGCCAAAGAGCGAACGGTAAAAAACGAGCTCTAAAGACGAAAAGTCGGAGGCCCCCATGCGAGCAAAGGCAGCCATCATGGCAAAAAGGAGTGATGCAAGTAGCATCCAAAAGCTTTTGATCATGCGAAAACGAAGTTTTTTTGTGAAAGTGCTCAAGATTAACGCGATTGTGCGTTGAGTGCTACGAGAAATGGCTAAGGTTTCGTTAAAATGCAAAGTACCTAGATCCTGTCGAGCAGTGTTCATTAAAAGTGAACTCTGTTAAGGGTCTTGTCAAGGAAATGTGAAAGAATGAGTGAATTAAAACCTGTTGAAGCGCTGAGCTTTGAAGAGGCGCTTGAAGAACTTGAAAATTTGACAAGTCGTATGGCTTCTGGATCGGTGACGCTCAAGGAGAGTGTTGCAGGTTATGCCCGTGGGACGGCGCTTTTAAAGCGTTGTCGTCGTGAACTCGAAGAAGCACGTACGACTATTGAAACGTTGCGCGAAGAAACGCGTCGCGAAGAAGTAATCCCAAGCGCAGATATTCCTTTCTAAGACTGGAAGAAAAATGACTGAAAGCCAAATCGCATCCTTTGACGATTGGATGCATGAGTCAGTAAAACATATTGAATGGGTGGCCAACGACTTGTTGCCGAAGACTGGTCGTGAGCCCCGTCGTTTGATTGGAGCTATGCGCTATGCCGTCTTGGGTGGCGGCAAGCGTATCCGTGCTTTGCTTTGTTATGCGGCGGGAGTCGTGAGCGGTGCCAAGCAAGCAGATTTGGATCGTGCGGCCTTAGCGCTTGAATTGGTACACGCCTATTCGCTCGTACACGATGATATGCCGTCGATGGATAATGATACGTTGCGTCGTGGTAAGCCTACGGTGCATGTCCAATATGGTGAAGCGACGGCGATGTTGGCTGGTGACGCTTTACAGACTGAAGCGTTCACGGTATTGACGGGGATGAATCATCCCGTAGCCGTGGCGCGACTCTGTGGCACTTTAGCCCGTGCAGCAGGGGTTCGCGGTATGTGCGGTGGCCAGGCTTTAGATTTGGCGATGGTGGGTGGTCATCCAGGCGAAGGTGAACTTCTCATGATGCAAGCCATGAAAACAGGTGCTTTGATTCAGGCGGCTGTTCTGATGGGGGCGCAAGCGGGTGACTGGGATCGTTTAGGTGATGGTGCGCGCGGAGGCTTAGCCGCTTACGCCGATGCATTGGGTGTTGCCTTTCAGGTGGTCGACGATATTCTTGACTGTACGCAAGATACAGCGACCTTAGGTAAGACAGCTGGCAAAGATGAAAAGGACGATAAGCCCACGTGGGTTTCTTTGCTTGGCTTAGAAGGCGCACGAGCGCGTGCTCGAGAACTGCACGATCGTGCCAATGCCGCTTTGGCGCTTGTGGCAGTTGATCCTGCTGTCCCAGAAGGCGCTATCCTTCGTTTGCAGCAAATCGCCGATTACGTGATTGCTCGTTCCCATTAATAAACCCCACCGTTCCTTAAGTAAAAGGCTCTCAACAAGTGACGCAACAATCGATTCTTGACAGCATTCAGTCGCCAGCTGATCTTCGTCGGCTTGATGAACACCAGCTACCCAGTCTTGCCCATGAGCTTCGAGACTTTATGGTGAATTCTGTTTCTAAAACAGGTGGCCATTTGTCGAGCTCTTTAGGTGCAACCGAATTGGCGATTGCGATTCATCGAGTCTTTCATACGCCTGACGATCGTCTCATTTGGGACGTTGGTCATCAAGCGTATGCGCACAAAATCCTGACGGGTCGCCGTGAGGATATGGCGACGTTGCGCAAGTTCAATGGGATGTCTGGTTTTCCGAAGCGTAGCGAGTCGCCGTACGATGCCTTTGGAACGGCACACTCGTCCACCTCGATTTCTGCGGCCTTAGGCATGGCGATTGCGGCGCGTCTCGAAGATAAAACCGATCGTTGGCACATTGCCGTGATTGGTGATGGCGCGTTGACGGGGGGCATGGCACTTGAAGCGTTGAATGACGCAGGTGTTTGGAAAGAGGGTGTCAAACTCCTCATTATCTTGAACGACAACGATTGTTCGATTTCGCCGCCGGCTGGTGCCTTGTCGAATCATTTGGCGCGTATTGTCTCTACCCGTGCTTATACCTGTGCACGCGAAATTTCTAAGCGTGTCTTGAAGCCCGTGCCTGGACTGTGGGATATCGCCAAGCGCATGGAAAAGCAGGCAATCAATTTCGTGAGCCCACCCTCCGGGATCTTCTCGAGCTATGACATCAATTACTATGGGCCGGTTGATGGGCATGATCTGCATGGCCTTATTGAGGTTTTGAAGAACATCCGACAGTTGAATCGTCCATGTGTGCTGCATGTCGCGACCCAAAAAGGTAAGGGCTATGAACCTGCCGAAATGGATCCGACCGCTTACCATGGTGTCGGTCCTTTTGATCCGCTTTTAGGGTTGCCTGCGCCAAAGCCAGGTAAGCCTACCTATACGGATGTCTTTGGTCGTTGGATTTGTGATACGGCTGCGGCCGATCCGCGTCTTTATGGTATTACGCCGGCTATGCGTGAAGGCTCAGGCTTGGTGGAGTACGAACGTCGATTCCCGGAACGCTATCGTGACGTGGCCATTGCTGAGCAGCATGCCGTCACGTACGCTGCTGGTTTAGCTTGTGAAGGCATTAAGCCTGTGGTCGCTATCTATTCGACCTTCTTACAGCGCGCGATGGATCAGCTCATTCATGATGTGGCTTTACAGAATTTGCCTGTCATGTTTGCGATTGACCGTGGGGGCTTAGTGGGGGCTGACGGTGCGACGCATCATGGGTTCTTTGACATTGCGTTATTGCGCACGGTGCCCAATATGACCGTAATGACGCCTTCAGACGAAAACGAATGTCGTTTGCTCTTGAATACGGCCTATGGGCTCAATTCGCCCGCGTCGGTACGTTATCCGCGTGGTCGTGGGCCAGGTGTCGAAGTGACCGCCACGAACGAAACGGTCGAAGTCGGTAAGGCGCGGACGCTACGCAAGGGGCAACGTGTCGCGTTCCTGGGGTTCGGTAGCATGACCAATGTGTTAGCACCCGTTGCTGAAAAGCTCGATGGCACGTTGCTTGACATGCGTTTTGTAAAACCCATTGATGAAGAAGCGATCCTTGAAGCAGCTAAGACCCATGACTTGTTGGTCTGCGCTGAAGAAGGCATGTTAATGGGTGGGGCTTGTAGCGCGGTCTTAGAAGTGCTCGCTGACCATGGAGTACTGAAGCCCGTCATGCGCTTTGGGTTGCCAGACCACTTTGTGGAGCAGGGAACGCAAGACGAATTGATGGCAAGTTTAGGGCTCACCGCTGATGCCATCGAAAAGCAGGTGAGAGCAAAACTTCAGACTCTCTAAAGATCTCGATTAGGCACAAAGAAAAGACCGCTGTGAAAGCGAAAATTCACGGCGGTCTTTTGATTTTTGGTTAATTGCGCTCGAGGCAGTCTACTGGTTTAAGCGCGGAAGTTCGTGAAGTTAAGTGGGACTTCTTTGACTTCCTTTTTGAGGAGCGCAATGGCTTCCTGTAAGGCATCACGCTTCGCGCCAGAGACGCGTACGATGTCACCCTGAATGGCGGCCGTGAGTTTGAGTGCCTTGGCGTTCTTGATGATGCCCTGAATGGTCTTACCGAGTTCGCGAGAGACGCCTTCTTTGACGACGATGGTCTGCTTTAAGCAGTCGCCACCAATCTTTTCAGGCGCTTTGGATTCGTCAAGAAAACGAACGTCGATATTACGCTTGGCGAGCTTATTGATCAGCACGTCGCGCACCTGACGCAACTGAAAGTCGCTTTCACCAACAAGATAAAGTTCGAGATCCTTTTGTTCGACTTTGGCCGGCGTGCCACGGAAGTCGTAGCGAGTACCGATTTCTTTTTGAGCTTGATCGACAGCGTTACGAAGTTCGACGGCATCGGCTTTGACTTCGATGTCAAATGACGGCATGGGTGTTCTCCAATGAGTGCTTAGGATAAAAGATAACATCTATCGCATTCGCGAACGCTTGTCAAGAAAACGCTTGTTTTGCCACGCATTTTTGCGGTGACAGGTAGGCAATTTGGGTGAACTGTGACCTTGTGCCTATAATAAAAATCAGAAGAACAACCAAGGAGCGGCTCGCGACAGCCGACACGATCATGAATCCTACGATGCAAGCACATTACCCACTCGATGGGTTAACGACTTTAGGTACACAGGCAAAAGCCGATTATTTTGCCGAAGCGTCGACACTCGACGAACTCGAAGGCCTTTTAGCTGAAGCGACAGCCAATGATTGGCCAGTTCACTTTTTAGGAGCAGGCGCGAATACGATTGCCATGTCCCATGTCAAAGGCCTGGTGATCAAAATCGCTTTCAAGGGCTATGAAGTGGCCGCAGCGCCCAATGGGGATGTCCTTGTGAAATGTGGAGCTGGCGAAATCTTTGACGATATCGTGCGTCGCACGTTGCAAGCGGGCTTAGGGGGCTTAGAAAACCTCTCAGCGATTCCCGGAACCGTGGGTGGTGCAGTGGTTCAAAACATCGGGGCTTATGGGGTAGAACTCGCTGAACGCCTCGCGTCGATTACGGTCTATGACCGTGCGCAAAAAGTGGTGCGTGTCTTGTCGGTTGAAGAGTGTGACTTTAGGTATCGTCACAGCATTATGAAGACCGAAGCCGGGCAATCGTTTGTGGTGCTCTCCGCGACCTTACGTTTGCCTAGCGTTTGGACCGCTGTGACGGGGTACAAAGACCTCGAAATGGAATTGGAAGCCCGTGGTTTGACACCAAGCACGGTAACCGCTTCAGAACTCTCTGAGATTGTTCGCACCGTGCGCGCGCGTAAGTTGCCTGATCCTAAGGTTTTAGGTAATGCGGGGTCCTTCTTTACGAATCCGATTATTTCGAAAGTTCACTGGCATGAATTGCTGACCGATCATCCTAGCCTTGTCTACTATCGTTTGGGGGGTGGTCGAATGAAATTAGCAGCTGCTTGGCTTATCGAAGCTGCGGGCTATAAAGGGCATGTGTCAGGTATGGTGGGTGTCTATGACCATCATGCGCTCATCTTGGTTAACCGCGGTGGGGCGACGGGCGAAGCGGTTTTGGCGCTCGCAGAAGAGATCATTCAAGCCGTCAAGAAGCGCTTTGGTGTGACTTTGGTGATGGAACCTGTGATCTTAGGATAGTTATTCAAACGCTATTCTGATAAGACCGCTGAAGTGTTTGTTGTACCTTCAGCGGTTTTTTCTATTTTTACGGTTCACCGACGTTTACAAAATTTCGGATAAGTTCTCAGTTTTGGGTCTCTTAATCAGGCAATATTGGCTTCAGAATACTAGGTCGTTTCACCATCATCATAAAAGGACTTTAAAGATGCCAACTCAATCGCCTGTTGCCGCTTTAGGTAGCTACTCTGTGGCAGAAGAAATTGCCAACGCCGTAACCCACGGGATTGCTGCCCTTTTGAGCGTCGTTGGTTTGATTGCCATGCTCTACGTAACGGTTGGCTCGTCCGATGCAGTCACTATTACCGCTGCAGCTGTTTTTGGTGGCTCGATGATCTTTCTCTACACGGCCTCAACCCTTTACCATGCGATTCCTAACCTTAAGGCAAAGCGCATTTTGCAGATGTTGGATCATAGTGCGATTTATGTCATGATCGCTGGATCTTATACGCCATTTTGTTTGGTGACGCTCGAAGGAATGACGGGCACGATCCTTTGTATTGCCGTTTGGACGATTGCTATTGCGGGTGTGATTTTGCAGCCGATTTTGTTAAAGCGTGCTGAGTGGCTCAACTGCTTACTCTATTTGTTGCTCGGCTGGTGTGTAGTGTTGGTGATGAAGCCTTTGATTGCCGCATTACCCACGGCTGGCCTGTGGTTACTGGCTTCTGGTGGTGTGGTCTATTCGTTGGGTGTGATCTTTTATTTGTGGGAGCGTATCCCTTATAACCACGCGATTTGGCATCTTTTTGTGTTGGGTGGCACGGCGCTACAGTTCTTCTCGGTGCTCTTTTATGTGTTACCTCAAGGTACGGTGAGTTAAGTATCGAGCGCGTGGATGGACGGCGTGATACCCAAATTTTGCAAATCTAGTTCAGTAAGATCTGACACCTAAACACAAAGCGGCA
>ERZ826016.946-NODE-946-length-30841-cov-6.215617_pt1 | contig 30841 bp, 26 predicted proteins | sample MGYA00519872_ERZ826016 | MGnify/ENA primary metagenome ERZ826016 (study PRJEB31778, sample SAMEA3449218) | human gut metagenome | biome: human gut; feature: human-associated habitat; material: faeces | place: United Kingdom | collected 2010/2012 ... | reverse complement strand
TCCAGTCTCAAAGTCGCAGTTGGTTGTTTAGTATCAGAATCGCTTACCGTTAACAGGCGTATAGAAGAAGGTGTTTTGTTACCTCGTACTACGAACCAAAATTGCATCGTTCTTTGTGTTGAAGGAAGTGGATTTCTGGAAAAGACTAACCGCCAGAAGATATTTAGCTTTCGAAAAGGGGATTGTTTCTTTATGCCAAAAAGTGATGAACAATTTCATTTGGTCGGCAAGTTTGAGATTGTGATCGTAGGGATCTGAGATGAATGTTTTTGAAAAGTTTTTGAAAGTGAATACTGGCCTGATGGCCTTTAATGAGTTTTCAACGAAGGATCAATCCATTCGATATATCAATTGGTGGGCGATTAACGACCCTGAAAATGTATGGTTTTCTTCGTATGTGAGATCCAATATCCGAACGGATAAAACTATCAATTTTTATAGCGTATTTGGTAATGCGAACTACGTAAAGAGAAGGGCTCAGCGTGAGCGTGATGATGTCAATATTTTCTTTACAGGGGAAAACGTTTCATCGACGGGAATTAGTAAGAACTTTCGTGGGTATAAAGACCATATGGGTTCTGCTGTTGATATCTCTCTTGGGTTCGATCACGATCAGCATAACCCTCGGTATATGAGGTTCCCATTGTGGTTGATGTATGTCTTTTCTCCTGATTCAACTTATGAAGACATCCAAAATCGTGTTGAGGCATTAAATAATAAAGCCGTTAACATCGATGAACGTTATATAGATTGTGCGGCGATTGCTCGTCATGATACAACTGGGCATCGGACAAGGATTTGTGATGCGCTGTCTGATCTCTTTGATATTCGATACGAAGGGCGCTGGAGAAACAACTCTAGCCTCATGAAAGAGCAGTACAAGGACAATAAGTTAGATTATTTGGCGCACGTGAAATTTAATATTTGTCCCGAAAATTCGAATCATGCGGGTTATGTTACCGAAAAGATTTTCGAGGCATTTCTTGCTAGAGCTATACCGATTTATTGGGGTGGTGCGGCTGCGCCAGAACCCAATATCATCAATGAAAATGCTTTTGTTTATTGGGATGGTTCAGATCATTGCTTCGAAACGTTGGAGAGACTTCATAAAAATAAGAAAGAATATCTTGATTTTGTGTCGCAACCTATCTTCAAAGAGGGGGCCGATGAGATCATTTGGCAGTTTTTTGTCGATCTGAAAGAAAGAATTCAGAGGGTTATCGACTCGAAGTAAAGAAAACGCCCAAAACCACGATCGGTTTGGGCGTTTTACTAAGGGCTTATCGAGCGCTCAAGGCTTATTGCTCGTTATCTTCACGCGGCTTACGACGGTTGCTACCAGCCACCATATCGAAGCGGAAGAATCGGCATTCGAGCGGCCCATTAAAGAGGACGGTCTTGCGAGATTCTTTGAGACGCATCTGTTGCGGTAGTGTGCGGTCAGAGGTCAGCATCCAGGCCGTCCAACCTGAGAAATTTGCCTTGAGGTTGTCTGCGACGTGCTTCATCATGGCGCCAATGTAGGCCGTCTTCGGATTGGACTGCTCGCCATAGGGCGGGTTGGCAATCACGAGACCTGGAGTCATGCCCTCGGCTGGGCAGGCTTCACGAGCGTCACCCTGAGTGAAGGTCAAACGACCATCGTCGAGCATGTCACCCAAGCCCGCACGACGTGCGTTTTCAATCGCTTTTTCAACGACGAGAGACGAAATATCGCTACCCGCAATACGAATGCGAACGTGACGATTGACCGATGCACGTGCGTCTTCTTTCATTTCACGCCAGACGTCAGCATCAAAGCCTTCGAGCTTTTCAAAAGCAAAGCGACGATTGAGACCTGGCGCCATGCCGGCAGCCATTTGAGCAGCTTCAATACCGATGGTGCCAGAGCCGCAGAAGGGATCAATTAAGGTTTGAGAAGGTTCCCAACCCGAGAGCATCAAAAGACCAGCGGCCAAGTTTTCCTTCAACGGGGCTTCACCATGGGTAAGACGCCAACCGCGCTTAAAGAGAGCTTCACCGGCAAGATCTAAATAGAAAGTGCAGGTGTCGTACGTCAAAAAGGCGGCGATGCGCACATCTGGGTGGTAGCGTTCAACGTCAGGGCGACGACCTGCAAGCTCACGGAAGCGGTCACAGATCCCGTCCTTAATACGAAGGACGGCAAAGTCAATGGATTCAAGTGGGCAACGCTGGCTGTTGGCAGAGACTTTGATCGTCAGATCTGGGCCAAACCACTTTTCCCATTGGGTACGCGTAGCCATTTCATAAATGTCACGTGTATCCCAGTAGGACGCTTCAGCCACCTTCATGAGGACGCGACTAGCCAAACGGGAATTGAGACAAACGGCCATGGCCGTGGCCGTGGAGCCAGCAAACGAAACACCACCGCGAGCAGCGCGAACACGTTCAGCCCCGCAAGCGGTAATTTCACCTGCGAGCAGTTCTTCAAGCCCGAAGGGGCAGACAGCATAGAAGGAGAGGTTGGCCATAATCAGGAATCGTAATAAGGGTATGTTTTAAAAAAGTTAATGACGACCTTCACCGTGACCGAGCACCACGTACTTCAAAGACGTGAGACCTTCAAGGCCGACCGGACCACGGGCATGTAATTTGTCGGTCGAAATGCCAATTTCAGCACCAAGACCATATTCAAAGCCGTCCGCAAAGCGCGTTGATGCATTCACCATGACAGAGCTTGAGTCGACTTCACGTAAGAACTGTTGAGCATTGGGCAAGCTGTTTGTCACGATGGCATCGGTATGATGCGACGAGTGCGTGTTGATGAATTGAATGGCTTCATCTAAAGATTTCACGATACGAATCGCAATGATCGGGGCATTGTACTCGGTATCCCAATCTTCTGGGGTCGCATCCACGGCACTCATGCCACTTTGTTCGACAATACGACGAGAAAGTTCATCACAACGCATTTCAACGTCTAAGTCGTGGAATCGGCGTGCCATAGGTGGTAAGAACTTAAACGCGATATCGTGGTGCACTAACAGGGTTTCGGTTGCATTGCAAGGTGAGACGCGTTGGGTTTTGGCGTTCTCGGTCACGCTCAAAGCCATGTCGATATCCGCTTCGCTGTCGATATAGGTGTGGCAAATGCCATCAAGGTGCTTGATCATGGGCACCGTGGCTTCAGCAGTCAAACGCGCAATGAGGCTCTTACCACCACGCGGAATCAGAACATCAACATAGTCGCGAGCGCGAATGAGTTCGCCTACCAAGGCGCGATCTGAGGATTCAATGAGTTGCACGGCATGAGCGGGTAACTCGGCTGTCACGAGTGCCTTTTGGATCAATTCCCAAAGCACGGTGTTGGTTCGAAGGGCTTCGTGGCCGCCACGAAGAATAATGGCATTGCCAGACTTAATGGCTAAAGCCGCAGCATCAATCGTGACATTGGGGCGAGATTCAAAAATCATGGCCACAACGCCCAACGGGACACGCATACGACCGACTTGAATACCTGTTGGACGATACTTCATGTCGGAGATGGTGCCAATCGGATCGGCGAGCTCAGCAATTTGCTGGCAACCCGTGATCATGGTATGCAATACGCTCGGCGTAATCGTCAGGCGATCAATAAAGGCCTCGTCGAGCCCTTCAGCACGAGCAGCTTCGATGTCGGCCTGATTGGCTTCACGGATACAGGCTTCTTCGTCAGCGAGTAAGGTCGCTAAACGAAGTAAAACGGCGTTTTTATTTGCCGTACTTGCGCGAGCCATTTCTCGCGAAGCTTCTCTCGCTTGACGGCCAATGCGGCTAATGTAGTCAGCGGGCGTAAGGTTGATCTGAGGCATAATGACGAATTCCGTTAAGAGGCTCAACACTCATGGAGTCTTGAGTATGAAAGACGCAAAAAGGCTAGCGTCACGTGTTTAATCATTGTAGCCTGTTCGCTACGCCCACGGCGTTTTTGTGTGATGCTCTGATGACAGCCTCTAACCTTTGAGCGTACGGCGCATGAGGGCTTCTGTGGCTAAAAAGAGTACGATCGCAAATAAAGAGAGAATGAAGCAGAGGGCGTTTGCGGCATCAAAGTCCACGCGCGAAACAGCATTAAAGATTTCTAACGAGAGTGTATTGGTGCGACCTGCAATATTTCCGCCCAACATCATGGTCATGCCGACTTCGCCTGAGACGCGAGCGCACCCTAAGAGTAAGCCTGCTGCCAGGCTTGGACGCACCAAGGGTAGGGTGATACGTAAAAAGATTTGCCAGTTGCTAGCACCATGAATACGGGCAGCTTCTTCGAGTTCCATGAGGCGAGATGAACTAAAGGCTGCTTGTAATGGGCGTACGACCAAAGGGAGACCGGCAACAAAGCCAGCTAAGGCAACTGCGGCCTCATTAAAGATGAGTGAAAGACCGAAGGTAGAAAGCTGTTCGCCAATGAATCCAGTTCGACCTAAAACGGTGAGTAAAAGATAGCCCAATGCCACAGGCGGAAAAACCAGTGGCATTGTGACTAAAAAACCAACGATCCGAGACAACCACCCCGGATGTCGAGCGAGATAGTAGCCTAGGAGCGGCCCTGCAATGCTAAAAAGCCCTAAGGTCACCAAACAGGTTTTGGCGGTGAGGCTAAGCGAAAAGAGCAGGGCTGGCTCCGAGAGCAACGCGTCAAACATGGCAATCAAGTTGCTGTAAGGCTTACTTCACACCGAACTTATTGAGGATGGGCTTAGCCTTTTCAGATGTCAAGAAGGTCGTAAAGGCCTTAACGTCAGGATCGTTTTCAGCGCCCTTGGCGGTACGCACAATCATCTTGACCTTCGCGCTTTCGTCATGGATTTCGAAAGCGCCACCCAACTTGTCACGACCGCTCTTCAATGCGGCCACGTTCACAAAACCAACGTCCATGTTGCCCGTGGCGATATAAGAGAAAACCTGAGGAACGGTTCCCACAACCTGAAGCTTCGGATTCACCTTGGCATCTAGGCCCGTAGCCTTGAGCCAACTAGCAGCGCTACGGCCATAAATGGCAGCCTTCGGATTGGGGCTCGCAACGGTCTTCACATTGTCATTGGCAATATCAGCGGGCTTTTGAAGGTCAAGACCTTTACGCCAAATCATGACTAGTGGCGTTTCGCCGAGCTTACCGCCTTCGGGGCTCAAGAGGTCGTCAAAGCGCTTGAGTGTGGCTTCGTCCGAAATCACCACATTGACGCCAGCGCCGTGCTTCACCTGGGCGAGCATCTGACCAATGTTGCCGCCAAAGCTCTTTTCGACGGTGTTGCCGGTTTCTTTTTGGTAGAGTGCTGTCAAGGCTTCGACCATCTTGATGTAGCCCGCACCAGTCGTCACGGTGACCTGGCCAGCGACAGCAGAACCCATGCCCACAAGGGCGGCTAATGTAAAGGCAAGCATCTTTAAGCGCATGATGAACATCCTTTCTGATGGTTAATGTGTGTAATGGTGCCTGCCGACATCGTGAGAATCGTGTTGGCTAGACGTTTGGCCTCGTTGGCCGAGTGTGTGATGTAGAGAATTGGAAGCGAAGAGATCTTTGGGATCTGCTCAAAGTAACCCAATAACTCCTCTTTACGTTCAGAGTCAAGGCTTGCAAGGGGCTCATCCATGATGAGTAAGGTCTCGGCCGCTAAAATGGCTCGACCTAATGCAACACGCTGACTTTCGCCGCCAGAGAGTGTGTCTGGATACCGTTTGAGAAGATGACCAATGCCGAGCACATCAATGAGTTCATTGGCGTTGGCTTGGCAGGGACGCCCACCGATCTGATTCGCAAAATGGAGATTCTCGAACACAGTCAGATGAGGAAATAAGCGATGGGTTTGAAACACAAAACCAATCCCACGACGATGAACAGGAAGCGAAATATGTTCGTCGGATGACCAAAAAGTTAGACCGTTAATCGCAATACGACCGCTTGATGGCGTTTTTAATCCTGCGATATTGCTTGCCAGCGTCGTTTTGCCGCAACCTGACGGTCCCAGGATGGCGGTAAAGCCTTGGCCTGGTAAGTTGCAATGAACGGCGAGCCTAAAGTCAGGTAGTTGAGTTTCAAAGTGTAGGTCTAACATCGCTATTACCTATTTGAATAGCGCTTAGTGTAGCAAGTTTTCCTCTTGCTGTGACAAAAGGACGACGAAAGTCAGACTTAATTTGCTAAGAAAAGAACGACACTTTTAAGTTCAATCCAAGGATCGCTATCACGCTTAGGTACTGGCAATCCTTTGGCTAAACGATCGATATCGGCACACACAGAAAGGGCGGCGCAGAGTTTTTTCACAGTTAAGCGACGAGCGGCTTGTTGGGATGAAGGTGTGGCAAACACACCAGGCACGCGAGAGATGCCTTGGTCGTACCCTGAACGCAGTTTGATGAGCGAGCGGATCTCAGAAGTAAGCATCGCCAACAAGAAGGGAAGGGCTTCAGCTTGTGCTTCGAGACCATCGATAATGCGCACAATACGATCAGCCTGACCTAGCTTCATGCTCTCAAAAAGCGTATCAAATTCAAAGCGTGCGCTATTAGCGACCGAGGTGCGAAGTTGCTCAGTGGTGAGCGTTGCTTTGGGGTAGAGTAAAGAGAGCTTTTCGACTTCTTGTGCTGCCGCAAAGAGGTTCCCTTCGGTCATGTCGGCAAAGGCTTCGAGCGTTTCAGTAGATGCGCTCATCCCATGGCGTGCCAATCGAGCTTGGAGCCATTGAGGCAGTAAACGACGTTCGATGGCGGTGCAGTCAACGTGCGTGGCCTTGCGACTTAAGGCTGTCCACCACGCTTCTTTTTGCGTTTGCCATTCGGGTGTGGGTAACGTAAAGATCGTGACAACACCATCGACGGGGTGGTCAAGGTATTGCAAAAGGGTTGGTGCGCCATTTTTGCCGACTTTACCCGTAGGAATGCGGACTTCGACGATTTTACGGTCGTCAAACATGCCCATGTCGGCCGCTGCCATGGTGAGACGTGACCAGTCGCCCGATGCCGTAAGCTCTAACACCTGACGGTCGGTATAGCCTAATTGACGTGCGGTGGCACGAACGGCATCCCCTGCTTCAACGGCAAGAAAGTCGTCTGTGCCAGAGATCAGCCAAAAGGGATCCATTTGCCCATTTTTGGCGCAACGGGCTAAATACGATTCGAGCTGGTCAGCTTTCACGCTTATTCCCCTGTTTCGCTACGGGGTTTAATCGCTTCGATATGGTGCATCAAGCGGTTCACAATATCCGCTTGCATGTCGCGATAGAGGAACTGTTCTTCACGGGCACGTGACAAGAATTCCGATTCAGAATAGCTGAGACTACGCGTGGCAGAAAGACGTGTGGAAGGCATATACAGGTAGCCATCAGGGCTTGTGACTCGGAATTCTATGGAGAGCGTGAGTTCGTATTCACGTGCGCGACCCAAGTCGTTAATGCTAAGCACATCACTCGAACGTTGTTGACCCAGGTATTCCAAGATGGCTTCGGCGTCGGCAGGGTCATCCACGATCGTCACGGTCGACTCGGCAGCAAGTTCCTGACGAATCAGGGTAGACATCGGTGTATTGGCAGGAATCTGCAAATAAATGGTTTTAAAGGGCAGATTGAATGTACCGCGTAAGCGAAAGCCGCAACCAGAGAGCGAAAGCGTGCCTAAAAGAGCTGCACCAAGAAGTTGACGACGGGTAGTCACGGAGTGGATCCTCGCGAAAGCCTGATGAAAAAGGGCCGTAGATGACGGCCATTAGGACATTATAAATAGAAAGACCGACCAACGCTTGCGTGCATTGGTCGGTCTTGGAGGTGTCAGTCGATCGCTAACGCTTACTTCGCGACAACGATGTTCACCAACTTGTTGCGAACGATGATGATCTTACGAACCGTGAGACCATCCGTGAAGCGCTTCACGTCTTCGTTGGCCAAAGCGGCGGCTTCGATATCAGCCTGAGACGCTTCAGCCGGGACGAGAATTTCGCCACGCAACTTACCGTTCACCTGTACGACGAGCTTCAATTCATCAGCCTTCGTCGCTTCTTCGCAGACCTGCGGCCACGGGGCGTCGATTAAGTCACCAAACTGAGCAACAAAACCAAGTTCAGCCCAAAGCGCCGTCGTGATATGCGGGGCGATCGGATAGAGCGTACGCAACAGGATTGAAGCCGTTTCAGCCACCACAGCCTGATCGGCTGGCGTGTCACCCTTGAAGCCTTCGATGGCGTTGAACATCTTCATGCAAGCAGAGACAACGGTGTTGTACTGCATGCGCTGGAAGTCAAAGTCAGCCTGCTTCAACGTGATGTGAATTTCACGACGAAGTGCCTTGGCATCGCGGCTTAAGGCCGTAGCGTCGAGTTCAGGTGCCGTGGTCACAAACGTCTGCTTGTTGTAAGCCCAATTCCAAATACGACGCAAGAAACGGTACGTGCCTTCGGCACCAGAATTAGACCAAGCGGCAGATTGATCGGGAGGACCAGCAAACATCACAAAGCTACGTGCCGTGTCAGCGCCGAACTTATTGATGATGTCGCGCGGTTCAACGACGTTATTCTTGGACTTCGACATCTTTTCGATGCCGCCGAGAATGACAGGCTGACCATCGGCCTTGCAAATAGCACCGACCGGACGACCCTTTTCGTCGTACTGCACTTCGACTTCGTCAGGGTAGAACCAGACCTTACGACCATCATCGCCATTGCGATAGTAGCAGTCGGCCATGAGCATGCCCTGCGTGAAGAGGTTCTTAAAGGGTTCGTCATACTTGACGAGGCCAACGTCACGCATCACCTTCGTCCAGAAGCGAGCATAAAGGAGATGCAACACGGCGTGTTCAATACCGCCAATGTACTGATCCATCGGCATCCAATACTCGGCACGCTTGTCGACCATGGCCGTGTCGCAGTCTGGCGAGCAATAACGCTGGAAGTACCAGGAGCTATCTACGAACGTGTCCATCGTGTCGGTTTCACGCTGAGCGTCACCACCGCACTTCGGGCACTTGACATTGAGGAAGGCTTCGCACTTCGTCAACGGATTGCCAGAACCATCAGGAATCAAATCTTCAGGTAACACGACCGGAAGATCTTGTTCGGGCACTGGCACTGGACCGCAGCACGGGCAGTTGATCATCGGAATCGGGGTACCCCAATAGCGCTGACGCGAAATGCCCCAGTCACGCAGACGGAACTGTACTTGTTTGTCACCTAAGCCGCGTGCCTTAAGTTCAGCAGCAATGGCGTCGCAAGCGGCATGGAAGTCAAGACCATCAAACTGGCCAGAATTGACGAGGTGTAACGGACGCGTCTTGTCGCCATACCATTCCTGCCATGCTTCGTCGGAGTAGGTTTCGCCCTCAACGGCAACCACCTGACGAATCTTGAGACCAAACTTCTTAGCAAAGGCGAAGTCACGTTCGTCGTGCGCGGGCACGCCCATGACGGCACCTTCACCGTAGCTCATCAAGACGTAGTTGGCGAGCCAAACTTCGACATCTTCTCCCGTGATCGGGTGCTTGACGAAGAAGCCCGTGGGCAAGCCCTTCTTTTCCATCGTGGCCATATCGGCTTCGCTCACGCTACCCTTGGCACATTCTTCGATGAAGGCCTTGAGGTCGTCACGGTCGCGAGAGATATAAGCAGCGAGCGGATGTTCTGCGGCGATGGCCACAAAAGATACACCCATGAGCGTATCAGGACGGGTCGTGTAGACACGAAGTTCTTTCTTCATGCCTTCGAGTTCGTACGGGAAGGAAAGGTTCACACCTTCAGAGCGACCGATCCAGTGCTCCTGCATACGGCGAACCTGTTCAGGCCAACCTTCGAGCTTTTCGATGTCGTCCAATAATTCCTGCGCATACTGCGTGATGCCAAGGTAGTAGCCCGGGATTTCACGCTTTTCAACGATCGCACCAGAGCGCCAGCCACGGCCATCGATCACCTGTTCGTTGGCGAGCACGGTCTTGTCAACCGGGTCCCAGTTGACGATCTGCGTCTTACGGTAGGCGATGCCCTTTTCGAGCATCTTCAAGAAAAGCCACTGGCTCCAGCGGTAGTATTCGGGCTTGCAGGTAGCCACTTCACGCGACCAGTCAAACGCAAGACCCAAAGGTTCCATCTGACTCTTCATGTCAGCGATGTTCGCATACGTCCAAGCGGCCGGAGCGACCTTCTTGGCGATGGCGGCATTTTCCGCGGGCAAGCCAAACGCATCCCACCCCATCGGGGTCATCACGTTGTAGCCCTTCATGCGGTAGTAGCGATACATCACGTCATTGAGCGTGTAGTTACGCACGTGCCCCATGTGAAGCTTGCCGCTCGGATACGGCAACATCGAGCAGACGTAAAACTTAGGTTTGGGCTGGCCCTGTTCATTGACCGCGTCTTCAACGGCACGGTAGACGTCCTTGGCCTTCCATTGGGCCTGGACTTCGGATTCCACTGCCTGAGCAGAGTAAGTCTCGCGCATAACGCCTTCCAAATTAATGGGTTCAAAATAAGAAAAAGTAACCTACTAGTATACTCTCTAGGCCTCTCACGCGCGCAAAACACAATGCTGTTCGGATAGCACGATAGCACCTCCCTCCAGGAGATGATCTCAGAAGGCATGAGTGACTTGTCGAAATGTGCTACCTTTTCAACCCTATGGTCTTTTTATGAGTTCGCATTCATTTGGTTTTGATGGATGCTCGAAGGGTATTTTTCATGTCCGAGCTTTTACAGTCACTTAATCCTCGTCAGCTTCAAGCAGTCACCGCGCCTGAAGAAAGTATTTTGATTTTGGCAGGTGCCGGTTCTGGTAAAACGCGTGTTTTGACAACGCGTATTGCCTGGTTAATCCAAGAGCATCGCGCACAGACGAGTGAAATTTTGGCTGTGACCTTTACCAATAAAGCGGCCAAAGAAATGTTGGTTCGCCTTGAAGGCATGTTGCCTTATGACTTACGTCGTATGTGGGTGGGCACGTTCCACGGGCTCTGTAACCGCATTCTTCGCTCGCATGCGCTAGAAGCGGGATTGCCGAAAACCTTCCAGATTCTTGATTCGAGTGACCAACTCTCGCTCGTGAAGCGCGTGATGAAGGCACTCAATATTGATACAGATACCCATGATCCTCGTCAGGTGGCGAGTGTCATCAATTGGTACAAAGAGCACGGCATGCGTGCGGCGCAAGCGGGTGGCCAGCAAGGGGATGATACGGTTTTTAGGGTCTATCAAGCCTATGAGCAGCAGTGTCAAAAAGAAGGTGTGGTTGACTTTGCTGAGTTGCTACTTCGTTGTTACGAACTCTTAGACCGTAACGAAATCATTCGCTCTCACTATCAAAACCGTTTCCGTCACATTTTGGTTGACGAATTCCAAGATACGAACGTTTTGCAGTACCGTTGGCTTCAGATGCTAGCGGGCTTTGGTCGTGGTACAAATGGTGGCCCGATGAATGCTGTGTTCGCTGTCGGTGACGATGACCAATCGATTTACGCGTTCCGTGGCGCTAACGTCGGCAATATGTCTGATTTTTTGCGTGATTTTAGAGTGGCTGAACCGATTCGTCTTGAAGAAAACTACCGCTCAACCGGGACGATTCTCGACGCTGCCAACGCGCTCATTAGCAATAACAGTGCTCGCTTAGGCAAGAATTTGTGGACTTCAGGGAGCCGCGGTAAGCCGATTTACGTGGCCAAAATGGATGATGATCGCACAGAGGCTGAGTGGGTGGCGCGCGAAATTGAAGCGAACTATGCTCGCCAACGCAATTGGCGTGATCATGCCATTTTGTACCGCATGAATGCACAGTCTCGTGCGCTTGAAAGCGCTTTGACTGCTCGTGGTATTCCGTACCGTGTGTTTGGCGGTCAGCGCTTCTTTGAACGCGCTGAAGTGAAGCATGTGTTGGCCTACTTACGTTTGATGGATAATCCGGGTGACGATACGAGCTTTCAGCGTGTTGTGAACTTTCCTTTACGCGGCATTGGTGCACGTACGATCGAAGGCTTGGCAGAAGAAGCGCGTCAGCGTAACACTACCTTATGGGGTGCTTTGACGGCGCCTGACTATAAGATTTCGCCCAAGTTGGCGGTTTTCCGAGACTTGATTCGTCGTATGCGTGACGAAGCCCAAACGTTAAGTTTGGCTGAAACGATCAAGTTGGTGATTGTGCGCTCTGGTCTTCAAGCCCATTATCAAGCCGAAAAAGACGGTGAAGATCGTCTTGCGAATATGCAGGAAATGCTCGCAGCTGCGTCAGGCTATATGTCTAACGAAGGTTATCCCGAAAGTATGAGTGCCTTCAATCCGGCCGACGAAACGGAGCAGACGCCTTTGCAAGGGTTCTTAGCGCAAGCAACGTTAGAAGCGGGTGACAAGAATGAGCAGGGTGATGTGGATGCCGTTCAATTAATGACGGTGCACGCAGCGAAAGGCTTGGAATTCCCAGAGGTCTTTATTGTGGGTGTGGAAGAAGGTGTTTTCCCACACTTTTCGGCCATGCGTGATGAGCGTGGTCCTGGGGTGAGCGAAGAGCGTCGTTTGATGTATGTGGCCATTACGCGCGCCAAAAAGCGTTTGGTGATGACTTATTGCAAGTCTCGTATGCAGTATGGCGACACGCATCGCAATGAGCCCTCGAGCTTCTTGGATGAAATTCCTGATGCACTCAAAGAAGAAAAGGATCACACCACCGATCAACATTGGGGTGAACGCCGTACGAGTCAAGGTTGGCGTTCCGATAGCCAGTATGGTTGGGAGCGTCCTAGCTATGGTGGCCGTCGCCAAGAAAGCGGTCGACAGTCTTACTATGGCTCGTCAAGTCGATCTTCTGAGGGCGAAGATTGGCGTCGCGGATTCTCAGGCAGCGGCACTTATCGCGCGAGTGAAGAGCCTGTTGTGAAGAAGGCTTCTGAGCGTGCGGCGCAATCTACGTTCGGCTTTAATGTGGGTGACCGCGTGACTCATAAAAAGTTTGGCGCCGGATCTGTGGAAGGCTTATCAGGTGCTGGTGACGATACACGCATTCGTATCCGTTTTGATAAGGTCGGTTCTAAGGAGTTGCTTTTGGCCTTAGCTGTCAAGAACATGCAAAAAGCTTAATCATGCAATATCACACCAGGCGAAAGGTATCGACTTGGTGTGATAATTTTTTCGTGATGCTGTAGATCTGCTACAATGCCTCACTCCTATTGGTTGCGCCTATAGTTCAACTGGATAGAACCGTCCCCTCCTAAGGGACAGATCTGAGTTCGAGTCTCGGTGGGCGTACCATGTGCAAGTTAGCTACTAATGATTGGCTGTTCCTCAAAAGCTCGAAGGCTGTGAACCTTTGGGCTTTTTTGCTTTGGAGAGGGAGCTTGAATGTTGTTACTTTTGAAGCGTCCCCGATTGAAATCAGAGGATTCACTATGACCAACAGTTAGCTCTTTCTTGGGACTGGGTTTTCGCCTTCATCCCTAGAACGTCACTTCCTGCACATAGTGTTCGCGGTAGACTTTTAAAAACAACCCCGCCATTTGAGCATAACCTTCAAACGAAGATCATAGGCTGGCGGGGCTAAGTGAGATTTGAATTTTTAGCGAGTCACTGGCTCAGGGATTGCTATTGAGTGCGATCTCAATGCTGACGCCAGGTGCCTCGACGCCAGTAGAGCCACAAGACAATACCAGTGATGATGTAGTAGACGTAGTCGGCAAACCAAACGATATGCACTTCTTGCGTCATGTGAGTAATGCCAAACGTGAAGACCAAATAGAAGACCGCAGCAAGCATGGTGGCCACGGAACTTTCTTTGGTCTGTCCCATACCGCCCATCACGAAGAGGGTGTACATCGACGGGATGGCGATTAACAAAGAACCCATCATCACGAAGAACGTCGGCAATGATGCTGCAATCACATCATCAAAGCTCGTAAAGATCGAGAGCGTGAATTCTGGGAATAGGCAAACGAAAGCCATAAACGGCAGCATGCAAAGCGTGCAAATGACGACACCGCGTCGGCAAAGTGCCGGCACTTCTTCTTCACGTCCTTCGCCAATGAGATTGGAAGCAATGGCGCCACAGGTTGACCCGAAGGCATGAATAAAGAGGAAGAAAGTGGAGCAAAGTTGACGAACGATATTAGAAATCGCCAAAGGCAGTTCACCTAAGTGTTCGACAGCTAAGAAAAAGATGAGCCAAGCAAAGAAAGCAAAGGCTTCTTGAATCATGAGCCAACGACCAAGCTTAAAAAGCTTGATCTGGAGCGGCCACTCCCAACGGAAGTGCCCAAAGAGTGCATAACGCTGATGGTTGACGCGACGAAGTGCATACCAGGCAAAAAAGGCTAAACAAACAACTTCGGAGACGGTCGAAGCAATAGCCGCACCGGCAATTCCCATGGCTGGAATCGGGCCGCAACCAAAAATCAACATGTAGTTGAGAATAAAGTTGGTGCCGACCATCACAAGGGAGCTCGCAGTCAGAATGTTGGGGCGTAACGTTGCAATAAAAAAAGCACGAAAAACGGCACTAGCAAAGGCAAAGGGTAAGCCCCACACGCGCCAAAAGAGATACGTGTCGGATGCTTCAGCGACCGCGGCGGATTCGCAGGCCACGTCAAAGAAGGGACGCGACAAGAGGTTAGATGCAAAAATCAGTAAAAGCGAGAGGCCAAAGAGGAAGATGATGCCGGCTTGGAAGGCACTCCCGATTTCGGAGAATTTCTTTTCACCGTTACGGCGACTCATATAGGCTTGAAGCCCAAAGCTATAGCCTAAGCCAAGCATCAAAAGTGTCAAGAAGTAGACGCCGGCCAGTGCGGCAGCACCTAATTCAACTTCACCGACGCGTCCAAGGAAGGCGACGTCAGTCATGCCAATCAATTGCTCAAGGAGAAAACTCAGCATGAGCGGAATGGCCATACGGAAGATGTAGCTACTGTTATAACGCTGTTGCGGTTGGACGACCACGGACATAGAGACACTCAGGACTGCAAAAAGTGAAGTGTTATGTAAACCAGCTTTTCGTGGAATTGAGCATGGTTGTATCTAATTATGGGAATGCTATTGTAGTGATTTTACCTGACTATGGGAAAACCCTGAGGGTGTCTGTGAAAATTGGATGAGATTTTTTTGATCGAAGTCAGAAAACTAGAGCGCCACCAGATTTCTCTGATGGCGCTCAATGTACTAGATCGTCATGAAGACTCTGTTAAGCCTTCAAAAAACCGATTAGTAGAGGTCGAAGTACTTCTGGATTTCCTTCCAGTCGCTGGTCTTCGTCAGAGCGAGCTGGAGAAGGACGCGAGCCTTCTGCGGGTTGAGTTCGCCAGAGGAGACCCAATGCTGAGCCTTGTCGTCCACTTCAGCATCCTTCGTGGTGGCGCCTGTCGGTACGCGGGAAGAGCGAACAACGACAGCACCATTCTTCGTAGCCTGTTCGAGTACCGGCCAGATGGACTTATGGATGTTACCGTTACCGACACCAGCGTTCACGATACCCTTGTAGCCAGCCTTGACGAGGGCTTCAGCCTGGAGGCCTTCAACGCCAGCGTGGTTGTAGACGATACCGACCTTGGGCAACTGGTCGATCTTGGAGACGTCAAACGGGGTCTTCGTGGTGTGAGCACGAAGCGGCATGGATTCGTACGTGACCTTGTTGTTAAAGATCGTGCCGACCTTACCGAAGTTAGCGGCCTGGAAGGTTTCAGGCTGAACCGTGTTGGTCTTGATCACGTCACGAGCGCCAACTACAACGTTGTCCATGGCAACGACGACACCCTGCTTAGCAGTATCAGGGGTAGCAGCCGTCAACACGGCGTTGTAGAGGTTACGCGGACCGTCAGCGCCGAGACCCGTGGAGGGGAGCATGGCACCAACCATCACGACCGGCTTGTCGCACTTCAACGTGAGGTTTAAGAAGTAGGCGGTTTCTTCCATTGTGTCGGTACCGTGAGTGATCACGAAGCCGTCATACTTACCGCAGTCGGCGTTGATCGTCTTGGCAAGCTTGAGCCAAACTTCGTCGGACATGTCCTGGCTACCAATCTGGGCAACCTGCTGCGGCGTCACGTTAGCGATCTTGGCGAGTTCAGGCACAGCGGCGACGAGGTGGTTAACGCTCACTTTACCAGCAGAGTAAGCCGTACCCGTCGAAGAAGCGCCAGCACCAGCGATCGTACCACCCGTTGCGAGAACAGCGACGTTCGGAAGCGCCATGGCAGCGCCAGAAGCAGCGATAAGACCGAGACCGATCAAAGTCTTCTTTGTAAACATGATGTATCACTCCTCATTCAATGAAACGCTTGAGTCGCGCGTTTCATCAACTATTGATGACGTTGCATAGAAACTATGCGTGTTCAGTCGGATGCCTTTGTTGTCCCTACGCATCGTGGTCCTGATGACGTAGGCTAGTCCTCGTGTCCCTTGAAGACCAGGCACCCGATACCGTCGAAAGTGTATCTGTTGTATGAAGAAAAGGCACAAAATAAACATAAGGTGTTTGACCTAGAACTAGTTTTCTTCAAAAATAGGAAAACCCCAATGGAAAATAAGATCAATTCGTGCGAGTGATGTGACTCGTTTTTGCTGAATACACTTTGTTACAGGCGTTTAGCGTTAACCCGAAGAACGATTTTTTGCCTCAGAAGTTTTGGTCGCCAATGCGATGTGGTTCGCCGTCTAATTTGTCGTAAATGTCGACCATTTGTTCAGAAGGTTTGTTTACTCTAGGTAATATGTCCCAAGCTATTTGAGGACTCTTCAAAAAGGTTCAAATAGCCTCAGTTTGAGACCACTTTTTTTCTGAAGAGAGGGGATAATGCTCCGACACAGGCCCCAGGTTGCTGGGTAAACAACAACACAATCTCTACAGAATTTACACACTATGTCTCAAACGATTCTCCAAAGCGTTCCCGTCGGCCAGAAAGTTGGTATTGCCTTTTCCGGTGGTCTTGATACGAGCGCAGCACTTCGCTGGATGAAGAATAAGGGCGCCCTCCCGTACGCCTATACGGCCCATCTTGGTCAGCCCGATGAAAATGATTACGAAGCGATTCCTCGTCGTGCCATGGAGTACGGTGCTGAAAATGCCCGTTTGATCGACTGCCGTGAACAGTTGGTGAATGAAGGCTTTGCCGCAATTCAGGCTGGTGCCTTCCACATCTCGACGGCTGGTCAGCTCTACTTCAATACGACGCCGTTGGGTCGCGCTGTGACGGGTACGATGCTCGTGGCTGCGATGCGTGAAGACGGGGTCAATATCTGGGGTGACGGTTCGACCTATAAGGGTAACGACATCGAACGCTTCTATCGTTATGGCTTGCTTGCCAATCCTAACCTTCAGATCTATAAGCCTTGGCTCGATACGCAGTTCATCTCTGAACTCGGTGGCCGTGCTGAAATGTCCGCGTTCTTGCAAAAGGAAGGTTTTAACTATCGTATGAGCGCCGAAAAGGCTTATTCGACCGACTCCAATATGCTCGGTGCGACGCACGAAGCCAAGGATCTTGAAAGCCTCGAATCTCACATGAAGATTGTCGAGCCGATCATGGGCGTTGCTTTCTGGCGTGATGATGTCAAGGTGGACGCTGAAACGGTAACGATCGAATTCCGTGAAGGTGTGCCAGTGGCCATCAATGGTCAGAAGTTTGCCAATCCGGTAGCTTTGATGGAAGAAGCGAACCGTATCGGTGGCCGCCATGGCTTCGGTATGTCTGACCAGATCGAAAACCGCATCATTGAAGCCAAGTCTCGTGGTATCTATGAAGCCCCGGGGATGGCACTCCTCTTTGTGGCCTACGAACGTCTCGTGACGGGTATCCACAATGAAGATACGATTGCTGAATATCGCATTAACGGTATCAAGTTGGGTCGCTACCTCTACCAGGGTCGCTGGTTCGATAGTCAGGCCTTGATGCTTCGCGAAAGCGCGATGCGTTGGGTGGCTCGTGCAGTGACGGGTGAAGTCACGCTCGAATTGCGCCGCGGTAACGACTACACGATCCTCTCGACGAAGAGCCCGAACCTCACGTATGAACCCGAACGCTTGACGATGGAAAAGGGTGATTCGATGTTCACGGCTGTGGATCGTATCGGTCAGTTGACGATGCGTAACCTTGACATTACGGATACGCGCGCCAAGTTGGGCATCTACGCTCAGGCAGGTCTTCTCGCTGGTGGCGGCTCGGTCTCAATGTTGACGGGCAAGTAAACAACGCGACGCCTTAAACGCAAAATGACTCCTGTGATGGTTTCTTACTGTCGCAGGAGTTATTTTTTTTGGATGCTCGTCACACGAATTTCAGGTAATCTTGGCAAAATGTCATCCGTAGTCAGCGTGTCTAGGTGATGCGCTCATAAAATCGATAAAAAACATGTCTGAAGAAAAACATATGACGACGACCCCTGATGAAAGTTTTACGAGCCACGGCCGTGGTGATAGCCATTGGTTACATGCCGCTGAAAAAACCAAAACGAGTGTTTTGGGTTTTGCCGTCGCTTTGACGCTAGGCTTTTCGATTGTTGAATTAATTGGTGGTATTTGGGGCAATTCGCTCGCCTTGATCGGTGACGCTGGTCACATGGTGACGGATTCGGCAAGCCTTTTATTTGCGCTGATCGCGAATAAGCTCGCGCAAAAAGGGGCTGATAGTGACCATTCGTTTGGTCATGGCCGAATTGAAGTCTTGGCGGCTTTTATTAATGGCCTCATTATGTTGGGCGTTGTGATTTGGATTTTCTCTGAAGCCATTTCTCGCATCATGGAGCCGCAGCCCGTTTCAGGTCTTTCGGTGATGACCATTGCAAGTATTGGTTTGGTGATCAATATCTTGGTGGCATGGTCGCTTTCTCGAGACAAAAAGAACATGAATACACGTGCGGCACTTTTGCACGTGATGGGCGACTTGTTAGGCTCTGTCGCGGCCATTATTGCCGGGATCATCATCTTCTTTGGTGGTCCGACGATTGCTGACCCGATTCTTTCGATGTTGGTGTGCGGTTTACTCTTACACGCGACGTGGGAATTGTTGCGGGACTCGACCCGTGTGTTGTTGGATGGTGTCCCTGAAGGCGTGAATTACTTTAGTGTGGGTCGTAGCATCGAAGCGATCCCTGGTGTCAATCGTGTCCATGACTTACATGTGTGGACGATGAGCCCGGGACACGGTGCGATTCAGTGCCACGTACATATTGAAAGTCCTGAATGCTGGCCGAAGATTTTGGACGTCCTTCGCAAGCAGCTTCATGATGAATTTCATATCGACCATGTGACTGTTCAGCCTGAATGGGACTTTAGCGGCAATGAAGAGGATTGCGAAGTTTGCCGTCAGGGGATCTGTCACGAAGACTTTGACAATCCTAAGGCTGCGCCAACGGCGCCAGTGTTAGATCTCGATAAACTCGATTAATGCGAGTGAAACCGATCGGCGAAGCAGAAAAATCCTGTCTTCGCCTATGGTTTTCTCGTACAATTAAAAAATCAGCCTGAGAAAACGATATGAAAAGCGCAAGTTCGTCAGGACAATGCGTGCAATCGTTAGAGTTCAGGTATAATCTCGGCTTTAATTTTTTTGTACACCTCCTTGCGTGGGGCTCTTCTTCATGACCAAGTACGTATTTGTGACCGGCGGCGTTGTCTCTTCTTTGGGTAAAGGCATCGCCGCCGCTTCGTTAGCGGCTATTCTGGAATCTCGTGGTCTGAAGGTGACCATGATCAAGCTCGATCCGTATATCAACGTCGACCCGGGCACGATGTCGCCTTTCCAACACGGTGAAGTTTTTGTGACGGAAGACGGGGCGGAAACCGACCTCGACCTCGGTCACTATGAACGTTTCATCTCTACGAAGATGCATAAGCCCAACAACTTCACGTCGGGTCAGATCTATGAAAGCGTGCTTCGTAAGGAACGTCGTGGTGAATACCTCGGTAAGACTGTTCAGGTGATTCCGCATATCACGAACGAAATCCAGGAATTCATTCAGCGCGGCGCTGCTTCCACGTTTGATGGTAAGCCTGATGTGGCCGTGGTTGAAATCGGCGGTACGGTGGGCGACATTGAATCCTTGCCGTTCGTTGAAGCTGTTCGTCAGATGTCCTTCCGTGTGGGTCGTAACAACACCTGCTTTATCCACTTGACGCTTTGCCCGTGGATTCCATCCGCTGGCGAACTCAAGACGAAGCCGACACAGCACTCTGTGCAGAAGCTCCGTGAAGAAGGTGTTTATCCGGATATGTTGCTCTGCCGCGCTGAGCACATGATTCCCGAAGGCGAACGTGCCAAGATTTCTCTCTTCTCCAATGTGCCGATGGACTGCGTGATCAGCGTGGCTGACGCTTCCACGATTTACGAAGTGCCGTTGATGCTTCATGCTCAGCATCTTGATGACCTCGTTTGCAAGAAGCTTGGTCTCGAAACGAAACCTGCTGATCTTTCTGCTTGGGAAGATATCGTTCGTCGCATCAAGAATCCGAAGCGTGAAGTGACGGTGGCCATGGTCGGTAAGTATGTTGACTATGCCGACAGCTATAAGTCCCTCAACGAAGCCCTTAACCACGCTGGTATCCGTACGGAAACCCGTGTCAAGATTCGTTATGTTGACGCTAGCCAGGTCGAAGAAGAAGGCGCTGAAAAGATTCTCGCCGACGTTGACGCGATCCTCGTGCCAGGTGGCTTTGGTAAGCGCGGCACCGAAGGCATGATCAAGGCCATCGAATATGCTCGCTTGAATAAGATTCCGTTCCTCGGTATCTGTCTCGGTATGCAGATGGCTGTGATTGAATTCGCTCGCCACGTTTGTGGTTTGGGCGGCGCCAACTCCACCGAATTGGATCCGGATACGGCTCACCCAGTGGTTGCGCTCATCACGGAATGGAAGGATCGTTCTGGCGCCGTTCAGAAGCGTGACGAATCGTCCGACTTGGGCGGTACGATGCGCCTTGGCCGTCAGGAAGTGCCTGTGGCTACGGGTACGTTGGCTCACCGCATCTATGGCGACGTCGTGGCCGAACGCCATCGTCATCGCTATGAAGTGAACAACGCCTATGTGGCTCAGTTCGAAGAAAAGGGCATGGTGATTTCAGCCAAGACCCCGACCGAACACTTGCCTGAAATGATGGAATTGCCGGATCATCCGTTCTTCTTTGCGGTTCAGTTCCATCCGGAATTCACGTCGAGCCCGCGCTTTGGTCATCCGCTCTTCCAGGCTTACATCGAAGCCGCGATTGCCCAGGCAGACAAGAAGGCTCAGGCCTAAGTTGGGTCACACCTAACGCATAGATAAAGAAGGCAGCCAATCGAGCGCTTCAGTTCGGGGGTTGCCTTTTTTCGTATATTTGGAGGAAGTTTTTATGAAGCTCTGCGGTTTTGACATCGGCCTTGACCGCCCGTTCTTTCTGATCGCTGGTCCCTGCGTCCTTGAAAGTGAACAGATGGCCATTGATATCGCTTCCACGATGAAAGAAATCACCGATGAACTCGGGATTCCTTATCTCTTTAAGGCTAGCTACGACAAAGCAAACCGTACGTCTTCGCACTCTTTCCGTGGTCCTGGGATCGACGAAGGGTTGCGTATTTTGGCCTCGGTTCGTGAAAAGGTAGGGGTGCCAGTGTTGACGGACGTTCATACTGAGGCAGAGGTGCCTGTGGTGGCGAGTGTAGTGGATATGCTCCAGACGCCAGCTTTTCTTTGCCGTCAGACGGACTTTATTCGTGCTTGCGCCGTGTCGGGTAAGCCTGTGAATATCAAAAAGGGTCAGTTCTTAGCACCAGGCGACATGGTGAATGTCGTTGAAAAGGCACGCGAAGCTGCGGCCGAAGCGGGGCTTGATCCAGACGTCTTTACGGTGTGTGAGCGCGGTGCTTCCTTTGGGTATGGCAACTTGGTCTCCGATATGCGCAGCTTGGCGATCATGCGCCAAACAAATGCGCCTGTGGTTTTTGACGCAACGCACTCCGTGCAGTTGCCGGGCGGCAATGGGACGTGTTCGGGCGGCCAACGTCAGTTTGTGCCAGTGTTATCTCGAGCGGCTGTGGCGACTGGGGTCGCTGGCCTCTTTATGGAAACGCATCCGACCCCTGCGACCGCTAAGAGTGACGGTCCGAATTTGGTGCCACTTGCCCATATGAAGGCTCTTTTGACGAGTCTCGTTGAAATTGATCGTCTCGTGAAGGCTCGTCCCTTCCTCGAAGACGTGATCTCGCAGTAAAATTAATAGATACGCCCGTCGCTCAGGGGAGTGATGGGCAGACCTTTCTTCTGAAAACAAAAGGATCAAAGATGAGCGCTATTATTGATGTGATCGGCCGTGAAGTTCTCGACAGCCGTGGCAACCCGACCGTTGAAGCCGAAGTTTGGCTCGAAAGCGGTGCGATGGGTCGTGCTGCTGTGCCTTCTGGTGCTTCCACCGGTGTGCGTGAAGCCCTCGAACTTCGCGACAAGGATCCGAAGCGTTATTGCGGCAAGGGTGTTCAGACCGCTGTCGCTAACGTGACTGGCGAAATCGCCGATGCGATTTTGGGTCTCGAAGCCTCTGATCAGGCTTACATCGACCGTACGATGATTGCTCTTGATGGTACGGAAAATAAGGGCCGTCTCGGTGCCAACGCGATTCTCGCTGTGTCTATGGCTGTGGCCCGTGCCGCTGCTGAAGAAGCTGGCATGCCGCTTTATCGCTACTTCGGCGGTATGGGCGCCCTTCAGATGCCTGTGCCGATGATGAACGTCATCAACGGTGGTGCTCACGCTAACAACAACCTCGACCTTCAGGAATTCATGATTATTCCGGCAGGTGCTCCGAGCTTCCGTGAAGCCCTTCGTTATGGTGCTGAAACCTTCCACGCCTTGAAGAAGATCATCAATGCGCGTGGCATGTCCACGGCTGTGGGTGACGAAGGTGGTTTTGCTCCGAAGTGCGAAAGCCACGAAGAAGCCATCGAATTGATCCTTGAAGCCATCAAGGCTGCCGGCTACGAACCGGGTAAGGACATTATGATCGGTCTTGACTGCGCTTCGAGCGAATTCTTCGATAACGGCAAGTACATGATGAAGAAGTCTTCTGGCGCTTCGTTGACGGCCGAAGAATGGATCGATGTGTTGAAGGGTTGGTGCGACAAGTATCCGATTATCTCCATTGAAGACGGTATGGCTGAAGGTGACTGGGAAGGTTGGGCCAAGCTGACCGCCGCTTTGGGTAAGCGTGTCCAGTTGGTGGGTGACGACCTCTTTGTGACGAATCCAGCCATCCTCAAGGAAGGTATCGAAAAGGGTGTGGCTAACTCCATCCTCATCAAGGTGAACCAGATCGGTACGCTCACCGAAACGTTTGAAGCCATCGAAATGGCCAAGCGCGCTGGCTACACGGCTGTTGTGTCTCATCGCTCTGGTGAAACTGAAGACAGCACGATCGCCGACATCGCTGTGGGTCTCAATGCGGGTCAGATCAAGACGGGTTCGATGAGCCGTTCTGACCGTATGGCCAAGTACAACCAGTTGCTTCGTATCGAAGAACATCTCGACGAAGTGGCCGTGTATCCTGGCTTTGATGCCTTCTACTGCATCCGTAAGTAATCGGTGTGGAGTTAGGGCATGACGCGAATTTTCATGCTCTGTCTTATGGCAGGCATCGCGGTCGTGGGCTATCAGCTCTTTGGACCTAGCGGTGCCTGGTTCCGTGCAGCGGAACTTGAACAATCTCTACAGGTGCAAAACGAAGCGAACCGCGTACAGCGTGAACGTAATGAAGAGCTCAGTGCTGAACTTTATTCATTGGTTCATCAGCGTGACGCCATTGAAGAGCGCGCTCGTCGTGAGCTTTATATGGTGAAAAATGACGAAGTGTTGTTTCGTTTAGAAACGCCTGAAGAGTATGAAAAGCGTGCGCAAGAACTTGCGAGCATGCCGGACTATCGATCGCCTGACATTAAGCCAGGGTCTCGTCCGACATTCTCCGCGAAAAAGGGTGACCTTTATCATGCGCCGAAGAATTTAAGAGCGCCACCTGCTCGTTATCGCCGATAAAAAAATGCACGGTCTCAAAAAGGCCGTGCATTTTTTATGAGTTCAACGCGAGCTTAGTTGATTGTCTTTGGCAAATCATCTGTGCCGGCAAAGAGGGCGGCTACGTCGGTCTTATCAAAGCGACGCGTGTGACCACAGAAGTGGCAGGTCACTTCAATAGCACCAAGTTCATCCACGATGGCATTAGCCTCTTCTTCGCCAAGAGAGCGAATCATCTGCTTGACGCCTTCGTCAGAGCAACGACATTCAAAGCGCGGCGTGACTTCAAGCGTGACGTTGGGAGACTCTTCCCAGAAAAGACGACGATTGATTTCTTCAGGGTCGAGCGTTAAGAGTTCTTCGCTCTTTACTGTTTGAGCAAACACCTTGAGACGGTGCCAGCCTTCTTCGTCAAAGTCTTCAGGCAAAGTCTTGCCACCAAGTAACGGCATCTTCTGAAGCATCAGACCGCCCACGCCACTTTCGTCGCTTGCGAGCACAATCTTCGTTTCAACCTGTTCACTTGTTGCAAAGTAATTGGTCATGACTTCAGCAAACGTATCGCCGACGAGTGAGACCACACCCTGATAGGGTTGCATATTGGGGTCGCGCCCCGTCTGATCTAAAATCAAGGCACAACGTCCCTGACCATGGGCATTGACGAGGTCAGTCATCGTGGCATTGGGATCAATGTCACCGGCATCGTCACGAAGGGTCACGCTCACACGGAAGACGAGACCAGGTCGCACTTCAGCAACGAGGAGCTTCAAAGGACCGTCGCCCGCAATCTGCAAAAGCACGGTACCGTCAAATTCGAGCGCGGCAGCCGCTAAAAGCGCCGAGGCGGTCACTTCACCCGCTAAGCGACGAACCGCTAACGGCAGGTGCTGATGTTCAACAGCACGATTGAAAGCGTCATGTAACGTCACGGTTTCACCGCGAACCGCGGCACGGGGAAAAAGCAGTTTTTGAAGAGCGTCCATAGTGGGACCGGATAGGAATTAGGCACCTATCTCGGTATCCTCCTTATTGTCGAAATAATGCGAATGATGCGCGATGATAAGACTGAGTGGCTAGATTGTGATCGGCTAAGAATGCCACCAACATCGCTACAAAAATTGAGATGGGCACATGATGCCGAGTTACGCTGTGCCTGTCAATGTCGATAAGGCATATATGGGGACGCAGGGTGAGATTTTCAAGTGATTGACGAAGCTAAAAAGCGTGTCACTTCGGCGTTCGATCGGGGCGTCGATCTATAATAAAAAAATTCATTTTTTTTCATCGCTAAGGGCCACGTATGATCATCGACTTGCATATGCACTCCAATATCTCCGACGGTAGTCTTTCGCCGAGTGAATTGGTTCATCTTGCGTATGACAACGGCGTTCAGTTAATGGCGCTCACGGACCATGATTCGATGGATGGTGTACATCAGGCGTCTGCGGTGGCCGAAGAACTCGGGATGGGCTTTATCCCTGGGGTTGAAGTGTCGACAGGCTGGGGCGGCCGAGTCATTCACATTGTGGGGCTCGGGCTTGATGCATCTGCGGCGGGGGTCGACGCTTTCTTTAGAGATGTTTGCACGAAGCGCGATCGTCGTGGGCAACTTATCGGAGAGCGCTTTGCGTCTTTTGGGATTCAAGGCGCTTATGAAGGTGCGCTGTCGCTAGCTGATAACAAGGACAACTTGTCGCGAACCCATTTTGCGCGTTGGCTTTTAAAAGCGGGTTATGTGTCGCAGTATCAAGAAGCCTTTGATAAGTATCTAAAGACAGGACGCCCCTGTTGCGTTGAAATTGATTGGCCAGGTTTAGACGAAGTCGTTGAGTTGATTCACTCGGCAGGTGGCATGGCCGTGATTGCGCACCCGGGGCGCTATGCCTTTAGTGAAGATTGGATGCTCGACGAACTCTTTAAAAAGTTTCAAGCCTTGGGCGGCGAAGCCATCGAAGTGTGCTCGGGCTCTCAAACGCGAGATGCTGACCAGAAGTTTGCTGAGGTCGCACGACAAATGGGCTTTTTAGCGAGCGCGGGTTCAGACTGGCATACCCACGGCGGCGCGCGTCCGTTGCCTGGGCATCAGTCGCCCATCCCTGAGGATTTGACCCCAGTCTGGCGTTTTTTGCGCCATCTGTAACAATTTGAGCGTTTTTCTTGAGTCTCGATACGCTTCAGGCGTCAATTGAGTCGAGAACTGTGGCAGACTTGCCTGATTCGATCTTCGTTTTATTCTTAGACTCAATATGCTTGGTTCTGCCATTCAAACGATTTGCGTTTACGCGATCCCTCTGATTTTTGCGATTACGATCCATGAAGCTGCCCACGGTTGGGCAGCAAAACAGTTGGGCGATAAAACGGCATGGATGCTCGGGCGCGTGACGCTTAATCCTGTGCCGCATATCGATCCCGTGGGGACGATTCTTGTACCAGCCGCGTTGGTGATCATGTCTGCCTTGACGGGAGGTGCTGGTTTTGTGTTGGGATGGGCAAAGCCCGTGCCGATCAACGTGCGTAACTTCCGACACATCAACCGTGACATGATGTTGACGGCTTTAGCCGGGCCAATGGCTAATCTCTTACAAGCCATCCTTTGGGCCTTGGTATTGAAGTTTGCGGTGATCATGGGCATCAATGAACGGTTCGTGATTAGCGTGGCTGTGGCTGGCGTCAGTGTGAATTTGATGCTCATGGCCTTTAACTTAATTCCGATTCCGCCGTTGGACGGTGGCCGTATTCTTCGTGGCCTCTTGCCGAATCCTGCAGGCAACCTCTTAGACCGCATCGAACCCTACGGGATGCTGATTTTGGTCATTCTGATGGCGGGTGGCGGCTTAAGTTTATTTGCGCGTCCCTTCTTAGAAATGGGTGAGTGGTTGGTGAATGTGGTGCTTTGATGGCTAAAAACGCATATGCTCAGTCTTTTCGTCAACCGTCGCCTTGGGTGATGCGTTGGCGTCATCTCTTTAGCCGTCATGGTCAGATCTTGGATTTGGCTTGTGGTGGCGGACGCCATACGGCGATGTTGGCCTTAGAAGGACACGATGTTTTGGCGGTGGATATTAATGTGACCGAGGTTGAACCCTTGGTCGGTATGCCGAACGTGACGGTCGAATGCCGTGACCTCGAAAATGAAGCCTGGCCATGGGACAAGGATCGCTTTGCTGGGATCGTAGTCACCAACTATTTGCATCGTCCGCACTTTCCGTTTTATTGGGAGAGTTTGGCGCCAGGTGGCCTCTTTGTAATGGAAACCTTTACACGAGCCAACACGATGATTTGGGCGCACCCTAAAAATCCTGCGCACTTTTTAGAAGAGGGCGAACTCTTACGTTTGATGCCAGAGGGCGCCCGATTGATCGCCTACGAAGAAGGGATGACGGCATTGGAGACGTGCGTCGCTCGCATCGTGTTGATGAAGCCTGGTGCCGTGGAAGCCTATGCTTTGCCACTCGAAAACTATCGTTAACACTCAAAGAGATGCTTTTTTTTGATGACTTTGGCCAATGAATATAGGTTGAAGTCGTGAGAGTTTGCTAAACTCCTCAAGATATGTTCGTCGAATTCTGGTTCGGCGCATTTCCGCGTGACGGGAATGATTGTTTTCGTTGATGTGTGCTTTGATCGACCGGTCAGGGTAAAAGTTGACGTTCTAGATTTTCTGATTGAAGGAATCCTCGATGATTAAGCGTTCATTGCGTGTAGCTACGCTTTGCCCGGCTCTGCTGGTTCTTGGTGGTTGCTCCGCTCTCGGTATTAACTTCTCTGAAGATAAGGTTCAGTACGAAGCCTCTAACACCCGTGCTAACCTCGAAGTACCGCCTGATTTGGCCAACATTCCGAATGAAAACCGCTTTGAGGTGCCTTCTCGTCCGAGTATTGTGAGTGCTAATGCCGAACAGGCACGTGCGCAGCTCGCTGGTGAAGTCGTCGAAGAACGTGGTGCCATTGTTCAGCGTGTCGTGACGTCCAAGATTATGCGTGACGGCTCTGAACGTTGGTTGCGCGTGAATGCCGATGCTGAACAGCTCTGGACGGTGGTTCAGGACTTCTGGCCTTCCATTGGCTTGGTCATCAAGAACCAGAACCCAAAGACGGGTTATATGGAAACCGAATGGGCTGAAAATAAGGCCAAGTTGCCGCAGGACATCATCCGTGGCACGATTGGTAAGGTCCTTGACTTTGCTTACTCGACGGGTGAACGTGACCAGTACCGTTGCCGTATCGAACGTAATGCCGATGGCTCTAGCGACATCTTCATTACGCACCGCTCGATGGTCGAAGTGGTGACGGGTTCTCAGAACGACTCCACGATGTGGCAACCGGGCCCCACTGACCCGACGATGGAAGCTGAAATGCTTCAGCGTTTGGCTCTTCGTATCGACGAAGAATTTAATCCTGAAGCTGAACCCATCAAGAAGGTTGAAGCCGCTGCGGTGGTTGACGTGACGAAGCAAGAAGCCCGTAGCGACCTCGTCAAGGCTGAAGATGGCTCGGTGGAAGCTGTGATGCTCAAGGAACCGTTTGACCGTGCATGGCGTACGGTGGGACTCTTGGTTGACCGTATGGGCTTTGAATTGGTGGATCGTGACCGTGCTGCTGGTAACTTCATGGTTCGCTACTTGGATCCAGAGTACGAAAAGCATGTCAAGTCTGAACGTGGCTTCTTTACGCGTGTCTTTGGCTCTGACAAGGCTGTGGAAGCGCCTGAATACCGCATCCACTTGTCGGACGAAGGTGCCTCGACCCGTATTCTTGTCTTGGGTGCCGATGGGGCCGAAGATAAGACCGGGGCTGCTAAGAACATCTTGACGCTCTTGGCAGAACAGCTCCGCTAAACATCGCGTGATGTTTTTTGTGGCATCCATGCGTCTCATGGATGCCTTTGTAAGCCTCGGTTCTTGCTTCATCGAAGCGCCGAGGCTTTTCTTGTCTAGGTGAGGATGTGATGTCGTTGGCTGTCAATGAAATTTTGTCCTTTTCGTTTAAAGGACGCGCGAGTCGTTCGGCTTATTGGCGCACTTTGATTGTGCTGAGTGTGTTGAGCTTTGTTGGGGTTTTCGTCTTTGCTGCGTTCAGTCCTTTCGAAATCACCTCAACGCCCGTTCGTATGGTGGTCTTAGGGCTGGCGTGGGCCTATTACCTCACACTCACGGCGTGCCTAGTTTCAGCCGTCGTTCGACGCTTACACGACATCAACTATAGTGGGATGGCTGCGCTCTTTTTGATTATTCCAGGGCTTCAATTCATTATGATTTTTGTCTTGGGATTTTGGGCGGGCAAAAAAGGCTTGAATCGTTTTGGTCCTGATCCATTGGCAGTGATGACGTTAGAAGACGCGGCGCCTGTGGTACGTGGCACATCATCTAAAGTACGTCCTGCTCCTCAACGCGTGGTTCGCGAAACGCCCGCGGTTGAGATCTTAGAGCCTCATGAACCTTTGCCGAAGACTGAAGCTGTCGAACGTATGGATGCCGATGCAGAAGATTGGGCGAAGGCACGTTTTGACGAAACCGTGGCGAAACTTAATGGATTGCCGCTTGAGGCACAAGACGCGCGTGAAGCGCAAAAAAACGTGTTACGTCAGACGTATCAAACCGCTCAAAGAGAAGGTCGTTTAACGCCTGAAGCTTGTGCGCGTTGGCTTAAGCTTCTTGAGGCGCTTTAACGATGACGCGTCAGCTGAGCCTATGGCTCATTAGCTTTTGTCCTCAATTTCGATCAGGACGGCTTCGCTATGCCAAAGAAACGCTCTTGGGTTTGCTTTGGGCGTGGCTGATTTGGTTGTCGATTGATTGGGTCGCAGACGCGCCATTTTTGAGCGATGAGGATTTGGTGTGGATTGGACGCTTGGTGTATCCGCTCATCATCAATTTATTGCTTTTATATATGACGGTAGCCTCAGCGCGCCGTTTACATGACATTGGTCACAGTGGGGCTTGGGGCTTTTTGATGTTGGTGCCTGGGTTCAATGTGATCTTATTGATTTACCTATTGATTCGACCTGGGTGTGTGTTGCCAACGGGTTGGCGCCGCCTAGAAGATCTATAACTTGTTGGAGATTGACATGACGCTTTCTGTGAAGAAAGACATGCTTGTCACGTTGTCTGTGCGCATGGCGGACATGACGGGTAAAGTGCTTGAAGAGTCGGGAGACGAAGGGATTACGTACTTGCATGGGCACGGTGATATTTTTCCTAAGCTCGAAGCAGCCTTAGAAGGTCGCTTTGCTGGGGAAGGCTTCTTTATTAAGCTTGAACCCGAAGATGCTTTTGGTGAGTACGATTCTGATGCCTTGGTCATGGTGCCCGTTGAACGCTTGGGTAACCCTGAAACCGTTGTGCGTGGTTTGGCCTTTGAAGGGGTACCAGGCGAAGTGAATGATGGTCGTCGTTGGTTTGTGACCGAAGTCGCTGATGGTATGGCCGTCTTAGAAACCAATCACCCGTTAGCAGGCATTGCATTGCAGTTTGAAGTTAAGGTCTTGTCGGTCGTCGAACCCTCTGAAGATGAAACCGTGGGTGACGATGACGTGGTGGTGCCTAGCTTCTTGTCGATTGCCGACCGTTTGGTGAGCGAAGAGGACGAAGATCCTAGCGACGAAGAAATGGATCGCCTCTTGGCTGAACGTGCGCAATCTGACGATTCGCCCATGGCACGTATGGCGACAGCGACGCCGCGCATCATTCGTTAAAGGTCTCGATCCCCAAACTCCGCAGCTAATTTCCTATCTAGGGTCTAATTATTGACAATGATCAATAGATGATTGTTAGCTGCGGAATTTTTTGGGAGGTACTTCCACCTTAAAAAGACACGTAAGCCAATCACGAACCTTTTTAGGTAGCAAGTCCAACAACCATGGTTCACACGATCTATTCCGAAACACCGTGTAGCGATTCATTGACGCTAACAACTTGTTGATCGAGT
>ERZ826016.945-NODE-945-length-30843-cov-21.260589_pt1 | contig 30843 bp, 16 predicted proteins | sample MGYA00519872_ERZ826016 | MGnify/ENA primary metagenome ERZ826016 (study PRJEB31778, sample SAMEA3449218) | human gut metagenome | biome: human gut; feature: human-associated habitat; material: faeces | place: United Kingdom | collected 2010/2012 ... | reverse complement strand
CGGAAGTTGTCTTTACCGGTTTGACTAACTATGAGAAGTACACATTTATGGTTAAGACGGAAAATCAGAATGGTCAACTTGCTTATGGCGTTACGATTAGTGCCAAACCATGGGTACACGATAATGTGAGTCCCGGTGCGGTAATTGATTTGACCGGTTATAAAATGGGAGATGAAACAGCATTTGCTGTATGGAAAAGTCCTGAAGACAATGACGTGAAAGAGTTTAGAATTGAGTTGGGTACTTCGTCCATGACTGTAGATGCAGAAACTACTGTTGCTTCTATCATGGGTGATATCACTCAACCATTGAAAGTGTATGCCATTGACTATTCCGGTAACATTTCTGTAGCAGCAGAAACACTAGCTAATGCGCCTGTAGTGACTATTGATGGTTATGATGATGGAGCAGACTTTGTAGGATTGAATCCAGCTATCAACAGTAATGATATCCCGAATAAAACTACTGAATATATCCGAATTCACAAAGATCCTGTTATTACAGGTATTGATGGTTATGTGCTTTATTATGAGGGCACTGAAATGGCTAAAACTACCGGTGATGTACCGGCTGAAATGGAAATGTTGACGATGCCTATGCAACAAGGGAAACCTCTTTGGGTAGATGATGCTAAAACAGACGGTTATTGGCTTGTGCCTGTACAGGTTGGAATCATATCTGGTGGCAAAGAAATTTCCAGATATGACTATCTGACTTACAATAATATACCTGGTACGTTACAGTTGACTACTGCAGACTTTATCAATAATGAGAATCGCGGTGATGGTGGAGCTATTAGACGTAATAATGATGGTAATCTCTATACCAGTTTGCTTGGTAACAATGATGGTCCTGAAGTGTGGTGTACGTATACCATTAATGTACTGGAAGATGGTGACTATGAGGCATTCATGTTCTTTTCTAACGAAGCAAACAAATCCTTCTGGCTTTCGGTAGACGGAGGTGAAAAAGTAGAGGGTAAAACTGGAGTAGGCGGAGAAGGTTCTGGTAACTGGGACACCTATGTGCCGGCAGATCCTGTCACTCTCTCTCTTACAAAGGGACAACATGAATTACGTGTGGATATCACCCCTGGTGGTTGGAATTGTCAGAAAATTATTTTTAAGAAGAAATAAGCTATGAGAGCACTAACAAATATAAAAAGAAAAATTGGACGGTTTGTGGGCATAAGCGCATTGCTGCTTGTAGTTGGCGTAGCCCATGCGCAGCAGACCAAATCAATCCAAGGTTTGGTGTTGGATGAAACCAATCAACCATTGATTGGTGCCACAGTTCGAGTAACTAACAGTACGGTTAATGGTGGAATCACCGATGTGGATGGGGTATTCAAATTGGATAATGTACGAACTGGAGATACATTGAAAGTATCTTATATAGGTTACCAAGATTATCAGCAGGTAGTTAAAGCAAGCGATAATTTCTTCCGCATCTCCTTGTCTCCGGATGAGACACAATTGGAGGAAGTGGTGGTAGTAGGATATGGCCAACAGAAGAAAGCTTCGGTGGTGGGTGCCATCGCAACAGTTTCGGTAAAGGAGCTTAAGCAAAGTCCTGTATCCAATGTATCCAATGCCTTAGCCGGGCGATTACCAGGTTTGATTACTGTACAACGTTCCGGTGAGCCGGGGGCGGATCAGGCGACTTTGTATATTCGCGGTATCAGTACATTCGGTTCTGGACAAGACCCGCTCATCTTGATTGATGGTATTGATCGTGGTAAGGAAGGACTTGCCATGATGGAATCTTCGGAAATTGAGAATATCAGTATCTTGAAAGATGCCTCGGCTACAGCTGTATATGGTGTACGTGGTGCGAATGGTGTGGTACTTGTTACTACCAGGCGCGGTACAGTGGGTAAACCTGTCATTTCCTTCTCGGCCGACTTTGGTCTGCAATCGCCCTCTTCAATGCCCGAACTGGTAGGTGCGTATGATATGGCCGTGTTGACAAATGAAGCTTTGGTGAACAATGGTCAATCTCCCAAATATTCACAGGATCAGTTGAACATATATAAAAGTGGAGGAGGAAATCCTTTCTTGTATCCTGATATTAATTGGTTTGATGAAGTGTTGAAGAAAAATGCTTATATGCAACAGTACAATGCCAGCATTACCGGTGGATCGGAGAAAATGCAATATTTTGTGTCTGCTAATGTGTTGAGACAAGAAGGTATATTCCGCCGTGGTGCTTACAATGATAATTATAGTACCAATGTAAGCTATACCAAGTATAACTTCAGAAGCAACCTTGACTTCCAGTTGAACAATGTTATTTCAGCTAAATTGACCTTGGCAGGTGTAATTGGCGATAAGCGTCGCCCGTCGTCTGGAGTGAACTCCATCTTTGAACGTGCTCGTGTAGCCAGTCCAAATGTGACGCCTATTCGCAATCCGGATGGTACATGGGGGGCTCCTCCTACGACTAATCACAATGTGCTTGCCCATTTGGTATCTCATGGATATTCTAAAGAAGCAGAATCGGCTATTACTGCTACATTGGGTGCTTCCGCCGACTTGTCGGAATGGGTAAAGGGATTGAGTGTGAATGTTGATTTCTCTTTCGACTTCGACAACTTATATACATACGATCACAGAAAAGATGATGATATGTTTACTTTCGGTCCTAATGTTGAAACCTATCCTCATATGGTAATCGGCAGTCCGTTAGGATTTGGAGGAAATATTAATTCCTACAATACCAGATACGTAATTGAGCCCTCTATCCGCTATAACAATACGTTTGGTAGTGATAAACAACATGCCGTTTCCGGTTTGATATTGATGAATGCACAAGAGAATACCATACGCGATCAGGAAGTTGCTTATCGCCGTTTAGGAATAGTAGGGCGTGTGACTTATGGTTACAGAGACAAATATTTGGCTGAGGTGAATGCCGGTTACAATGGTTCCGAGAACTTTGCTCCGGGTAATAGATTCGGATTCTTTCCTTCCGCTTCCGTTGGATGGGTATTTACGGAAGAAGATTGGTTCAAATCAAACAAGGTGCTGGATTACATGAAACTGAGAGCCAGTTATGGTATGGTAGGTAATGATAATATTGGTGGCGAACGCTTCTTCTACGAAAGTCGTTGGGGCGGCGGTGGCGATGCTAAATTCGGTATCAATAAAGGCGGAACAGGAAACGGTGGTGGATTGAAAGAAGTCCGTAACGGAAATCCTGGCTTGACGTGGGAAACCGCTCATAAGTTCAATTTCGGCTTTGACTCCCGTTGGTTTAATAATCGCTTCGAGTGGACCACTGATGTGTTCTATGAAAAAAGAACCAATATCCTTACCAATATAGATATTGTTCCGGCCACCTATGGAGGACCTGCGATTACAGCCAATGCAGGAAAGGTAGAAAATAAGGGTATTGAGCTGGACGGAACATGGCACGAAAGGTTAAACAAAAACTTTGATTATTTTGTAGGTGGAATGTTCTCTTTTGCCCGCAATAAAATACTCGAAAGACCGGAAACTCCGAGAGCTTATCCATACTTACAGCAGGTAGGCTACCGCGTAGGTCAGGCTAGAGGATTTATCGCTGAAGGATTGTTCCAGTCGGAAGAAGAAATTTTGAGAAGTCCCGCTCAGTTCGGACCTCTTTATCCGGGTAATATCAAGTATGCGGATATCAACGGTGATGGTGTCATAGACGATAATGACCAGCATCCGATAGGATTTACCAATGTTCCTGAAATAATGTACAGTGTGAAATTGGGCTTCAAGTACAAGAACTTCGACTTTAGCTGTCTGTTCCAGGGAGCAGCCAATGTGAACTATGATTTCAGAACCGGTGCCAATATGCCGTTCAATAATGAAAACAGTACACCTATCGTTGAATGGTTAGATCGCTGGACACCGGAGAATCGTGACGCGAGCTTGCCTCGTCTTATCCCTGCGATAGGATCAACAGGCAACGATGGAAACAGAAGCAGTACCTTCTGGTTGAAAAATGGTAACTATGTACGTTTGAAGAATATAGAAATCGGTTATACACTTCCTGATAGTTGGATGAAAGCCATTAGAGGAACTGATGCTCGTCTTTATGTCAATGGAATAAACCTGGTGACTTGGGATAAAGTTCCGGTATATGACCCGGAAAACACAAATGCCAGTTATCCTTTGATGAAAGTAATCAATGTCGGAGTTAAAGTGTCATTCTAAAAAAGTGATGAAATGAAAAAGAAAAATTATTTATTGTTAGGGCTGACAATGCTCTTATGTTCATGTCAGGATTATTTGGATAAACCTGCAAGTAATGATATGGATATCGATAAAGCCTTTGCAACAGTGATAGAGGCGAAAAAAGTGATGAATGATATCTACTCTGAAATGTATGGTAACGCCTATAATGTGACTGCTCGCGGAGTGATATATGACTGTGCTGCAGATGATGGAATCGGTGGTTACGCCCCATTGTGGACGGATAAAGTCCAGTTTGGTATGTGGACGCCGGATGACGGTGGTGGCGATGGTGAGGAAGGTTCCATTCCTACTATCGGTTTCTGGAAAAATACCTATGCGAGAGTTCGTAAGGCTAATTTGTTCTTGGAAAACATAGATAGAGCGCAGGGATCAGAAGAGGATAAAGTTCTGATGAAAGCGCAAGTCAGATTTTTACGCGCATTCTTTTATGAGGAACTTATCAGACGTTTTGGAGGAGTTATTATCTTAGACCATTCTGTGGATCCTAACAATTATACAGAGCTGATCAATCAGCCTCGTAACACGTTTGAAGAGTCAGTAGAATGGGTATGTAACGAATTGGAAACAGCAGCCAGAGATCTTCCTTCGAATGTTGCGGCCACCCCTAATAAGGTGGGTATGGCTACCAGTGCAGCTTGTTATGCTTGTATAGCCCGTTTACGTCTTCAGGCTGCCAGCCCGTTGTTTAATACAGATTCTCCTGTATCGTCCGAGTATACCGATATCCAATGTTATATGAATTATGACAAATCAAGATGGAGAAAGGTTGTTGAGGCTTGTAAAAAAGTTCTGGATGATTCCACTTACTCTTTGGAGTCTCCACAGTCTGAACCTGACGATCCGGAGTTGGAACCGGGTACTTGGGAATATTATTATCGCAAATTTGTTGATAGGCAGTTTAAATATACTCCGGAAATCATTTGGCTTTCTCATCCTACTATTGACGGTCGCTGGGAAGGTATCAATGCACAGTGGAGAAATCGTACGGAAAATGGTTTCCATTGGATGAACGGTAGTTATCAGTTGGCTATGGAATTTGAGATGTATCCCAGTGGATTGATGCCTTCAGATCCGGAAAGTGGTTACGACTTTACTAACGCCAAGCAGGGTGAAGATCGTGATCCTCGTTTCAAGGCTACCCTCGCATTCCCTGGTGCTAAGTATGATAAATATACTTATCAGCCATGGGCTGGCGGTTCGGATTCGAATAATCACGGTTGGGCGGAAGCTGTTCTCACTGGAATTTGTTTACAGAAGTACATCGATCCTATGTTCTCGGATTCAGATCCAAACAATGGCGGTCGTGGTAACTGTCGCAGAAACTTCACTCGTATTTTCGCTTTGAATGAACTGCTGTTGAATTTTGCAGAAGCACAGAATGAGCTTGATGATACTCCTTCTCAAGCTGTTTATGATGCAGTCAACCGGATTCGCAACCGTGTAGGTATGCCTGATCTGCCTACTGGGCTGACTCAAGCTGAGATGCGTCAGAAGATTTGGCACGAGCGTCGTGTAGAGTTGGCTTTTGAAGATTTCCGATTCTTCGACATCCGTCGCTGGAGAATAGCAGAAGAAGTGATGAATGGTAAATACATCCAAGGATATGATGTTCCCAAACCGCAAGACGGAGGTTTTTATAATATTGTGAATGTAAAAAGGCCGTTGATCTTCCAGAAGAAGGATTATCTATTCCCGCTTGGTACATCAGAAATATTGATGAACCCTGCACTTCAACAAAATCCGAACTGGCCTAAGTTATCAACAGCAGCTAATTAATAAATAGAATGAGAAATATGAAAAAATATATCTATCTGTTTATTATGCTTGTATGCATAATGAGCAGTTGCACAAGACCCGAAGACGGATTAGTGATTCCACCAAGCATAAATGCCAATTTAACCCGCTTCCGAGTGTATCAGAATCAGAATATTTATTTTGATGCGACTATCGATCAAGAAGCTCACACTGTGTCGCTTACCATTCCGGAAGGAATTGATAAAACGACTATTCGCCCCGAGATTATTGTGTCGGAAGGAGCGGTAGTAACACCGGCATCGGGCGCAATGCAAGATTTTACCAATCCGGTGGAATATACAGTTGTGTCTCCAAATGGTGAGACAACCAACGTCTATACAGTTACAGTAAATTATTAAAGAGTAAGCAATATGAAAAAATATTTTATAGCACTATTCTTTTTGCCGTTGTTATTGATTGCATGCGAAGAAGAAGGTCCGCTTCCACCGATGCCTCCATACATTTTTTTCAATAATGATGTAAATACGTATGTGATAGATCCGAGTGATTTCTCTCTGACCGATGATCCGGAAGCGAAGGTGGATACCATTATTGGTAGAATATATGCCCAGCAAAAATTCCGGTCCTTTACCATGGGAGATTCTGTGATGACATCTGATATTTTAGGAGATAGTATCTCTCGGATATTCAAGTTAGCTGTGCCGCTTGAAGGTAAAACGGAGGATTTTGACGTTTCTTTTATGGTGACTGACCAAGTAGGTAATACAGTATCTGCTCCGTTTCACTATCTCATAGCTAAGCCTGTTGATACCTATACTGTGACTCTGGGTGCGCAATATAATCCTTACTTAGGCTTTTTCTTCTCATTTGAGGACAAACAAGTGTATACAGTGTCTGAAATGAAAGCAATGAAGAACCCTCAAGGATTCTGTTTCGGCTATAATATAAGTAAAAAAGAGATTCTATTCGTTTCTCCGTCTGACTTGATTCTGCAGAATATTTTGCCCGATTACAAAGCAGGCTACATTACCAGTTTTGTAAGTGTACCGGCTGTAAAGGGAAAACCAATCACTAAGAGTGTGTTTGATAATATGACGAATGACGCGTTGATGCGCAATCTCAATATGATTGAATACGCTACCTTTAGTACGGCTACAGTGAATGAGGGCATGGCTTACCTGTTTAAGAATGAAGATAACTCTGTTCGAGGTATGATGTTTGTTGAATCATTAACGTCAGGTGTGGGTGGAAATGTTACACTGACCATTAAAATGATGCGATAAAAAGCAACAGAACATAGATCTCTAATTAGTTCCTGCCATAAGTCCGATTAACACTCGGCTTATGGCTGGTTTCGTTTATGAGAGTTAAACTGTCATGTACTATTAATTTAATATGATGAAAAAACTGATTTTTTTCCTGTTGTTTGCGTTGGGCATAAGTACCCATGTTGATGCACAGAAGACGTATAAGGCCTACATGGTTTCCAACACCCATCTTGATACACAGTGGTTGTGGACTGTACAGACAACCATTGACCATTATTTATACCGTACACTCACTCAGAATTTCTGGTTAATCGACCATTATCCCGGTTATATTTTCAATTTCGAAGGAGCGGTTCGTTACAAATGGACTAAGGAGTATTATCCGGTTGAATATGAACGGCTGAAAAATTATATAAAGGCAGGCCGTTGGAATATTTCGGGGAGTTCGTGGGATTCTACTGATCCTAATATACCTTCACCGGAATCATTCTTTCGTAATCTTCTTTACGGACAAGAATTTTTCAAGAAGGAATTTGGTAAAAAATCAAATGATATTTTTCTTCCCGATTGTTTTGGTTTCGGGTACACCTTGCCAACGATAGCTGCCCATTCCGGTATCATTGGCTTTTCCACGCAGAAGCTCCAGCATCGTAAACTGCCGTTTTATGGTGATCGCAAACTGCCGTTCATGTTCGGGTTGTGGGAAGGTATAGACGGTTCGCGCATAATGGCCGTGCCGCATGCCCAAGACTACGTTTCAAGATTTGATGGACAAGAGTTGAGTAACAATGGTAAACTGATAGATTTAGGTAAAAACGGTCTTAATAATACCGTCTACCATTATTATGGAGCCGGAGACCGTGGAGGTTCGCCTACAATCGCTTCCGTAAGATCGGTCGAAACAGGAATGAAGGGTGAGGGGCCGGTGCAGGTGATAAGTGCACGTTCGGGACAGTTGTTTGATGATTATTATCCTTTTGAGAAGCATCCGGAACTGCCTGTTTTCAAGGGAGAGTTACTTATGGATGTGCATGCGACGGGCTGTTATACATCTCAAGCAGCCATGAAGCTTTTCAACCGTCGCAACGAACTGTTGGCTGATGCTGCTGAAAGAGCCTCAGTGGTGGCTGAATGGTTGGGAGGGGCGGCATACCCCGAAGAGTCGTTGCGTGAATCGTGGCAGAGATTTTTGTGGCATCAATTCCATGATGACCTGACGGGTACAAGTATTCCGGCAGTTTATACTTTCTCATGGAATGATGAACTTATTTCCCAGTCGGAATTTGCGGAAATCACTACAGGTGCGGTCGGTGCGGTAAGTAGGGCACTTGATACGCGGACAAGAGGTGCTTCGGTTGTGGTTTACAATCCTGTTGCCCAAAGCCGTTGCGATATAGTTACAGCCACAGTGGACATGGCTTCGAGACCGAAAGACATCATAGTTGGTACCCCCAATGGGAAAAAGGTTTCCGGGCAACTTCTTTTATGGGAGAACGGTAAAGCCACCGTGCTTTTCCCGGTAGATATGGATCCGGTAAGCTTTTCGGTCTGCGATGTGCGTAACGGAAAAATGTCCGGTACTAAGCGGTTGAAAGCCGAAGGCAATGTGGTGGAGAATTCGATTTATAAAGTTGTACTGGACAAGAACGGAGACATTGCTTCGATAACAGATAAACGCGACGGGCGTGAGTTGGTGGAATCTGGTAAGGCTTTCCGTCTTGCGCTTTTCACCCCCAGCGAATCGCGCACATGGCCGGCATGGGAACTGTTCAAGAAAACGATTGACCAGACACCGCTGCCGGTAGATGGTAACGTTGAGATTTCCGTGGCGGAAAACGGACCGGTACGTGCTTCGCTCAAAGTGAAACGTACTTACGGCACTTCCAGCTTCGTACAATATATAAGTCTTACGGAAGGTGGACAGGATGACCGGATAGATATTCGTAACGAGATAGACTGGAACGAAAGGAATACCCTTCTTAAAGCCGAGTTTCCAATGAATGTGTCGAATGAAATGGCTACATACGACCTTGGCATAGGCTATATCGAACGCGACAACAACACTGATAACAAATATGAAGTGGTAGCCCAGCAATGGGCCGACATAACGTCTGCTGATGGTAGTTATGGTATTTCTGTGATGAACGACAGCAAATACGGATGGGACAAACCGGACAACCATACGTTGAGGCTTACTCTCTTGAACACTCCGGCAGTAGGCAAGGATCCCAATATGGCTCATCAAGAACATTTGGATATTGGCCATCATACTTTTAGCTATTCCATATATGGACATAAATCTGATATAACAGAAGCGGGGACTGCATGGAAAGCTGAAGCATTCAATCAGTCCTTGCTTTCTTTCACCACTCCGAAACATGCAGGAACATTGGGACGCAAGTTCTCGTTCGTCAAGACTAATATGCCCGGTGTAGCGATAAAGGCTGTAAAGAAAGCGGAGGACGGTAAGAGTTACATTGTAAGGGTGAACGAAATTTATGGAAAGGATTTTGAAAATGCGGAAATTATTTTCGCAAGTACAGTGGAAAGTGCATGCGAGGTGAATGGTATTGAGGAGTATGTCGGTGAGACAAAATATGAGGATAATAAAGTCGTTTTTAGCGGAACAGCTTTCCAACCACGCACTTTCAGCGTGCGGCTTAAGGAAAATGCAAGTCTTGAGATGCCTGAAAATCATTCTATAGATATTGAATGTAATGCGAGTGCTCTTACAGTGGACGAGTTCAGCATGTCGGGAGATTTTGACGGAGAAGGTAATTCTTTTGCTGCCGAATTGATGCCGGATGTGGTGGAAGCCGGGGGAATAACATTCCGAATGGAAAATAATCCTGCCGACTATAACTATATCCGTTGCGACGGGCAAACGATAACCCTTCCTGAGAAACACGGATATACGAAATGTTACTTGCTGGTGACCTCGTCACACGGTGACCGCAAGGCTTCGTTTCAAGTAGATGGAAAAGATTACAGCTTCAATATACCTTTTTATTCAGGATTTATAGGTCAGTGGGGTTGGAAGGGTGAAAGTGAAGGTTATATGAAGGATGCTTCGATAGCTTATGTCGGAACCCATCGCCACAGTAGTCGGGCGGCTGGTAATGAGTCCTATATTTATACTTATTTGTATAAAATCTGCCTTGATATAACTTCGGATGCCAGGACTCTGATTTTACCGAAGGATGCGGGAGTAGCTCTTTTTGCAGTAACCCTTTCCGATAATTCGAACGATGACACAAGGCCTGCGGCAGAGATACGTGCCTTGCCTCATGAAACTGTGAAAGCGGAATATACAACTGAGCCTGTAGCGGCTTCTCGTCATCGTTGAGATGGTAGAGGAGATGTCGGAATCGGAAATATTTGCAAGCCGTTGGTAGCATCTTGTTATGAACGGCTTGTGTTTTAATGTATATTTTATCAGGAACGTAATTGGATAGTTGGCTGATTATCAATGGATAGTATTTACAGTGTGTTCACCTTGTGATGTAAAAGCATTTACCTCAGTATGTAACGACCTTTACCTCCTATTGTAACGCTCTTTACCTCGGTATGTAACGACCTTTACCTCAGTATGTAAATGGAGTTACTGTGTGGGGTTAACAAAGTTACCATTTGGGGTGACTGTAATTAACGCTATTTTAATTGGATGCTAATGTTTTTTTAATGCTTCAGTTAATAGGGTACTCTTAATTTTGAACTTTGAAAATAATCATAAAGTGGATTATGCGCCTTTGACATTAAAATATTAACCGAATAATAACATTTTAATCATGAAAAAAGCATTCCTTTTCATTCTGCTCTGCGGATGTCTTTTCCTATCGGGCACACTCAAAGCTGCCGAAGGACAGCTAATGGCCGGAACGGCTAAAATAAACATTACTCCGAAACAAAACATCCCTCTACACGACTCTGTGTATGCGCGTGCTCTTGTGATGGAGATAGGTGATATGCGTGTAGCGCAAGTATCTGTCGATTTGGTCAATTTTTATAGCGACCGAGTGGCCAATATCTGCAAAGAAAAATATGGTATCACGCAATTGCTGATCTGTGCTTCGCATACTCACGAAGATCCTAACATGGCTGATGCCAGACCTCGTGAAAAGAAACCTGACAACACTCCATTCTTTGAAGAGTGCATCATTAAGGTGGTGGGTGAAGCAATCGGTAATATGTTCCCTGCACGTATCTCGGCTGGTACGCGTACGTTTCCGCAATTGGGTTTCAATCGCCTTATTATCCGTAAAGACGGGAAGGCTCGCGAATCGTGGGTGGGCGATGAACATTATAATGTAGAAAACCCCGAACGGATACCTTTTGGCCCGGTTGACCCCGAAGTAGGCGTAATCAAAGTAGAAGATATGCAAGGCAATGCCCGTGCCATTGTTATGAGTTATGCTATGCATGCAGACCTAGGTTGTTTTAGTTATGAAATTTCGGCCGACTATCCTGGATTTGCTTGTAAGAAGGTTGAAGAAGCGTTTGATAACAAAGCTATCTGTCTCTTTGTAGCCGGTGGTGGCGGTAATGTAGAAGGGTTGATGATTAGCCGGCGGCGTTCTGGGCCCGATGATCCTATCAAAACAGATTACAAACCCATTCAGCGTACAGGAGAATTGCTTGGCATTGAAGTGATTAAACTGGTCAACGCATTACATGCCTCCAGTGATAACACCTCTTTCAAAATGCGTACAGACTCGTTACAATTCTCTACTCGTGGAGACAAAAACCGTAAGGTAAATGTCCATATCGCTACATTCCTCATTAATGACTTTGCAATAGCCGTTTGCCCCGGTGAAATGTTCGTACAACTTCAATTGGAATGGAAGGCGAAAGCCAGACTGGCCGATGTGACTCCTCTCTTTTTTGGTTATACGTATGTAAAAGGACGTTCACCTGGTTATGTAGCCGATGTACGTTCAGCGGCATTGGGAGGGTTTGGTGCCGAGGGTGGTAATCGTATACAAGTAGGAGGTGGCGAAGCCATCATCAACAAGCATTTAGAAAACTTGTATATACTCAATAACCAACGTGCAAGCATATTCTTTAAGTAAAGTGTGGATATATTTAAATGAATGATCAACAAGAATAGATAATCCACAAATTATCTATTCTTGTCACATATATTATATATTAAAAAAATGAGAACTGCAATAATTGTAATTGAGCTGTGCAGTATATTATTTTGCTGTACTTCTCTGTTTGCTTCCGGGAAGGATAAGGATAAAGTATTTATACAGTTTATTATGAATGGACAGAGCCTGTCAACGGGACATCAGTCCTATCCGGTTATTTCAACGGAACATTTCAAAGGTAATTACATGCTGGGCAACCAAGTGTGGATAAACTATGGAAATACCGGAGAACTTAAGTTTGAACCATTGGTGGGAACCGTTTCCGAAGCTTTCGCTCATGAAAAGCACTTCAAAAGCAGGCGAGCCGGCACTATAGCCGAATGTCCTTTACTGGGAGCTGTCAATCACCTTCGGTTGAAACAACCCAAGATGCCCCGTATTTTGGCTACTTCGGTAGGAGTGAGCGGAGCAAGTGTAGAAGAGCTCTCCAAGGAGTCGGAGACACGTACGGCGTATAAAGAGTTTGTAACATCATTACAATCGGCAGCCCGGGTAGCTGCCCGGGAAGATGCGAAAATCTGTTGTCCTGCAATTTTCTGGATGCAAGGTGAGTTCAACTATGATCCGAATCCGGAAAAGGGACTACGCGCTAATGTGCCTAATACGACTGATAAACGGGAGTATAAGAAACTGCTTGTGAATATAAAGAATAATATGCAAAAAGACATACTGCAACAGTATGGCCAACTCCATAAGCCGGTATTTATCACTTATCAGACGGGAGCGCAATATATGCGTGATACACTTTCAATCTCGATGGCTCAATTGGAAGCGGCTAACGAATATGATGATATTATCTGTGCGGGGCCCATTTATCCGATGACTGACCGAGGTGGGCATCTTGACGGCAATGGATATCGCTGGTTTGGCGAGATGTTGGGAAAAGTGTATTATCAATCTCAAGTGCAGGGCAAACCCTTTCGGCCGTTGCAACCTACGGCAATTGCGAGAGAAACACTTCCCACTCAAATACGTATCAAGTACCATGTGCCGGTTCGTCCATTGGTATTTGATACATATTTGATACCTAAGATCAAGGATTATGGTTTTGAGGTATACTTGTGCGATTATCGTCAAGAAAATAAACAAATCATTAAACAGGTAGAGATAGATGGTGATGATGTGGTGTTAACCTGTGAGCAACCTTTAGTTGGAGATGTCATAGTGGTATATGCCGGTACCCGTTCATTTATAGAAGACCGTCCGAAGGGAAAAGATGGATTGCAAGGGCATGGAAATTTGCGCGATGGCGATCCGTACAAGGCTTTCTTTAAGTATGAAGATTTGGATGAGGTACAGAAAGATGGTACTTTTATTCATCCACGCGATAGTTTTGAGACAAGACTTCGTCCTGATTATGAGCCGAAAGACCGAAAAGGAAGAGTGATTTATGGAAAGAAATATCCACTATATAACTTTAGTGTAGGCTTTTATTATAAATTGCCTGCAGAGGATGATCAAATAAGCGTATTAGGAAACTAAGAGTGTAATTGGGTAGTGATTCTTCTCTCATCAACTCAGTATCAGAATTTCTCAAATCACTAAACAAGATGATGAGGTTGTGTCACTGCAGACACACCCCCATTCATCATTTGCCTATATTGATATCCATTCCAAGTATGGTGTTCTAATTTTTGCATTGGGTTCGATTTCGTCTCATAAATATAATTCTTACTGGCTTTTATAATTGTATACGTAAGTTTTGAGAATTCGTTTAACGCCATTTTCCAAGATATAAACTTCCTTCAGCCTCTTTTCATTATCATAGACATAATAAGTTGTGAGACCTTGTGGATTGGTATACGTCTGCATTCCCACCAGTGGACGATAAGTGTATGTTGTAATCATTGCATTTTTCAGAGAGGCTGTCAGACTATTTATCATAGACCAATCTACGCTGGTAGGTTCTATCTTTGCAGAAATGGCATTTAAAGTAGACTCGCTTATCAAATCCTTTATCTGATTATATGTTGCATTTTTAATTTCAACTATTGGATATTGATTTTTATATCCCCATAAGTAAACAGTGCTTACGCCGTCAATTGAGGTGTATTGTATAAGATTTCCATCATTTCCATATAAATCAAATGAATGTATCTTTTTGTAGGAGTCTTTTATTTTGAAAACTCCATCCCCATTTACTTCAGAAAGTTTCCTAATATATTTATAGTCAGGGTGCTCAAAAAAATTCATTTCATATGTTCCACAGAGGACAGGTTTGTTATTATTATAGATATAAGTGTTTAATGTAGCGTTTGTTACATAATACTTACCATCTTTTTTAAAATATGAAATTTTTTCAATCAATTTATTTGCATATTCTTTATAAAGGCAATTTGTTCCAGATACATTAGGAAGTTTGGATATAGGCTCAAAAGGAATGTAAAGTCGATCATCTTCATATGTCCAATAATAATCCCAAACATAATTATATCGTTCACTTATGCACAATCCGTTACTATTTGTTTTATACAATAACGTTTGTTTCATGTGTACGGGACTATCGTATTCATATATGGTTTCATTTGTTAGAGTGCTACTGTTTTTAGTATATATTTTTTCCGTTTTTTTCTTCAGAAGTATTGCTGCTTGTGTTTGAAGTTTATATTTACTGAAGAATATAGCGACTGGGCTTGGATCACCATAACGTCCTGAAACAACAATAGAATACTTCAGATTGTATACTGTATAGGGGATCTCTCTTTCAGATGGATAATAATTTCGATATTCATAAGTATTTTCTTTCACAGGTATGCCTGTTTGATCGTAACTTATTTCCGAAGTCAATAATCCCCTTTTCCAATCATATTCAGGATTAGGCGGAAATGGAGAAACGTTATATCCGGTTCTATTGTTATCCATTGAAAAATTGTTATACGATACAAATTTAGTTTGTGGCATTTCGTAAAACTGTTCCTTGGAGAAATCTTGAGTAATTCCATAGGTTCCCGGATTACTGTAATTAAATATTGTTTTCCCATTATTTTCTCCATTTTTAATAGTAACCTGGTCATAACAAACGAATCCACCTTGAACTTTTCCCAATTCCATCTGGCTTTGATTGTGTATCTGATAAGTCCGTTTGTTTGAAAGTAGAACTGATCTGAATGAGGCAAAAATAGGTAAGGATATTATTTTGCCTGTGGAGTATTCATAAGTTTGCTGTAATGCAGGTTTGGGAGATATACCATCGAATTTCTTTATCGTTTTAATACGAACTCCTCCACCTTCGAAAACTACGTTTTTATACATAAACTTATTTGATTCGTATTCATAATCAGTATACCCGCCTGTAGGGTACTTTATTTTGTATAACATACCCACCGTAACCGTTCCAGCATTTGCATTTCTATCAGCGTCGCAATCAATCTTTTCTTTGGTTATATTATTTCCTAAATCCAGAAAAGAAAATTGTTCTGATCCCGATAGCGTAGGATAGTGATACATGGTAGGTATCAGGCTCTTATTGGTCTTCTTGCCATTGTAATACCCCCAAGCATCCTGAGCAAAAGTGTTTCTACAGGGTAAATTCCCTTCGTTTTTATAAAAGAATTCATGGTTTCCTACCCCTGCCTCTTTCAGTGCATCAAGTTTTAGTCGATATTCATTTGATATGGCTCCATTGGATACAGACACAGACTCAGTATTACCCTTTTGACTTTGATAATAGCTATAAATTAAATCATAAAGCTTTATTGTTTCTTTTGATAGCTTGCTTTTTATGATTATTTTGTCGATACTTTTTGCTTTGGGAATATCCTTTCTATAGTTATTTTGGGAAAAAATGATTTCTTCATTTTTTGTTGTGATTTTATTAATGACAAGATTGGTATAAACAATCCAATTCAAATTAGTTCCATTTAAAGAACCGTTAGAAGGATTTTTAAAAATAAACTTGGATTCCGTCTGAGAATACTTCTCGGTCATATAGGAAAAATCTACAGTATCTTTGTTTAGTGTTATTATTTTAGTAAGATACCATGCTGAATTATATTCTCTGCGATTTTGATAAGGTATCAATTCTTCAAAGAAATCGTTACTCATAGTTATATTTAATCCATCGTAATATTGAGAGTCAATCATAACACTTTCCTTATCCTGAAGGAGATAAGTGTTGCCTTCAAGATCTTTTAATGTAAATGAATTGATATTTCCTTTTGAATCAAAATCGTACGATACGATAATATCCTGATAAGGCATTAAACAAGCATAATGAATTTTAGTTGTTATCACATCAAAGGCAAATTTTCCTGAGATAGTAGGTAGATTCATATAAAACAGGTCAGCTTCAGTATCATTTCGACCATGATTAGAATATCCTCCATAACCATCCAATAAGACAAGATTTTGTATAGCGTCGTCTATATAGTAATAATCATTAGATTGATCATTGAGACTTATTATATTAAATGCCTTACCAGTCCAAAATCTACCCACTTCTGGGAATTCTTCATCCATAATACTTAAATGATTTTTGTTGTAATCATCGGGTACGCCTCTTACTGCTCGAGTTATATTTCCTCCTGCATTTAAGGACCAACCTAAGCCCACTGATGAAGCTACTTCTTCTGTTTGTATGCCTTTTGTCGCATAGCTCAAAGAAATCGGGAGTCTGAAATCTTTCAGTTTGATTTCATATAAAGGAATGGTAACTGGGATTATTCCAGTGCTGTTTGAGGCCGGAAAATCAATTTGTTTGGCAAAATTGGTGGTATTAGGTGCAACAGGTATCGGGAATTGATCTACTTGAGCATGTATAATGCCAATACTCATTAGAGATATTGTCAATACTGTAATTGGATATTTATAGTTTAAAGACTGTTTTTTACACATAACGTTTTGTGTTTAAAAAGTTGTTTATTAATCTCATCTTTAGTATATGATAAAAAAGAATAATCGCCTAAACATTCTGCGATTATCCAGTTTTGATATAAAGCTTTCGAAATTAGTATCTGATCATTTGAATAATTTTGTTTTTGTCAATTTTCCTGTATCATCATAATATTTCCATTCACCATATTCAACAGAAAAATCTGATTCGGGCGATTCGCCTTCTGACCATAAGAGAATTCCTTCGTCTTTTATATTACCATTTGGATAATAAGATAGAGAGTAACATTTATAATCAGGAATGTATTTTTTGCCATCCCCTTCATTAATAATCGCATATGTATTTTTTGCAAAATCTTTAAAAGTCATAATCAAATGTCCTGTATTTCCAAAGTAAAACCATGTTCCGCACATCTTCCCATTTTTATATTCTCCAATAATTAATAATCTTTCCATTTGATTATATTCTTTGAAAACCCCGGACAAAATACCATTTCTATAATAAGCTTCTTGTATTCTATGTTTTGTGCTATCCACCCAAAAGCCCTCTTTTTGACCTTTACTGTCTAACTTGTTAATAATTTCAATAGATCCTTTTTGGGGAAACATGTTGATATTTAGGGATAAGCCTACAATAATTATTATAAAATTCTTTATTTTCATATTCTTACCATTTAAAAGGATTAAAAAAACTGTGTCTTGTTCCGCTCATAAAAAAGTTAAAAGCAGGTAGACGATTTACATTTACTGGGGTTGCCATATTACGAGAAACAGTAACGCTTATCGTATTGCTTTTTTGCGAATTATTATTAAAGTTCTCTATGAAATTTGACCAATTATTCACATCGATCAAAAGACAGCCTTGCGAAATTCCATTTTCTCCATTATTAAAAGTTCCTGTATAATTATTTTTTCCTGCTTTATGTATGTCAATACCCGTAGAATAAGTTCGTCCATCGGAATAAGCTGGATTTGTAGTACCCAATTCTATTGTTTGAGAAGGTGCATTAATATCTCTCATTTTTAATGCTATATAACTGCTTTTAGTTCCGTTATGTATTCCGACTTTAGCTTGATATATTTTTTCTGGAACGGTGGCAAAAATATCTGGATCAGAAGGGTTGGTCATTGCATTAAATGTTGTTGTTGTTCCGTCTGCTAAATATACTGTTGCAGTTGAGGAACCTATATTGTAATTGCTTGAAGTATCAAAAGTACCATTATCGGAAAAGAAAATCGCTTGTGAATATAAACCTGCCAAAAGCTTACCATCTTTGTCATAAGATTGTTCTCTAGGTATCCATTCGTAACCGTTGTAAGTGCGAGTGCCGTTATGATCTACGTCAAAAGTCGGTCGCCACGCTCTACCATCAAGGTCAATGAAGTTCACCGGATTATTCGCACAATATGCATACGGACTCATCGAATAATACTTCTCTGCCAGCGGATCCACTGTTGTAAACCGCCCCAATGCCGCATCATTTATTCTTGCACCATAATCATAACAATCTAGACCATGCATCCTGTCAAGTTCCTTGCCATTATACTTATAAGACTGAATAGCGGAAGTAGCCGTATTTACCTCAAATAAGCCACCAAAAGGATAATAGTGATTAATTTGCTCAATCGCCCCCGTTTGATTAATAACTATTCGGTTATTTCCCTGGTGGTCTTTTAGGTAATAATGATATGTAGGCGTACTTCCACTTAGAGTCACATAACCTTCTTCTATAAGAATTTTATTAAGGACTCCATTCTCATAGATTATATTACCGCAATAATCAGTGGTATGAGTTTGAGAAATTTGACTACTCGTCAAATCCTTTATCTGCCCCATCGGCACAGATATATTAGCAATAGCAGTCTTATGAGTCGCACACCGCTTAACTCCATTAGCATCATACAAATAGTCCACACGATTGCCATTCGTAAATTGCAGCGCACTTGGTAAATTCAACTGATTATATTGAACCTTTGCAACTTTCTTGTTATAATCTTGCTGCAAGTTACCATTCTTATCAAAGGTATATTCATTTCCTATACTGTTTGAACCGTTTACAAAGTTAAATGCGCCATTATAAAGAGGGTCGGCAGCAGCATCATTTGCATATTTCAATTGATTGCCATTATATGCAATTGCCAAATTATCAATTATTCCATAAACACTGCCACTTGCCTTTCCATAGCGTTGGAAAGATGTAATATTGCCATTCCTGTCATAACCTGTAATATTTTCCGAAAAACGTCCTGCATTAGTAGATATAGTAGTGCCTTCACCATATACGGCATTCTTTATGCGGTTCAAACCATCATAGGTAAATTTATAGCCACGGATAACGGGGTCTGATCCCCCCTTCCAAGTCATGCTGCTTATATTCCCATTATAACAAATAGTACCATTACCCGTGTTATAATAAAGATTTTGACTAAACTTCGTACTCATGATTCCAGTTAACCAGCCACGAAGGTTATACGCATAAGTTAGTTTATCAATTGAAGAGCCATGAGGAGATTTGGTTAACTTCCGCCCCCAATCGTCATAAGTATTTGTAGCAAGAGTAACGGTAGTTCCATTTAAGGCATATTGTGTTTTAGTAATGCGCTCTGCATGATCATATGTATACGTATATATTTCCGTCAGATTTCCTGCCTGAACACCATTTTTACTTATAGTATGGATATGTTGAATAGTTAAAGGTCTACCTGTAAAAGTGTAAGTGGTATTCGTTGTTTCATATCCGCCCAAATGGTTGCTGGATACAGTCTTTGTCACTCTCCCTTTTTTGTCGTAATAATTAGCGGAATAAAGCTTCGCACCATTTTCTAAAATAGCAGTTATACTACCTGTCAGATAGCCTTTGGCATTAACTAAAGCAGCAGGGAAATAATTTTCGTTCGTGAATCCGGTTAACGAACGAAAATTATATGTATCATAATAATTCACCTGATGTACGACAGGAGAAGTAAGGTCAAAGCTGGATGTATATCCGCTATTTCCTAAACCTGTATTACTATTTACATGTTTACAGACAATAATACTAGAGGACGCTAAAGATGTATTGGTATTACTACATCTCCCCCTCACTGTCAATCTATGGAACTTATCATAAAGATAAAATGTCCACTGGGATGCCACACGTTGATTCCCGTCCTGAGAGAAAACTAAATTATCAGTGAGATCATAGACATATTTTATAGCATCCATACCAGGAAATTTCTTTTCTATACAGCGATTACGATCATCATATTTATACTGAAAGGAATAAAGAGAAAGATTGCTATTCTCTTGATACATCGGTTGGAGGACAAAACACAAATTTCCATAGTTATTATAAACATAGTATGTATCATGTGTTATATTGTCTTTCATTTGCCGAGTTAATATCGTACGTTCAAGCTTGTCTATAAAAGCATAACTGACATTACCATCTTCGTCAGTTACCTTGGTGACATATAGCTGAGCCGCCGCATAGTTACCATTATTGACCAAATCGTCTGAATTGTTAACAGAGTAATTGATGCAATGAAGCGGAGAAACAGTGGTATTTGCCAAATACTCTATTGCCACAGGATGTCCGTTATACCAATCGGCTCCTGTTCCATATTGCTGAATGATGCGATTTAACGGAGAAGATTCATAAACCGATTGGTGATAGGGGCGTGAATCGTTATTGTAATTTCCGGGGGCACTACTGATGACATCAGCAGAACCCATATAATCGGAAGCAGAAATTACAGGTAACCAACTTTTGCTCTTATGACCTACTTTATCATATTCTTGTAAGGAAACCACGCTTTGATGTGAAGGGGTAATCCCTTTCTTTACAGTCTGAAAAGGACGTCCCAAACCGTCATAATAAACGATTTCATCCATATAAGAACTCCCAGATTCATTCAGCATAATTCGGGTACGTATATAGTTCTGAGTGGATTCCTGTGAATAAATTAGGTTCCCAAAAGTAATTAGGAATCCTAGTATAAATAATTGCTTGTTCATATACTAGTCATTATACGTTAATACTAAGTTTAGAGAGTGATTTCTTAAGAAAGAATTTATATTTCTGAATTACTTTCCCGAATAGTATAATTTCTCTCCATGCACTTTCTCTCCTACTGTAATCCGTAACAAGTATTCTCCCCGAGAGTAGCGACTCATAGAAATAGTCTCTTCATAGTGTCCAATGGCCCGATTGGCATGATGGATTATCGATAATTGACGTCCCTGAAGGTCGAACAATACCAAAGAGACTTCTCTCGCTTGTTGCAATTCATAACTGATATGTAAACAACCACTGTCATTCAGTCTGAAATGATAACTAAAAGTTTCGTCCCCTCTAACGCTTCCTTCATCTTTAGTAGTATTTCTCCATTCACGCTCCCAGTTTTCATTATCCGCAAAGTCTCGTTTCTGCTGATTATTTGTATCATACGGTAAATCATAATATTGCTCTTCAGGTAAGTAGATAAAAGAAACTATAAAATGCTCATGTGCATTACCAAATTTGTAAACAATACTTTTCACTGTTTCAAAAATGGGGTAACGATAGCCATCAGCATACCAACGCCAGGTTTGTGTTTCCAGACGAATGGAATCATTGGTTAATAAATAATCAATGCTGTCACGGTTCAAGATGAAAGGGTTAATATTGCCCTGCAAAGAATCCGGCATACTTATTTGCGAAGTCGTTCTCTGATGGATACTCTTATGAGTATAAGTACGCAAAACTTTCTGCAAAGTATCGCCACCCGGCAATATCAGCATCCCCGATGCATCTGCTCTAACTGTACTCTTACCTCGCAAACGAATATTCAGTTGTTCGCAGTAATTACCTGCTCCATCAAAATAATCTGTTATTACTCGACCTTGAAAAAGTGGAAAAGCCAGGAGTAACTCTGGTTTTTGGTAATTAATTAAAGTAGTAGGGTTTTCATATCCCAAACAGAAAAGAGAGTCACCGGAAATATGATAATAATATATCGTACGATGTTCTATGCCGATAATAGTATCAGCACTTTGTTTCACATATTGCAATTCATAATTAGGGCCCTGAAGTTCCAGTCCGCTAAAATCCCAAATTTGTAGTGTTCCACCTTCCCCTACTTCACAAGTAGACACTATTCGTTTCATCAGACGATCACGTCCTCTAGGCTGGTTACTATCAGAACTGAGTGATTGTGCTTGAAAGGAAAGAGATAAAAAGCACCCCAATATAGTATATATCAATTTCGTCATATATTTCATGTGTTAATTTAAGGTAAACATATTCTTGTTAGCACCTCACCACCTATTTAAAATTAGCAGTGACTACTAAAGTTAAATTATAGCTTCCATTTATAATAAATGCTTCTACTTAAGGATTTATTTAGTAAGTGCACATGTTTCTTATTCGGCTACTAAGATAGTATTTTTTATCATTGGTATTTATAATAGTTCGTTAAATTCTCAATTAATATTTATGCAGTAATAGCCGCAAACTTAATCGCTTCTTTCCAAAGCTTCTGATTTATTTTCGGTTCAGGCTTAATTTCTAACACGAGGATAAATAGTTTAAAGAGGAAGGTGTTGTGAGACAGTACTTTTACAGATGCCATAGACAGAACAATTCCTTTCTTCAAAACTTTCACCTTAGCTAAGTTTACGCTGGTAAGTGCGACATTGAAATGGAAATGAAGCTGAGTAAGTGATTCATCCTATCAACTGTTGAACTAAATAAGTTATCTCATTAGAAAAGTAATGAACTAAATGTGATCGTGGAGGTATAGCCAAATGCTATCATCTATGTCTTGTTCTTGCTCATAATGGTAGTATATTCGCTGTTTCAATAACATGTACTATCTTGTTAATTTGCGTTATAGTGAATCCTATGAATAATAAGAGAATAAAAACATCGTATTTCTGCATATCTTTGCACTTTTCAAAACTTCTTATGCAAAAAGGGGCTACTACTTACGGATGGAGCACTTATCTGCGTCATGCTTCGCACCTATAAATGCCTTTTTTAAGGGATATTCGGACTTTGTTGAGCTGTAAGTATTTTGATATTACATTGGCAATCTTCTGCTTACTGATTTTTATTCGCGTATTTCCTCTCACATTGGTATTCGTACGGAAATAGCACATTCTCAGCCGACTGAAAATACAATTTGTCAAACTGACAATACGGGTCAGAAAGGCTTGTGATGTCACGAGGATACAACATCCTGTAGACAAAGTATCAAGAGTTTGTTGACAAGAAGTTAAGAGTTTGCTTACAAGAAGTTAACTCCTTGTAAGGGCTTGATTATTAGTACTATTTTTGGCATACTCCTTCCTAGCAAATGGCAGGAGTGTGGATAGAATGCACTTTTATTCTATATAAAGATAATCATAATGCACCACTGGCTTCTTGCCATGCTTTCCCATTGCTTCCCTGGCCTGTGTGGAATCACAGTTTGCCTTACCCACACCGATGGGCTTACCTCCGAAGTCTACAATCCGCACAATGTCATCCTTTTCAAATTCGCCGATGACGTCGATGATGCCTACAGGTAGAATGCTGACTGCCTTATCCGAAAAAAGCAATTCCGTAGCACAGTAATTGATGTGCAACTCGCCTTTGGCAAACCCCTCGCTGTGTGCAATCCATTTCTTTACACTGGATACAGGTTCAGAAGAAGGAGTGAAACGGGTACATAGCGTACTTTCAGGGTGTTGAATCAAATCGACAAGGATATTGTCCCGCTTACCATTGGCAATAATAACTGTGATACCTTCATCGGCCACTTTGCGGGCAATATTGGTTTTAGTCAGCATACCTCCACGTCCGAAACTGGATTTGGAAGTCTGAATATAGGAGGACAGATCTTTTCCCTGGCCTATCTCCCGTATCACCTCCGAGGCAGGATCGGTAGGGGAACCATTATAGATACCATTGATATTGCTGAGTATGATTAATGCCTGTGCATCCATCATAGAGGCAATCAGACCGGACAATTCATCATTATCCGTAAACATTAATTCGCTTACGGAAATCGTATCGTTTTCATTGACAATAGGAATGACTCCGTTCTCTAACATCACCGTCATACAGTTCTTCTGGTTAAGGTAATGCCTGCGGGTTGCGAAATTCTCTTTCATTGTCAGTACTTGTCCTACAGTAATGCCATGTTCACGAAAGAGTTCGTAGTAACGATTGATGAGTTTGGCTTGTCCTATGGCGGAGAATAACTGGCGTTGTTCTACGCTATCCAGTTTTTTGGTCGGATGCACTTCACTACGTCCGGAAGCAACGGCCCCGGAAGATACAAGTATAATTTCTACTCCTGTTTTATGCAGTTCGGCTATCTGATCGACTAAGGCGGACATACGTGTTACGTCCAGAGTGCCGTCACGGCGTGTCAAGACATTACTGCCAACTTTAACAGCTATTCTCGAAAATTGTTGTTCCATATTTGTGAAATTCCCATATCTGGGATTAATTAATCTCCGTTTGTATTCTTTTCTCGTTCTCGAATCACTTCCATTGCACCCTCATAGTCTTTCTCATTGACGAGGACGGCAACGTCCATCACAACTGCCGGCAAGATAATGTTTGGTAACATGCTGTCTTTGAGCATAGCTTGAATACCATTGGCATTAAGCAAACCTTTCACGAGTTCGGCTTCCCACGGTGAACTTTTGTACACTTCGATGAGTTTACTTTTATCTTCTTCTTTCATGATAGTATGATTTTAGAGTCCTTTTCTACAAATATAACAAGTATTTCGGAGAAAAGATTTGTTTTATCCTTAAATGTTTGGCAACTATAACTCTATTCGCTGTACGGTGACCGCTTCGTTCAGGAAGGTGGATGCTGATTCAATAAACTTCTCTTCCGCTTCCGTGGTGTAGTAAGTACAGTTTCCACCTTTCGTACATTTGATATCCATTTCCGGATGGCGGTGTAAATAGTCTTTCAAACTTTCGGCTACCAGTTCGCCTTGCGCCACTGTAGTAACTCCTTCCGGCATGTACTTCTTAATTTTAGGCAGAAGTAAGGGGTAATGGGTACAGCCAAGAATCACAGTATCAATCTGTGCATCTTTCGCCAGAAGTTCATTGATATATTTACGAACGAAATAATCTGTTCCATCTCCTTCGGCTTCGTTGTTTTCTACGAGAGACACCCATAGAGGACAAGCTTCACCCTCTACCCGAATGTCCGGAAAAAGCTTATGGATTTCTAACGGGTAGGATTCTGATTTAATGGTTCCTGCTGTGGCAAGAACACCGACATGGCGACTCTGTGTTATGTGACCTATACATTCAACGGTAGGACGGATGACACCCAATACACGGCGTACCGGATCCATTCCGGGCAAATCGTTTATCTGTATACTGCGTAATGCTTTGGCAGATGCTGTATTGCAAGCCAGAATGACAAGATGACATCCCATTTCAAAGAGTTTAGTGACTGCTTGTAGTGTGAATTCATATACGATTTCGAAAGACCGTGTACCATAGGGAGTGCGTGCATTATCTCCTAAATAAATATAGTCATATTGAGGCAGGGCCTCCCGTATCTTGCTCAGGATAGTCAGTCCGCCATATCCGGAGTCAAATACACCGATAGGGCCGGGGATAGTGGGTAAATTTTGCTTCATAACAGAAAAACTTTGTATAGGCTACAAAGATAATGCAAACCGAATGCAGAACTTTCATGCTTGCATGAAAAAGTTCTGCTGAGATGCAGCTTATCTTCTTCAAATATAACAAGTATTTCGGAGAAAAGGTTTGTTTTCCGGTAAATATTGATGATTATAGTTCTATTCGTTGCACGGTTACCGCCTCTTTCAGGAAGGTGGATGCCGATTCAATGAACTTCTCTTCAGCTTCCGTGGTGTAGTAAGTGCAGTTTCCACCTTTTGTACATTTGGCATCCATTTCCGGATGTCGACTGAAGTAGTCTTTCAAGCTGTCGGCTACCAGTTCGCCTTGCGCCACGGTGGTAATTCCGTCCGGCATGTGTTTTTTAATTTTAGGTAGAAGTAAGGGGTAATGAGTACAACCAAGAATCACAGTATCAATTTGTGCGTCTTTCGCCAGAAGTTCGTTGATATATTTACGAACAAAATAATCTGTCCCGTCTCCTTCCGCTTCGTTGTTCTCTACGAGAGATACCCATAGCGGACAGGCTTCACCTGCTACCTGAATATCCGGGAAAAGCTTATGAATTTCCAACGGGTAGGATTCTGATTTAATGGTTCCTGCTGTGGCAAGAACACCGACATGGCGACTCTGTGTTATGTGACCTATACATTCAACGGTAGGACGGATGACACCCAATACACGGCGTACCGGATCCATTCCGGGCAAATCGTTTATCTGTATACTGCGTAATGCTTTGGCAGATGCTGTATTGCAAGCCAGAATGACAAGATGACATCCCATTTCAAAGAGTTTAGTGACTGCTTGTAGTGTGAATTCATATACGATTTCGAAAGACCGTGTACCATAGGGAGTGCGTGCATTATCTCCTAAATAAATATAGTCATATTGAGGCAGGGCCTCCCGTATCTTGCTCAGGATAGTCAGTCCGCCATATCCGGAGTCAAATACACCGATAGGGCCGGGGATAGTGGGTAAATTTTGCTTCATAACAGAAAAACTTTGTATAGGCTACAAAGATAATGCAAACCGAATGCAGAACTTTCATGCTTGCATGAAAAAGTTATGCTGGGATGCCGCTTATCTTATTCAAAGATAGAAAAAGGCGTGGACTGCAAACAGTCCACGCCTTTTTCTATCTTTGAATAAGATATGTCTTTACTTAATTCCCAGTTGGGTTTTTACTTTAGTTGTAACATCTACACTCTCTGCACCTACATAAGGTATCGGTGTACGAGCCAAATCAAAGATATAGACTACGCCTTCTGCTTTACCTACAGCCTGGATAGCGTCATCCAATTTCTTATAGATGGGAGCCAGTGCTTCTTGTTGTGCTTTCTGCATGCTTTGGTAAGCTTCCTGTTGGAATTCTTCTTGTCTTTGAGCCATCTCTTGCAATTCTTTCTGGCGTCTTTCTGCTATATTTCTCGGCAGAGAGTCTGCTTGTTGCTGGAATTCTTGCACTTTCTTGTTGAATTCTGATTGAGTGCGTTCCATTTCTTGCTGATACTTTTTTGACATAGCATCGAGATCAGCTTGTGCCTTAGTATATTCCGGCATAACAACAATAACCTCCTGAGAGTTCATGTGAGCAAATTTTTGTGCCATCGCTCCCAAAGGAAGAGCGAACAGTACCACGAGTAGTGCGATTTTTTTAAGCATAATGTTTATTGTTTATTTTAATAATTAGTCGTTGAATAAATGCAAATATAGTGCAAACTGAACGCAATACAAAATAAGCTTGCTTATTTTTAATGTTGGAGTGTGGCCATATTCGCGAAGCAAATGTATGAAATTAATTTGAATATCCTAACTTAGCAAGCACTTCATTGCTGATATCAATACGCGGAGAAGCAAAAATGATGCTTGTTGCAGATGCCCGGTCAACGACTACAGAGTATCCTTTCTGCTCCGATATTTCCTTGACCGCATTATAAATCTCATCCTGAATAGGTTGCATCAGGCTTTCGCGTTTCTTGAATAATTCCCCTTCAGGGCCGAAATATTTGCGGCGAAGTTCAGCAGCTTCTTTCTCTTTAGCGACAATCGCTTCCTCTTTCTTTCCTTTTTGTTCTTCAGAAAGAAAGACGGCTTCCGATTGATAGTTCTTGTACAACGTCTTGGCTTCCTCGGCAACCTTCTCTACTTCACTCTGCCATTTCTTGGAAACCTGGTTCAACTGTTCGTTAGCACGTTCGTAGGCCGGAATGTTCTTCAGAATGTACTCCATGTCGATCAAGGCAAACTTTTGTGCACTGGCTGTCATGCCTACGGCAAACAGCAAGATCATTAATAAAACAGACTTTCTCATAACGTTTGGTTTTTGTGATACAATTAGAATTCTTGTCCTAAGATAAAGTGGAATTGACTGCCACCGTAATCTGAGGAACCACGTATTTTATCGAAACCATAAGCCCAGTCAATACCCATCATACCGATCATCGGCAGGAAGATACGGACACCGACACCTGCGGAACGTTTCAATTCAAATGGATTGAAATTCTTCACATCATGCCATGCATTACCGGCTTCTACAAAACCTAACGCATAAATACTGGTACTTGTTTCCAGCATCAGCGGATATCTTAACTCAAGTCCGAGACGGGTATAAGCATAACCTTCGTAACCGTAAGGAGTCAATGAGCTGTTTTCATAACCACGAAGGGCGATGCTTTCCGTTGCGTAGCTGGAGTAACCGGTCATACCGTCACCACCTACGTCGAATGTTTCGAACGGAGATTTTTTATACTTGTTGTAGTGTCCCAGCAAACCGAATTCAACACGGCCCATCAATACCGGAGTACGTTTAACAGCTACCGGGTCCATCAACGGGATGTACACCTTGGATTTGAATTTCCATTTGTGATATTCAATCCATTTGTGCATCTTGTTCATGTCGTCCTGGCTGGTAGTACTGTACTTGCTGTAGTCAGTTCCATCAAACAGTGAGTACGGCGGAGTTAACTGTACAGACAATGAGAACTCAGAACCGGAACGGGGATAGATCGGATTGTCAATAGAACTACGAGACAATGTCAGGTTGATACTAAGGTTGTTACACTTACCGTTTGTAACGGGGAAGTACTGCCAGTCGCTCAGGATATAACGTTGGTAAGATAACTCAGCGGTAAACTGGAAGTAGTCATCCGGCCATTTCAAACGTTTTCCGAACATAGCTGCTACACCGAACATCTTGATAGACTTGTCGGGGTCGTAATAGTTCTCATAGCTGTTGTAGTTACCGTAGTTATACATACCATAACCGTACATACCACTATACATACTGTTGTAGTAGCTATTCATATATGCCGAGTTATAATAGCGGCTACTGATATCTGTCTGTACGGAATAGAAGGCCGACAGAGAGAATGCGTTCGGACGTTTACCACCGAACCACGGGTCATAGAATGAAATGCTATAGGATTGGTAATACTTGGCATTAGTCTGTCCGCTGACGGTCAAGGTCTGGCCATCACCCTGCGGCAGGATACCGCGGTAGTTTTCACCCGGATGCAGCAAGTTGGCAAGTGAGAAGTTAGTGAACTTCAAACTCAACTTACCGATGATACCGGTTTGTCCCCAACCGGCAGAGAATTCCACCTGGTCGTTAGCTTTGGATACCAGATCGTAACCTATATCTACAGTTCCGTCTTCCGGTCTTGGCTGAATATCCGGTTTGATTTGTTCCGGGTCGAAGTGTCCCATCTGCTGGATTTCACGCATAGAACGCATCAGGTCTTCACGGCTGAACAGGTCACCCGGGCGGGTACGGAGTTCACGGCGTACTACATTTTCGTACAAACGGTCGTTACCATTGATGTTGATCTTATTAATGGTAGCCTGGCGGCCTTCGAAAATACGCATTTCCAGGTCGATGGAGTCTCCTACGATATTTACTTCTACGGGTTCAAGGCTGTAGAACAAATAGCCGTTATTATAGTAGAGGTTACCGATAGCATCTTCGTCTGACATGGTACGTTCTTCCAGTAATTTCTGGTTGTATACATCACCTTTCTTCATGCGAAGCATAAAGTTCAACTGTTCGGAAGGATACAAGGTGTTACCTACCCACGTTACATTACGCAGATAATATTTATCTCCTTCATCAATCTTCATGAAGATGTCTACGGTGCGGTCATCGTACGGTTTGATGCTGTCTTCTACGATCATAGCATCACGATAGCCTAATTCGTTGTACTTATCGATGATCAACTGCTTGTCTGCCTCGAAGTTTTCTTCCACGAACTTCTTGGTACGGAACAGATTGAGCAATTTATTCTTTTCGTTGGTCTTCTTCATGATACGTTTCAACTTCTTAGTTGCAATCGCTTCATTGCCAACGATGGTGATTTCGTGTACTTTTACCTTCTCCTTTTTGTCGATGTCGATATCCACGATCACCTGGTTATCGTTGGATACATCGTCTTTCTGCGAGATAATAACTTCTGCATTCTTAAAGCCTTTATCATCAAAGTAGCGCTTAATCAAAGTTTTGGCGCGGTCAATGACATTAGGGGTCACCTGTCCGCCCTTAATCATACCGATTCGGCTTTCTATATCCTCGCGCTCTGACTTCTTCACGCCGTGATAGCGGATATCGGATACACGCGGACGCTGAGTCAGATGAATCGTAAGCCAGACCTTATCGCCTTCTATCTTATCTGCGGTGATTTGAACATTGGAGAACAGACCATGCTTCCAGTAACGCTTACAAGCCTGAGTGACTTCGTCACCCGGTATGGTAATCGTTTGTCCTACAGACAAACCGGATAGTCCGATCAGTACATAGTCCTCATAGTTCTTAACTCCTTCTACTTTAATTTCTGCAATTTCATACTTCTTGGGTGTTCCCGAATAGAGAATAACCGGTTTTGCTGCATCATTATCGGTGCCATTGGCATCTTGAGCCGCACTTGTCAGTACACAACCGAAGAGGCAGATAAACGCTGTGAGTATAGAGAAAATACGATAGTGCATTTATGTTT
>ERZ826016.941-NODE-941-length-30908-cov-8.560853_pt1 | contig 30908 bp, 22 predicted proteins | sample MGYA00519872_ERZ826016 | MGnify/ENA primary metagenome ERZ826016 (study PRJEB31778, sample SAMEA3449218) | human gut metagenome | biome: human gut; feature: human-associated habitat; material: faeces | place: United Kingdom | collected 2010/2012 ... | reverse complement strand
TTCCCAACCTCGGCAAGTTTGGTTCTCGTTCGATAGCACTACTGTGCTAAGCATATGCGAGCTATCCCCGTGTGTCCCACGGTTGTGTTATATTTTATAGCATATTACTGTCTTTATTATACCATTATGTAAACATATTGCATAGTACTATTCTCGGATATAACAGCCTTTCTGCTCCCAGTGGCCAACCCACTTTGCCTGCCGATTTGTACCCTGCGGACGCTTGCCGGAGGCTATCTGTAACGGATCTCCTACTGTATTCTTGTTATGAACTAAAACATCATATACTGCTTCATCCAGTCCTGTCTTTTCCAGATTCACAGCCGTTGTCTGGTCAAAGTCCGTATGTACCTTATGAATTGCAACGACTGCTGCTTCTGCCGCTGCCTTGATTGCTCCAGCATTTCCTTCGAACTTAATAAGAATATGTCCATCATATCCACTATACTCATATCCTAAAAGTCTGACATTGGCACTTTTTGCTATGGTATCCGCTGCCTGCAAGGCTGCTGCAAGACCGACGGCTTCTACAAAGCCGACACATTTCCTTCCCACACCATTCCCCTCCTGACATTTTACTATATAAAAATTCAAATAACTATTTCAGAAACAATTCATAAAATCACATGTAAAAATCCTCTATAATCTGAAATTGTTCTCATTATTCCATGATTATAATTATAACAGAGAATCCCATAAAATCAAGGAAAGTAATTCTTGACATTTTAGTGCCTAAACTATATAATTTTTGAAGCATTTTTTGTAATCTCGGAATTATTCTATATTTAATTTTGTTATTTTTTGATTGGTTGTACTCAAATTTATAAAATAAATATGATGCATAACATTAATAAAATTTGAATTCAGCCACCAAAAAGCTATTTTCAAAATCAAATACAGAAAAACTCCGTGAGTGCATCATCAGGGAGGTATTTATGAAAGAAAGAGAAAAATTAGGTTCTCGTCTTGGATTCATTCTGATTTCCGCCGGCTGTGCAATTGGAATCGGAAATGTATGGCGTTTCCCGTATGTAGTTGGACAAAATGGAGGAGGATTATTCGTACTGCTATACCTGATCTTTCTGTTTATCATGGGAGTGCCGGTACTGACTATGGAATTGGCTGTTGGACGAGGCAGTCGCAAGAGCGCTGTACTGGCCTATAAGAAACTGGAAAAACCGGGCAGTAAGTGGCATATTCACGGATGGTTCTGTATGTTGGGCTGTTATATGCTGATGATGTATTACACCACCGTCACCGGCTGGATGGTGAACTACTTCGGCAAATTCCTCACCGGCGGCTTCCACGCCGGTATGACCGGCGACGAGATCTCCGGGATGTTCGGCACCATGCTGGGCAGCCCCGGCTCCATGGTCATCTTCACGGAGCTGGTGGTGGTCACCGGCCTGATCGTGTGCAGCTTCGGCCTTCAGAAGGGTCTGGAGCGGGTGACCAAGGTCATGATGATCTGCCTGCTGGCACTGATCGTGGTGCTGGCGGTCCACAGCCTGACCCTCTCCGGCGCGGCGGAGGGCATGAAGTTCTACCTGCTGCCCTCCGTGGACACCATCCGGGAGCACAGTCTCGGCAGCCTCATCACCGACGCGATGAATCAGGCGTTCTTCACCCTGTCTCTGGGCATCGGCGCCATGGAGATCTTCGGCAGTTACATGAGCGACGAGCAGACCCTCCCCGGCGAGGCTGTCCGCATCTGCATTCTGGATACCTTTGTGGCCCTTATGGCGGGCGCCATCATTTTCCCTGCCTGCTTCACCTTCGGCGTTGCGCCCGGTGAAGGCCCCGCGCTGATCTTTCAGACCCTGCCGCCTCTGTTCGTGAACATGTCCGGCGGCCGCTTCTGGGGCACGCTGTTCTTCCTGTTCATGGTGTTCGCCAGCTTCTCCACGGTGCTGGCGGTGTTTGAGAACATTCTGGCCGTCTGCATGGACACCTTCGGCATCAGCCGCAAGAAGGCTGTGCTTATCAACGGCGTGTTGCTGGCCCTCCTGAGCCTGCCCTGCGTGTTCGGCTACAACATCTGGAGCGATTTCCATCCCATTCTGGGCAAGGACGTGCTGGACAGCGAGGACTTCCTCGTGAGCAACCTGCTGCTGCCCATCGGTTCTCTGGTGTACCTGCTGTTCTGCGTCAGCAAGTGGGGATGGGGCTTCGACAAGTATGTGGCGGAGGCCAACAAGGGCGAGGGCCTGAAATTCGCCAAGTGGCTGAAGCCCTATTTCCAGTTCATTCTGCCGGCGCTGATCGTTGTGATCTTCCTGCAGGGCCTGCTGTAAAGCGAAACTATATTACAGTAATAGATGGGAAAATTTCCCCTGTACGGGACATTTTCCCATCAGCCTGCACGGTGAAATGACCGGAAATGCAAGAAATATAAGAACATAGGAGGCGTGTCAACAGACACGCCTCCTATGACTTTTATTGGGGAAATTTACAGAGACCGACTCATGCGATGTTACAGCACCAGCGCTTCCTTTAACACCCGGAGGGAGGTCAGGTGGCCCTCCAGCATGGGCATGGTCAGGTCCTCCATTTCCAGAGATACGTCGCCGTCATAGCCGGCCATCCGCACGGTGGAGAAAAACTCCTTCCACCACTGGGCGCCGTGGCCGCAGCCCACAGCCACGTAATTCCACGAACGTGCGCGGAACTGGTCGATGGGCTTCGTGTCCAAAAGGCCGTTTGGCCCGGCCATCCGCCGCTCCGGGCGGGAGTCTTTGCCGTGGACGTGGTAGAGGGCGTCCCGCTCACCCAGCACCCGGGCGGCCTCGATGGGGTCGCCGCCCATCCAAAACAGGTGGGAGGGGTCCAGATTCATGCCCACCAAAGGGCCCACGGCCTCCCGCAGACAGAACAGGGTCTCCGGGTTGTACACCAGCTGCATCCCGTGGTTTTCCAGCGCGATCTGACGGATGCCGCAGTCCTCCGCCATGCGGACCAGTTCCTTCCACTTGGGGATGGCCACCTCGTTCCACTGGTAGTCCAGAATGTCCTGGGTCTCCGGCGGCCAGCTGGTGGTGATCCAGACGGGGGTCTTGTCGCCGGGACAGCCGGCGGGCAGGCCGCTCATCATCACGATCTTCTCCACGCCCAGCAGCCCCGCCAGACGGAAGGTTTTCTCCGTCACCTCCCAGTCCTTCTGGAAGGCAAGGGGGTTGCCGGAACAGTTCAGGGCGCACAGGGCGATATCCCGGCGGCGAAGCTGGTCCATCCAGCGCTGCCGGGCCGTTTCGGAGCCAAGCAGTTCGTCCAAGTCGATGTGGGGCGCGCCGGACCAGTTGCCGGTGCCGATCTCCACCGCCTGAACGCCCTGCGCCACGCAGAAATCCAGCATGGCCGCAAAGGGCATATCCAGTGTGCAGGTTTTGATAGAAAGCCGCATAGGGGACCTCCTTGGTCATTGATCTTTTTGGGGGGCCGCTGCGGGGCGGCGCATGAAAATCGTCTTTTTTCGCGGGGAGTTGAGGGGCGCTATTCCTTGGTGAACCACAGATCCAGATCCACAGGACCCTCGACGCCGTCCACAACGCCGCTCTCGCTGTACTGCCAGAGGGTCACGCCCCGGTCCAGCGCCGGGACGGGGCCGTAGCTGGCCAGCCAGACTGGCAGGTGCGCCAGCTCCTCCATGCCGTACATACTTCCGGCCCAGTGGAGGTTCATGTAGACCACCGGCTCATAGCCCGCCTGACGGATCACGTCGCAGAAGGCGAGGGCGTTCTGGGTGGCCTGTTCGCCGGTGAGATCGTCGGTCCGGGCCTCGTCCGCCGTGTAAAATTCCAGATCATAGGCGATGGGGCCGCTGACGTTCGTCCCCCGGAGCCGCTCCACCACGAATCGGGCTTCCTCGGCGGCTTCCTCCTCCGTGACGGCCTGAGAGTAGAAGTAAACGCCCACCGTCAGCCCCGCATTGGCGGCGTCGGCGGCGTTCTGGGCGAAGGCGTTGTCCTCCACCAAAGCCCCGGTGCCGTAGCCCCGGAAACCTACCCGCAGCATGGCGAAGTCCGCTCCGGCGGCTTTTACGGCGGGCCAGTCCACGACACCTTGATAGCTGGAAACGTCCACCCCGGCATAGGCGGTAACGCCGGGGGCGTCATATTGGTAAAACGGCTCCCTGCGGGTCAGGGCTTCCTCGTTGACGGAGATGCCCGGCCCCGGCGCGGTATGGGCCCACCATTCCAGAATACCCCAGATCCCAAGGCCCGCCAATACCAGCACCGCCAGCAGCCAGCCACGGCGGTTGGGCGCGGCCCGCTTGCCGCCTTTCTTTTTTTCTTCCATGTGTTTTCCCCCTCTTTTCTGCTCATAGACTACCACCGGCGGCGCTGCCTTTGGTGAACAAAGTCTGAATTTGCCGCAAAAAGGGGAGGGGACGGCTCAGGTTTCCTGCGCCAGCATCCGCAGGGCGAACAGGGTGTGGAGCGCTGCGCCGGTGGGGAGAACGTCCTCATTGAACACCACCGCCTCGTTGTGCATGGGCTTGCCGTAGCGAGGGTCCTCCTGCGGCGTTCCGGCTCCCAGCAGCAGGTAGGCGCAGGGCAGCTCATAGGTGAAGGAGGCGAAGTCCTCGGAGCCCATGCCCCCCTGATCCAGACGGTACACCCGCTCCTTGCCAGCCAGCTCCTCCGCCCAGCCCGCGACCTGTTCCATCAGGGCGGGATCGTTTACCAGCGGCGGCGCGGAGGCGATCTCCTCCAAATGGGCGCTGCCTCGGAAGGCCGCCGCCGTGTTCTCCGCGATGACCCGGATGCGCTCCATGATCCGGGCGCTGAGCTCCCGGTCAAAGGTGCGGATGGTGCCCTCCAGCACGGCCTCCTCCGGGATGATGTTGGGGGCCTGTCCCCCCTGGAACCGGCCCACCGTCACCACGGCAGGCTTCTTCGCGGAGATCTCCCGTGCGGTCAGCTCCTGCAGGGAGAGGTAGATGTGGGCGGCGATGTTGATGGGGTCCACGCCGGTCTCCGGCATGGCCCCGTGGCAGCCGGTGCCCCGGACGGAGACCCGGAACAGGGTGCAGCCCGCCATGAACGTCCCCCGGCCACAGAGTACCATGCCGGAGGGGGTGCCGGAGTTGACATGAAGGGCCAGTGCCGCTTTGGGCGTCGGCGCATCCTTCAGGACCCCAGCCGCCAGCATGGACTTCGCCCCGGTGAAGCCCTCCTCATCCGGCTGGAACACCAGCCGCACCGTACCCTTCAAGTCCGCCTGATGCCGCTTGAGCAAAGCGGCGGCGCCCAACAGCATGGCGGCGTGCATATCGTGGCCGCAGGCGTGCATGGCGCCGTTTTCCGACTGAAAATCCAGCCCCGTGGCCTCCCGGACCCGGAGAGCGTCCATATCCGCCCGGAGCAGCACGCACCGGCCGGTATCCTCGCCGGTGATGTCCGCCACCACGCCCCCGGCCAGCGGGCGGGGCGTATACCCCAGCGCCGTCAGCCGTTCCGTCACATAGGCGGCGGTGTGGGGCAGGGAGGGGCCTACCTCCGGGTCCCTGTGCAGGGTCCGGCGATCCGTCAGAAGCTGGGGCTTCAGGGCTTCCGCCTCTGCCAGCAGAGCTTTGGTATCCATGGTCATAGCACGTCATCCTTCCTTTGAACTGCGCCGTTTCCGGCAAGCTTACAATACGGTTATTATACCGCAGGGCGATGCATTGTCAAACACCGCCGGAGAAAAAACGGAGCTGCGTCAAGTATCTTTCTTATTTTCCTGATAGGACTTCGGCGAGAAAAGTGAGTGCGGACTGTCTTGACAGCTGCTGGCGGCGCTGGACTGAGCGGCAGAGACACTTGCCGCAAAGGGCAGAGCTTAGGCATGCAGATCAACCGGTTCTGGTGATGCGGACTGGCCAAGCTGTGGAGTAAGCGGGACAAAGTGTTTAAATTTTTACCGGGCAGAAATTGTGATTTGGAAAAATTGATTAATAAAAGGCGCACACCTCTTCCAAAGCAGTTTGGGAGGGGTTAGCCTTTTTCCTTACAGGAGGCTGTGATCCCGGGACTGAAATTCGGACAGGATTACTACGATGATCTGCTGGCGAAATATACCCACAAGAAGGAGCTGTTCCTCAAGGGACTGGATGATCTGCACATCATCCACAACGATCCGGAGGGGGCGTATTATGTCCTGCTGGACATTTCCGAATTCGGCTATGACAGCGATCTGAAATTCTGCGAGGATCTGACCCGGCTGGTAGGCGTCGGAGCAGTGCCCGGCTCCAGCTTCTTCCGCGAGCCGGTGAATCATCTGATCCGCTTCCACTTTGCCAAGAAGGACGAGACGCTTCTGAATGCCCTGAACCGACTGGAAAGTCTTCGGGCAAAAATCCCCTCCCGCAAAAGGAACTGAAAGAGACCGCTCTCAAGCGGGAAGCCTCACAAGAGCAGGGCCTATCTGTCAGCCGTGCTGCGAGAAACCCGCGCTGTCCGAGATTGCAGAGATATTACCCCGGCGTGGTATTCCTGCCGTCCATGACCGTGGGGGCCACGGACGCCCACCACTATGAGCAGATCTGTGACACCTGCCTGCGGTGCAGCCCCTTCATGGCGGAGCCGCAGGAAGCGGCCACCGGCGTCCACGGGACCAACGAGCGCATCCCGGTGCGAGCCTATTTGCAGGGCATTCGGTTCCTCATCGACCTGATGGAGCACGTGAACCTATCCTGCTAATGTGCTAAGGCGCGTATGTGCATCCGAGACCGCACTTCAGAAATTGAACGAGTGAAAAAGCTGCCGGGGAGTTGATCTCCCCGGCGGCTTTTTTGCGGTCAGCAGAAGGTTGGATTCCCGCAGAAAAATGCCCGAAGGAGATGTTCCTTCGGGCATTGCGTGTATTCGGCAGAAATCAGCTGCTTTTTCCCAGATACGCTTCCTTCACCCGGCTGTCCGCCAGCAGCTCCGCGCCGGTGCCGGACATGGTGATGGTGCCGGTCTCCAGCACATAGGCGAGGTCCGCGATCTTCAGGGCCATGTTGGCGTTCTGTTCCACCAGCAGCACCGTGACGCCCTGCCGGTTGATCTCCCGGATGATGGAGAAGATGTCCTGCACCACCAGCGGGGCCAGGCCCAGAGACGGTTCATCCAGCATCATCAGCTTGGGGCGGGACATGAGGGCACGGCCCACGGCCAGCATCTGCTGCTCGCCGCCGGAGAGGGTGCCCGCCAGCTGCCAGCTCCGTTCCTCCAGACGGGGAAACAGGCTGTACACCCACTGGATGTCTTTTTCAATCTCTGCCTTGTCCCGGCGCAGATAGGCCCCGATCTTCAGATTTTCCAGCACCGTCATATCCGGAAAGACCCGGCGGCCCTCCGGACTCATGGCGATGCCGGTGGAGATGATCTTGTCGATGGACTTGCCCAGCAGCTCCTGCCCGTCCCACTGGACGGAGCCGCCGGAGGCCTTTACCAGTCCGGTGATGGTCCGCAGGGTGGTGGATTTGCCTGCGCCGTTGGCGCCGATCAGCGTCACGATCTTGCCGTCCGGTACTTCCAGAGAAATGCCCCGGAGGGCCTGAATGCCGCCGTAGTGGACCTGGAGGTTTTCAATTTTAAGCATCGTCCGCCACCCCCAGATACGCGTCGATGACGCGCTGATTTTTTTGGATCTCCGCCGGTGTGCCGTGGGCGATCAGCTTGCCGAAATCCAGCACATAGATGCGGTCGGAAATGCCCATGACCAGATTCATGTGGTGCTCGATGAGGAGGATCGTGATCTTGAATTTCTCCCGGATCTCCCCGATAAAGGCTGTCAGCTCCTCCGTTTCCTGAGGGTTCATGCCGGCGGCCGGCTCATCCAGAAGCAGCAGCTTCGGCTCCGCCGCCAGTGCCCGGGCGATCTCCAGCCGCCGCTGCTTGCCGTAGGGCAGGCTGGTGGCCAACTCGTTTTTCACATCGGACAACCCTACGATCTCCAGCAGCTCCTCCACCTGTGCCCGCTGGGCCGCCTCCTCCTTCCGGTTCAGCCGGAACGCGGCGGAAAACACGCTGCTGGTGGAGCGGCAATGCTTGGCGATGAGCACATTGTCGAACACCGTCTGGGTCTTCCACAGGCGGATGTTCTGGAAGGTCCGGGCCATGCCCGCCCGGGTGATCTTGTCCGGGGTAGGGGAGAGGGTCTCCGTGAAAAGTCCGTCGCACTGGCCCTTGTACTGCTTTTTCATTTTGCCCTGGGGGTGGTTTTCGATGATCTTCGCCCCGTCGAACCACACCGCGCCGTTGGTGGGCTGGTACACGCCGGTGATGACATTGAAGGCGGTGGTCTTTCCCGCGCCGTTGGGTCCGATGAGGGCCACGATCTCCCCCTCGTTGACCTCCAGCTCCAGATCGTCCACAGCCACAACGCCGCCGAACTGCATGGTGATGTGATCCAGTCTCAAAAGCTGTTCACTCATGGCTGTACCGCCTCCTTCTTCGCTTTTTTCTGCCGCTTTTTCAGGAGATCCGGCAGCTCTTTATCTCCCATGATGCCCTTTCGGAAGAACAGCACCACCACCATGATGATGACGGAGAACACCACCATCCGGAAGCCGGTGCGCAGGAACGGCACCTTGAAGCTGCCGATGTAGGTCTCGGTATCCAGAAACCGCAGCCACCACTCGCTGGCCGCCACGTACAAAAACGCCGCAATGCAGCTTCCGGAAATGGAGCCGATGCCGCCGATGACCACAATGAGCAAAATCTCATAGGTCATGGCCGTGGTAAACACCTTGGCCTGCGCCTGATTGGCGAACATGGCGAACAGGCCGCCGCCCACCCCGGCGAAAAACGAGCTGATGCAGAAGGCCAGCCGCTTGTGGCGGGCCAGATTGATGCCCATGGCCTCTGCTGCCACCTCATCGTCCCGGATAGCCTTAAAGGCCCGGCCGTAGGTGGAGTTGATCAGCAGTACGATCACCGCCACGCACACCCCCGCCAGCAGAAACGGTACGAAGGTGGACAGCCGCAGGATCACCTTGCCGTCGGCATTCTGGATATTGAAGCTGGAGAAGGTGGGGAAGTTCTTCAAGGCGTTGGCGCCGTTGGTCACAGGGCCGAGGGGGTCCCACTGGAAAATGGCCCGGATGATCTCCGCGAAGCCCAGGGTGGCAATGGCCAGATAGTCGGACTTCAGACGCAGCACCGGCAGGCCGATGAGCCACGCCACCGCTGCCGCCACGCAGCCGCCCAGAAACAGGGCCAGCAGAACGCCCAGCACCAGCCCCACAGCCCCGCCGCCGAACAGCTCCGGCAGGGAGAAATTCACGGCGGAGCCGTTATAGAGATAGTACACCGCTTCCCGGTCCGCCGTGGGAATGGTGAGAATGGCGTAGGTGTAAGCGCCCAGCAGCATGAAGCCCGCCTGTCCCAGAGAAAACAGGCCGGTGAAGCCATTGAGCAGGTTCATGGACACCGCCACCAGCGCGTATACCGCGCCCTTTTTCAGAACGGTGAACAGCATCCCCGTGGGCTTCATGGTGTTTTCCAGCAGGATGACCAGCGCCAACAGTGCCAGCGCGCAGAGCAGGGCGATCGCCGTGCCCCGTTTGCTTTTCTTTTCGTTCAGCACAGTCGATCCCCCCTTACACTTTGTCCGTGACCTTTTCGCCGAACAGACCCGTGGGCTTCACGCAAAGCACCACGATCAGGATGGCGAAGGTAAAGGCGTCGGAAAAGACGCTCCAATCGGAGCCCTTGATGACGCTCTCGCAGATACCGATGAGAAACGCCCCTACCACAGCGCCGGGAATGGAGCCGATACCGCCGAATACCGCCGCTACGAAGGCCCGCAGTCCCGGCAGGGAGCCGGACAGGGGGACGATGGACTGGTAGTTGGTGAAGTACAGCAGGGAGCCGATGGCCGCCAGCAGAGAGCCGATGATGAAGGTCACGGAGATCACGCTGTTGATCCGGATGCCCATGAGCTGCGCGGTTTCAAAATCCCGGGACACGGCCCGCATGGCCATGCCGATCCGGGTGTGGTTGATGAGCTGGGTCAGGGCCGCCACCAGAAGCACCACCAGCACCGGCGTGACCACCGTCACATACTTGGTGGATACCCCCGCGATGGTCAGCTGGTTGGACAGACCGGGCAGGGCGGGGTACATCTGGGGCAGGCCGCCGGTGACGTAGGTCGCCAGATTTTGCAGCAGATAGCTGACGCCGATGGCGGAGATCATCACCGACATCCGGGGGGCTGTCCGCAGAGGCTTGTAGGCCGCCCGCTCGATGATAAAGCCCAGCAGCACCGTCAGAATGATCATCAGGGGAATGGCCGCGGCCAGCGGCAGGCTGGCGCTGAGGTAGACCATCATCAGACCGGCTACCATGAATACATCGCCGTGAGCGAAGTTGATCAGCCGCAGGATGCCGTAGACCATGGTGTAGCCGATGGCGATGAGGGCGTACTGCCCGCCCAGCGATATGCCGGAGAGCAGAATGGAGATGCCGTATTGCACGGGGAACCCTCCCTTTTCTTTCAAGTTTTACGCGGAAGGCACGCGGCGGAGCCGTCTTGAAAAAAGCCGCAGAGCGGCTGCTTTCGGGGCGGTCCCGGCCTTGGCGTGTTCACGCGAACCGTCTGTAAACGGTAAGACCGCCTGGCGGGGGAGTCCCCGCCAGGCAGGTCGGCAGGATCGGATCAACCGGCTTTCTGCATCGTTTCCAGAGCCCAGGCGTTGTTGGCGGTATCGGCCACCTTGATGTAGGCAGTGTCGCGGATAGCGTCGCCGATGTCGTCAAAGGCGATGTCGCCGGTGACGCCGGTGTAGGTCACACCGGGCAGCGCGGCCTTGACAGCGGCAGGATCGGTGGAGCCGGCGGCCTTCAGAGCCTCCAGCGCCACATAGTAGGCGTCATAGCCCATGGCGGTGACGGCCGCGATGGTGTCATTGCCGCCGTTGTTGGTCATGGCGGTGGCGTCCTCGTTCAGCCAGGCCTTGATGCCCTCGTCGAATTCGGGAGAGCCGCCCTCCTGATAGAAGGTGGAGACATACAGCTTTACGTCAGAGCCGGAAGCGGCTTCCAGAACCATGTTGCTGTCCAGCGTATCGGAGCCCAGAATGGGGATCTCCAGACCCATGGAAGCGGCCAGCTTCACGATCTGAGTGGAGTAGGAGATGGACACGGGGCAGAAGATGACTTCCGCGCCGGAGGAGACAGCCTTCGACAGGTAGGTGCTGAAGTCGGAGGTGTTGGTGGGGAAGGAGTCGGTGATGACCTCGCCGTCAAAGGCGTCGGTGAAGTACTTGATCAGGCCCTGATCGTACTCGTTGCCCAGCTCGCCCAGGCAATAGGCCTTCTTGGCGGAGAACTTCTCCTGCGCGAAGTTGGCCAGAACGGTGCCCTGGAAGGGGTCCAGGAAGCAGATGCGGAAATAGTAGTCATTGCCCGCGGTGACGCCGGGGTTGGTGCAGGTCACGCCGATGGCGGCCAGACCCGCTTCACCGAAGATGGGGCCGCCGGCCATGGCGCAGCTGGAGCCGTAAGTACCCAGCACCAGAGAAACGTCCTTGCTCACCAGCTCAGAAGCGGCGGTAGGAGCCTTGGCGGAATCGGAGCCGTTATCGGCATAGACCAGCTCCACCTTGTAGGTCTCGCCGCCGATGTCCACGGTGGGGGTCATGTGGTTGGCGTACTGCATACCCAGCATCTCCTGCTTGCCGCCGGCGCCGGAGTCACCGGTAGCAGGCTCAAATACGCCGATCTTTACAACTTTTTCACCGGAAGCGGCGTCAGAACTGCTCTGGCTGTCGCTGCTGGCATCGCTGGAGCTGTCAGCGCCGCAGGCCGCCAGACTCATGGACATAGCCAGCGCCAGCATGATGGAAACAAACTTCTTCATTCAATTCATCCTCCTTGCGAGATCCGGACTGCTCAAAGCGTCCGCCTCTTATAGATGAATGCATTTTATACAGATACAATACCGCCCGCAAGAGAAAATCCGCACAAAATTTTTCCTGCGGTTTTCGCAGGCTTTTCACCGAATGACCATACAGCATAATCAAATGTGTTTGATACACGAACAAATTGGCTGATTTCAGAAAATACAGCTTTTTTTGCTGTCCGTCAGAAACGGACAGTGCCTCTGGTAATTTTGACTAAGAAATTTGAGTTTCTTGGACGAAACGTAAAAGCAAAGGGCGGCCAGCACTTTGTGGACAGTGTCTCTGACCATGAAAAAAGGGCGGCAGATGCCGCCCCTTGCGTTTGAGATCCTTTGCGTGTCTGAAACCCCGCGATATGGAAAGGTTAAGTGCCCTCGTATCTGCCGTCTGCGAAGCAGAGCCCTTAATCACGGCTGCGGCTGATGGATGATGCCCACAAACAGCGGCAGGCCGTCAGTCCCGGTGATGGCGAACACGAAGGGACGGTTCAGAACAAAGTCCACTTCCTCCTCCGGCGGGGCGGCCTCGCCGCACATCATCATAACGGTATAGGCCGCGGCGGTGACGCCTTCCTCGTCAACGGTCACCCGGGCGGCGTGTTTGGCCTGGGAGAGATAAGCCGCCGTATCGTCAGTCATGGGGGAAAAGTCCGAGACCGCCGGATCAAAGACGTCCGTGATGCCCAGAGCCTTCAGACTGTCGGCCAGATCCAGGTCCGACGCCGTGTCGAACTTCGGCAGAGCGAGGTTGACGATGAGGTATTTGCTCTCCGCGCTCTCGCCGCCGCTGAGTAGGAAGTCCATCGTCGGCTCGTCAGCCAGCAGCTCCTCCGGCGCAACGCCCTCGTCCGGCAGCAGGAACCACATGGCACCGCTGCCCTCCAGCGGCTTGGAAACCGCGGAGAAGCGGTCGCTCCAGTAATAGGTGTTCGTCCCGCGCTGACGCATGGAGTCACAGGTTGTATCGCCGCTGTCGGCGTGGAAGGTATCCGGCACGGTGTTGGCTTCGGAGAACTCGCCATTCCACTTGGCCCGGAAATAGATGGTGGACGCAAGGGCGAGGATCGTTTCCTTGTCCATTGTCAGGCCGGAGGCTTGCTCCTTCAAAAGCCCGCCGGTCTGCTGGCCGATCCAGTCTTGAAGGGTCTTGTCAAAGGCGGCGGAGCCCATTTCACCACGGAAGGACGAGGCGTAATAATATCTTGCCAGCGCGTCCATGGCTTCCTGCTTGAAGCTGATTTTGTCGCTGAGCCACAGGGAGTTGGCCAGAATACTGGTCACTGCGCCGTCATCGCAGTAGTTGGCGTTCCAGACAGCGGCGGCCTCGGCCCGGAGAGCGTTCACATCGCCGCTGCCCAGCAGGGCGAGGATCTGCTCCCGGCTCTCGCTGTCTGTCACCTCTGCCAGCATAGCGAGGGCCATGTAGATGTTGATGGGGGAGCAGACCTTGTTCTCTCCGCTGCCGCCGGTGAGCAGCTGGGGGATGACGGCGCGGAGGTAGCTGTCCAGCGCGTCCGTATAGCCCTCCGGCTGATCCGTCTGCTTTCTGCGGTCTGCCTGCCATGCGTTATAAACCTGATTGAAACCGTCACTGTCAAAGTCTCCGTTGGGTCTGCTGAACTTGGTCTCGTCCGGGTACGGCGCCATCTGGGGATACTGCGGGGCGGCCAGCTGGTACTTGCTGGCGGTTTTTGCCTCGGGCTGCGCGCAGGCGGTCAGGGAAATCAGACTGACCGCGGCAAGGAGAAGAGCGAAGATCCGTTTCATGAGAAGCACCTCCATCTGAAAAAATGAAAACGACCGTCTACATTGATATAGACGGTCGTTTTTCAAAAAAGTTTCACAGAATATCAATTTTCATACCGGGTCCAGTCCGGGTCCGCATTGAGGCCGGTCCAGGTCTCGTAGCTGCCGGCCTTGTGCCTGTAATCGTGGGAGTTGGTAGCCTCCTGAATGGCCAGATAGAACCAGTCGCCGGGCCTGCAATCCGGCCAGACATTCATGCCGGGCAGCAGATCGCTGGGGTCCTCCGGGAGCCGGTTCAGCATCCGGTTGATCATGGTCACGGCCTGGGCGCGGGTGATATAGGCGTCAGGGCGGAAGGTGCCGTCCTGGAAGCCGCTGATCCAGCCTAACTCTGCCGCCCGCTCGATATACGCCTTGGCCCAATGGCCCTCGATGTCGGAGAAGGTGCGGCTGCCGTTGCTCTTGCCGGTGTCGAACCGGGCGCAGATGGCGGCAAACTGGGCCCGGGTGATGGGATCTCCGGGGCCGAAGGCTGCGGCGTCATAGCCCCGGACAATGTCCAGTCCCGTCATGGTGGAGATGGCGGTGTTGGCCCAGTGACCGTCCGGTACGTCAGTGTAGGTGCAGCCGGTCAGCAGGTTGGCATCACGGACGGAGTCTTTCAGCAGGCGGAAGAAGATGGTGGCTACGCCTGCCCGCGTCATGTTGTCATTGGGACGGACTGTACCGTCTGGCCCACCGACGATATAGGCATAGTGGTCATCGGTAAACAGTGCAGGCACTGCGGCCTCAGTATTGTAGACAGTGATCCTGCTGTTTTTGGCTGTATCGGTCGGGTGCTTGCCCCCGTCCAATCGGTAGCCCTCAGGCGGCACGGTCTCGACCCAGTAGTAATCGCCGCTTTGGGAGACCTCTGCCTGTGTCCAGCCGTACCGGTTGGTCTCATAGACGCCGAGCCTTGTATCGGATCGGGTCCCGACACGCCACAGCTCAAATTTCGCGCCGCTCAGCGGCGTACCGTCCCCGGCATCGAGCTTGGTGAGCCGGAGCGTGTAGCCGGTGTCATCATCGTCGCCGCTGCTGTTGCGTGTCCACTGCGCGTACAGATGAATATGGTCTGTTACCGTGATCGAAGAGCCGGGGACATGGTGCGTGCCGCTCCCATCGCGCTGAGTGTTCCAGCCGACGAAAGAGTGCCCGTCGCGGACGTAGCCGTTTTCGGATACCACGGCCAGATCTCCGAAGATGTAGCTGCGGCTGTCGACCGTTTCGCCGGAATCGGCCTCGTTTCCGTGGTAAAACACGGAGTAGTGCGCGGTCATCCTGGTCTGGCAGACATTGGCGGGAATCATAATGGGGAGCGGAGTGCCGCTAACAGAAATCGCGCCCTCGATATGGCCCGTGGTGTTCAGATATTTACCGGCGTCGAAACCCTTTTCCGCCAGTACGCCGGTGCCTTTCAGGGTCATGATGACCGAGGTCTTATCCTTGACTGCGTTTGCCCAGTCAGTAGTCACCGGATTGCAGACGACCGTGATCGTGTGACCGTCGGGGCTGACTGTGATACTGCTCTCGTCCACCTCAAGGATGCCGGCGCCGTCAAAGTCATAGAGGAACTTGCCGTCAGCGCCTTTTTTCGCAGTCAGGCGGCTGTCCAGCTCCACCACAAAGGTCATCGGCACACCGTGCGGAGCGTGCTGCAGCATACTGAGCAGGTTGTTCGACATGGTGTAGGTCGCGGTATAGGGGACCTCGTAGGTCACGGCATCAGAGGTCTTCGCAATTTCTGTAGGGCCTGAGATGACGACTCTTCCGAAGTCGGTGGTGGGCTGTGCCAGCGCAACCGCACAGCCGTTCGCATAGCCGTTGGGAAGTGTCAGACGGATGCCATCGGTGGTAATTTCTGTGCTGTATACCTTGATCTCCGCGCCGGATACCGGTTTGCCGTCCGCACCGGTCTCCTGTACCAGCGCATAAACGATTTGAGGAAGAGCAGAGTCAAGCGTCAGCCCGCCCACTGTCAGCTCGGCCGCGCCGTCCCGCTGCGCCCAGAAGGTGGCGAGGGGATCAGCCCAACCGTTGCCGTTGGAAGCGTTTTTCAAGGCCGCCTTGCTGTCGGCGCTGGCGTTGCCCAGCTTGATGTCCAGACTGTCCTCCGCGGGGGTGACGGTCTTGGTGTTGGTCTGAAAGTAGACTGCTTTGTTGCCGATGGTTGCATCGTTGGAGATGTAGAGGTAGCGGCCGATATGACTAAATACGTTATCCTTATTCAAAACGGAAATATCATTAGACACTCCGCCGGAAGTTACCATTTTCCCCGTTTCCGAATCTTCTTCAATCGTTGCGGACATGGTATTGCCGGTGATGGCGCCACCATTCAATGTAACACATGGAATGCCATTATTATAATCGCCCGCTTCATAGGCAATTCCACCACCATATTCCGCCGTTGTATTTTCAACGATGGTACCGCCTTCCATAATAAAGTTGCCGCCGCGGCGCACATACACGCCACCGCCCATCATTTTTGCAAGGTTATTGCTGATGGTGCCACCCTTCATAGTGAATGTGCCAACACTGACCATCACGCCGCCGCCCGTCTGTGCGGAATAGTTGTTGCAGATCTCAGCGCCGTCATACATGGTCACTATCGTAGGATATTGGAAATTATTCCCCATTGCAATTGCGCCGCCGCGATCGCTTGCGGTGTTGTTATTGATTTTGCCGTAGATGTCCAACTTGCCGTTTTGGGCTTGGATGTAGATGGTGCCGTATCCGGTTTGATTGTCATGGATATTGGCATTTTTGCCAAGGGTAACATTGAATTCACCGTTTTGAAGATTAAGAGCATTGGAGTTGCCCTTCAAGCCTGTGATTTCACCATCAAAATCAACTCTGCAGGTGCCGAGAGCAGCTATACCTTTGGTTTGAGTAGCATTTTTAATGACAGCACCATCGTATACAGTCAAATCACAGGCATTTGAGCAAATGATGCTTTCACCGCCAACCTTGGTGTTTTGGTTGTCGATTGAACAGGTGGAATCCAGTGTGCCTATTGCCTGATTTCGCAAATGTATGGCTATGCCGTTGGTTTTTTGCCACATATCGCTGTCGGGTTTAATATCATTGATAGCACCGCCTACGGTTGCTGTACCGCCATCAGCATAAACTGCACGACCAATAATATTTCGGATTACGGCTCCCGCATTCATTGTAAAGCTACTGCCTTGAATCCAAATTGCACCTGCGGGGCCAACCTCGCCCTGGGCTTTTCCTTTGGTGCGGTCTGTTACTGTGGTATCCTCAATTATACTGCCTTCTGCCATAACAAGCTGTGCTTGGTCGGTAACGCGGACAGCAGACATACCGCCGAAGTTCCGCAGCACCGCGCCATCACCCAGCGTGATCGTGGTGGGAACGGTGGCGTTGGAGGCGATGATGGCGTCCTGCACACAGGTCTTGTTGTCGATTGAACCATCACTGACGGCCTGAGCAAACACCGTGCCCTCTTTCTTGCCGTCATCGTCAAAAATGATGTTCGTCAGGGTCAGACCGGCGCCCTCACCGCCGGTGTGCGTCTGCACCTCGACCATGGCGGGGTTGTACCAGCTGCGGGCGTGGTCGCTCTGCGGGTCAAACTCCGTCCCCCGGGAGATGGTGACAGGATTATTGGGATCAAGGCTGGTGATCGTCAGGCCTTTATCGTAGTACCGTGCGCACTTAGTCATAGTCAGATCGCTCATGACATAGATCGTCGCGCCGTCCTCTGCCTCTTCGACCGCCTTGGCCAGCGTGGCGTAGGGTGCGCTTTGCGAGCCGTTACCGGCCGTATCGTCACCTGCGCTGCTGACATAGACCGCCGTGCCCCCGTCGGCATAGGCCGCTGCCGGAAGGAGTGTGAGACACAGCACAAGTGCCATCAGGGATGACAAAATCCTTCGTTTCATAAGTTTCTTTCCTCTCTTAAATATGATTATATAAAAGTAGCCAGACACAGGCTGTACCGGCTGGATTTATACCGCAGCGGTGCTGCCGCCCTTGAAGCGGAAGTGAATTGTTTGGCAGTGATGGCCAAAATCCGTCAAAATGCAAAAAAATGCGGGGGGGGGGTGGACTGGCTATTTGTATATTTTACCATGCGCGAACATAAAAAGCAAGGCGTTTGCAGAGTTGACAGACAGAGTTTGCGCTAAGTGAGCTTGTTAAGAAATTGATGATCCGCTGCGGAACCGGGGGGGTGCCTCCTTACCTATATAGGATACGGGCTGAAAGAGGAAAAAAACAAGCGAACGCGCTCGAATGACCATGCCAGATTTTTGGCGCCAAACCGTGCCAAAATTGTTGGCTCGTGCGGATAGCTGTCATATAATGGAGAAAAAAGCGGAGAGGTCACCATGTTTGTCGAACGATTTGACGGACTGATGAATATTGCGGAACTTTCCAACAGCCAGCTGGGACGGGAGATCAGCATGAATCCCTCCCGCGCATCGGACGGCTGCGCTCCGGTGCGCGGCCTCTGCCGAAGCACACGAGTTTCTGCCCGGGATGTGCGCTTATCTGGCAGCGCACCTACCTTGCGGGAATGATCCGGTGAGAAACCGTACAGTGGGGCAGAACTGCCCGATTTCATAATAGATAACCCCCCGGATACCTTGCTCCCCTGACAGGGAGGATAAGGTATCCGGGGGTTTTTATTCCTGAGTTTGCAGGCTTTCCGTATGGCGGTCAGTTCTCTTTTCTGCCTGCGGATGTCCTTGCGAAAGAGGGCGTCTGCCATACCAAGCCTGCGCCGGTAGGCAGATAGGCGGGCACTGTTTGGGCAAAGACTTCCAGACCCATGGGGCCGGTGCAGTGACAGACACCGGCACAGGTGATGGAGCTGTGCCGAAAATAGTCTGCCGTCCGGGCAATGCGTTCCGGGTCCGGGGGTACCAGGTGGGTACCGCCGAAAACGGCCTGGATGGGCCGCTCCGGGAAGCGCCGTTTTACCGTGGAGAGAATGTTGCGGATGCCGTTGTGGGCGCAGCCGGTGAGCACCACCAGCCCCGCCGGAGTATCCACCACACAGACCTGCTCCTCCGGGAAGGTATCCAGGACAAGGCGGCCATCCGGCTCCTCCATGACCGAGGAGGGATGGACCGCCTCTTCCGGTTCAGGGTCCGGAAAGTTTCCCAGAAGATACACATGCGGAGCGATCTGTATGCAGTCGTCTGCCAGACAGCGGAAGCCGGTCAGCCTCTGCTGGAAGAACCAGGATGCCTCCATGGGCGGGCCTATCAACTCCAGCGTCTGGGAATAGGTTTCCTGCTGAGGCGGGTCGCACCGGTGATCCCACCACTTCCGGATGAAAAAGCCGCTATGGGCGTAAATGGGTACGTCCGGCGGAAGCTGCTCCGCCAGGCGCAGAAAACCACCGCAGTGATCCCGGTGGTTGTGACTGAACGCCACGGCAGTGACCCGCCGGAGGTCGATACCCAGCTTCTCCGCGTTCCGCAGGCAGGCGTCCCGCTCCCCGGCGTCGAACAGCAGGCGGGTGTCCCCCTCCTCCAAGTAGACGGACAGGCCGAATTCCCCCTCAAGGCCGGGGTACAGAACGGCGTTTTCCGATAAGACAGTCAGCTTCATGGCAGGCTTTTCTCCTTGTCAGTTGTTTAAAAAACGGAGGAAACGCCGGGGCGTCTCCTCCGTTTTTGTATGGTCTGGGAAATTACTGAACGGCAACAGTGCGCTGGAAGGTATCGATCCAGGCTTCCTTGTTGGCGGTGATGTAGGCCTCGTCAAATTCCTTCAGGGCGTTCATGGATTCGTCGCCGAAGGCCAGATAGGTCTTCAGGGAATCGTCCATGGTGGCGTTCTTGTTCACGGGGGCCTCGTTCATGACCTCAGCGATCTTGTCCTGGGTGTCCTTGCTGATGAGGTATTCCACAAACAGCTGGGCCAGCTCAGGGTTCTTGCAGTTCTTCACCACGTTGGCGGTGGCGGGAGCGGAGAAGGAACCCTCGGCGGCGTCCACCCAGACCATGTTCAGGCCGCTGTCGGTCAGGCTGGGCATATTGATGTCCATGAACACGGCGATGTTGGCCTCACCGGTGGTGAAGGCGTTGACAACGTCGGAAGAGGTGGAATACCACAGATCGATGTTGTCCTTCTTCTCCTGCATCAGCTCCATGGCGGGGGTCACATCCTCCTGGCTGCCGCCCATGGCCTCGGCCATAGCCACCAGCATGTAGGGGCCGGCGGTGGAGGTCATGTCGGGCAGAGCCACCATGTGCGCATACTGGTCATCAAACAGACCCTCGTAGGAGGTGGGGGCGGGCAGACCGGCCTTCTCCAGAGCGTCGGCATTGTACATGATGCCGTAGCGGCACAGGGAGTAGCAGGGGCCGTAGCCGTCGGCGTTGACAGCGATGTCATACAGATCGCCGATGCTGGTGACGATGTTGGTGTCGATCTTCTCAAACAGGCCCGCCTCATTGCCGGTCTGGGCAAAGCTCTTGGTCAGCAGGGCCACATCGGCGGTGGGATCGTTCTGCTCAGCCATCAGCTTGTTGAGACGGTCGCCGTTGCCGCTGGTGGGGTCCACCACGATGGTGCAGTTGTACTTGGACTCAAAGTCGGCGGCCAGGGTCTTGAGACCGGCCTCGGCCCAGCCCCAGGTAGCAACAACCAGCTCGGCGCCGCCGAAATCCTGAGTATCGCCAGCTGCTTCGCCGTTTCCGGCGTTATCGGCGGGAGCTTCCTCCTGCTTGCTGCCGCCGCAGGCGGCCAGGCTCAGGGTCATGACCAGAGCCAGCATCAGTGTAAAAATGCGCTTGCTTTTCATTTTGTTTACATCCTCCAGATTTTATTTGATGTCTTTATATACACAGAAATGCTGGGCGGGGAAGTGAAGCAGAACTTCACTGCCCTCCTGCACGTCCGCATATTCGTGGATAGCGGGGTATACCATTTCCTCAAAGCAGCCGGAGACCTCCAGCCGGGTGGTATGACCCTTGTAGGTGGCACTTTTGACGGTGCCCCGGACGGTATTGACACCTTCCTGCTCCGCAGTCCGGATGTTTTCGGAGCGGATGGCCAGAATGCATGCATCCCCCTCAGTCAGCTCCTGGGCGGCCTCTGCCGGGACCTGGAGCGTGTGAGCACCGCAGCGGATCAGGCGCATATCTCCCTCTGCTCCGGCGGCGATGCCGTGAAGAAAGGTGGAAAAGCCCATAAAGTCTGCAATAAAGGGAGAGGCGGGCCTGTCAAAGACCTCCTGGGGCTTGCCGATCTGCAGAATGTGTCCGGCGTTCATAACGATGACCCGGTCCGCCAGGGAGACGGCCTCCTCATGGTCATGGGTCACGATGATGGTGGTGATGCCCAGCTCCTTCTGGATGCGCTTGATCTCCACCTGCATCTCTACCCGGAGCTTGGCGTCCAGGTTGGAGAGGGGCTCATCCAGCAGCAGAATGGAGGGACGGGTCACCAGAGCCCGGGCCAGGGCCACCCGCTGCTGCTGACCGCCGGAGAGCTGCCGGGGATAACGCTTGTCCATGCCGGTAAGTTTTACCAGAGCGAGCATGTGCTCCACCCGCTCACGGATCTCGTTTTTGGGCAGCTTCTGGAGCTTCAGACCAAAGGCCACGTTTTCAAAAACCGTCATGTGGGGGAACAGCGCGTAATTCTGGAAGAAAATGCCGATATTGCGGCGGTAGGGGGGGATAGTGGAAACGTTTTTGCCGTCCACCAGGATCTGTCCGGCGGTGGGTTCAGTAAAGCCGGCGATCATGCGCAGTGTGGTGGTCTTGCCGCAGCCGCTGCCGCCCAGCAGGGCGATCATCTCGCCTTCGGCAGCCTTCAGGTTCATGGAATCCACCGCAGTGAACTCGCCGAATCGCTTGGTCAGTCCCTGTAATTCCAAAGTAGCCATAGTTTACACCTTTCCGTTCTCACTTAACAAACATGTCCAACCCTACGAACTTCTCCATCAGTACGATCAGAACCAGAGATGCCAGGATCAGCAGTGTGGAGATGGCGGCCAGAGTGGGGTCGAAGGTCAGCTCCATATAGTTCATGATGCGGATGGGCAGGGTGATGAACCTCGGGGTGGAGAGCAGGCTGCTCAGGGCCACCTCGTCGAAGGAATACAAAAAAGCCAGCAGCGCACCGGCCATGATGCCGGGCCGGGCCAGGGGAATGGTGATCTTGAAGAACACCTGAATAGGGGTGGCTCCCATGGAGGTAGCCGCATCCTCCAGCGTCCAGTTGAACACATGGAGTACAGACACCGTGTTCCGCACGATGTAGGGCAGAATGATAATGAGGTGGCCGATGAAAATGCGCAGCATACCGGACACACCGCCGATCTGGCTGTAGACCTGCAGCAAAACAAAGGCGAAGGCCACACTGGGCACATACATGGGAGAGGTGTAGTAGTTCAGCAGAGCGTCCTTGCCCTTAAAGCTGTACCGGCAGACGGATAGGGCCGCCGTGACGCCCAGCAGAATATCCGCCGCTGTGGCCAGAATACCGATTTTCAGACTGTTCACCAGGCCATCCATAAAGTGGGTGGAGGAGCCGAAGATATTGGCGTACCATTTCAGGGAGAAGCCCTGGGGCGGGAAGGTGATGAGGGCTGTGGGCGTGAAGGAGGCGATGACGATCACCACCAGAGGCGCCAGCAGGAACAGCATCACCAGAATGGCAAAGATCCGGCAGGGCAGGCTTACATCTTTCTCGCGCATATCACTTTCCTCCTCCCATACGTTTCATATATCCGGAGGTGCACAGCACCACCGCGATCTGCACCAGCAGGATTACTGCCAGCAGAATATAGCTGATAGCGGAGGCCGCACCCCAGTCGAAATTCACATTGATCTCCTGGACCACCATGGTGGCCATCATCCGGAACTTGGAGCCGCCCAGCAGTTTGGGCGTTACGTAAGAGGTCATGCTCATAGTGAACACCAGAACGCAGCCGGAGATAATGCCCGGCAGGCTCAGGGGGAACACCACCTTGGAAAAGGTCTGCAGAGGAGAGGCGCCCAAGCTGTAGGCCGCGTACTCCACGTTAGGGTCAATGCTCTGGAGCACGCCCACCAGGGAGAGGACCATATAGGGCACCAGCAGGTGGATCATGCCGATGATGACTGCCGTCTCCGTGTTCAGGATTTTTAGAGGGGCGGAGATAAGCCCCAAGGACTGGAGCAGCTGGTTCAAAAGGCCGTTGGTTCCCAGAATAACCATCCAGCCGTAGGAACGGACCACGGCGCTGACCAAAAAGGGAAACAGGATCACAATCATCATGACCTGCTTCATACGGGACTTGGTCCGGGCCATGTAAAAAGCCGTGGGATAGCCCAGCACCAGGGAGATGGCGGTGGACACCAGGGACACCCGGAGGGTGACCCAGAGGATGTTGCGGTAAAAAGGATCTCCGAAGAAATCCACAAAATCGGAAAGGCCGTTTTCATGCAGGGTGTGGACCAGAATGTAGACCATCGGTGCCACGAAGAAAAACAGCAGGGTCAATACGGTGGGCAGTGCCAGCAGCAGTGCACGGTGTTTACGTTCCATCCGAACTTATCTCCTTTATCTCGTCAATCAAAGGCAGAAGCCGCTTGTGCAGCGCATCCACCAGACCCCGGTCCGTGCATTTCAGCTCCGGCGAAACCGCCAGCGGCATAAGGGTGAAGAACGTCAGCAAATTTTGATGGTTGAAGCCCATGCGGCGGCAGTCCGACAGGAACTGTTCCATCTGCTCCAGCAGTACCTCCGGAGGCAGATCACACATCAGCCCCGCCAGAGGCAGCGGGATGAGGGTCAGTACCTTGCCGTTTTCCACGGTGCAGAGCCCACCCTGGGATTCCCGGAGGGTGTTGGCCGCCAGAGCCATATCAGCGTCATTGCCGCCGTAGACCGTCAGGTTGTGGCAGTCGTGGCCATAGGTCAGTGCGGCGGCACCGGTGACACCGTCCATGCCGGTCAGCAGGCCGATGCCGTGCTGGTCCCGGCCGTAGCGGTTGAATACTGCCATTTTTAAGTAAGGAGCTGTTTTCAGACAGGCAAAGCCGTCTCTTTCAGCTGCCAGGGGCAGGGTCTTCCGGACCCGCTGGGTGCGAATGGAGACGCCATCCTGGCCGATCAGATTCACCACGGCGGTGCCGCCGGAAAAACCGGAGGGCACCGGCACCCGGACGGCAAAATCCGCCTCTGTCACGGGACGGAGATGAACGGAGCCCCGCAGGTGGTCCGGGATCTGGTAAGGGACGGTATGGGGCAGATAGCTGCCGTGGTCCCAGACGATTTCTCCGGCCCGGAGCACCAGCTCCGGTCTGGGATGGCGCAGATCCTGCACCAGCTGCATATCAGCCTCCATGCCGGGGGCGATGCCGCCTGTGTGATACAGCCGCAGCCGGACGGCAGGGTTGATGGTGGCATACCGGATGGCCCGGATGGGGTCAAGACCCAGCTCAATGGCCCGTTCCACCACAAAGTTCAAATGCCCCTGACGCATCAGCCGGGGGAGGGGAACATCGTCCGTTACCAGGCAGATGCGGTCCTGCACCGGTGCATCATTCATGGCCTGGACGATTTCCCGGTTCAGCATGCATTCCTGTACCTGCACCGTGAAGCCCAGAGCCAGCTCCTCCCGGAGCTTTTCAGCAGAGGGAACGGTGTGGTCGCTGTCGATGCCCATGGCCCGGAAAGTCTGCAAGCGGCGGCCGGTGAGGGCGGAGACATGGCCATCCAGAAAAACGCCGTGGTTGGCGGCAGCTTCGATGACGGAGAGCATCCGCTCATCCCCGGCGGCGACGGCGTTGAAATCCATGACCTCGCCCAATCCAGCCACGCCGGGAATGTCCAGCAGGTCTTCCATTTCAGCAGGACCCACGTCAAAGCCGGAATTCTCCAGACCGGGAGCGGAGGGAATGGTGGAGGGGGCGGTCAGCAGCACCCGCAGGGGCAGGGACCGGCAGGCATCTGCCAGGCCCCGGACGCCCTCAATGCCAAGGACATTGGCAATTTCATGGGGGTCGGCGCATACCGTGGTTGTGCCGCAGGATAGGGCCACCTGAGCAAAATGCTCCGGCGTCAGCATGCTGCTCTCCAGATGCATGTGAGAATCCACGAAGCCAGGCAGGGCATAAGCGTTGCCGCCATCAATGCTCCGGCGGCTGTCCAGCGCTTCTTCCGGGCCAAAAACCCCGGCGATATGACCGTTGACAATGCCGATAGATCCGCTTACAATAGAGGCGCTGAACACATTGACGATCTGCACATTGCGGATTATCAGGTCAAAGGGGCGTCTGCCCAGCATAGCTTCGGCAATATCTTTCAGCACAGCGGTGCTCCCCTCCGTTTCGTATGTCAAAAATAAGACATTTTAATGATATCTTTCTGGGGAAAAAAGTCAAGGTCATACCATACCATAATTTTAAACGGGAATTGCGGTTGTTTCATACAAGTTGAACGATTGGAACACCCCTTGAGAACAGGAGTAATGAATATGATTTCAGAAGAGGTCCTGGCGCTGGAGCCTGATATAATCGCCTGGCGGCGCCACATGCATCAGAATCCGGAGCTCTCCTTTCAGGAGGTCCATACAACGGCTTACCTGACGGAGGAACTGAAAAAGATCCCGGGTCTGACATTGGAATTTCCCACCAAAACAGGCGTGGTAGCGGTGCTGAAAGGGGTCCAGCCCGGTCCGGTACTGGCCCTGCGGGCGGATATTGACGCGCTTCCCATTCAGGAGGAGACTGAGCTGCCCTATGCCTCCACAGTGCCCGGTGTCATGCATGCCTGCGGCCACGATGGCCACGCGGCCATGCAACTGGCGGCAGCTAAGCTGCTTGCGGCGGAGCGGACCAGCCTCAAGGGCGAGGTGCGGTTCCTGTTCCAGCATGCGGAGGAGCTGCCTCCCGGCGGCGCGGTGGAAATGCTGAAGGCCGGCGTGATGAAGGGGGTAGACGAGCTGTACGGCATGCACCTGAGCTCCAACTTCCCTACGGGCACCTTCGGTGTCCGGCCCGGGGCCCTCACCAGCGCCACGGACCGTTTCGATATCCGGGTCATCGGCAAGGGCGGTCACTCCGCGTTCCCGGAGACCTGTGTGGACCCCATCGTCATCGCCGGTGAGATCGTGGGAGCCTTGCAGACCCTGGTTTCCCGGCGTATCCAGGCGGTGGAGCCTGCCGTGGTGTCCGTGTGCATGATCCATGCCGGAGAGGCGTATAATATCATCCCCGGTGAGGTGGCCATCACCGGTTCCACCCGAACCTTCAGCAAGGAGACCCGGGAGCGGCTCCCTAAACTGATGGAGGAACTTGCCCGCGGCATCTGCGCGGCTCACGGTGCGGACTGCGATTTCAAGTTCACCCTGGGCTATGCCTCCGTGATGAATGACAAGGCCCTGACGGCTTCCAGCCGCAAGGTCATTGAGGAGCATTTCGGCGAAAGCGCTGTGCTGGAGATCGATCCCCTGATGCCCGGTGAGGATTTCTCCGCCCTGCAGGAAAACTGCCCTGGCTTTTTTGTGGAGCTGGGAGCCCGCAGTGAGGAAAAGGGTATTACCTTCCCCCATCACAACTGCCGCTACCTGATGGATGAGGATGCGCTGAAATACGGCGTGGAGTATCTCTATCAGCTGGTCCGCAGCCGTTTGTCGATCAGCTGAATCAAAGCGTGAGGCCCTGACAGGCACTGCAAAAAACAGAATATAGACCGCACCAAAAGCGGCGTTCCTAACTTCCGAGTTGGAAGAATAGGAACGCCGTTTTTTGCTATGCCAAATCAGAAATGTGCCATTTTCTCGCCCCTGTGGGGCAACCGGAAATGGTGCACACCAACTTCGTGCACTGACATTTACGCATTTTCGCGGTGCGGTACTCATGCATGAAGCTTGATACCTCAGTATTTACAGGCTGATGGCACCGTCGGCGGTCTGAGCGTCCGCCAGCAGGGGGGCATACTCCGCCAGCAGGCGCTCCACCTGCTCTTTGCAGCGGCCGATGTACAGGGACGGCTCCATCACGGCGTCCAGCTCCGCACGGGTCATGCCAAAGGCCGGGTCTGCGGCCAGACGGTCCAGCAGATCGCAGGATTCGCCCTCCTTCATCCGTGCGGTGGCGGCCATGGAGTGCTGGCGGATCTTCTCATGCAGTTCCTGGCGGTCGCCGCCCCGCTTCACCGCCTCCATCATAATGTTTTCCGTGGCCAGGAAGGGCAGATATTCCCGGATGGCCCGGTCCACGATCTTCTCGTTGACGTGCAGCCCATTGGTCACGTTCTGGCACAGCCGCAGCACCGCATCGGCGCAGAGGAAGCCCTCCGGCAGGGAAATGCGGCGGTTGGCGGAGTCGTCCAGCGTCCGTTCCAGCCACTGAACGGAGGCGGTCATGGGGGCGTTGGCGGCGTCGGCCATCAGATAGCGGCTGAGGGAGCAGATCCGCTCGGAACGCATGGGGTTCCGCTTGTAGGCCATGGCGCTGGAGCCGATCTGATTCTTCTCGAAAGGCTCCTCCACCTGACGGTCATGCTGCAGGAGCCGGAGGTCATTGGCCATGCGGTAGGCGCTCTGGGCGATGGAGGACAGTACATTCAGAATCCGGCTGTCGGTTTTCCGGGGATAGGTCTGGCCGCAGACGGAGAAGCATTTTTCAAAGCCGAAGGCGGCGGCGATCCGGCGGTTCATCTCGTCGATTTTCGCCCCGTCGCCCTCAAAGAGATCCATGAAGCTGGCCTCGGTGCCGGTGGTGCCCCGGCAGCCTAAGAAGCGCAGGGTGGCCAGTACGTGATCCAGCTCCTCCAGATCGGAGCGGAAATCCTGCATCCACAATGCCGCCCGCTTGCCCACCGTCACCGGCTGGGCGGGCTGATAGTGGGTGTAGCCCAGAGTGGGCGTGGCGGCGTACTGCCGGGCAAAGGCCGCCAGATTCACCAGAACGGATAAAATCTGTCCCCGCAGATACCGCAGACCGTCCCGGTAGAGGATCAGGTCGGCGTTGTCCGTCACATAGCAGCTGGTAGCGCCCAGATGGATGATCCCCGCCGCGGAGGGGGCCGCCAGACCGTAGGCGTAGACATGGGCCATCACGTCATGGCGGACTTCCTTTTCCCGCTGCTCTGCGGCAGCGTAGTCGATGTCGGTGACGTGGGCTTCCAGCTCCGCCACCTGCTCTGCGGTGATGGGCAGACCCAGCTCGTGCTCCGCCCGGGCCAGCTCCACCCACAGCCGCCGCCAGGTCTGGAACCGCATATCCGGAGAGAACAGGTGCAGCATGTATTTCGACGCATACCGGGAAGCCAGGGGGGATTCGTAAATGTCCTTGCTCATAAAAGTCCCTCTTTTACATTGATGATTCGATTCAATTCATTCTACAGAAAAACAGCGGAAATGTCCAGGCAGAAGAACTGGAACGGCGCCGCCGTTCCAGTTCCTTTTCATTTTACCGGATGATGAGGCTGTCCCGCTCCGCGCCCACGGACACATAGCCGATGTGACAGCCGATGGCCCGCTCCACATACTCCACGTAGTTCCGGGCGTTTTCCGGCAGCTCGTCCCAGCTGCGGACCTTGGAGATGTCGCACTTCCAGCCGTCCACGTACTCGATGACGGGCTTGGCGTCCTGAAGGCAGACGGGGAAGGGGAATTCGTCGGTCTGCTGGCCGTCCAGCTCATAGTGGGCGCAGACGGGGATCTTGTCCATATAGCTGAGAATATCCAGCTTGGTGAGGGCGATATTGGTGGCGCCCTGGACCTCCACGCCGTAACGGGTGGCTACCAGGTCGATGGGACCCACCCGGCGGGGCCGTCCGGTCTTGGCGCCGTATTCCGCGCCGGCATCCCGGAGCTTCTGGCCTTCTTCCCCGAACATCTCACACACAAAGGGGCCCTCGCCCACGCAGGAGGAATAGGCCTTCACCACGCCGACCACTTCGTCCAGCTTGGCGGTGGGCAGACCGGAGCCGACCGGCGCATAGGCCGCCACAGAGTTGGAGGAGGTGGTATAGGGATAAATGCCGTAGTCCAGGTCCCGGAGGGCGCCCAGCTGGGCCTCAAAGAGGATGGATTTGCCCGCTTTCTGGGCGTCCCGCAGGAATGCGGTGGTGTTTGTGATGTAAGGCTTAACTGCTTCACAGTACTTGTCCACCCAGGCCAGCAGCTCGTCCAGCGTGTAGCCCTTGGCGCCGTAGACCTTCTGGAGGGTCAGATTCTTCCATTCCAGCAGATCTGCCAGATGCTCCTTCAGATGCTGGGGGTGGAGCAGCTCTCCGGCCATCACCGTCTTTTTCTGGTACTTGTCGGAATAGAAGGGGGCGATGCCCTGCTTGGTGGAGCCGTACTTCTTGTCAGCCAGCCGAGCTTCCTCCAGACCGTCCAGATCCCGGTGCCAGGGCAGCAGGAGGGAGGCCCGGTCGCTGATCTTCAGATTCTCCGGGGTAATGGACACCCCAGCGGCCCGGAGGGTGTTCATCTCCGCCAGCAGGTTTTCGCAGTCCAGCGCCACGCCGTTGCCCAGAATGTTTACCACACCCTCCCGGAAAATGCCGGAGGGCAGCAGGTGGAGGGCGAAGGTGCCCCTGTCATTCACCACGGTATGTCCGGCGTTGCCGCCGCCCTGATACCGCACCACTACGTCAAAGTGGTTGGTGAGATAATCCACCATGCGGCCCTTGCCTTCGTCGCCCCAGTTGATCCCTACGATTGCGCAGTTTGCCATTTGAATTGCCTCCCAAATTACGTGCGGAAGCTCCGCACGGCATACGATTGCTTTTTTTTGACCGGGTTATTATAGAATGGTTTTTTTTACAAGAAAAGAATGAAAATCAAATATTTACTATAAGAAGCACTGATGCACCCGGATAAAAAACAGTTGCGGGGTAGGACGTTTTTCTGTGAAAAACAAACCGACCCTCCGCATTTCAGAACGCCGGAAAAAACGTCCCGGACCTTTTTAAAAGGTCCGGGACGGCAGGGAAAGATTAGAATTTATACTCTACGAACAATTCCCGGACGGCGTTGGGGTCGGCGGGAGGGGCCTTGGGTGCTTCAGCAGGCTGGGCGGGGGTTTCGTGAGGGCCGTCCCGCCAGGCTAAGAACTTGGGGGCCACCTGGGGGAACAGGGCCAGAGACAGCACGTCCTCCTCAGACTTGGCGATGTCCTTGAACTGCTCCTTGTAGGTCTCCAGCTCCGGGGCGATGTTGTCCGCCGGGCGGCAGGTGATGACCTCCTCCGGGTCGATGCCAGCCAGCGCCCGGACCTCCGGGTTCACCTCGCCGGGCAGCGCACCGTACTCACCCCGCAGCAGTCCCTTGGACTCCTTGGGGAAGGTCTTGTACTTGCCCACGATGACGTTCATCACCGCCTGCGTGCCTACGATCTGGCTGGTGGGAGTCACCAGCGGGGGATAGCCGAAGTCCTTGCGGACGCGGGGGATCTCCGCCAGCACATCGTAGTACTTGTCCTCCTTCCCAGCCTGCTTGAGCTGGGAGATCAGGTTGGACAGCATTCCGCCGGGGACCTGATAGAGCAGGGTGTTGGTGTCCACCCGCAGGACCTTGGGGTCCAGGATCCCCTCGTTTTGCAGACGGGCCGCCACCTTGCGGAAGTGGGCCGCCGCCTCGCTGAGCTTGGACTGATCCAGCCCGGTGTCCCGGACGGTGCCCCGCAGCGTGGCCACCAGAGACTCCGTGGCGGGCTGGGAGGTGCCGTTGGCAAGGGGGGAGAGGGCGGTGTCCACGATGTCCACCCCCGCCATGGCCGCCATGAGGTTCACCATGTCGCCGGTGCCTGTGGTGTTGTGGGTGTGGAGGTGGATGGGGATGGAGACCGTCTCCTTCAGCCGATTGATGAGGGAGTAGGCGTCCATGGGCAGCAGGAGGTTGGCCATGTCCTTGACGCAGATGGCGCTGGCACCCATTTCCTCCAGCGTCTTGGCCAGCTTCACGAAGTAGTCCTCGTTGTGGATGGGGGAGACGGTGTAGCTCATGGTGGCCTCCACCTCGCCGCCGTACTTCCGGGTGGACTTGATGGCCTGTTCCAGATTTCGCACGTCGTTCAGCGCGTCGAAAATGCGGATGATGTCGATGCCGTTTTCAATGGACTTGCGGCAGAAGGCGTCCACCACGTCGTCGGCATAGTGCTTGTAGCCCAGAATATTCTGGCCACGGAACAGCATTTGCAGCTTCGTGTGCTTCACATGCTGGCGGATGGTCCGCAGCCGCTCCCACGGATCCTCGTTCAGGAAACGCATACAGGCGTCGAAGGTGGCGCCGCCCCAGCACTCCAGAGAGTAGTAGCCGA
>ERZ826016.940-NODE-940-length-30946-cov-4.287365_pt1 | contig 30946 bp, 27 predicted proteins | sample MGYA00519872_ERZ826016 | MGnify/ENA primary metagenome ERZ826016 (study PRJEB31778, sample SAMEA3449218) | human gut metagenome | biome: human gut; feature: human-associated habitat; material: faeces | place: United Kingdom | collected 2010/2012 ... | reverse complement strand
CATAAGTCCGCTATTTGCAAAGTAGTATTTAGCTCTTGCAATTGTTTGGAATCCTGTGACCATTTTTCCATCAGTATCTACATAGTACCAGTTATTTCCTGATCCTACCCATTGTGCTTTGATTTCTCCACTTGTTGATGCATAGTAATCTTCATTATTGACTTTGAACCATCCTGTTTGCATTACTCCGTTAGCATCGAAGTAATATTTCTTTCCTTCGATTGTTTGATATCCTGTTACTTTTTGGTTATTGTCATAGTAATACCATTTATTACCTGATTGTACCCATCCAGATTTTACTTCAGGAGTTTCTACAGTTAATTCACCACTTTCATTAAATGTATAATCTTTTCCACTAATGTTTACAGTTCCTGTAACCATTTTTCCTTCTTGATCAAAGTAATATTTTTTACCATTTAATGTTAACCAACCAGTTATTTTTTGACCATCTTTATCTAGATAATACCAAGAATCATTTTTTTCTAACCATCCAGTTGTCATCTTACCATCAGCATCAAAATGATATTTAGTTCCATCTACTTCTTGCCATCCTGTACATGGTTCATAACGTCTATCATATAAATACTTATTACCTATAAATTTTGTAAGTTTTCTTGGTGTTAATACTGTCGTTTCTTTAACGATACCATTTTTATCATAGGCAACTAAAAGCATTTTTCCTTGTTCATAAGAAGTGATAACATCTATATTATTTCCAAATGCTGTTAATAATTCTCCCCATGAGAAAATATATTTAACACCATTTATAGTTTCTATACCTTCTGCTTCATTCAAGTTTTTATCATAGTAATACCATTTTCCTCTAAGTTGAATCCAAGTATTAGCTACTGCTTTTTTCTTTTCAACAACAACACCTTCGCTATTATATGCAATGACATAAGTTACTATCTTATCATTTTCATCTCTATATGATGAAACAACAGATATTCCATTAGAAGATTTTATTAATCTACCATTTTCAAAATAATATTCTTTTCCATTAACAGTATAAATACCATCTACAAAATTCATTTCACTTGAAACATAGTACCAATCATTTCCAATTTCATTCCATCCAGCTACTCTCTTAACCTTATCTACAATTTCACCTTTATTATTATAAGCATAAAGATAATCATTTCGATAATCAGTTAATATTTCATCATTGTCACTTGTTTGAAGCATACCATAAATAAAATACAAAGATTTTCCATCTACAGTATATTCTCCATCATATGGATAATAATAACCTGCATCATTTAAATAATAGTAATAACAATTACCATTTAAATAAATCAATTCATTATCTTTGAATTTAGCTTTTTCAATAACTTTTCCATCTCTTACATAAGCAAGTGTATCTCCTGATGTAACAACTTCATCCAAATATTCAGCTAATTGTCCATAATTAAAGTAATATTCTACATCATCAATTGTTTGAATTCCTGAATATGGAGTTAATTCAGAATCAAAATAATATTTTCCACCATTAAATTCAATCCATTTATTTCCTACAATCTCAACTTGTTCTACAACTTTCCCAGTATAATCATAGGCATAATATTTATTGCCTTCTCTAACTGTTGTAATATTTCCTTCAAAACCTGAAGTTGCAAGTTGTCCATTACTCAAAAAATAATAAGTTGCATCTCCAATTGTATGAATTCCTTGATATGGATATAAATCTTGATCATAGTAATACCAATTATTATTAAACTTGATCCATTTATTTCCTTCAATTTTTACTTTTTCTATAACAATACCATTTTTATTATAACTAACTAAATAATTATTAGAAGTTGCTGTATAAATACCATCATAATCATATGTTGCTAATTGTCCATCACTCCAAAAGAAGTATTCCACACCATCAACTTTTTGAACTCCTTGATATGGATTTAAATTTTTATCAAAATAATACCATTTATTATTAACTTTAATCCATTTATTTCCTACAATATCTTGTTGATCAGTAACAACACCATTTTGATTATAAGCAATAAGTTGTCTATTAAATGTAATTACCCATATTCCTTCATAAGTACGTGTTGCTAATCTACCTTCCCATTCAAAATAATATTTAACACCATTAATTGTTTTAACTCCTATATAAGGATTCATATCAGCATCATAGTAATACCATCTATCCCCATAATGTGTCCAATCTCCAGCAACAATATTTGCATGATTCGTTACAATACCACTTTTATCAACAGTGACAATCAACCCATTATCTGTAATTGTATCTTCATCATACCAAGAAGAATATGCCATATGACCATCATAGCTATAAAAATAATACGTATTCCCATCAATTTCTTGAAGCCCTTTAAGTAATTCACCATTATCATCATAATAATATTTGTATCCATACTCTTCATACCAGCCACGTCTTTCACTACTTAAAGTAACAGGTGTATTAGAATCATTTTTCACATTTGTTTCTAATGCACTAACCATCGTAGTTGGTAATGTTGTTGCTGCAACAAGAGCTGATGCTACAGAAATCTTTTTAAAATTTCTACTCACCCAATAAATATTTCATAGACTTATTAGAATGCAATACACCTTATTTAAAACCAAACGACATTTTTTCATTCTAAAAAGCAAAAGAGGTAACTGTGTTACCCCTTTTCAACTGAAATATTGATTTTATTAATGTAAGGTTCAATAAGTTTAAAGAACCAATGTGAACATAAATGATATATTTTATAAACAATGTATGAAATAAGATAAATAATTAATGCTGATCCTAATTGATGTACAATTAAAACCAAAATACCTCTATTAACAAATTGTTCAATTCTAATATGTCTTAATAAGAATTCATGAAATAAAAAACATGTAAAAGCAGCTTTAGCTAATTCATTGATTATTTTACTTTCAAAATGAATATCCATAAAGAATAAAAGAATATAAGCAGACATTAAGATAATAATTGGATTATTATAATACCATGTTGCTGTATATTGTAAATGTAAAACATGTTCCATCATTGAAAAAGCATATAAAAATGCTAAACATCTTATAATCCACGTACCTGCTTTTTTCTTAGATAATGTTATTTTATTTACACGAAGATATGCTCCTACAAAATATACCAAAACAAAGTTAATAATTGTATAACCATATTGACTTCCATACATTCCAATAGTACTTAATCCTAAATATGTATTTCCTGTTATATTTTCAGCAACATCTATAACAATTGTCCAAACTGAAAAAATAAGCATGAGTATAATTAATAAGCGTTTAAATTGTTCTTTATTAAGTTGTTTAATAATTAAATTAAGATATGGACTAATAATATATAATACAGAATAAAGTATTAAAAAGTAATTAGTGGGTAATAAACTACTAATCAATGAACTTACTGTAAATACTTTATGACCTCTTAATACTCCAAAAACATAAAAAACTAAATTAAATACGATAACTTGTACAAATAATTCTAGTATCTTAATTAATTTTCTATTTTGATTACAAGCTAGAAAATACGCTGAAATCATTACAAAAACATTAACTGCACAAACAAATAAACTTTCTATTAAATATAAATAATATTGATTAGGACTGCCATCTAAAACCATTCCTAATGCACCACCCATACTTGCATTATTATAATGTAAAATAACGACACCAATCATTGAAATAATTCTTAATAATTTAATAGACGAATTTCTTTTCGTTTTCTCTTTCATATATATTCCCTTCCAAACAAAAACCGATTTTTACTCAAAACAATGAGTAAGATCGGTTTTTAATTTATTTTATTCATCCAAAGACCTTGGTTATCAAAATAATTGACATTTCCATCAATTATATAATCTCCAGTAACCATTTTTCCATCAACATCTACATAATACCAATTACTTAATGATTTGACCCATTGTGCTTGGATAGTTCCTGATGAAGCTGCATAATAGTCTTCACCATTGATCTTAAACCAACCTTTTTGCATTAATCCACTACTTGCAAAATAATACTTCGCACCATTAATTGTTTGATAACCAGTGAACTTTAAAAACATAAAGGTAACTGTTCTGAAAAGGTAAGTCTAATGGAAAGAAAAGGAAACTTAATTAAACTTACGGACCTGTCTTCCGATTTCATCATCGACCTGAAATATGCCACGCCGGATAATTTCACTGGCGTGCAGGTGTACCAGTCAGCGGATTGCTGGCTGGATGAGCACACAGCGCAGATCCTGATAAAAGCGAAGGAAATTTTTGAAAAAGATGGCTATCGGGTGAAAATCTGGGACGCTTATCGTCCAATTCGTGCGCAGAAGCGGTTCTGGGAGATCATGCCAAATGATGATTTCATTGCCCGTCCGCCGGATATGACGAAAATTAAGAAATTCCGTCCTACTCATATGAACGGAATGTGTGTTGACGTCACACTAACTGATAAAGAAGGCAACGAAATCGAAATGCCATCTCCATTTGACACTATGGACGAACGCGCTGCTTTGAATTATTCCGGTCATTCCGAAAACGGAAGAAGAAACGGTGAGTATTTGAAACAAGTGATGGAATCCGTAGGCTTCCAGGCATATGAATGTGAATGGTGGCATTTTTATGATGTATCTACAGACCCGGCACCGTTTTCGGATTATGAAATTTAATTTTTTAAACTACTAATGGGCAGCATAAGTGCAATTATGCTGCCTTTTTCATTACTTTCTAATACTTTCACTGAGCCACCGTGTTCCCGGGCAATGGAGTCAACCAGCGCCAGTCCCAGTCCGGCACCGCCCATAGCCCGGCTGCGGGACTTGTCTACACGGAAAAAAGGATCAAAGATTTTTTTCTGATTTTCAGGTGAAATGCCAATGCCGGTGTCTTTTACCAGGATCATAGCCTGACCGTTTTTTTCCTTCACCGAAACTGTGACAGAGCCATTGGGACGGTTGTATTTAATGGCATTTTCCACAAGATTGTAGACTGCACGATAAAGAAGTACATAACTGCCTGTGATATTGCGAATATTGTTATTAAGTACAGATGCATTAGGCGTGTGGACATCAGTATGCCAATCCCGACTGGAGCTGTCATCAAAATGAATGGAAATTCCTGCTTTTTCTGCAACTGGGTCCAGGTCGCAGAAAACCTCATCTACAAGCTCTTCCAGCATAACCTGATCTGTTCGTGGAACAGACTTCAGATTCGTCATGTCAAGAAGGGTTCCCACCAGCTGGGAAAGCCTTGCGGTCTGTTCCTTGATCATAGTGAAAAGCTGTTGGTATTCAACCATTTCCGGTTCCTGCTTTTTCTCAAAAACTTCCAGATTGGTCTGCAAGACTGCTAGTGGTGTCCGCAGCTCATGAGCTGCATTTGCAGAAAACTGCTTCTGTGTACTAAAGGCATTGTCCAGCCTGGTCAGCATTTCATTGAAAGAGCTGGTCAGCTGTGCAATTTCATCCTTTGAATTGGGAACTGCCAGCTGGGTGGAAAGGTTCTGCGCCTGGATCTGACTGACTTCACTGGTTAGCTTCTGCAGTGGCGTAAGGGTCTTTTTCGTAAGAAAATAAGTACACACACTGGAAAGAAGAATAATGATCGTGGTTGCAATAACACTTCGTAGAAGAAAAGCTTCTTTGGTTTCCTGGATTTCCTGCTCGAACTGAGGAAAAAGAGCTTTGGGATCTACATTAAAGGTAATTGGTGAATCGCCATCCTGTGGGTCCACCTTGATCATATAATTCTGCAATCCGTTCATTCCCGATACGGCAGAATGGCTGATGAAGAAGTACATAAGAACGCAGGAGACAATCATCAGTAAGGACAGCAATAAAGTGAGTTTCAGCTGAAGTGAGGTGTGGAAACGTTTTTTTGTCATCTGTATTCCTCCAATATATAGCCCTGGCCTATTTTATTCTGAATAGGGTCAAATCCAATTGAAGCCTTTAGTTTTTTTCTAAGAGATGAAATGTGCACACGGATGGAATTGCTGAAGGTGTTTACACTTCCATCCCAAATATGTTCAATCATTTCTTCCGGCGAAATGACACGGTTCTGATGGAGCAGGAAATATTCCAGAAGGCTGCTTTCTTTCCTGGTAAGGGAAAGCGGCACTCCATTTACAGAGGTTTCTCTTGTTCTGGTATCAAAGGTAAGTTGATTCCATTTCAGGCATACATCCTCCTGAACAAATTTCCGCCGGGTAAGGCTTCGGATTCTGGCTTCCAGCTCCTGAAAGTGAAAGGGTTTGGTAAGATAATCATTGGCTCCCAGATCCAGACCGTTTACTTTATCTTCAATCTGATCACGGGCGGACAGGATTAGAACCGGGGTATTAGTATTGTGCTCCCGGAACTGGCGGAGGATTTCCAGACCGTCCGTGCCGGGAAGATTTAGATCCAGCAGGATCAGGTCATAATTTTCTGTCATACACAGGCAAAGCCCTTCGTCTCCATCGAAACAGATATCTGTTTCATAACCATCTATGCGAAGTCCCTCCGCAACAGAGCGGCAGAGCTGCTCTTCGTCTTCTATAATTAAAATGTGCATAACTGCTCCTTTCGTAATATGATTTTGCGCAGATCAGATACTCGCAAAAAAGAGAGTATTTATAATTTAAATATTATCATATTTTGAAAAAAATAAAAATCTTAACACAGATTTTATAGGAAAGATGTTAAAATACGTTCAGACAAATAAAAAACGCTGAAAGGAAAATTAAAAATGATGAATAAAAAAAGACTTATGGCAATTCTGGCAGCAGGAGTTCTGACAGCAACATCTTTCAATCCGGTTATGATTAAGGCTGAAAGCGTATCAGCAGAAGAAGCTGGCATGGCAGTTCCGGCAGATGCAGCAGGCATGAGCGTACCTGCGGATGCAGCTGGCGCAGCAGTTTCTGCAGATGAGGCCGGAGCAGCCGTTTCTGCAGACGAAGCTGGCGCAGTGGTAGCCGGTGATGGTTCTGAGACAGCTGTTTTCTCTGAAGATGGCACACCTGTGAAAAAAACAGTAAAAGCAGCAGATATTAATATGAAGGTGCAGGATTCCTACGATTTCCCATTCCTTGGCTTAAAGGCAGTCCTTCCGGAAGAACTGAAGAAACAGATAGAAAACTCCGACATGCTTATGATCACAGAGGAAGAATGGAATGATGACAGTACTGGCTTCAAGTATGCCTTTTTCCACTGGAATAAGCTTACTGAGGATCAGAAAAACGAAGATGTAAACCTTCTTGGAACCGGCTATGAGGACTGGCTTAAGAGCATTGAAAGAGTTGGCACACTTGGTGTTTACAGCAAGGACGTGATCGATGATCTGGATTCCATCACAGGCTGCAATGAGCACAAAGAGCTGGGAACAAGCGAGGATGGAAATTATAAGTACTATCTCAGCATTAATAAAGATGCAGAGTCTGACCTGACAGACGAGATCGAAAAAATCGAGACTACGATCACAGAAATGACAGCATTTGATCCAAGCAAATCCGTATTTGATATGCCTGCAGAAAATGCCAACCCGGATGCAGAAAATGTAGGCGCATTTGAGACAACGGATATTGACGGAAATGCCTATACAGAAAAAGTATTCAGCGACTATGACCTGACTCTTGTAAACTGCTTTACAACCTGGTGCTCTCCATGTGTAAATGAAATGCCAGACCTTGACAAGCTTTATCAGGAAATGAAGGAAAAGGGAGTGGGAGTAGTAGGAATGGTTATCGATTCTGTAGGTGAGGACGGAACTACAGATGAAGATACTGTGAAAAAAGCGCAGATTCTCAAGGAAAAAACAGGAGTTACCTATCCTCTTCTGATTCCGGATGCGGGAAACATGAATGGTCGTATCAGCGGTCTCAGCAGCTTCCCGGAATCCTTCTTTGTAGATAAAGATGGAAACATTGTAGGAGATCCGATCATGGGCAGCAGAAATCTGGAAGACTGGAAAACAGCTGTAGAGGATGCACTGGAAAAAATTAATTCCGAAAAATAAAAAGTGGTTAGGGAATGTAGGATGAAAAATTATATAAATAAAATCACTCAGTCCAAATGGACAGGAATCGCCCTTGCAGCGGTGGGGATTCTGATGATGGCCTTTGGTATTTACCGGGGTGAAATGGAAGTTGTTTTTACAAAAGCTGTAAATATCTGTATGGAGTGTATTGGAATTGGATGATAAGAAAATGAACATAAAAAACTGGCCCAGACATACCATACAGGCACTTTGGGCGCTGCTTACAAATTCACATTTATCTGGATTTGTAACTGGAAAAATATATACAGGAAAGCTGAAAAATGCCTGTGTTCCGGGACTGAACTGCTATTCCTGTCCCGGGGCAGCAGGAGCCTGTCCCATTGGTTCCTTACAGGCTGTGGTTGGAAGCTGGAACTTTAAATTTGCCTATTACGTAATCGGATTTCTGATTTTCGTAGGTGCGATCCTGGGAAGGCTGGTGTGTGGTTTTCTCTGTCCCTTTGGTCTGATCCAGGACCTGCTGAATAAGATTCCTTTTCCAAAGAAAATTCGTACTTTCAAAGGAGACAAACTTCTTCGAAAGCTGAAATACGTGATTTTTCTGGTGTTTGTAATTCTGCTTCCCCTGTTTCTCACAGATATAATGGGCCAGGGAGCACCCTATTTCTGTAAGCTGATCTGTCCGGCCGGAACTTTGGAGGGCGGATTGCCGCTGGTACTTTTGAACAAGGCTATGCGCGGTGCCATTGGCTGGCTGTACATATGGAAAAATACAATTCTGATCGTGACAATTGTTCTTTCCATTATTATTTACAGACCATTTTGCCGTTATATTTGTCCGCTTGGCGCATTTTATTCCGTATTCAATAAGGTTTCCATTTACCGCTACCGTGTAGATATGGAAAAATGCGTTCACTGTGGAAAATGTGCAAAGGCTTGCCAGATGGTGGTCAACCCTGTGGAAAACCCCAACAGTCCGGAATGTATCCGTTGCGGACGGTGTAAGCAGGCATGTCCGGTACACGCCATTGCGAGTGGGTGCAAGAGATAACAGGAATGTTTTTACCATTTTTATGGGGATTAACTTTATGTATGCTTTATAAGTAAAAAAGCTTACTGCGATTTAGACATTGAAAAAATAAATGTCTAAGTTGTAGTAAGCTTTTATTGTTTATGGTGTCAGGAAATACTCTCGATTACATTACGGAGATACTCGTAGCAGATCTTAAGATTTTTCTCACCCTCTTTATCCAGCGGAATCTGCAGTGTGCGTTCCACGCCATTTCGTGAAATAACGCATGGAAGGCTCATTGCGATTCCTTCTAATCCGTATTCCCCTTCCAGAACAACGGAAGCCGGTACAACGGCACGTTCATTTCGCATAATGGCTCCTACAAGACGGCAGACGCTGAGGGCGATGCCGGAGCTTGTGTAGCCCTTCAATTCTACAATGTCCAGACCGCTGACCTTCACCTCGTGAAGCAGCTTTTCACAGTCAACAGGCTCTTTCAGACCAAACTGTTTCTGAAAATCATGGAAAGGAATTCCTACAATATTAACCGCATTCCATGGAATAAAGCTTGTGCCGCCGTGTTCGCCCAGAACGAATCCGGTGACATTTTTTGCATCTACACCGCACAGGTCGGCAAGCATTTTATTGAAGCGGGCGGTGTCCAGAAGAGTACCGGTACCGATTAGAAGATTTCGGGGATAGTTGAATTCCTTCTGTGCAATATAAGTAAGAATGTCCATTGGATTTGAAACATTGATAATAATGGCAGAACGGGTGTAAGTGGTGATCTGTGTCATGATCTCCTTCATCACCTGTACATTGGTCTGCAGTAGCACCATGCGGTCACGGGAGTTACCTGGCTGAATGCTGGGACCTGCGGTGTTGATGATAATTTGGGCGTCTTTACAGTCCTCGTAGGTACCCACCCGGATGTTTGCGTTGGCACTGTATGCAAAGGCGGTGGTGTGGCTGGCATCCAGTACGACTCCCAATGCTTTTTTTTGATTTCTGTTTATGACAACGATCTCATCTGCAAGATTCATTCGCAGAAGAGGATCCCACATGACCTGCGCCGATCAGAACAATTTTTCCATAACTTATATTTTCCATGATGTCAGGCTCCTTTAGAAATGTAAACTTTCATATATAGTGATGTCACCGATAGACGACATGTCTGTTTTGTGAATAAGAATAGCACTTGTGTGCTGCAGAAACAAGAGAATTTTTGATTGCACTGTAAAAAATACGGAGTGACAAAAATGAAAACGATTTTCATATTGACTTTGAAAACGAATCTGTTATAATATGAAAATGATTTTCAAATTGGAGGCGCGGGAAATGAGCGAAAAAGCACAATATCGTACCAGACAGATCACAGAGCTGGAGAATTATCTGTGCTCTATGGAAGGAAAACATGTTACAGTCAGCGATATATGTAAATATTTTAAAAGTCAGGGGATTTCTATCGGAACCACAACGGTGTACCGGACTTTTGAGCTTTTCGGAGATGATCAGACCGACACGTTCGATGGAATCGGTCATTTTCGCGACGTTTACCGCCAGCTTGACCGGATGGTGGAGCAGGGACTGGTTGCTAAATATGTGGTAGACGGCACCAGCAGTGCATGCTTCGAGTATCTGGGACATGATGAGCATTGTCATAAGCATATATGCTTTCATTGCAAATGCGAGAAGTGTGGAAAGGTGATTCATCTGGAATGCGGGGAAATGACACATCTGGGCGAGCATATGCTGGAAGACCATGGATTTCAGTGGGATTTTACCAGGACGGTGTTTTATGGAATCTGTGAGGAGTGTAGAGGAAAATAATGAGGTTGAACATGCACAAATTAAAAAATAAATTCAAAAGGCTACTCATGTCAGCTGCCACAATAGGTACGGCCTGCCTTTTGGCAGGCTGCGGTGCAGGTGCGGCGGCAGGAACTGACAATTCCGGTGTGACGGAAAGCCAGAGCGGGGGAAATGGCAGCGAACAGGAGAATGCCAGCACAGATAGTCAGAAGCTTCAGATTGTAGCCACTATTTTTCCAGAATACGACTGGGTAAAGGAAATCCTGGGTGACCAGGCTGAGAATGTGGATCTTACCTTGCTTTTGGGTAACGGAACAGACATGCATAGTTTCCAGCCTACCATGGAAGATATTTTGAAGGTATCCACCTGTGACCTGTTTATTTATGTAGGCGGTGAGTCTGATTCCTGGGTAGCCGATGCATTGAAGGGCGCCGGAAACCCAGACCGAAAAGCAATCAACCTGATGGATGTGCTGGGAGATCAGGTGAAGGAGGAAGAGCTTGTAGAGGGAATGCAGGAAGAAGACGGCCACACTCACGAAGAAGAGCATACCCACGATGATGATCTGGAATACGATGAGCATGTCTGGCTGTCCTTGAAAAATGCGTCTCTGTTTTGCGACACCATTGCCAGTAGTCTTGCTGATGCTGATCCGGAGCATTCCCAGCTTTATCAGCAGAACGCCGAGGCTTATGAAGAAAAACTGGCAGCTCTGGATCAGGAATACCAGACTTCAGTGGAGAAATCCCGGTCAAAAACCCTGCTTTTTGCGGATCGTTTCCCGTTCCGCTATTTAATTGACGACTATAATCTTACCTATTACGCTGCATTTGCCGGCTGTTCCGCAGAAACAGATGCCAGCTTCGAGACCATCACATTTCTGGCTGGTAAGCTGGATGAGCTGAACCTTCCGGCTGTTCTCACTATCGAGAATTCCGATCAGAAAGTAGCGAAAGCAGTAATTGAAAATACAAATACTAAGGATCAGAAGATTTTGACATTAAATTCCATGCAGTCCGTAACTACAAAGGATGTGGAAGAGGGAACCACATACCTTTCCATCATGGAAAATAATCTCCAGATTCTGAAGGAGGCATTATGAGTCTGATTACTTGTGAGAACCTTACATTGGGATATGAAGGAAAAGCGATTTTGTCCGGGCTGAATTTCAGCGTAAATTCCGGTGATTACCTTTGTATCGTAGGAGAAAACGGCTCTGGGAAATCCACACTGATGAAAACCCTTCTTCATCTTCAGAGCCCTATGAGCGGCAGTATCATTCTGGGAGACGATTTAAAAATCAACGAGATTGGCTACCTGCCACAGCAGACTGCACTTCAGAGAGACTTCCCTGCTTCGGTAGACGAAATTGTGATGTCCGGTTTCCTGGGAAGAATGGGGCTTCGTCCTTTTTACAATAAAGCAGAGAAAAAAGAAGCCCGTGAATTGATGGAGAAAACCAGGATTACGGATCTGGCTGACCGTTGTTATCGACAATTGTCCGGCGGGCAGCAGCAGAGAGTGCTTCTGACCAGAGCTCTCTGCGCCACAAGGAAAATCCTCCTTCTGGATGAGCCTGTTTCTGGACTGGATCCGGTTGCAACTGCGGATATGTACCAGATTATCAACGAATTAAATAAAGAAGACCAAGTAACCATCATCATGATTTCCCACGATATCAGTGAAGTAGCGACTTATGCAAGTCATGTGCTGCATATTGGACAGAAGGTTTTCTTCGGAACAAAAGAGGAATATCTGGAAAGCAAGATTGGAAAGAGGCTTGTGGATGCTGGAGAGGAGGGAAAAGCATGAGCGGAATTTTTGAAAAACTGGTATTTTATTTCCAGTATCCATTTGTGTGGTATGCTTTGATCGTAGGCGTGCTTATTGCACTTTGCTCCTCTCTTCTGGGGGTAACGCTGGTGCTGAAGCGATTTTCCTTTATTGGGGACGGACTGTCCCATGTGGCATTCGGAGCTATGGCCATTGCATCGGTGCTGAATTTCAGCAACAATATGCTGTTTGTCATGCCGGTAACTGTGATCTGTGCGGTGCTGCTTCTTCGTACAGGACAGAGTACAAAGATCAAAGGAGATGCGGCAATCGCTATGATTTCTGTTGGAGCCCTGGCAGTTGGCTATCTGCTGATGAATGTTTTTTCCACAGGCGCTAATATTTCCGGAGATGTGTGCAGCAGCCTGTTTGGTTCTACGTCAATCCTGACCCTGACCACATCTGAGGTGTGGCTGTGTGTAGTGGTGTCTGTTATTGTTGTGGCACTGTTTACAGTATTTTATCATAAGATATTTGCGGTTACCTTTGATGAAAATTTTGCAAAAGCTACTGGAACCAGGACAGATATGTACAATCTTCTGATTGCGGTGATCACAGCAGTGATCATTGTACTGGCTATGAATCTGGTGGGGTCCCTGCTGATCTCAGCTTTGATCATTTTCCCGGCACTGTCGGCAATGAGAATCTATAAACGATTCAGCGCAGTAATTATCTGTTCGGCGATTTTATCTGTGTTGTGTGCATTTCTTGGAATTATTGTTTCCATCCTGGGCGGAACGCCGGTAGGGTCTACTATTGTGGCTGTAGATATTGCGGCGTTTCTGGTGACAAGCCTGATTGGGAAGCTTTTAGAGAGATAGAATATGGTATAGAGCGGTAGAGTGTGTCTGAAAAATCAGACAAGTTAATATGGCAGTTACTTAATATTCGATGTATAGGGCGTTCTTGTAAGTGGTTCAGCTTGCAGGGGACGCCTTTTATATGTAATAGGAAATTCTGTTGGAATTGCCTATTACATCAAAAGTCTTACTGAGCAGGAACGCACTGCGGCGGAAGAGTAGCTGTCGCTCGAGGCGACCCTCCGCAGGCAGAGAATCCTGCAAGCTGGATCCTTTTTATATGGGCAATGAGAAAAATACTAACCAGAGTATAGTGCTTTTTCCTGGGTAAATTTCTTATAATATAGTTACAGCAGAATGATACAGTTGTAGAAAAAATTTCTGGTTACTGTTTTGTATCTGGCTGCAAAGTTAAAACTATATTTTTCAGAAAAATTATATGATTCAGGGAGGGTGCTTATGAAAAGAAAAATAATTGCTGCAGTATTTACCGGAATGTTAACCGCCGCATTGTTTCCTGCTATTGCCCATGCAGAAATCGAAAATCCGGAGGACTATATGGGCATCTGGTATGCCAATTATGTAATATATTCTGACGAAAGCAGCGAACGCCACAATGTAGCAGAATATTTGAACCAATACTTGGAAATGAGGCTGATGGAAGACGGAAGTGCTTACATGGAAATGTCCTACAATAGTGAGGAGCCAGACTCGGCAGAAATTCTGAAGGTCTCATGGAAACTGGAGGATGGGAAAATACTTGTTTCCCTGGAGGAAGGAGACATTTATCTTGATACAGTGGACGGAGAGTTTGTGGGGCGCTTAGATGAGGATACCCAGGTGATTTTTGGACGTGAACTGGTGCAGACAGGAGAAGCTCAGAGCCTGGATAATCTGGACGATCTGGAAGATAGTGAAAAAGCTAAGATTCCAAAGGAGAATCCCTACATTTATCATCCGGAAACAGACAATCCGGAGGAGATCATTGCCCACTATCTTGGGGCTGCGAATTTGGAAAAAGGTTATGAAGTTTCCGTGGATGAAGACAATGGAACCTTTACAGCTCATTGGGCAGGAGATGAATATTATGATCCCAGGGACTATGTTGGAAGCTACCGAATAACGGATGATAACTATATCAACATTTGCTGGAGAGAGGTCACCAGTGAGTATGGCGATAAATGCTATGGTGCAGTTCTGATAGATCGCTGGAATCAGTTTACGATAAATGAAGATCTTGGAAATCTGGCCGAAGTTATGACAGCCATGGCAAACGACATAAACAGCGGACGTGTTTTCACAGCTTACAGGACGGAAATCACAGAAGGCTCTGAAAACCAGGGGGCTGTGAAATTTATAGATGAGGATTACGAAGTTTCCTATAGCTACCAGATCATTCCAGGTGCAGATCCTATGGTGACACTTACCAGGTATGATTCGGAATATGATTATGAACAGGTGTATACAAATTATCAGCTGAGGGAAATGCTGTAGGAAAATAGAAAAATTGGAAAATGTGAAATTGGCACTCGCCTCTTGATAATGGAAGTCGATTTTTGTCCTGGCTTGTGTATACTAGAAGTGCCTGTTTTACAGGCTTTCCGGGGCATCAGTCATTTTGTCTGGTATTGTAAAGCAGTGTCAGATTTGTCGTAAATGTCGTAAATTTGTGGTCAAAAAATGATGAGAAATGGAGAGTGCTAATAAAATGGAATTAACGTATACAAATGTAAATGGATATCTGATCCCGAATCTCACCTATAAATCCGGTGAGCAGATGGAGCAACTTGGCAAGTATGGTTTTCTTCGCAGAGATTATCTGAAAAACCATCGAAATTCAACCTATCAGGTGATGCTTCTGCAGGATACGATTGGAGAGCATCTTCTGGAAGTGGACAAGGCAGCCAGGGAACGGGAAGAAGTGATTCTGAAACAGTTGGAAGAAAAAGAACCACTGCCGGATAAGGAGAAAGATCAGATGGCATGGGTAAGAGCTGCCAATCAGCACAGAGCGATTGCAGAAGAGATTATCCTGAAAGAATTGATTTATGTATAAGGATTGCCAGTAACTAATCTGGCAGGTAACTGATAAAAATAGAATATTGTGAGCGAAGTAAGGCGTGAGTCATAAGATATGGCTTGCGTCTTTTTCTTTTGAACTGGAAAGGAGGATGGGAGCATGGCACAGATTTTTCGTGTAGAGAGAACTAAGAATTTTACGGTAATGAGTAATCACCATTTCAAGAATAAGAATCTGACATTGAAAGCGAAAGGTCTATTATCGCTGATGTTAAGTTTGCCAGATGACTGGAATTACAATATGCAAGGACTGGCAACATTGAGCAGAGATGGGATTGATTCTGTTCGTTCTGCAATTAAGGAATTAGAGCATCATGGATATGTGGAACGTCATAGATTGCGTAATGAATATGGCTTTTATGGAGATACCGAATATATTATCCGGGAAGTTCCATTAGGAGAAGAAAATGATTAAGCGAAGGAGAAAATGCCTAATGGTGGATAGTCCAATTTTGGATAATCAGGTCATAGGAAATTCCTATCTCCGGACATCAGAAAATAGGAAAACCAGATATGATAAATCCCATATTGGACAAACCGTCGCTATTAATAACCAATGTTATCAAATATGAATTATTAAAGAACCAGTAAATAAAATATCCATCTTATCAATTCACGTAAGTATTAATAGGATTGGATAAGAAAAGAAAGAATGAGGTATGATTATGAGAATGATGAAAAACAACAATAATGAGATAGTTACAGTGATCGGGATTGATCATGGTTATGGAAACATGAAAACTGCCACTAGATGCTTTCCATCTGGTGTAGCCAGATATAACAAGGAGCCAATTTTTCAGAATAATCTTCTTATTTACAATGGCATGTATTACCAGATCGGAGAGGAACACAAGGAGTTCTGTGCAGAGAAAACGCAGGATGAGGACTATTATGTGTTGACACTGGCGGCTATCGCAAGAGAACTTGATGGGAAAGGTATGAACCGGGCAACGGTACATATCGCAGCCGGACTTCCCCTTACCTGGGTAGCTACACAGAAAGAAGACTTTCAGAAATATCTTCTCCAGAATGAAAGTGTGGATTTTGCATTCCGTAACAAAGACTACCATGTAGAGTTTGCAGGAGCTGATATTTACCCACAGGGGTTTGCAGCAGCCTTTTACCGCTTACAGGATTTCAAAGGAATCAACATGCTTGTGGATATTGGAAATGGAACTATGAACATCATGTATATCAACAATTCTCGTCCATTAGAGAAGAAATGCTTTACAGAGAAATATGGAACGCATCAGTGTGTGCTTGCAGTCAGGGAATCCTTGTTGAAAGAACTGGGAACAGTGGTGGACGATCTGGTGATTGAGCAGGTGATCCGTACCGGGACAGCAGATATTGGTGAGAAATATCTGACAGTCATTCGTAAAGCTGCCGGAGATTATACGAAAGAAATCTTCCATAAGCTGAGAGAACGGGAATATAATCCAGAACTGATGCGTCTGTATGTGGTCGGCGGTGGCGGTTGTATGATCCAGAATTTTGGAGAATATGACAAGAGCCGGGTGACAATTGTACGGGACATCTGTGCCACAGCGAAAGGCTATGAAGCAATGACCGTAAGGAAAATCCAGAGAAACGGAGGGATGCTTGTATGAGAAAAGAACGGAAAATCATCAATACAAATATCCGTTTGAATCTTTGTGATGAACAGGACAGGCAGGCATGGGAATATTTGCAGACGATGGACAGGGAAAAATATAAATCGTACACCAGAGCAGTGGTAGTTGCTTTAAACGATTATTTTTCCAGAGAGTACAGGAATGAAGCAGATCCGTATCTGGAAACCAGAGAAAAGGAAGATGCTTTTCTGGAAAGAGTGGAAATAGCTGTCCGGGATGGAGTGAAAGAATCTGCCCCGATGGCTATAGCGAAGAATCTGATGGAAATGCTTGTACCGTTTGTAAAAGAATCGGTAGGAGAAATTAATCTGCCGGACAGAACACTAACAATGGAGAAAACGGATGGAGAGATCGCAGAAGATAATCTGGACTGGGAGAAAGAAGCTGATATGGATGCAGCATTGGATTTTGCAGACAGTTTTTAGATAGTTATGAAATAGCAGTAACAGGAAAACAGACTGACAGTAAGGAATAGCTTTACAAAAATAGAATAGCAGAAAAAGACAATGGCAGTGGTGACATTTCAGACATTATGAATTGGAGAAATGTTTATGACTGCTATTTTTATGTCTTTTAGCAGAAATGGGAAGAGATCCAGAAAAAGAAAGACAGAAATAATAGGATAATATAACAGAAAAGCGTTGGTAGATGGGTGGATTGAACAAGCAAGGCGAAGAAAAGAATAGAGTGCCGGATACGGCACATGATTGTCCGATTCTTTGCATCGGAGTGATGCATGAACAGCCTGTTTCAGAAAGAGAAAATCTATCGAAATGGGAGCTTTTCTCTTTCTTCCACAGTCTGTCCCTGCACCACAAAACCACCGTCATCTCCATTTTGATCTGATAACGTAGGGTGGAAAATATGGCTTGGTGGGTGTCGGTTCAGTGGTGGGGAGATGACAGGCAAGTTTCGCAAAGTGGCAAGCCACTCTGCACCGGAGCCAGCCTTTGGGCTGTTCCTAAACTTGCCAGAGGGCTCTGCCCCTTGGAACCCTGGCACGTCAATGGCGTAAGTAATCCTGCGAAATGTCCACCGGACATTCCTACGGAACACTTACTGATTGACTAGGACGCCGTCCTGCACCTGTATAAGGGAGCGTTGCACTCCCTTATATATCCCCTGCTAATCTACCAGCCGGAAAAGTTATGAATGATTTATAAAAAAGAAAGAGTGGAGAAAGGAGACAAAGATTTATGCGAAAACGAAATTATACAGTAACGATACGAATGAATAAAGCAGAGTATGATCTGCTCCAAAATAAAGTAAAGGAGTCTGGACAGACTCAGCAGGCGGTTGTAATTCATGCAATAGCAGGTTTAAAAATTGCTTCTGCAGAGGAAGTGGAAGAACTGAAAACGCTGAATCAGATTCTTTCAGAGATACTTAGTCAGCTTCGTGGTGCAGCTACGAATTTGAATCAGATTGCAAGAAAAATGAATACGGATGGTTTTATGCCAAGGGAAGATATTCTGTATTATCTCAACAAAAATATTCTCAAATACAGGAAGGAGAGTGAAAAGATATGGCTATTAATAAGACGATTAATAAGCGGACAAATACACATGGAGCAATGAGAAATTGTATCGAATATGTTTTGCGACAGGACAAGACAAGTGAACTGCTTACTTATGTAACAGGTCCGTACTGCCATGATGAGATCAACTATGATCTGGTGTATAGAACCTTTTTAGAAGAAAAGAAGATGTGGGATAAAGATTCTGGGAGAATGTACGCTCACAACATTATTTCCTGGCATAAGGACGAGCAGATTACTCCGGAGCAGGCATTAGAATTTGGAAAAGAGTTTGCAGAAAATTGGTTCAGTGGATTCCAGACCTTAATGGCTGTGCATAAGGATAAAGATCATATCCACTGCCATCTGGTTACTAATTCAGTGAGTTATGAAGATGGAAGAAAACTGCATAACACCAAAAAGGATCTGGAACGTATGAAACAGCTTACCAATCAGATGTGCCGAGAACGTGGACTAACAGTTGTCGAGAAAGGAAAGCACTTTGATGGAAGCCAGATTGAAAAAGGGGAAGTTATTGCATGGAGTAAAGATAAATATAACCTGTTCCGTCAACAGGTAAAGGACAGTTTTGTAGCGGACTGTGCAATGGCGGTATTAAAGGCACTGGAAAATTGTATCAGCAAAGAAAAGTTTATAGAAAAAATGAAACAGTTTGGATGGAGTGTGAACTGGACAGAAAAGCGGAAACACATCACATTTCAGAATCAGGATGGAAAGAAAGTGCGTGACAGCAATCTGTCAAAAACCTTTCATCTGGACATCAGCAAGGAGGGGTTAGAGAATGAATTTAATGGAAATAGGGAAAAATCCAAAGTTGCAGCCGACAGAGACAGCAGATCAGACGAAGAACTCAGAAACTATTACAGAGAGCTTGACGCAGCCATTGCAGACACCAGAGGAATCACCAATCAAGCTCAAAGTGGAGAGGGATATTCTCGTACAGAGTTTCGAGAAAGCGAAAGAGTTCATGCGAACACAGAAAAAGCAGATACAGACACTGGAAGAAGAGAAACAGACGATCTTATCCGACAGGCAGAGATTGCGAGAAGAAGTTCGGAAATCAACCGTAGAAATTCAGCGTTTGACAACCGAACTGTCCGAAACGCAGAAGCTGAATCAATCGCTTCAGCAGAGCAACGACGACTTGAGGAACAGAAACGGATTGATGAGCAGGAGCGAGCAAGAGCGGCTCGAAGAAGAAATAAAAGACGTTCGGGACCGGAACTCTAAATTACAGATACAAGTGAACCAATCATCTGTGGAAGCGGTGGAACAGGCACAGCAGAAACAGGAAGAAGCTGAAAAGAAGGTAAGGACAATACAATGTCAATATAACAAATTACAAGAGAATGCAGAAACGATGAAAGAAAAGGCGGATCAGAAAATAAAAAGTCTGAAACAAGAAATGAAAGAAAAAACAAGTTTCTGGCAGATGGCATATATTATTTTTTTAGTATTTGAGATGATAAAAAGCACAGTAGTTCAGAATGATTTAATTGCTTGTATAAAAGTTCCGGTAAGAGTTTGGTGTAGGTATGTAGAATGGGTAATTCGTCCATCAGAATTAAATATTTGGGGTGAGAAGGAATATTTTTCAACAGAATGGTCGTGGTGTTTGCGAGTTATGGCAATTATTATCATTGTCGGAGCAGTAATTGCCGGTGAAATGTTTGTTCTGAAGAAAATAGAACAGTATCGAAGAGTGTGGGATAAATATTCCATACGGTTTATGGTGGTCAGTTTAGAGATGATTATTGTATCAAGCGATGTGTTGAGAAGATGTATGCCAATAAATCTTGTGGTATTATTTGGAATAATAAATATCGCTGTCATAGAAATAAGGATTTATTATCGTAGAGCTAATGAAATATATTAAAAATCAACAATGGTTATCAAAAACCAAATTTGATTATTGACAATCAATAATGTGGGTGCTATAGTAAAAATATGGAAATTGATTGTGAATAACCAAAGGAGGAAGTGGCATTGAAGACTTCGGTTAAAGAGCTAAAAGCAAAAGAAATCTCAAAAGTTGAAGAGATTAGCTGGAATATTTCAAACAGGATAAGAGAATTTGGAAATGCTTCTATGTACGGTGGGTTTTGTTTAGCATATGTGGCCTATGTATCCTTAAAAAATAAGATAACAGATATAAACCAGTTAAAAGAATATGTGGAGCTGACTTTTTCACCAGAAAGAGTCAGTTTCATAAAAGAAAATATTGGAAATTTATGGAATGTTGCAATAGAAATTTCAGAAGAATATTCAGAAGCTGCACTTTTAGCGACTGTTTTATGGTGGCAATTACAGGGAAATCGTTTCATGGGAGAATGTGAAACACCGCAGAGTGTCATAAAGCTGGCAAATGAGATTCTTCAGATTTCAAATGATAAGGTGGCAGATTTTTGCAGCGGAATTGGTTCGTTTCTTGTGAGTGCCATAGAAAAGAGTCCAGAATCACAATTTTATGGTACAGAGATTGTGCGAGATGTAAAAGAAGTGTCAGCAATCCGTACAGAATTGATATCTGATCGGGTAAAAATTGAGCAAAAATCAGTTTTAAATATAAAGGATAATTTGATGTTTGATAAAATATTCTGTGATTATCCATGGGGAATAAAAGCAAAAGACAGCATTGGAAGTAACGAAGCATTACAAGCAATATATGATGAGATACCAGAAGTACAGAAGGTGGCAGCAGGAGACTGGATATTTATTATAAATGTCATGAATCACCTTAATAAAAATGGTAAGGCTGTTATTTCGGTAAGTAATGGAGTTACTTGGAATGGTGGAAATAATACAATCATTCGTGAAAAATTTATAAAACAAGGATTTGTGGAAGCAGTGATTGCTCTTCCGCAAAATTTATATTTAAATACAGGAATTGCATGTTCATTACTGGTGCTAAGCAGAAATAATAAAAATATAAGAATGATAGATGCAACAGAAATGGTATCGGTCGGACGGAGACAGAACATTCTTAGTGATGAAAATATTTCTGAGATTGTTGAATTGTTGAATACCGATGACAAAAATTCAAGACTGGTTTCTATTGAAGAGGTGGCGGAAAATGAATATGTTCTTAATCCTTCAAGATATCTTCAACAAGAAACAGTTGTAAAAAATGGTGTGCTTTTTGAAACTGTAATAAAGAATATAACAAGAGGAGCACAAATTAAAGCATCTGTTTTAGATGAAATTGTATCAGATAAACCGACGAACATGCAGTACTTGATGTTGGCAAATTTACAGGATGGAATCATTAGTGACGAACTTCCATATTTAAAGGGAATAGACTCTAAATATGAAAAATATTGTATAAAAAATGGAAGTCTGGTAATTTCCAAAAATGCATCGCCGGTGAAAATGGCGATTGCGTCTGTACAAGAAGGCAATAAGATTTTGGCAAATGGAAATCTCTATGTTATTGAACTGGATGAAGATAAGATAAATCCTTATTTCTTAAAAGCGTATCTGGAAAGCGAAAATGGGAAGGCGGCTTTATCCAGAGTCGCAGTAGGTGCTACCTTGTTAAATCTACCGGTGGAAGGATTAAAAAAGGTGATAATTCCGTTGCCGGATTTAGAAAGTCAGAAAAAAATTGCAGATCAATATTATGCGAAGCTAAGTGAGATTAAAGAATTAAAATACAAACTGGAAAAGGCAACAGAAGAACTGGAACATATTTATACGGAGGAAAAATAAATGAACGAGAATAATAAATTTGATGTAGTTGGAACCAATATAGCAGAAAAAGCGACGATGATCTGGAATGTAGCAGATATGCTTAGAGGACCATTCAAACCGCATGAATATGGTTTGATAATCTTACCAATGACAGTAGTAAAAAGATTTCATGACTGCCTATTGTCGACGCATAAAGCAGTACTTGAAAAGTATGAGGAAGTAAAGAAATTTGCAGTTATTGATGGATTTTTGACAACAGCCTCTCAGTATCAGTTTTATAATATCAGCAAATATACATTTGATTCATTGCTTGCTGATCCGGAAAATATCGAAGCAAATTTTAGAGATTATTTAAATGGATTTTCTGCAAATGTCCAGGATGTGTTATCGAAGTTTGATTTTGACAACATTATCCGCAGAATGGTAGAAAGCAATACATTATATCTGGTTATCAAAGAATTCAATTCCCAGAAAGGTTACCTGGGACCGGATAAAATCAGTGCTGTAGATTGTGGTTATATTTTTGAGGATCTGGTAAAGCGATTTTCAGAGTCTTTCGGTGAAGAAGCAGGAGCACATTTTACCAGTAGAGATATCATTTATTTGATGACAGACTTGCTTTTATCCGATGCGGATCTGAGTAAGGGGGGAAATGTAACTGTGTATGATATGGCAATGGGAACCTCTCAGATGCTTAGCTGTATGGAAGAAAGAATTCAGGAATTAAATACAGAGATTGGCGTTACCTGTTTTGGTCAGGAGTTCAATCCGTCCACTTTTGCGATTGCAAAAGCAGATATGATGATTCGGGGTGGTGATCCGAATAATATGAGGTTCGGTGATACTTTGTCAGAAGATCAGTTTAGTGGCTATCAGTTCCAGTATATCATTTCCAATCCGCCTTTTGGAATCGACTGGAAAAGAGAAAAGGCAGCAGTGGAAGCAGAAGCAAAGAAAGGTGATCTGGGAAGATTTGCACCGGGACTTCCGAAAATATCAGATGGTCAGCAGTTGTTTGTATTAAATGGTCTTTCAAAGCTTGCACCAAATGGGAAAATGGCAATTATTCAGAACGGTTCACCACTGTTTTCCGGAGATGCGGGAAGCGGACCGTCAGAAATCAGAAGATATATTCTTGAAAATGACTGGCTGGATGCAATCGTGCAATTAGGAACCGATATGTTTATGAATACAGGCATCAGTACCTATATCTGGATTTGTTCCAAGGATAAACCGTTGCATAGAACTGGAAAAGTGCAGTTGATAGATGCATCACATTGTTATGAAGCAAGAAGAAAAAGTATTGGAACAAAAAGAAATGATATTACGGATCAGTGTCGTGATTTGATTGTAAAGGCATATGGTGCATTTGAAAATGATGCTGTATATGGAGATAAGGAAGGTATTTATTGCCAGAGCAAAATATTCGATACAGAGGAATTTGGATACCAGAAGATTGTCGTAGAACAACCCCATAGAGATGAAAATGGAGAAATTGTAATAAAGAAAGGCAAGCCTGTGGCAGATATATCTCTGCGTGATACAGAAAATGTGCCACTGACAGAAGATATCAAGGAGTATTTTAAGAGAGAAGTATTACCATACGCACCGGAAGCATGGATTGATGAGAAGAAGACAAAAAAAGGATATGAGATTCCAATGACAAGATATTTCTATGAATATCAGGCACCAGAACCAGTGGAAGAAATCGCAGTGCGTCTGCATGAACTGGAACTGGAAATTCAGAGCAGTTTGGATACTTTGTTTGGGGGTGAATGATATGAGTAGAGAGATGAAAGATTCTGGGGTTGAATGGATTGGGGAGATACCGAAAAATTGGAATGTGCAACGTGTAAAAAATGCATTTGTTCGAAAAAAAGCAGAAGCACATCAAGAAAATCCTGTTGTTTTATCTCTTGCAAGGGCAGGAGTAAAAGTACGTGATTTATCAAAAAATGAAGGACAAATAGCAGAAAGCTATTACAATTATAATCTTGTAGAGTTTGGGGATTTGTTATTGAATCCAATGGATTTATACAGTGGTGCTAATTGTAGTATTTCAATGGTTGAAGGAGTTATTAGTCCAGCTTATATCAATCTTCGTGCAAAAAGTGGCTATAGTTCAAGATTCTATGATTATTACTTTAAAACACAGTACTGGTCAATGGCAATGTTTGCACATGGGAAAGGTGTTTCTTTTGAGAATAGATGGACCCTAGGAATTGAAGAATTGTTTAACTATAAAATTCCGGTACCGTTGGAGAACGAGCAAGATAAAATTGCAGATTTTTTAGATGGACAATGTGAGAAAATAAATTTAGCAATAGAAAAAGCTAAAGTATCTATCGAGGAATATCGAAATTTAAAACAGTCATTTATTACACAAATTGTAACAAAAGGGATCAATGAAAATGATACGATGAAGGAGAGCGGAATTGAGTGGATAGGTAAAATTCCGGCTTCATGGAAAGTAACACAACTACGACATTGTGCAAGTATAAGATCTGGGATTACATTGGGAAAAACATATTCAAAAGATACTGAATTAGTTGAAATGCCATATTTAAGAGTAGCAAATGTCCAGGATGGTTATGTAGATACGAATGATATTGCTGTTCTTCAAGTAAGTAAAGATGAAATAGAGAAATATAGCTTATCAGCTGGAGAAGTTCTTATGACAGAAGGAGGGGACAGGGATAAGCTGGGACGCGGTTGTGTATGGGATGGACGAATTACACCATGTTTGCATCAGAATCACATTTTTGCTGTTAAAGTAAAAGAGAAACTGTTAAATCCACATTATTTAGAATATTTAACGGCTTCATCTGTTGGACGTACTTATTTTGATGTTACTGCGGTGAAAACAACGAATCTTGCATGCACAAGTTCAAGTAAGGTGTTAGCATTCACAATTCCTTTGCCAAGTATAGATGAGCAGAATGAAATTGTAGATTATTTAAAAGAAAAATGTGGTTGTATTGAAAATGTTATTTTTAAGAAAGAGCAGTTTATAAGTGAACTGGAAAATTACAAAAAATCCCTGATTTACGAATATGTCACCGGGAAGAAGGAGGTGCCGGAAATTTGAGCATAGATGTTACCACAGAGAAACGTTTTGAATCGGATATTGAAGAATTTTTTTTGTCGCCAGCAGGTGGATATACACACAATCAAGATGCATATGATTCGCAGCTTGGTGTATACAAAGATACTTTGCTACGGTTTATTCAGAAAACACAACCGAAAGAATGGAAGCGTTTTTTGCTGCAAAACAAAGTGGATCCGGAGCGGAAATTTTGTCTTGCGTTCAATAATGCCTGTGATATGGATGGACTCATTTCTGTATTACGCCATGGCTTCAAGCACAGAGGAATTCCATTTAAAGTCTGCTATTTTAAACCGGAATCAGGTCTGAATCAGACGGCGATGTCTTTATACGAAGAGAATGAGATTACCTGTAATAGACAATGGTTTTATTCCAATGATACACACAATTCTGTGGATATGGTTCTGGCTGTGAATGGAATTCCGGTATTTGCATTGGAATTAAAGAATCAGTATACCGGACAGAACGTAGATCATGCAAAACGACAGTGGATGTATGATCGTGATCCAAGAGAAATTTGTTTTCAGTTCAATAAAAGAATTTTAGGGTATTTCTGCATTGATCAGTTGGAAGTCTGGATGACAACAAAGCTAGAGGGAAAAAATACATATTTTCTACCGTTCAATCAGGGATCAAATGGTGCCGGAAAGGATGGCGGAAAGGGAAATCCGGCAAACCCGAATGGCTATCCGACGGCGTACTTCTGGGAGTATGTATTTCAGAAAGATAGTATGATGGATATCATTCAGAAATTTATCCATTTGCAAATCAAAGAAGAAAAGAAACGGTTGCCGGATGACACAGAGCAGGTTACGAAAAAGAAAACACTGATATTTCCAAGATATCATCAGTTGGATGTGGTGCGTAAGTTAATTGCAGATGTACGGGAAGAAGGATCGGGGCACAATTATCTGATTCAGCACAGTGCCGGATCTGGAAAATCAAATTCGATTGCCTGGACAGCATATAGACTGGCATCCTTGCATGATGCCAATGATATATCTGTTTTCAGCAGTGTTATTGTAGTGACAGATCGAACTGTGCTAGATGCTCAGCTACAGGAAACGATTTCAGGATTTGACCATACGATAGGTGCAGTAGAGACGATTGATGATAAAAAGAATTCAAAAAATTTGAGAGATGCAATTAATAATGGTGCAAGAATTATTGTAACTACTTTGCAGAAATTTCCGGTGATTTATCAGGAAGTGGATAAGGTGGCCGGAAGAAACTTTGCGATCATTGTTGACGAAGCACATTCTTCACAGACTGGAAGTTCGGCAATGAAATTGAAGGCCACATTAGCAGATACAGAGGCAGCATTACGGGAATATGCAGAAATAGAGGGGAAAGCAGAAGATGAAATTGACAGAAATGATAAACTTGTTCAGGAAATGCTGACACATGGAAAGCATCCGAACTTATCATTTTTTGCATTTACAGCGACTCCGAAACCAGCGACATTAGAGATGTTTGGTAGCCAATGGACTGATGGAAGTTTTCATCCATTTCATATTTATAGTATGAGACAGGCGATTGAAGAAGGATTTATTTTGGATGTACTGCAGAACTACATGACATACAGTATTTGTTTCAAGATAGCAAAAGATACACCGGAAAATCCAGAGCTTCCGGAGAGCAGAGCAACAAAGATTATCAAAAAGTATGAGAAATTGCATCCATATAATATCAGCCAGAAATCACAAATTATTGTAGAAACTTTTCGGGAAACGACCAAAAATAAAATTGGAGGAAAAGGGAAGATGATGGTAGTTACAGACTCCAGACTGGCTGCAGTTCGATATTTCCATGAAATTAAACGGTATATTCAAGAACGGCATTATGCAGATATGGATATTTTAGCGGCATTTTCCGGCAGCGTGCAGGATGGTGACGAAGAATATACAGAGTCTGGACTAAATGTAAGAAAAGATGGAAGTCATATATCAGAAGGACAGACCAAGGAAGAGTTTCATGACAACTTTAATGTCCTTGTTGTTGCAGAAAAATATCAGACAGGATTTGATGAGCCTTTGCTACATACTATGATTGTGGACAAAAAATTGAAAAATGTAAAGGCTGTGCAGACATTATCACGTTTGAACCGCACCTGCCCTGGAAAAGTAGATACATTTGTGTTGGATTTCGCAAATAAGAAAGAGGATATTCTGGAAGCATTTCAACCATTTTATCAGGAGACAAGCCTTGAGCAGGAAGTAAATGTGGATTTGATTTACCAGACAGAAAAAGAACTTTTGGATTATGCGATTTATAATGAGCATGATATTAATGCTTTTATAAACGTATGGAATCATCCGGGAAAACAAGATGCAACTGCCATGGGAAAAATGACGAGTGTGTTGAAACCGATAGCAGACAGGTACAATTTGAAGAATCCGGAAGAACGATATCAATTCAGAAGACTGGTAAGAAAGCTGATCCGATGGTACAGCTATATCACACAGGTAGTTCGTATGTTTGATGAAGATATGCATAAGGAATACCTGTTTCTGAGTTACCTGATTGGACTGCTTCCAGAAGAAAAAGAAGAGCCAGTCGATCTGGATGGAAAATTGAAACTGGAATATTATAAGCTGCAGAAAACATTTGAAGGTGCGATAACACTGGATAAAATTGATGGTCAGTATGTTTCGTCCAAGAAGCAAGGAGTACAGGGGAACAGACAGAAAAGTACATTGGATGAAATATTGGACAAGATTAATGAAAAGTATAAAGGACAATTTTCAGAAGGTGATCGGGTAATGCTGGGTGCTTTACATGATAAATTGATTGAAGATGATAAACTGGCAAGCTCGGCTCGCACTTCTGATCCAAGAATATTCACGGAAAGTATTTTTCCATCAGCGTTTGGAAATGCAGCAATGGAAAGCTATATGGAGGCCCAGGACAGTTATGGATCACTGTTTGAGGACAAAAGCAAGTACGATGCTGTAATGAGTGCGTTAGCAGGGGTGATTTATAGGGAAATGCGGTCAAAAAAGACTGTGGATTACCGGAAAGTTGAACGAGATGAGCAGGTTCAAATGGTGGCGGAAGAACCGGTTAAATATGGGAAATAAAAAAGAAACTATGATGGTATGAAAAGGCAAGGGAGGGTTTTTATGTGGCTAGATAATGCGTCAGATATTGATATTTTATTTTATGAGCCGTATGCAAGAATAATTGCCGATATTGCAAAAAATGAACAATATAATCCATTGACAGTTGGTGTGTTTGGATTATGGGGTGCAGGAAAATCAACCTTATTGAAGTTAATAGGTGAAAAACTTAAGAGTCAGGATGGAATTATTTGTGTAACTATTAATGCATGGATGTTTGAATCATATGACGATGCTAAAACTGCAATTATGGAGGCTTTATTACAGGAACTTAAAGAGGAAGTTCCTGTAGAAGAAACTAAAAAGAAATTGGGCAAATTAATAAAAAGAGTTGACTGGTTTAAGTTAGGAACAAAAGCAATATCCACGCTTGCACCTGTAGTTGCAAGCGTGGCAACAGGAAATCCATTGCCTATGTTGTTAAATGTAACGGGAAGTGCTGAAGAAATTGGAAATACAGTCAAAAATGCAGCAAATTCCATACAGTCATTAAAAGATGAATATTGGAAAGAGGAAGATGCATCAAATGATGAAAGCACGATAAACAATATCAGGAAATTTAGAGAGGAATTTTCTGATGCATTGAAAAGTGACGATATTAAAAATGTAGTTGTAATGATAGATGATTTAGACAGATGTCGTCCAGAACGAATAATTGAAATATTGGAAGTAATTAAACTATTCTTGTCCGTTGACAGGACAACTTTTATTATTGCTGCAGATGAAAATGTTATAAAGTACTCTATCCGTGAAAAGTATCCACCAATGAATGGATTTGATGTAGAACTGGACAAAGAATACATTGAAAAAATTATTCAATTGCCAATATATATCCCGGAGTTATCGGCAAAGGATATACAAAATTATCTATTATTATTGGTCACACAAAGCTATTTGGAACAAGAGAGTTTTAAGCATCTAATAGATAAGATATTCGAAGAAAAAAGAACAATTTCTGGGGATGTAATTACGCTAGAAGAAATTAATAAGTCGATTGGTGAGTTAGGATTGAATTGGCAGGATGGAGGACAAACAGCTTTTAATGAGACGGCGAAAATTATTGATGAAATAAGAGAAATTGTTGCATCTACATTGAAAGGCAATCCACGCCAGGCAAAACGCTTTTTGAACACATTTATTACCAAACGCCAGTTGGCAAAAATTTATTATGGTGATGAAATTGATATTTCCATTTTAGCCAAATTGCTAGTGCTGCAGAAGCTGGATAATGATTTGTTTATACAATTGAATGAATGGAATAAAGAATTTGATACTGAAAATAAAGAATTTAAGGAAATTCGAACAAAAGTGATGGAGGGAAATGTTGATGCTCAGAATCCGTGGAACACATCACAAATAAAAAAGTGGCTAGAATGCAAACCTGTTGAATTAGAAAAATATCGATTGGAAAAATATTTTTATTTGACAAGAGAAAATTTGAAAAGATCTAGTATTGACGAGTCTGGATTCAGTAAAAATACGAAAGAAATTTTGGAAAGAATTGGACGAGCTAAATCTGGTCAAATGGTGGCTATTATAAAAGATATGGAAAAGTTGAGAGCAGAAGAAATTGCGGATACATTTAAGGTTGTTGTATCAAAAATCGAAAAAGGTGCAAGAAGGCGTGAATATGTGGGAACGGTGGACTGGCTGATTTCGGCAGGAATAGTAAATGTGTGCTATTGTATGGATGCCCCCGAGCTGCCGCTTAAAGGTAATTATAATCCCGATAATTTTAAACTGTATTTCAGTGATACGGGTTTGCTGATAGGTTCGCTTGACGAAGAGGCACAGGAAGATTTGAGAGCAAATAAGAATTTTAACACATATAAAGGTGCGATTTATGAAAATATTATAGGAGAAATGCTTGTTAAACAAGGTTATGATTTGTATTTTTACAGAAATGAAAAAGGCTCGTTGGAAATGGACTTTTTCGTGAGGGATTCGGATTCGCTTGTTCCCGTTGAGGTCAAAGCCGATGACGGCACAACGATTTCTCTAAATAATCTTATTGATAAGCATAAATATTCCGATGTTAAGTATGGAATAAAACTCGGAAACAAAAATATCGGGTATAACGGCAAGTTTTACACGTTCCCGTACTTTTTGGCTTTTTTGTTAAAAAGATTTTTAAGGGAAAATAACAAAAGATGACCTATTGGCAGCTCTTCCAGAGTTGACTATGGAATAAAATGACTAACAGAGACTTAAAAAAGAGTGATATAACTTTCGACTGTTTGTGGGTGAGTTGTTTGAAAGCCCATTAGACCTCAAAGGAGACCTCAATGATTTTTGATAAAGAAGATTACAAAGCATTTGACCCTGAACTATGGAACGCCATCGATGCTGAAGCAGAACGCCAACAAAATAATATTGAATTGATTGC
>ERZ826016.937-NODE-937-length-31016-cov-15.849456_pt1 | contig 31016 bp, 27 predicted proteins | sample MGYA00519872_ERZ826016 | MGnify/ENA primary metagenome ERZ826016 (study PRJEB31778, sample SAMEA3449218) | human gut metagenome | biome: human gut; feature: human-associated habitat; material: faeces | place: United Kingdom | collected 2010/2012 ... | reverse complement strand
AGTTAAATGTTCATCGTAACCTATTAGTAATTGGAGATGTAAATGTTAAATGAAGGTATGAAGGTAAAAACGAGAAATATAATCAAGGCATATGCCCTGAAACATATATTGTTTGCTCCTGCTTTCTCCATTCGGCGACGATTTCTTCATCGGCGATGTATTGGGAGAAAACAGGAGCAAGTCTATTCTTTAAAATTTAAAGAGTTAATAATTATAATTGATTGAAAAACGCGCAGTCTATTTATTATCAATGACCGGACGCACAGGAAATCCAGCTTTTGGTGGCTGTGAGATAAACTGTTTTGTATTTAAGAACCCCGACAATAGAAAGACTTCCTGCTTTTCTATATAATCCCTCGGGGCTGAAGACAGCCATGTTGCGGCAGGCATTCTATCGGTGACCTGACCGAACCCAGAGTTATTATTAAAAGGTAAGAACGAATTTTTGGGTATCCACCATCCGTACTTGCACATCCATCCCGGTAAGTATTCAGCCATCTCAAAATTTTCAAAATTCTGAAATTCGATTATATTAGGAACTTTCCATCCAAATGGGCTTGGATCATAAATTGTTTTCACAGATGTGTCTTTAACTTCCTCTGACATTGATTCCATCGGCGGAATACCTCCCCAAAGCAGTCCTCCATCGGGCATGTAATAGTTAGCCGTGCTGCTTAGCCAGAGAGGGAACGACGAGTTATTTTTATCACGAAATAATTTATCGGGGAAAGCCGTTACATATTCCGGAGTAACGTTAGTTCGAGTAAAGTCTATTTCTATTAGTTCCATATCTACGGAGATATCAGAACCTGTAAAAACTTTTGGTGTCTTTGCACCTGTGTCTCCCTTTCCAAAAGGGAAAGGATCTTTGCGTCCCCATTGATACAGACAACCCATATCGCTGTAGGCTCCGGTATTAAAATCGGTATATTTCATCCCATAATTCATGGCTCCTAAATTCATAGGCATAGAATACCCGTCTTCATTTATTGCAGGTTGTAAGGGGGAAGCTATTCCTTTAAAACTATCCCACCAGCGCTCTGTTCCATAAGTTGATTCAGGAACCCATATATGCCAGCTCCAAAGTATCTTTCCACTTCCGTCTTTAACTCCTATGAGGGCATTTCCAGGTCTAGTAATCTTGAATTTAACATATTTCTTTTCGGCATCATAAAAATTTAACTCCCTAATCATGCCAAAGCGAAGATCTATCGACTTTTCCCATAATAGTTCCACTGTGCTTGCCTTTCCTACCGGTTCTCTGCTTTCACCTTTGTATTGCACTGACATGATCATATTCATCGTAGGATTTGTATCTCCATAAGGTATCACATAGCAATTAGAATGGGGGAATAAAGGAGAGTATATGCCCACGTCTATTTTAGCCGCCTCTTGCCGGATAGTGACGGGTAGTCTGAGTTTACCTGCTGTAACATATATTTTAGCACTTCGCTCTAGTTGTGCATGATTTGAGCCATCAACATTGGGGGTTATGATTAAGCGGACTCTTTTCTTTCCGCCCGTGTTGCTTTTTACTGTGTTATAATAAGGAGCTATGAACGTTTCATAACCGGATGGTAATTCTAATGTATATCCTCCCTCGTAGGTGGTATTTACCATGAATTCCACATAATTTGTAAATTCATCTACCGTAAATTCCGTTTGGCTCACTCCCAGTGTGTATTGTCCGTCGAAAGCCACTTCCGTCATGCCGGAGGCATCCCATGCGGTGATGTCCATATTCATATTCACCGCCCGTGCATTGAAGGCCTTTTCCTTGGTGTCGTATCCGTTTCCGCTTACTTTGGTAATCTTCACATTGTATTGTTTGTTTCTCAATATATCCAGATAGGTGTCCGTGCCGCCTGTCGTCTTGATGAAGTCCACGCGGTAGTATGTTTCCGCGCCACTGTTATTATAGATTCCCCCGATTACAAGGCAGGGTGAGGTAGAAAGGGGGTTTGCGCTTCCTTTGACGGCTTCGGCAAGGTATATTTCGCTTGCGTAGGTGTTGCCTGTCGCATTGTATGTGAGAACGCTGTTTTTAGCTGCGTCTGCGGGTATGCTCGGTGCGGTTACGGAATAGCCCGACACATTGGCTTCCAGCGGTGCCGCGTATGCTTTGTTGTTACTGTTGTACACATATACGTGTTTCAACTGAAATGCAGAGGTGTTTACGGCGCTGCAATCCACATCCACTTTGGCAAGTGCCCTCAGCAGATTCACTGTTCCGAGGTTGGTGTTGTCCGTTATCTGTTGCAATTCCGATTCTCCCCACATGGGTATGTAGCGGTTATTTCCGGTTACGGGCCAGTTGGTCGTTGTGGCAACGGTTATTTTCTTCAGCACGTCTGCTTTTATTTCATTGGCGCTGATAGCCGGTAACGAATTTACGTTAGCGAGTAACACAAGGCGGTATTGCTCGCTTGCGGTGCTGCGTATGAGCTTCACGGTGACACTGTTGCTTGTAAACTTGTCCACATATGCGGTGTACGCATACTTTTCCGTGCCGCCGTCATTCTTGAAAACCAATATTTTCATGTTGTTCAGTGTGGATTCGTCACCGGAGGTCATGCCTCGTGTTTCGGGTATCGAGTTCTTGGGTACGTCCAGTTTGAGCGTCAGGGTAAGGTCACCTGTGCCTTTCCCGTTGACAATGCCCTCTTCTTCGTCCGTGCAACCGCCCAGCAGGGTTGCTGCCGCGCAGAATGTGAGGCATAGGCAGAAGAACATTTCTTTCATCCTTTTCATAATTATCTTTTTGTTTTATTATTATTTCAGTTTCTAATCGTGTATCTGTCGTCCGCTTGTCACCACGGTGTGATGTCCTCGCTTCCCCATTGCGGCAGGGTTACGGTTACATTGAGTCCGGAGCAGTCAATGAGTACGGGTACTCTCACCTCTGTGTTTCCCGCCACGCTGAGCGGAGGTTCTTGTGCCTGCATGAATTCCTTGAGTTTCATGCGGTATATGGTTTTACCGTTGCCGGAGTCTTTGATTTCAATTTCGGTGGGATTTTCCTCGTCGGTGAAGCGCAGCACGTTGAGGTGTGCGGCATACAGTCCTTTTTCGGTGTCGAATACCGTTTGGGGATAATAGGTTTGCGAGAAGGGGTTGACGGGATTCATCCGGAAGTCATACTGCGGTGTGAGGTTGTGCACTTCCACCACGGGTGTTGCAGTTGCGCGTGTGGTGGTTTCGGGTGTCTTGATGTAGATGTCCAGCCCGACGTAGGCACAGACAAATTCTGTTTTGCCCTGCACTTCCTCCGTTTGCGAAGCGGTGACGGAGGTGAGGCTGTAATACAAAGGATCATGTGTGGGAACAGGTGTCCCGTTGGTATAGTTGGGGTGCTGCACGGTGGATGTCTCCATTGAGCTCCCCATAGTGACTTCGGTGTTGTCCCCCCTGTTTCCCCAGCATACCACGCTGTACTCTCCCGCTTCCTTTACGGGCAGGAGCACTCCCTGCGGATCGAGCAGCTGCTCTTTGCTCACCTGCAAGGCATCGACAAGATTTCCCTTGCTGTCGAATACGGCTATGTTTGCCGTGCCGATGTACTTGTCCACTACGTTTTGTCCGCCTTCGGCGGTGTAATGGAAGACGAGCCTGACAAGCTGTTCCGGGGGGCACGTGCCCCTGTCGTCATCAATGCATCCGGTGGCGGTCAGAATAAGAAGACACAGTACGGAAATGGTTTTCAACACTTTTGCCATGATAATAGTTGTTTTTATATAGATTGTTTTTTAGTTTCCCCTCCTTATCGAGGAGGGGTTAGGGGTGGTGGCAGACAATAAACACCTATTTGTAAATGTCTTCTTAAAGGTATTCTTTCCTACCACCACCCCCTGCCCCTCCTCAATAAGGAGGGGAGAAGATATTACAACCTTTTCTAATGAAATAGTTGTTAGATGTTCGGAGTAATGTTTTCCGCTGCCCATGCAGTAACGGTAATTGTGATAGCCAGGTCTGTCTTTGGCTTACCCGGAGTCGGATCGGTCGGTTCTACCGGTTCGCCTGTTCCCGATTCTTCTTTAAACAGTGAACCGATGGAACTTACATCCAATTTATAGATTTTTCCTGCTTCCATGGCGGTAAGGTCTGCACTGTTTTTCTTGAATTTACGGATAGTAATGAATCCTTCTTTTAGAACATTATTTAGTTTATAAGAAAGTTTTAAAGTAATCTCAGGTAATGTCGCTGCGGTGTTGGCGGGGAATATCTGGTAAGCCGCACATTGATTTGTCCAGTTTCCTGTGGTTATTCCTTCATCATACATCTTATTGGCAGGGGTACTTGAAGAATAGAAAGTGTTCCAATCTTTTTCTTTTGTCTGCTGGGCAGTGTTTCCTGTTGAAGCCAGTAAAGTGTATTTCTTGTAGAAGTTGTTCACATACACACCTGTTACATATATGTTTGAAAACTTGCCGGATGCAGGGGTGATGCTGTTTCCTCCAAGTATTTCAATACGTGCCACATAAGCCGTCGGTGTGAGGGTTACGGTGTTGTCATCACCAATATTTGTTTCCCCTGCATAAAGAGGGATCGCTGTTGTTATGGCTTTTTTCTGAAAAGTATTGATGTCGTCGTTATCAATGCCTGCGTTCATATTTGCAGTCATGCTCGTTACTTTTTGGGTTGCTTCGTTAACCTGTACTGTTACTTTTCCACTGGTCAAAGCCGCTTTATCGAAACTAACGGAAGGTGTACCACCATCGAATGTAAGAGTTACATTTTCCAAAGTCGGTGCGGTTTTATCTGCTACCGGGTTTTCCACCGCACGGGTATTCACAGTTTCCGGCAGGTTGAACTCGATAATGAGGTCTTTCTTCTGCCCTGTGATCTCTTCTTCCTTGTCATTGCTGCATGCCGCTATCGAGGCTGCTGCAAGTGTCAGAAACAATACTCTTGTTATTTTCATAATAAATTGTAATTAAATGATTAATAATTATTGTATTTTACTTAGTTCTTTACAGTGTATTGAATGCGGCACACCACCCGTCTCAAATCCGGATATACTTCCCGCAACAGCTTGATGTACGGTCTTCCTCCATTGAGCCTTTCGAGGTTCGCTTTCCGCTTGTCAACATCTTTAATGCCGATGATTTGCAGTATCTCGTCTTTCTCCGGAATTTGTGACTTGCCGATTCTCTCTGCCAGTTCTTGCCAGTCTTCCCCCGCTATGACGGTGGTAAAGAGTGCTTCATCCTGTCCCAGGTGCTCTTTGCAATAGTTCAGGACGTGGGCTGCACGGCGGCGTGAGAGCTGTTCATTGCGCGCGGTGCTTCCTTCGGGCGATGCATAGGCCGTCAGGGTGATGCCGGTTATTGTCACGTTGGTGTCCGCATGTAATTCGGCCATCAACTGTTTCATGCGTTCCAGTTCCTGCCCGTTTCCTTTATATCCGTTTCGCATGGCTGTTTGCCCCACTACGAAGTACACCGATCCTTCCTGCTGCATTTCTTTCGGCCTGCGTGCTTCTTCCTCCGCTTTCTTGGCTTCTGCAAGTGCTGTTTCGCGTATGCGTGCTTCTTCCGCCAACCTGTTCGCTTCGGCTTCTTCTTTACACTTGCGTGCCAGGTTTGCTTCCCTTTCCTGTTCTTCGCGCTTGGCTGCCAGTTGGTGTTCGTAGGCCGCCTGTGCTGCAAGCTCTTTCTTTGTGAGGCATCCTTCCCTTCCGCCTATCACATATACAAGGTTGAGGGCCAGCTTGGTGGGGCCTATGTAGTTTCGTGTCCCTTCACCCAGTTCCGTCCCGCACTCTTTGCACCGGTAGCGGTCATAGTCGGCATGCACATAACCCAGACCTATTTCCGCTTCCAGTCCCCAGCGGCAGCCGAGCGTCCATGCGTATCCGTAGGCAAGTCCCGCTCCTGCAAGCCATCCTTGGTGCCGTTCGGTGCGCAGGTCTTTATAAACTCCGAAGGGCAGGTGTATGTTGCCTGCATTGTATTTGCCTCCAAGCGCATGTACTCCGAAGAAATGCCCTTTGAACACACGGTTCGTCCAGTAGCGCAGTTCGGGTTGCACAAGGAAGTGCTTCCATTTCTTGTTGTCCTTGAAAGTCCACGGATTGTAGTTTGCCGACAGGTCTGCCGACCATGACGGCGACAGCCCGGCTTCCACTCCGAGATTCAGGGTGGTGGTGGCATCATAGAACAGGTTCGTTTTGATGCCGATGTTTTGTGCGTTCACCTGAACACTTGCACAACAAAGGAGGAATAATATACCGGGAAGTGCTTTTTTCATATCTGTACTACTTTAATGTCTGATAATATCTTTAATATGGTATGATCGAGTGCACGGAGCCTCAGTGAGACGGAGTTCCGGGAATGATGCTCTTTCATCACCTCCTGCGGGTTTATTTCATAGCTCTCCCCGATGGCCTGCATAACCTCCAGAAGGTTGATGTCCTGAAGGTTCCTGCCCAATGTGTATCCTTTGGTCCTGCCCGATGTCCGTGTAATTAGTTTTGCTTTTTCCAATTTTATAAATAGTTCCACATCCTTTTCATTCTCCATATCCTTTTCTTCGCAGTGGTTGTCATTGCCAATCTTGGAAATAAGACATAGAGCCTGCAACGTACGTTTCGACAGCATAACTTTTGTGTTTTCTGTTACTGTGTAAGTAACGGGAAAAGGAAGGGTAGTGTGGCAGAGATGCCAATAAATGGTGTTCGGGGGTAAGAAGTACCTTTTATTTGTCAAATAAAAGCATAAACAGAGTAGTCCATTTTTAAGTTTTAAGAGTGGATAGACTTGTCATGTTCGTTTGTGAATGTTGACCTGAGGTTATATGATATTTATACTGTATACTTTCTTCTCTTTTGTGCCTGATTATTCTTTTTTGTTACAAAATGTTCTGTTTTACTTGTTTAAATGAAAAAATATTTAAAACTTTGCACCATGATTTATAACCGTTACTTACACAGTAACACCGCTTTTAGAATATCCCTTTATATAAGAAATAATCATAGAGTTTACTTTCTCCAACTCATTGTTATCAAAAGGTTTCAGGTATGCTTCCGTCACTTTGATGGAAGAATGTCCCAGTGCGCTGCTAATCATCCCTATGGGTGTTTTACGGTGGTAGGCTGTGGTTGCCCATGTGTGGCGTGCGGCATAGGAACTTAGTTTCATGCCCAATTCCATTTTCTTGGCAATTACACCCAAACGGTAGTTGAATTTTCTCAGTTCGGACTGGTAATTTTTATAAGCATCCTTTCCGCTTGTTTCACTCTTGAGTATGGGAAAGAGATAAGGTGATGAAGTTTTATCCATATTCTTCCGGATGATGTCCATTGCTTCCTCCGGGATAAAAACATTCAGCTCTTTTTGTGTTTTGTGGCGGTGATAAGTAATCATTCCCCCTCTGAAATCACATTTGCGCAGGTGGGCAAGGTCAACAAAGGGTATTCCCCGTAGCAGGAACATCAAAGCAAACCATTTGCTTTCGGGATGCTCCTTCAAGGTTCTCTCGTTCATGAACTTAGCCATGACATCGGGGGGCAATGCACGCTTGGTCTTGGCTTGCACTCCTGTATACACTCCTTTGAAGAGGTTGGGGATGTACTTGGCCATTCTGTTTTCAACTGCGCGGTTATAGGTTGCCCTGAGCATCCGCATGTAGGTTGAAATCGTATTCCAACTCAGTTGCTTTTCCAAAAGATGGTTCTCAAAGCCTTTGAGCAGTTCCAGACAAAGGTGGCACTTCTGTAACCTGCGCGTTTCGATATATCGGCAAAAAGCATTTCCGGCACTTTGGTAGACATGCGCAGATGAGTACCTTCCTTCCTTTTCAAAATCGTGGATGATGTTATCCATGAACTTCTTTAAATCGTTCTTCTTCATATTCAGTTATGTTTTGGTTAGAAAAAGAACGCAAGGTAGGAGGGAATGTTTCCGTGAAAAGTTAAGGAGAATAAGAGAAAGTGTAAAAGTGTTCAAAAGATGAGAAAAGAACATATAAGCCATGAAGATTGTTACGGAGACATACTTTGTTTATCTAAAATAAGTAATCAGTGATAGAATATAAAGCAACGTATAACAAAAAACAATGAATAGATTAATAACAATCCTTATAACCGGGCTTTTATGGGTATCGTGTTCCGACAATACGGAAACACCTGCTGAAACGGGCACGCAAGATGCGAAAGAAATTCAAGTGAAACTGACGATAAGAGTTCCGGCATCCGTCAGACACGTAAAAACCAGAGGTGTGGTGAGTGAAACCAACCATGAGTCCCTCATCAATGAAATTCAAATCCTAGTATTCGAGGAAGGCAAATACAAATATCGTGTAGCAGGAACGTCCATCAGCAGCAATGCAAACAATGCTACATTTACCGCCAAACTAAAGACGAGCGAAATACCTTCTAAATTAGTGGTTCTGGCAAACTCCACAGATGCTGTTACTGCTAACGAACCAACGGTAAACGATACTGAAGACGTAGTGAAAGGGAAGATCATCAGGGAATTTGATAACATCACTACCCTATTCCCCATGTCAGGAAGCTATGACCTCCCGCAAGGGCTGGACCCGGCAAAGATCAATAATATTACGGATATTAAAATGATACGTTCCGTGGCGCGGGTAGACGTGAAAGCCACGGAAGTAACAAACTTTAAACTGACAGGAGTAAAAGCCTACCGTGCCAACAGCCACATGCAAATTACCACCAACGAAACAGGGACGGGAGAAATAACAACGGCAAGTGTCCCCGCTGTGAGTAAAAGGAATGTGAACAGCCAAATGTTTCCGGTTGCCGATGAAGACCTGAATGAATTTGCAGCCAAACTTTACCTACCGGAAACAGACTCACCCGCAGAAAGCGAACAAGTGAGCGGTGCAACCTGTATCGTTGTAGAAGGGTATTATAACGGAAGCACCAAGCCTACCTATTACCGGATAGATTTTGATCCGGATAACAAAGGGACAGCTTTCGGGGAAGTGATACGCAACCACAGGTATGTGTTCAACATAAAGAGCGTGTTATCACCCGGATGGGAAAAACCGGACGAAGCGGCAAATAACCCTTCCAGCCACCTGCAAGTAGTGGTGCAGGCATGGGATGACAACACTACGGACATGTATTTTGACGGTGAGCATCATTTCGGAGTGTCTACCCGGGAAATCACCATAAGCCACAAAGCCAATTCAACGGGCGTGATTAATGTAAACACCGACCTCCCGGATTACACCTTGCAATGGGCAGACGCACAAGGCACGCCGGATGGGGTGGAAGTGCAAAATCTTGCTAACGATTACTTTAAAGTGGAAAAGCAACAAAGCGGAAGCCGATTATTGATAACAGCCTTACAAATTAATCAGGATAAAGAGACTCCACGTGTTCAAAACTTTGTTATCACCGCCAACCGATGGCGTATGTTGGTAACAATACAACAAAAATATGATGAAGCAGCCAGCAGGGCTATCAACCTTTTAAGCTTCTATCCCGGATTAGGGTATCTGGGAACAAACAACATCGCTTCTGTTGCTGCCGAAACACGGTCGGACGGTTTGCGGGGAATCTTGGATAACTCCGCCAATTTCGGTCCGAACGGCACCGTTGTGTGTGCCGGTTACAATCTTATCAGGGCAAATACCAATAACAACAAACTGACAGATATGCTTTTCAGTCCTTTCGACGTGATTTATATTCACTACATGAGCAGCTTGGCATTCGGTAATCTGGATTCACAGAAAGTACACAACTGGCTGAAAGCAAAAAAGAACCGTGTTTTAATTGTCACCTATGATGCCGATGATGTAAACAAGTATATACTGGAAGAGTTATTGGACGGATATAACGGATTGACATTGCCCAAAGTAAATAACGGTGCGTTCCCATTGGCTAAAGCGGAAGCTGGAAATACTTATTTTACTGCCACAGGGCCTTTTACGAGCGGCACCTACTCCCCCATTCCATCCAACTTCTCATTCCGTAACAATGATATTTATCATGGTGAAATTTTAACGAACACAACAGCAGCCACGGGAATTACTCCCATACTGATGGGTCCCGAAGGCGGTATTGTCTTGGGAATAGACTATTCGAGAAGAATTGTTTATAGCGGAGACGTTGACCTGGGCTGTTCCAATATCGGCACAGGAGGTACAAGCAACAACCGAATAAACAATACCACCGGGACAATCAACAACGATGCATCCAAACTGATAGCGAATGTATTTGCATGGATTACAGAAACCGTGCTATATGGAGAATAGAGTTACAAATACTTTTGCATCACAAAGAACAAATCGTTCTTCATAATGGGTTTTGATACATAATCATTGCATCCAGCCTCTATGGCTTTTTCACGGTCGGCATCAAAAGCATTGGCAGTGACGGCAATGATCGGTACCTCCGCATCAACCATACGTATGGCAGAAGCAGCTTCAATCCCATCTACATGGGGCATGCATATATCCATCAGTATCATATCGAAATGCTCTGCCAACGCTTTCGCCACAGCTTCTTCTCCATCCATCACTCTTGTCAACCTGGCACCTTTCAGTATAATGGACAGGTATAAGTAATTGCTTTCATTGTCCTCGGCAATCAATATTTTCTTGTCTTTCAATAGTGCTGACAAATCTTTTTCTTCCACTAATTCTTCCTGCTTTTGCGGAACATTTTCCATCAATACAGGCTGACAGGGCAGTTCCACCCAGAAGGTACTGCCTACTCCTACCTCTGAGGTAACTCCAATGGAACCGCCAATCCTCTCAGCAATAGATTTGCAAATAGACAACCCAAGCCCTACTCCCTGAACAAAGGAGTCGACCTTCTCAAAGCGCTCAAAAATTCTCGATAGATCTTTCTCCGGTATACCGCACCCCGTATCTGCAACGCTCAGTTTGATACCTTTTTCATTTACTTCACAAGCAATCTCAATATGTCCCTGAGAGGTATTTTTAAGTGCATTGGAAAGTAAGTTATTCAATATCTGTTTGATGCACATCCTATCAAACTCAACCATATAATCGTTTCCGGGCTCTTTTATGATAAGCCGAACATCAGGAGACAGTTTACTCTTACATTCGGCAGCACTCTCTTTCAACAGTCCGGACACAGAAAATTGCGTAGGACATAAATCTACATAACCTGCCTCTATCTTTGAAATATCAATAATATCGTTTATTAACTTCAATAAAAGTTCGGTATTATTATTAATCAGTTGGTTATATTCTTCTTTCTCCTCTTTCTGTTCGGTGTGCAACAACAAATCGGAAAAGCCTATAATAGCGTTCAAAGGAGTGCGTATCTCATGGCTCATGTTAGCAACAAATGCAGACTTTAACCTATCAGACTCTTCCGCTTTGTTCTTTGCCTTAATCAACATTTCCTCCGTTTGCTTCAACTGCGTGATGTCATAGTTTACAAAAGCAATCTCTATAATGTTGTGCTGCGGATCATATTTCCTCACAATAAGATAAATATGTGTCCACGAGTATTCTCCGTTTTCTCTCCGGATACATACCTCAAGGCTCAATTTGTCGGAAGTACCCTTCTTTACTTTATCAAAGAAATCGAGAACGACCATGCGGTCTTCGGGACGGAAATGGTTATATATACCTATAATCTCCGACAAAGGAGTCCCTTCTTTCTCTCCTACATTATAATACCAGCTATTCTGGGCATATCCTTCCCCCGTTAGAATATTGAAATGAGCATAACCTACTTTTGCATAATCGCCCACAAGCTCAAAAAAGCTCTCGAATTCCTGTATTTTGTTATATGCAACGGTGGTCTCCGTCTTATCAGCATTAATCAGCAAATAATAAACCGGTTCATTATCATTATCGTATAAAGTAGTAACTTTCGTTACCAGATCAATAGTTCCTTGTTTTTTCCGGGTTTTATAATAATCGCCTACATTTGCAAAGTCATACCTGAACGTAAAGTCGGCTTCTTGATGTTTTTTCAGTTTCTTTTTCATCTCTTTAGGGAAGATGGGATTATCAAATATGTTTACTCCCAGAATATCTTCTTTACTAGAAAGATGGAACATTTCTAACTCCTTATCATTCAAATCAATCAAAAAGCCTTCTTTATTGTATAATTCAACACCTACCGGCAACCTTTGGAATATATGATGCCAAATACGTTCTTTATGTTGCAGCACCTGATAAGCCGAAGCCATGCCCGGGGCATCCTGTACCTCAGCTATGCCATAGGCTTTGATGTTTCCGTCATCATCCGTTTCTTGAAAACATAATTTGCTCCTTACCCAAGTATCACCATTGACTGTTTTTAGTAAATATACTGATTCTGTCACTTTTTGAGCCGCAAACGAATAGACAGAAGTACGTTGTTGTTCTGCTTTTAAAATGCGTTTATTAAAATCGGCAAAACTTATGATTCCGGTTTCATCAAGTCCCAATAAATTAGATAAGTATCCATAGCAAACATAATATTCCTTTTTTATATCAGCTTCCCACCAACCCATATTGGCACTATTCATCAACCTCATAAAAAACTCATGATTAAATTCTCTTTTCATAAATCATCTAATTTAGTATCAAATTACCCTTATACTCAAAGCCCCAAATTTAATAATCCACCAAATTTTAAGCAAATGCCACTTGAAAAATTAACATAAAGCAGTAAAGAAGAGAAAAATTAAAGAATAGTGTTTTAGCTTGATTAACAAATCGTTAAATAAATAACATAAAAACGTTAACAACGTGCCCGGAGTCTTAAACCATGTTATAAAAACAACCTATATTAGCTTATTATTTGCCGGTTACAAAAAATGTCGTACATTTGTAATGTGTTTTTCATAGTATTAGATTTAAGGTTAACAAAAGATTGGTTGCGCGTGATGCGTAGCCTTTTTTTATGCCTTATTTTTCTTTCTTACCCAACCTTGCCCGAATGCGGCTCAATGATTGTGGAGTAACCCACAAATAAGATGCGATATGTTTTAAAGGGACATATTGCAGCAATTCAGGGTTCTCCTCCAACAAAGTAAGATAACGTTCTTTCGCTCTGGGACTACCTCCGCTTATGAGCCAGTTTTCAATACTGAGGAACTGCTGTTCAAATATATGGCGTCCCAAATTAGCCAGTTCCGCAGAAGAAGAAAAAAACATTTCCAGTTTCGCTTTGGAAATGCCATATAGTTCACTATCACTCATCGCTTCGATAGTAACCAATGAAGAAGCGTTCTCCACATATCCCCAAGTTGAAAATACAGCTTCACCCTCGGAAGCAAACCAAACGGAGACATCTACCCCATCATTCAGGTAATGTCCCCGCCAAATACCTTTGCTTATGATATAGAAATTAGAATTACGTTCACCTTCACAGACCAAACATTCTCCTTTCCGAAAATGAAATGTCTCCATTTCATTCAACAATTGCAAACTGATAGCCGGAGATAACTTATATTTATCACAAAACTTCTGAATAAACGCATCCATAAATACATCCGATTAATTACACAAAGGTAACAATCATCCGTGAACCATGCGACGTTTACGCCAATAAATCACTGCTACCACCAAAAAGGTGAGTACTTCAGCCAATGGAACAGCCATCCAGATACCGGGGACTTTCAATAATAGAGGCAGACCGAAAAGACATATTACCATAAACACAAATCCACGCAACACAGTAACCACCATAGCGGGACGTGCCCTTTCCACACTTTGGAAATATCCGATTGAGACAATATTCACAGCAAAAAAGATAAACCCGGAAGCAAACAAAGGAATGCCGGACACTGCAATATCATAAGCAGGATTGGAACTATCTATGAACAGTGCAACAACCTGACGGCTGAACAATGCAGTCAGTACAAAGAACACCGCTCCGCACACAACGGCCGTTACCAAAGCCAAACGAAAAGTTGAACGGACACGTTCACCGTCTCTTATTCCGAAATTATAGCTCAATATAGGTTGCGCCGATTGTCCGATAGCATTATATACCATAAATATAATAGGAAAGAAATAGCAAGCTACGCTAAAGGCAGCCACACCGTCTTCACCCAGATAATGGATAAACACATAATTACCCGTAAACATCATGCAGGCAATGGCTCCTTCACAAAGGAAAGTAGACATGCCGAGCCGACACATATATTTCACATTGCGCCAAGTGAGCAGCATGCTTTTCTTACTGAATTTTATCCGGCAAAAGTGAAGTATACGCTTCCTTTGGCTCAGATAAATCAATATCATGGCAGCTCCTACCATATACCCCAAACTGGTAGCAAGAGCGGCTCCCATCATTCCCCAACCAAAGATAAAAATAAAGATGTAATCCAATATAATATTAATCACAGCCGGAATGGCATTGCACATCATGGCATAATTGGGTGATCCATCGAGACGGACAAAGAACATACCGGAGTTCAGCAAAGCACTAAACACCAAAAACGGAACAAACCAATACATATATTCCAATGCCAAAGGCAACAAACGTTCAGAGCTTCCCAGAAGTACTGCTACCTCAGGAGCAAATAAGCATACTATGCCAAACAGCAATGCCAGGAACAGTGAAGAAACCACAACAGCCTGTGTTATATTTATCCTTGCCACCTTAACTTTGCCCTGCGACAGATGGATGGAGGCAACCACAGAAGCTCCCACCCCAAACATCAAACCTACACCGGTATTAATCAGAAACAAGGGGGCAGTAATATTAACGGCAGCCAATGCATCACTGCCAATCCCCTTACCAACAAAAATACCGTCCGTAATAACAAATACGGCGGAAAACACCATACCCAGAACAGTAGGTATCAACAACTTCCGAAATAACTTCGGAATCTCCATGTTACCAAAATCAATATTATCCTTCATACTTACCTTTTTAATTTGCGGTTGCAAATGTATAAGCTTCTTTAAGGATAAAAATTACCAAATGGTAATTTATGTGTTTTACCCGCATTATTTTATTTATTTACGAAAGGGATTCAGTGCAATTTACCTATTATTAGTGATTGCAGCGTATTACTATATAGGGTTTCCGGCTAATTATTTAGCTGTTTATAGTGATTGATTTGCTTTCTTTTTATAAAGAACTTTGCATCGTTTTATTAACGATATAAATCAATTCATAAATTGAAAGCAATTATTTTAAAGTTTCCTCTTTTGCTCATTATGTTATTCTTCTGCCTATCCTCTTATTCACAGAATATAGGAATGGTATCGGGCAAAATATTATCTACAGAGAAAGAAATTGTAGATTTTGCAACAGTCTATTTAAAAGGCACGAACTACGGTTGTACCACCAACCGAGAAGGCATCTATCACCTGAAAGCTCCTGCAGGCAATTATACATTAGTGGTTTCTGCAATCGGTTACAAAACAGAAGAAAAGACAGTAAAGCTGACTGCCGGAAACAGAGTGAAACAGAATATTACCATTTCTCCGCAAGCAACGGAACTTGATGAAGTTGTTATTCTATCCACCGGAGTAGGCAGAGTAAAGAAATCGGCATTCAATGCCGTAGCGGTTGATACAAAAGAACTTCAAAACTCAACAAAGAACCTGAGTGAAGCATTGGCACAGCTTCCCGGTATGAAATTGAGAGAGAGCGGAGGCGTAGGTTCAGATACCCAATTCATGCTGGACGGATTCAGCGGTAAGCATGTAAAAGTGTTTATCGACGGAGTTCCCCAAGAAGGAGTCGGAAACTCTTTCAGCCTGAACAACATCCCTGTTAACTTCGCCGAACGTATAGAGGTATATAAAGGAGTGGTTCCCGTAGGATTCGGCACCGATGCACTGGGAGGAGTAATCAACATCGTTACCAACAAAACAAAAAGGAAGTGGTTTCTCGATGCATCTTACTCTTATGGTTCATTCAATACACATAAATCGTATGTGAACTTCGGACAAACGTTCAAAAACGGTTTCATGTACGAAATCAACGCTTTCCAGAATTACTCCGATAACAATTACTACATCGATACTCCCGTGGAGCATTTCAATGCAGACGGAACTACCTCGAAAAGAGACGACATTATAGAACACGTAAAACGTTTCAATGACACCTATCACAACGAAGCCGTTATCGGAAAGATAGGATTGGTAGACAAGAAATTTGCCGACCGCTTAGTGTTGAGTTTCAATTATTCTCATTTCTATAAAGAAATACAAAACGGAGTTATTCAAGATGTAGTATTCGGTGAGAAGCACCGCAATGGACATTCCTTAATGCCCTCATTAGAATATCGTAAAAGAGATTTGTTCACGAAAGGATTCGATGTCAGTCTGACTGCAAATTACAACGATAACCTCACGCAGAACGTAGACACCGCCACCTATCGTTTCAACTGGTTAGGTCAGAGCAAGTACAAAGGCGATAAAGGTGAGCAGTCTTACCAGATGTCCGAGTTCAAGAACACCAACTGGAACGGAACATTCACAGCCGTTTACCGCATTGGAGATATACATACATTTACTTTGAACCATGTGTTGAACACGTTTAACCGCAAAACACGCTCGGATATTACTTCGAACATATCCGACTACACCATGCCGAAAGAAACACGCAAAAACATCACCGGACTTTCTTACCGGTTGATGCCTTCGGACAAATGGAACTTCTCAGCGTTTGGCAAGTACTATAACCAGTTCAACGCCGGTCCCGTATCAACTTCCTCAAGCGGCATAGGAGATTATGTACGCGTCACAAACCGTGTCAATGCAATGGGATACGGAGCTGCCGGAACATATTTCATATTAAAATCCCTGCAAGCAAAGCTTTCGTATGAAAAAGCCTACCGTTTGCCGTCCAATGAAGAATTATTCGGTGATGAAGATTTGGAACTGGGTGCCATCAACCTGAAACCGGAACATAGCAACAACCTTAATCTGAACATCAGCTATACCGCACAGTTACATAAACATGGAGTATATGTGGAAGGAAGTTTGGTATATCGCGACACGAAAGATTACATCAGACGCCGCACCGACAAATACAGCGGGAATACCTATTACGCCTCTTACGAAAATCATGGAAAAGTGAAAACGAAAGGCTTTAATGTATCGGCACGTTATAGTTACTCCAATTGGGTTAGTTTAGGAGGAACATTCAACTATATGGATGTGCGCAATAACGAAAAGTACATATCGGGAGGAAGTGCACAAGAAAGCCTCACATACAAGGCACGCATCCCTAACCAACCGTATATGTTCGCCAACTCCGATGTGTCATTCTATCTGCGTAACTTCCTTGCAAAAAGAAATATCCTGAACTTTACATATGATAACTTTTACATGCACACATTCCCACTCTACTGGGAGAATCTGGGAACAGCTTCTTCCAAGAAACGAGTACCGACACAGTTTTCACACAACCTTGGACTTACTTACAGCATGAAAAGCGGACGTTACAACCTTTCTTTTGAATGTAAGAACTTTACCAACGAGAAACTATACGATAACTTCAGCCTGCAAAAGGCAGGAAGGGCGTTCTATGGTAAAGTGAGAGTATATTTCGGAAATTAAAAAACAATAAAGCAAAAAGTATGAAAAGAAATTCCTTATTATGGGCTCTTGCAGCCGTGGTTTATATGGGAAGCACATTGGCTTCATGTAGTAATGACGAACTTGGAGGAGGCGGAGGAGAGTCTGCCAAAGCCAAGTATGTATTGGCAGCCGCAGCAGGAGACGATGCCGCCTATCTGGTAGGTGCGGAAACGCTGGATGAAGGCAATGCCAGTGTAGTAGGCAACGGACTTGAAGTAACAGCCGGCACGGCATGGATATATTATAAAGACAAATATCTTTATAACTTACAGTACAATCAAGGAAATGCCGGAGTAACCGAATCCTACGTATTAAACTCCGGCGGTCAGTTAACCAAACGTCCCGGTACATATAACATTACCCGTTTCACCACCTATGGCATTTGCGGCGCAAATATCGTTACCGTATCGGCTGTGGATACAGATACGAAAGACACCAACAACAATCTTGCAAAAGGCTTGGGCTTCAACTTCCTGAATGCGGCAGATGAAACTACTACCACCAAAACCATTCCGGGAGAAAACTTCCTGAACAACGGTGAATTTGTAACCTTTGCCGGACTTGTAGAAGCCAACGGCAAGATTTACACATCCGTTGTACCTATGGGAATGAGCAAATACGGAGTACAATATGAAGGTGGCATCAGAGTGACATATCCGGATAAAGTAACACAGCAATCGGGAGGTTCGGGAAGCGGCGGATACGAAGCCGGAGTAATCCCGACAACACAGTTCCCCGATTCTGCATATGTAGCCATTTATAATGACGACAGCTTCACCAATCCTGTCATTGCCAGAACAAATAAAATAGGCTTTGCCAGCGGACGTAACCGTTCACAATATTATCAGACTATTTGGGCAGACGATGAAGGAAATGTATATGTTTTCTCTCCCGGTTACGGAAGAATGCACAATGATCCCAAAATTAATGTACAAGGAACTTTGGAAGCAGGAGTTATGCGTATAAAGAAAGGAGCCACAGAGTTTGATCCCGATTACTATGTCAACCTTGAAACCTTGGCAGGAGGACAATCTTTCCTTCGTTGCTGGCATATAACCGGAGACTATTTCCTGTTGCAAATGTACACAAACGGCTTAAATGCAAGAGGACAAGGCGCAACCAAACTTGCCATTTACAAAGGTGCGGAAAAGAGTTTCAACTATGTGAGCGGATTGCCCGAAGCAGATAAAATTTCATCATTCGGCAGCACACCTTATTGTGAAAACGGAGTTGCTTACATGCCGGTAGTAACTACCGACGGAAGCCAACCGGCACTTTACAAGATAAATCCGGCGACACACACAGCTACAAAAGGGCTGGTTGTCACTTCCGAATCGGTAAGTGCGGTAGGCAAGCTGACACCTCAGAACTAAACGTTCCGTTTCACACAAAACATAACAAAGAGCCTGTATGCAGAAAGTCTGTGCAGGCTCTTTCCATGAACTTCATAAAATGATGCAATGAAAAAGCTATTTCGTAAAATCCACTTATGGTTATCCGTTCCTTTCGGATTGATTATCACAGTTATCTGCCTGTCGGGTGCAGCACTTGTATTTGAGAATGAGATAATGGAACTGTGCCGTCACAATCTCTACTACGTGAAGAAAGCCGAAGCTGCTCCTCTTCCCATAGACCAATTACTTGAAAAGGTTGCAAAGACATTGCCGGATAGTGTATCAATAACAGGAGTCAGCATCTCGCCCAACCCGGAACGTGCTTATCAGGTGAACCTTTCCAAGCCGCGCCGCGCCTCCATTTATGTAAACCAATATACAGGAGAAGTAAACGGGAAATATGAACGTGCTCCTTTTTTCACCTTTATGTTCAAAATGCACCGATGGTTACTTGACAGTGCAAAGCCGGGAGAAAGTATTTCCGTTGGCAAGCTAATAGTAGGAATCAGTACCTTGATGTTTGTGGTTGTTCTGGTATCAGGTATCATCATCTGGTGGCCCCGTACACGCAAAGCATTGAGAAACAGTTTAAAAATAGCGGTAAGTAAAGGCTGGAAAAGATTTTGGTATGACTTGCACGTCGCAGGTGGCATGTACACACTCATCCTTCTTTTGGCAATGGCACTTACCGGGCTCACATGGTCTTTCTCTTGGTATCGCACCGGATTTTATAAGATATTCGGAGCAGAAGTACAGCAAGGAGGAGGACACGGCAGCACAGAAAAGCGCAACGAAGCCCATCCTCATGGTAAAAAGAACCGGCACTCCCCTTTCGCTCATTGGCAAGAAGTCTATGAGCAACTGAGAGAAAACAATCCGGAGTATAAACAAATCACTTTGTCCAAAGGCTCTGCCAATGTATCTTTCAGTCGTTTCGGAAACCAACGTGCGAGCGATAAATATACATTTAATCCTCGTAATGGTGAGATTACAGAAAGTACCTTATATAAAGACTCCGACCGGGCAGGTAAAATCCGTGGTTGGATATTCTCGGTTCATGTAGGCAGTTGGGGAGGCATATTTACCCGGATACTGACTTTTATTGCAGCTTTGCTGGGAGCAGCATTGCCGCTGACCGGTTATTATTTATGGATACGACGACTGTACCGCAAGGCAAACAAGCGGGCACCCGCTCCCCACATATGAAAATACTTAATCCAAGTTATATCAGGTTATACTTTATAATTACTAAAGTTGCTCTCATACTCTCATAAAATTGCTGTATCTACTTATGGTAAGCAGTTTCATGTATGAGAGCAACTTTTTTTTGCTCTCATTGTGCTCTCATTTAAAGAAACGAAGTATAGAAGACCTTTTCATATACCAAAACAAGTTCAATCATGCTGACGAAGTTTTAAATTGACCATTGTCGTTTCATCAACCGACAATTGTCAATCCACGAAACGACAATAGTCAATCCTTGAATTGACAGCTGTCAATTCAAAATTTCCACGGCACGATTAGGAATGTTTTCCCTAATGAGAAGCACTTTCATACATAGTTTCTTTATTTATAGCGGCATGGAAAACAGTATATAAATAAAAAACTCTGAAGTTTAAACTTCAGAGCTTTTTTTAAAACTTGATGCGGTGCGTACGGGACTCGAACCCGTGACCCCATGCGTGACAGGCATGTATTCTAACCAACTGAACTAACGCACCATTAAGTTTTTTATCACAATCTCTCTCGATTGCGGTTGCAAAGGTAGATATTATTTTTAATTTTGCAATAGTTTATAGAAAAAAGTTAGTTGATTTTTGAATTATTTTTTGCTTAAACTTTTATCTATTCTGATAAACAAGCAGTTAAGAAACACATGAAAAAGATTGTACTTGCCATAGATTCATTCAAAGGTTGCCTAACCTCGGAAGAAGCTGAACTCGCAGCAGCCGAAGGTATCAAAGAAGTTAACCCGAACTGTGAAATAATCCAATTACCTATTGCCGACGGAGGAGAAGGTATATTAAACATACTTGTAAAATATACCAACGGCAATTATATAACGGTCACAGCCCATGATCCATTAATGAACCTTATTGAAACACAATATGGAATAAGCAAAGACGGAAAAACCGCATTGATTGAAATGGCAGCCATTAGCGGACTGCCACTAATAGCTGCCAATGAAAGAAATCCAATGCTCACAACAACCTTCGGAACCGGTGAATTAATTAAAGATGCCTTAAATCGCGGATGCAGGAACTTTATTATTGGTATTGGCGGCAGTGCAACCAATGATGCAGGACTTGGAATGCTTCAAGCATTAGGCTTCCGTTTCTTTAATAAAGCAAAACAAGTTTTAGGCTTGGGAGGACAAATAATGGCAGAAGTAGCCTCCATTGATACCACACAAATACATCCGGCTCTGAAAGAAGCTAAATTCACTATTGCCTGTGATGTACAAAATCCTTTTTATGGCATGGAAGGAGCTGCATTTATATTCGCACGTCAAAAAGGGGCAAACGATAAAATGATAGAGGAGTTGGATAAAGGTATGCAATCTCTGGCTAGAATTATATATCGGACAACCGGAAAAAATATCAGTACATATCCCGGTGCAGGAGCAGCCGGAGGAATGGGTGGCGGCATGCTGGCCTTCCTGAATGCCGAATTGAAACCCGGCATCAATTTAATGTTAGAAACCCTTCAATTTGACAAACATATCCAACATGCAGATTTAATTATTACAGGAGAAGGAAAAGCAGACAAGCAAACGGCTATGGGAAAAGTTCCTTTTGGCATTCTGAAAGAAGCCCAAAAGCAAAACATCCCGATTGTTATCATTTCAGGCAGTATCGAAGACAGCCAAACTATAAACAAAGCCGGATTTAGAGGTGCATTTTCTATTATCCCCTACCCTGTGAGTCTGAAAAAAGCGATGGAACCCGGCTTTGCCAAAGAAAATATTAAAAGAACGGTGATTCAAATATACAATGTCATGCAACCGTCCCGCTAAACAAACTTTTTGCCACCAAAGCTAGTTATTTTACAATATTTAGCTATCTTTGCCAACTCAATTTTAGAACAAATGACAGAAATGGATCAAATAAAGAAAACAACTGCAAAATTATTGCTTCACTGTCCCGACAGACCGGGTATTCTTGCAGAAGTAACCGATTTTATTACAGTAAACAAAGGTAATATTGTTTATTTGGATCAGCATGTTGACCATGTAGAAAACATCTTTTTTATGCGTATTGAATGGGAATTAACTGATTTCCTCATACCGAAAGAAAAGATAGAAGACTATTTTTCAACGCTTTATGCACAGAAATATGATATGACATTCCGCCTTTATTTCTCTGATATAAAACCACGCATGGCAATATTTGTATCGAAGATGTCCCATTGCCTGTTTGATATGCTTGCCCGCTACACTGCCGGAGAATGGAATGTTGAAATACCTCTTATAATCAGCAACCATCCTGATTTACAGCATGTGGCAGAACGTTTCGGAATTCCATTTTACCTTTTCTCCATCAATAAAGAAAATAAACCGGAACAAGAAAAGAAAGAAATGGAACTACTCGCCAAGCATAAAGTAAACTTTATTGTACTGGCACGCTACATGCAGGTTATTTCTGAAAATATGATCCAGTCTTATCCTAACCGCATTATTAATATACACCACTCTTTCCTTCCGGCTTTTGTCGGAGCAAAACCTTATCATGCAGCATTCGAACGTGGTGTGAAGATCATTGGTGCAACAAGCCACTATGTAACGACAGAATTGGATGCGGGACCTATCATCGAACAGGATGTAGCAAGAATTACTCATAAAGACACCGTTACTGATTTGGTAAATAAAGGGAAAGACCTTGAAAAAATAGTTCTCTCCAGAGCCGTACAAAAACACATTGAACGCAAAGTATTGACTTATAAGAATAAAACAGTAGTATTTGGATAAGATAAAATGAGCCATGAATACCGTAATCATTAAATACAATGCCGGAAATATCTATTCCGTAGACTATGCTTTGAAACGCCTGGGAGTAGAAGCAAACGTCACCGCAAACATGGAAGAAATATCCAAAGCAGATAAAGTTATCTTTCCGGGAGTAGGCGAAGCCGCTACTACCATGAAATACCTGCAGGAAACAGGATTGGGTAAATTCATTAAAGAGTTGAAACAACCTGTATTAGGTATTTGTTTAGGAATGCAAGTGATGTGCAATCATTCTGAAGAAGGAGACGTAGACTGTTTAGGTATATTCGACATCGGTGTAAAGAAATTCATTCCTCAACGGCATGAGGATAAAGTTCCACACATGGGATGGAATACCATTAACCGGACTAATAGCGATTTATTTAAAGGATTCGGTAAAGATGAATTCGTTTATTTCGTTCACAGTTTCTACGTTCCGGCCAATGAATTCACTGCTGCCGAAACAGATTATATACTTCCGTTTAGTGCAGCTCTGCATAAAGGTAACTTTTATGCTACCCAGTTTCACCCGGAAAAAAGCGGAAAAGTTGGGGAAAGAATTCTAAAAAACTTCCTAGATTTGTAGTCACTACCATTATTGAACAATTAAGAAAGGAGCTAATTATGATAGAACTCATTCCCGCAATAGATATTATAGACGGCAAATGCGTACGACTTTCCAAAGGAGACTATAACAGCCGGAAAGTCTATAATGAGAACCCGGTAGAAGTTGCTTTAGAGCTTGAAGCCAATGGAATACGCCGTGTGCATATTGTAGACCTCGACGGAGCTGCGGCACATCATATTATCAATTATCGCATATTGGAGCAAATTTCTAATCGTACTTCCCTAATTATTGACTTTGGAGGAGGAATCAGAAGTGACGAAGATTTGGTAATTGCTTTTGATAGTGGTGCAGAAATGGTGACAGGCGGAAGCATAGCCGTAAAGCATCCGGAAGTATTCCTAAAATGGTTGGAACAATACGGATGTGAGAAGATGATTCTCGGAGCCGATGTCAAAGATAAAAAGATTGCCGTAAACGGATGGATGGATGATACGGAAATTGAGTTAATGCCTTTCCTTGATGAATATCTTCACAAAGGAATCAAAAAAGTCATTTGTACGGACATTGAACGGGATGGAATGCTTCAAGGTCCTTCCATAGAACTGTATAAAGAAATATTAGACCGCTTCCCCGACTTATATCTTATTGCAAGCGGAGGAATCAGTTGCATAAAAGATATTATGGATTTGCAGGAAGCAAATGTTCCTGCTGTAATTTTCGGAAAAGCTCTCTACGAAGGGAAAATTACTTTAAAAGAACTTTATCCTTACCTGTAACTACACTATTATGCTGGCAAAAAGAATCATACCTTGTTTAGATATTAAAGATGGAAATACCGTCAAAGGAACTAACTTTGTAAATCTCCGTCAGGCGGGTGATCCTGTGGAATTAGGAAAAGCATACAGCGAACAAGGAGCCGATGAACTGGTGTTCCTTGATATAACAGCTTCCTTTGAAGGAAGAAAAACATTCACCGATTTAGTAAAACGGGTGGCTGCAAATATCAGCATACCTTTCACTGTAGGCGGTGGCATCAATGAATTGGCAGATGTAGACCGATTACTAAATGCAGGAGCCGACAAAGTTTCCATTAATTCATCGGCTATCCGTAATCCGCAACTGATTAATGATATTGCTTCTCACTTCGGTGCACAGGTATGCGTAGTAGCCATTGATGCAAAGAAAACAGATAATGAAGATTGGAAATGTTACCTAAACGGCGGTCGCATAGAAACCGATAAATATCTTTTTACTTGGGCAAAAGAAGTTCAGGAACGCGGAGCAGGAGAAATACTCTTTACCAGCATGAATCACGATGGTGTAAAAACAGGTTATGCCAATGAAGCTTTAGCCCGGTTAGCCAATACCCTCACCATTCCTGTTATTGCATCGGGAGGAGCAGGCACAATGGAACATTTCAAAGACGCTTTTACTATCGGAAAAGCAGATGCCGCATTGGCTGCCAGCGTTTTTCACTTCGGAGAAATAAAGATTCCCGAATTAAAAAGCTATCTTTGCGAACAAGGAATAACAGTTAGACTATAAAATAAATCAGATATAAAGAAAATAATGGAATTAGATTTCGAAAAAATGAATGGTTTAGTTCCTGCAATCATACAAGATGCAGCTACTTCAAAAGTGTTGATGCTTGGCTTTATGAATAAAGAAGCATTCGATAAGACTATCGAGACAGAAAAAGTAACCTTTTTCAGTAGAACTAAAAACAGACTTTGGACAAAAGGTGAAGAAAGCGGTAACTTCCTTCATGTAGTTTCCATCAAAGAAGATTGCGACAAAGACACTTTACTGATAAAAGTAAATCCGGCAGGTCCCGTTTGCCACACCGGTACAGATACATGTTGGGGAGAAAAAAATGAAGAACCTGTAATGTTCATCAAACTTTTACAGGATTTTATTGATAAACGGCATAAAGAAATGCCGGAAGGTTCTTATACTACCAGCTTATTTGAATCCGGAATAAACAAAATTGCGCAAAAGGTAGGCGAAGAAGCTGTGGAAACTGTAATCGAAGCCACTAACGGCACCGATGACCGTCTTATTTATGAAGGATCTGATTTGCTATACCACCTCATTGTGTTACTCACTTCAAAAGGCTACCGTATTGAAGACCTAGCCCGCGAATTACAAGAAAGACATAGTAGCTCATGGAAGAAACATTAATCCGATACAAGAACGTAGAGATACATCAACAAGAACTTTGCATACTCAACGATGTTAATTTTGAGTTATGCAAAGGAGAATTTGTTTATCTGATAGGCAAAGTCGGATCAGGAAAAACAAGTTTGCTCAAAACTTTTTATGGGGAACTTGATGTGATAAACGGAGAAGCTGAAGTATTAGGCAACAATATGAAAGCTATCAAACGCAAGAATATTCCCCAACTCAGAAGGAAATTAGGAATTGTGTTTCAGGATTTTCAACTACTCACCGACCGCACTGTATATGATAATCTGGAATTCGTACTACGTGCCACAGGTTGGAAAAACAAATCTGAAATAAAAGACCGTATTGAAGAAGTGCTCAACCAAGTAGGCATGTCAAACAAAGGATATAAAATACCCAATGAACTATCGGGTGGAGAGCAGCAACGCATCGTTATTGCCCGTGCCATATTAAATTCACCGGAGATTATATTGGCAGACGAACCTACCGGAAACCTCGACGTGGAGACAGGCAGGCAAATCGTGGAGCTACTGCATAAAATCAGTGAGGACGGCTCTGCGGTTGTTATGACTACGCACAACCTTCAATTACTGAAAGAGTTTCCGGGAATAGTTTATAAATGTGAGAACCATGAAATAAAAGAGGTTACTTCACAATATAAAGAAGAGATTTTATACACTGTCAATGAGCACGAACCCCAATCTACCCTATCGGAAATTACTATCGAGCAAGCCGAATATGTAGATGAAGAATAAATAAAGAGCAAAAGTACATCTACTTTTAAACATTTTTTGTACATTTGCGAGCTTAAGAATCAATAAGATACTAAACAATTAAATACAATAACGAAAGATGAAAGTTTTAAAGTTTGGAGGTACTTCTGTGGGTTCTGCACAAAGAATGAAAGAAGTAGCCAAATTAATAACCGAAGGTGAAAAGAAAATTGTTGTGCTTTCTGCTATGTCAGGAACAACAAATACCTTAGTTGAAATCTCGGATTATTTATACAAAAAGAATCCGGAAGGTGCAAATGAGATTATCAATAAGCTGGAAAAACAATATAAAAAGCATGTTGATGAACTCTATTCAACCGAAGAATATAAACAGAAAGGGCTTGAGATTATTAAAACGCACTTTGACTACATCCGTTCGTACACAAAAGATCTATTCACATTGTTCGAAGAAAAGGTTGTATTGGCACAAGGCGAGTTAATCTCCACTGCAATGGTGAACAACTACCTTCGCGAATGTGGTGTCAACTCTGTTTTACTGCCTGCACTCGAATTCATGCGTACAGACAAGAACTCAGAACCTGATCCTATATATATTAAGGAAAAACTACAAAACCAATTGGAATTGCATCCGGATGCCGACCTTTACATCACACAAGGTTACATCTGCCGTAATGCCTACGGTGAAATAGATAACTTACAACGTGGAGGCAGTGACTATACCGCTTCATTGATCGGTGCGGCAATCAATGCTTCCGAGATTCAAATCTGGACAGATATTGACGGCTTGCACAATAATGATCCGAGAATTGTAGACAAGACAACTCCGGTTCGTCAACTGCATTTTGAGGAAGCTGCCGAACTTGCTTACTTTGGTGCAAAGATTCTTCACCCTACATGTGTGCAACCTGCCAAATATGCTAATATTCCGGTCCGTTTGTTGAATACAATGGAACCTACTGCACCGGGAACTCTGATTTCAAACGAAACAGAGAAAGATAAAATCAAAGCCGTTGCAGCAAAAGACAACATTATAGCTATCAAGATTAAATCGAGCCGCATGCTGCTAGCACATGGTTTCCTACGTAAAGTCTTTGAAATCTTTGAAAGTTATCAAACTTCTATCGACATGATTTGTACTTCGGAGGTGGGTGTTTCCATGTCTATTGACAATGTGAAACATTTGCCGGAAATAGTTAACGACTTGAAGAAATACGGTACAGTCACAGTAGATAGCGATATGTGTATTATCTGCGTTGTAGGCGACCTTGAATGGGAAAATGTAGGATTTGAGACAAAGGCACTCGATGCCCTGAAAGAAATTCCTGTCAGGATGATTTCTTACGGAGGAAGTAATTACAACATATCCTTCCTTATCCGGGAATGCGATAAGAAGAAAGCACTTCAATCCTTAAGCGACTTACTTTTTAACAACAAAAAATAATATATTAACTTTTAATCATTGCGGCCTACTCGACCGCAATGATTATATATAGACGTTAGATTATGAAAGGAACATTCCCTATCTCCAAGTTCCGTGAACTTGAAACTCCATTCTACTACTATGATACAAACACACTGCGGGAAACGCTTTCATGTGTAAATAATGAAGCTAAGAAATATGGGAATTATCATGTACACTACGCAGTAAAAGCCAATGCCAATCATAAATTGCTCACCATCATCCGTGAAAACGGATTAGGAGCCGATTGTGTAAGCGGTGGAGAAATACGCGCAGCCATTCAAGCAGGATTCCCGGCATCTAAGATTGTATTTGCCGGTGTTGGAAAAGCCGATTGGGAAATCAACCTCGGACTGGACTACAACATCTTCTGTTTCAATGTAGAATCCATTCCCGAATTAGAAGTAATTAATGAGCTTGCCGGAGCTAAAGGAAAAACAGCTTCCGTAGCTTTCCGTATCAACCCCAATGTAGGAGCACATACGCATGCCAATATTACTACCGGATTGAAAGAAAACAAGTTCGGAATTAATCTGGAAGATTTAGATGCAGTTCTTGACTTGGCAGCACAGCTACCCAATATCAAAGTAGTAGGAATACATTTCCATATCGGATCACAAATTCTGGATATGGGTGATTTTATTAGTTTGTGTAACCGCATCAATGAAATTCAAGAACATATGTACAGCCGTCACACAATTCTTGAACACATCAATGTAGGTGGAGGATTAGGCATTGATTACCAACACCCCAACCGCCAAGCCATTCCCGACTTTGCAGAATATTTCAAAACATTCCACAAACACTTGAAATTACGTCCGAGCCAAACAGTGCATTTCGAATTAGGACGTTCCATTACGGGACAATGTGGAAGCCTCATCAGCAAAGTTCTCTATGTAAAACAAGGAGCCAACAAACAGTTTGCCATACTTGATGCCGGCATGACAGACCTCATCCGTCCTGCACTGTATCAGGCATATCATAAAATAGAAAACATCACTTCGGAAGAACCTGTTGAAAAATATGACGTAGTAGGCCCCATTTGCGAATCATCCGACGTATTTGCAAAAGCGGTTGACCTTAACAAAGTGAAAAGAGGAGACTTAATAGCTTTGCGTTCCGCCGGGGCATACGGAGAGATCATGGCTTCGGGATACAATTGCCGCAAACTTCCTCAAGGATATACATCCGACGAATTAATATAAAACAAAAAGAGAGCTTTTACAAGCTCTCTTTTTTATTTATTATCTTCATCCTGCAACGGAATAAAATCTTCTTTTATAAATTCATCATACACTCTCTTCGGATGGTCGAAAGGAGCCGTACCATTATTATTCTCGTTAAAGTTCTCCCTGCGGAAATTCTTCAATTTCAAATTCTCTTCGGCATATTCACGCAGTTTCTTCTGTTCTTTGCCGAATAATGAACTATCGAGCACATCAGATTCCAACAAACTTTCCCTAGGGGTAATGGCGGGTAACAACTTCTGCTCAAGCAAGCCGCGATATGCACCTACATATTCGCAAATTACATTAGTTCCCAATGCGTAAATTCGGTAATGATACCTCGACCATGCAGTACTGATCAAAATTTCTTTCTCATAAATCTCGATTGTTGCAGCCGAGCCGAAATCCACATCCCTGATCTGAACAGTCATCCGTCCATGAATATTCTCCTTAACCTCAGTAATCCAATTATCCGAGTGGAGAATCTCCTCAATAATCTGAGGTAATCTTTCTTTGATCTCAAATTGTATTCTCATACTTTTTGCCTTTGGTAAGGACTTATTAAAAGTGTAACTTACTCTATTAATTAGGTCATAAATATAATGAATAAAACGTTTGGTTGTTGCTTTATCCTTTTCTTTTTCCACCAAATATTCATAAAAATCAAATCTGACTTACGCGGAAAGAAATTAATCCAATATTTTAATGTACATTTGTATCCATTTTAAAAAAGCACTTTAAACAATGGAACTATTTGAGTTTACAACGATTCAACTGATATTAGTAACAACGCTCGGCATACTTTTTCTTATTCAATTGCTATATTATGTAACCATATATAACAAAATCCATAGGCATAACCAAGAAGTTAAAAAAGACAAAGTGGCATTTGATACTTCTTATCCTCCCATATCTGTTATTATATGTGCGAAAAATGAATCGGACAACATACGTAAAAACCTTCCCGGCATACTTGAACAGAATTATCCGAAATTTGAAGTTATCGTCATCAATGACGGCTCTACAGACGAAAGCGACGATGTACTCTCTGCCATGGAAGAGAAATATCCCCACCTTTATCACACTTTTACTCCTGATAGCACACGCTACGTAAGCCGTAAAAAGCTGGCACTTACCCTTGGAATCAAGGCAAGCAAATATGATTGGCTCGTATTCACCGAAGCCAATTGCTACCCATCGAGCAAAGACTGGTTAAAGTTAATGGCGCGTAATTTTACCCCGGCAACCGACATTGTGCTGGGTTACAGCGATTACGAGCCAAGTAAAAAATGGTTTCATATAAAAGTCTCTTTCGATAACCTGTTTTCCGCCATGCGTTATCTGGGATATGCCCTGATACGTAAGCCATATATGGGAATAGGTCGTAACATGGCTTATCGCAAAGAAATGTTTTTCAAGAACAAAGGCTTTTCTTCCCATCTGAACCTGCAAAAAGGAGACGATGATTTATTCATCAACGAAATTGCCACCCGAAACAATACGAGAGTGGAAACAAGCACGGAATCTATCATGCGCATGCCTCCGATAGAGTATCGCAAACAGTGGAAAGAGGAAAAAGTGAGCTACATGGCAACCTCCCAATACTATCATGGAATACAAAGATTCATGCTCGCCTTCGAAACATTCAGCCGCCTGCTATTCTATGCAGCTTGCATTACTTTGATAACAATAAGTATATTGTCCAATCAATGGATTCTTTTGGGAACTGCCTGTTTGGTTTATATATTCCGCTTCATCATGCAAGCGGTAATTATCAACAAAACCGCAAAAGAATTGGGAGAAAAGAAGTATTACCTCACTCTGCCGATATTCGATATAATTCAGCCATTATGGAGTTTCAAGTATAAAGTGGTACGCTTCTTCCGCAGAAAAGGCGACTTTATGAGAAGATAATACCTTTCTCACAATAAACTTTTGCAAATAATTTCCTTGCCACTTCATCAACTTTGTTTATC
>ERZ826016.927-NODE-927-length-31366-cov-9.240714_pt1 | contig 31366 bp, 28 predicted proteins | sample MGYA00519872_ERZ826016 | MGnify/ENA primary metagenome ERZ826016 (study PRJEB31778, sample SAMEA3449218) | human gut metagenome | biome: human gut; feature: human-associated habitat; material: faeces | place: United Kingdom | collected 2010/2012 ... | reverse complement strand
TGCGAAGCATTGCTAGCGCCAGAATCATGCAAGCGTCTTTCACGTCATAGATATTGAAGAGTTCTCGATCTAGCCCACGTAACTCATCGTGAAGTAGCGCTGCTGCGCCATACGACAGGTATTCTGGACCATCCTCAGCTAACTTGGGTTGGGTGGTTCGCGGGACAAATTGACCGTCGATGATATGACCAATAACCGGACCGTTGACCGGACGAGGATTACACCCTGGCTTACAAATCGAAGTCAACCGAGCGTGGACAGAATAGCGCTTGGCACCATTGCTTCCACTATCAATCACCACTGTGTTTCTCGGTCTAGGAGCAGCGCGAATACTCTCTGGAACGCCCATGATAAAACACCTATAATTATACGATTAATTATAGTGCTTCGAACTATAATTGTCAAGTTTTTACTAGGTTTTTTGAAGATGAAAAAAGAACTTGTCAGATGCGATTTACTCCTTGAAAACGGGCGTAAAAAAGCTCGAAATGAAAAAAATCATTCCGAGCCACGGGAAAATTTTGTAAGCTATTGGTTTTTAAAACTTTTGCATAGTTCGAAGAACTGCGGTTCTTTTAATTAATAGCAATACGGAGGTTATATCGACAACGGGTCCACCTCAATAGTCCAATCAATACCAGTCGGGGACTGAAAGGTAGATTGCCACGCCCAAAGAAAGCGATTTAACGAAGCCCGGTTGTCAGCCTCTATTAATAGTTGCGCTCGTTCAATATCCATCAAACGCACAACTGGCATAGGGACAGGATCGTAAACGCGAATATCATCAGACATAAACGATATCGCTTGTTTCGCAACAGCCTGTAAGAAATACAAAGCTTCAGCCAACGTCTTCGCTTGCGCAGTCAACAAAGCTTGATAAACAAAAGGCACACACCAATTTTCTCTTCGTTCATTCACCAACGCAGTTGCAAATCCATCATAGTCCTGCTTTTCCAAATGCGAAAAAATAGGCTCTTCAGGTAAACGGGTTTGAATTAACACCAGACCTTGATCTCCATGCCTACCTGCTCTACCTGCCACCTGCATTAAAGTTGAAAACAATCTTTCCTTAGCGCGAGCATCAGGACTTAAGATTTGCGAATCTGAATTCAAAATAACTACCAAGCCTACGTTTGCAAAGTCATGCCCTTTAGCAATCATTTGAGTACCAACGAGAATATCAACCTTTCCTTGGTGAACTTGTTGAAACGCTTTCTCAGCCTCATACTTCCTAGAAACACTATCACGATCAATGCGTAAAACGCGTGCCGCGGGAAAGAAATGAGCTAATTCTTCCTCGACTCGTTCTGTGCCGATACCCCTCGGAATAATATCTACATTGCCACACACTGGACAAGTCTCTGGCACCGGGGTACTCCATCCACAATGGTGACAAGTAAGAGTCTGTGTTTTCTTATGAAAAACAGCGAATGTAGAACATCTTTGACAGGTACTTACCCAATCACAAGCAGGGCAAGATAAAACTGGTGCATAACCACGCCGGTTTAGAAAGACTAGAACTTGCTTTCCTGCATTGAGATATTGCTGAATCTTCTCGACCACTACGTCTGATAAAGCCCGCCTTGCTCCACGCCGTGGTACATCCACTAAATGAATAGTAGGAAGTTGAGCCTCTTTTACAGCTCTTTCTTTTAAAGTAAGTAGCGAATATCCTCCCGTATTCGCCTTCACCCAAGTTTCAATAGACGGTGTCGCCGAGCCTAAAACAACAGGAATTTGATTCTTACTTGCTCGCCATACAGCTAAATCTCTTGCTGAAAAACGTAAACCATCTCCAGCTTTATAAGAACTATCATGCTCTTCATCAACGATGATGAGTGACAACTTCTTAAAACTAGTAAAGATCGCCAATCGAGTTCCAACCAATACCCTAGCTCGCCCTTCATGGACTGCTAACCAAGCTCTCGCTCGTTCAGTGTCGGAATATTCTGAGTTTAAAGCGACTACCTGCTCTTGAGGAAAACGTGATCTGACACGTTCCTCAAGCTGAGGTGTTAAGTTGATCTCAGGAACTAATAGCAAAACCTGAGTATTTGACTCTTGTCGCAAAACACGCTCAATGATATGTAAATAAACCTCAGTCTTACCCGACCCCGTCACCCCATATAAAAGGAATGGTGCGAAACCTGACGTAGTACTGACCGTATCGACTGCATATTGCTGTTCTGCATTTAATGTAGGCCGCTTATCCTCTCCGATCAATCGTGTTGGCATATCTAACAATTTAGCAAACTGCGTTTTATGTCTAACACCAGGTACCTTACGAAAAAAAATAGGTAACGCAGGAACTGCCGATTCTCCCCATGAGCGCACATAATACTGCGCCGCAAATTTGGTAAGAGCCAGCCACTCAGCCGACAAAGGCGCCGTCTCACGTAAAACTTGTTTAATCGAACGAAGGCGAGCTTTCGCGAAATCCGGAGCATTTTGTAAACCTACAACAATGCCAACCACATTACGCGTACGGAGCCCGACAATAACTCGATCCCCTACAGCAACCATCATGTCCGCAGGTACAACATAATCTAAAGGAGCTAATCCCGGCGCCTCGACAATGACTTTTGCGTAAAGAGAATTTCCCTCTTTCATAAACAAACTCAATAAAACTCTGTTGTGGATAAGTCTGTGGATTTTCAGAAAAGGACTCTTCTTTCTTATCTTTTTTAACAATTTAACCAGCGTTAAAAAAGATAAGAATATTCTTGCAATCACCTGAAATTTAGGCCGCTTAACAATAAAGGCGCTTACAAGTCATTGCCGTAAGCGCCTTTGGTAGGTTGTGCACAGGGCTTGTTTTCTGTGCATAACTGCTACTACTATTTAATGGTATTGACGACTATAAGCGTGGACTTCATCAACCAAAATTTGAACATTCTCGATCGGCGTGAATTGGTTTATGCCGTGACCTAAATTAAACACATGCCCACCTTGGTTGACTTTTCCGTATCCATCAAGAACCTTACGAACTTCGGCACGAATAGCCTCTTCAGTACCGAAAAGCGCAAACGGATCCATATTTCCCTGTAAAGAAACCTTATCTTCGACAACCTTGCGAGCTCGTTGAATATTAGTTGTCCAATCCAAACCAACTGCATCGCAACCACAAGCCGCGATGTCAGACAGCCATTCCCCGCCTCCTTTGGTAAAGACAATCGAAGGAACAGTTTCGTTGTTTTGCAGGGTCTTCACTTGCTCAAGTACTTTTTGCGTATAACGCAGCGAGAATCTTTGGAAATCTCCATCGGCCAGCATGCCTCCCCAGGTATCAAAGATCTGAATAGCCTGCGCCCCTGCATCAATCTGTGCGGATAGATACTTAGCTACCGCCTCAGCATTAACCTCAAGCACGCGTTCGAACAAGTCAGGACGACGGTACATCATCGTCTTGACTGTACGAAAATCGCGACTGCCGCGCCCTTCAATCATGTAACAAGCTAAAGTAAAAGGAGACCCAGAAAAACCAATCAAAGGAACGCGATTATTCAATGCTCTACGAATGCATACAACTGCATCCATAACATAGCGCAGTTCCTGATTAGGATCAGGCACAAACAATTGCTTGACAGCCTCCTCGGATTGTACAGGCTTATCAAAAACAGGGCCTTCTCCTGCAACAAACTGCAGGCCTAAACCCATCGCATCTGGAACTGTCAAAATATCCGAAAAAAGAATAGCAGCATCTAACCCGTAGCGATCAATGGGTTGTAAAGTGACCTCTGTCGCATACTCAGGATTCATAGCTAAGCCCATGAAACTCCCGGCACGAGCGCGGGTTTCGCAGTATTCAGGAAGATAACGCCCTGCCTGACGCATTAACCAAACAGGGGTAAAATCAGTTTTTTCACGCTTGAGCGCTCGTAAGAAGCAATCATTGATCGGTTTCATGGTTTCCATTTAGAAGCTATATAAAAGAAAGAGCAAAAAATGCCTACTCATCCAGAATCGCCCTTGACGAACACAAACTGGCTTTCGATTGGCAAAAATAATGAATTATTTTTGGCTATTCATGCGCAACCAGCAGCAAAACGCACTGCTATCGTTGGTATCTATGGCGATAAGCTGAAAGTATGCTTAGCCTCACCTCCTGTCGATGGCAAAGCTAACACTGTATTAATCAAGTTCTTCGCCAAGCTACTACACATACCTAAAAGCTCTATCGAGCTCACTCGAGGAGATACCAGTCGAGAAAAAAGCCTGGCTATCTACGGGCTATCTTCCCAAGACCTACTCGAGCGACTACATAAATACTTGTCTTCCAATTAACGAACGATTAAAACTGGTCGATCGGCCTTATGTAGCACTTTTTGCGTTTCACTTCCCAACAATAAAGAACCGATCGAACCCAAGCCTCGACTAGCCATAACAATAAAATTCACATTATGGCGTACAGCACAGGCAAGAACTCCTTTCCAAACAGCATCAGCGTGTTCCGCTACTACTTCACATGGCACACCTTTCTCAGCAGCCTTACGCGAAATAATGGCTAAACGATCACGAACAGCAGTGTCTTCCGCTTCAAAACCACCCGCTGGAGGAGCTCCGATCACTGCCGTCATACCAATCAACTCACCATGCAGTTGTTCAACCAACTCAATTGCGGTATCAATAGCCTTATCACTAAGATTAGACCCGTCTGTAGTTACCAGTACCTTAACGCTTGTCATTTTGGTCTCCGTTTTTCAACTTCTTCTGCATTGAAAACTAAGTTATACAACCGTTGCCCTTAGCTTGTCATATTTTTTTGAATTAAAGTAAAAAAAAGGTGGTATTGATCCAATACCACCTTTTTTCTATGAAACAACGTTCGCTTAACGCTGCTGACGAATCTTCTTGATTGCAACAAGCTGAGCTGCCAAAGCAGCCATTTCTGCTTCGAGCTTGGCAATTTCGAGTTCACCCGTAGCATTTTGACGCTGTGTACGTGCATCTTCAAGCGCTTTCGCAGCCTTGGCCTCATCGAGGTCCTTACTACGAACGGCCGTGTCAGCCAACACAGTGACTAAATTGGGTTGAACTTCAAGCACACCACCAGCCACAAACACCTGCTCCACTTCCTGCTTGCCCGGCAAATGAATGCGAACAAAACCAGGACGGATCAGTGTAATAAGGGGCACGTGTCCAGGCAAAATACCTAATTCGCCAGACTGACCGGGCAGCGAAACGAGCTCGGCGTCACCGGAGAAGATAGACTCTTCCGCGCTAACGACGTCAACTTTAATAGTAGCCATTTTTGTTGCTCCGTTGTCGGGCGCCTGACTGGATCAACTACTTTGCAGTTGATCCAGACAAGCATTACTTCAGGGTCTTCGCCTTTTCGAAGGCTTCGTCAATGGTACCCACCATGTAGAAAGCCTGTTCGGGAAGCTCGTCGCACTCACCTTCAACAATCATCTTGAAGCCGCGGATAGTTTCCTTGAGCGGAACGTATTTACCAGGGGCACCAGTAAAGACTTCTGCCACATGGAACGGCTGAGAAAGGAAGTTCTGGATCTTACGAGCACGCATCACCGTCATCTTATCCTCAGGAGCGAGTTCGTCCATACCGAGAATGGCGATAATGTCGCGAAGTTCCTTATAGCGCTGGAGAGTTTCCTGAACTCGACGGCAGGTCGTGTAATGCTCTTCACCGATAATGTTCGGGTCAACCTGACGAGACGTAGAGTCAAGCGGGTCAACGGCCGGATAAATACCGAGAGAAGCGATATCACGAGACAACACAACCGTAGCGTCCAAGTGACCGAAGGTTGTAGCCGGAGACGGGTCAGTCAAGTCGTCAGCAGGCACGTAAACGGCCTGAATAGACGTAATAGAACCTGTCTTCGTGGAGGCAATACGTTCCTGAAGCTTACCCATTTCTTCAGCAAGCGTCGGCTGATAACCCACAGCAGACGGCATACGACCGAGCAAAGCAGAAACTTCAGTACCAGCCAAAGTGTAACGGTAGATGTTGTCGATGAAGAGAAGAATGTCACGACCTTCATCACGGAAAGCTTCAGCCATCGTAAGACCAGTCAAGGCAACACGAAGACGGTTTCCCGGAGGTTCATTCATCTGACCGAAGACCATGGCAACCTTGTCCAAAACCTTCGAATCTTCCATTTCATGATAGAAGTCGTTCCCTTCACGGGTACGTTCACCAACACCAGCAAACACAGAATAACCACCGTACTGCTTAGCAATGTTGTTGATCAATTCCATCATGTTAACGGTTTTGCCCACACCGGCACCGCCGAACAAACCAACCTTACCGCCTTTAGCGAACGGACAAATAAGGTCAATAACCTTAATACCCGTTTCAAGCAAGTCAACGGAAGGAGAAAGTTCGTCGAACTTCGGGGCAGGACGGTGAATCGGGCGAACTTCTTCAGCGCCGATATCGCCACAATCGTCGATCGGGCGACCAAGCACGTCCATAATACGACCAAGGGTCTTAGGGCCAACAGGCACAGAAATTTCGTGCCCAGTGCTATTGACCTTCATGCCGCGCTGCAGACCTTCAGAAGAGCCCATGGCAATGGTACGAACCACGCCGTCGCCCAACTGTTGTTGCACTTCGAAGGTCAGGCCGGCCTCGGCCAGGGTATTGTTCTCATCACGTTCAAGGACGAGAGCTTCGTAAACCTTAGGCATGGCTTCGCGGGGAAATTCAATGTCCACCACGGCGCCAATGACCTGAACGATCTGTCCGATACTCATGGGTTTTCCTCAGTTATCGATACTTTCAATTAAGACACCGCGGCTGCACCACCGACAATTTCGGTGATTTCCTTCGTAATACCAGCCTGGCGAGTCTTGTTGTAGACAAGTTGCAACTCTCCAATAAGCTTCTTAGCGTTATCCGAAGCTGCCTTCATAGCAACCATACGGGCACTTTGTTCAGAAGCCATATTTTCAGCAACTGCCTGATAAATCAAAGCCTCAACGTATCGCTTAAGCAATGCGTCGAGAACGGTTTCGGCGTCGGGCTCGTAGAGATAGTCCCACGAGTGGTCACGCTTAGTATCAGCATCAAGATAAGAATCCGTAAGCGGCAAAATCTGCTCGATCACGGGTTCCTGCTTCATGGCGTTAACAAAACGTGAGTAGGCCAGATGCACAGAATCCACCTTACCTTCGACATATGCCTGAATTTGAACGCGGATTGCGCCAATCAGACGGTCGAGGTTTGGGCGGTCGCCAAGTTGAACAACCTGGCTAACCACATTAGCTTGAAGGCGCTGGAGGAAGCCTAAGCCCTTATTACCAATAGCCGTAGCGTCAACGGAATAACCTTCCGCGCTCCAGGTCTTGATCTGTTGAAGAACAAGACGCTGAATATTGGTATTAAGGGGACCAGCAAGACCCTTGTCAGTCGTAACCATAATGAGACCGACTTTCTTAGTGCCTTCGTGCTTCACAAGGAACGGATGCTTGTATTCACTGTTTGCCTTGGCTAAGTGCGAGCAAATTACTCGAATCTTATCGCCATAAGGACGGGAAGCAAACATCCGATCCTGTGCCTTGCGCATCTTCGAGGCCGCAACCATCTCCATCGCCTTGGTGATCTTGCGCGTGTTTTGCACGCTCTTGATCTTTCCGCGAATTTCCTTTGTACTTGGCATGGGATATGGGTCCTCTTGGATTGGTTAACGCTTAGTAAGCACCGCTCTTCTTGAACGTTTCGATAGCTGCCTTCAGCTGAGCATCAACGTCCTTGGAGAGTTCCTTCGTGGCTTCGATCGTTTCGATCAAATCAGCGTGATGCGTCTTGAGATATTCACGCATACCACGTTCGACACGAAGAGCATCAGCAACAGCCACGTCGTCGTAAGCGCCCATGTTCACAGCGTAGAGAACCAGAGCTTCTTCCCAAACCTGAAGCGGCTGATACTGCGGCTGCTTCATGAGTTCGGTAACAACACGACCGCGATCGAGCTGCTTACGGGTCACGTCGTCAAGGTCAGAGGCGAACTGTGCAAAGGCAGCAAGTTCACGGTACTGAGCCAAAGCGAGACGAACACCACCACCCAACTTCTTAATGATCTTGGTCTGAGCAGCGCCACCAACTCGGGACACAGAAATACCCGGGTTAATAGCCGGACGAATACCAGCATTGAAGAGGTCGGTTTCAAGGAAGATCTGACCGTCAGTAATAGAAATCACATTGGTCGGAACGAACGCGGTAACGTCACCAGCCTGGGTTTCAATGATCGGAAGAGCCGTCATAGAACCAGTCTTACCCTTGACTTCACCGTTCGTGAATCGTTCAACATAGACCGGATTCACACGGGCAGCGCGTTCAAGCAAACGGCTATGAAGGTAGAAAACGTCACCAGGGTAGGCTTCACGTCCCGGCGGACGACGTAGCAACAAGGAAATCTGACGATATGCCCAAGCCTGCTTCGTCAAGTCGTCATAGACAATCAAAGAGTCCTGACCGCGGTCACGGAAGTATTCACCCATCGTGGCGCCAGCGTACGGGGCGATGTACTGCAAAGCGGCGGATTCAGAAGCCGTAGCAGCCACGACAATGGTGTATTCCATAGCGCCACTTTCTTCGAGCTTACGAACCACGTTTGCAATCGTAGAGGCCTTCTGGCCGATAGCGACATAAACACAGATCAGGTCCTTGCCCTTCTGGTTAATGATCGTATCGATAGCCACAGCGGTCTTACCACATTGACGGTCGCCAATGATAAGTTCACGCTGACCGCGTCCGATAGGCACCATCGAGTCAACAGACTTCAAACCAGTCTGAACTGGCTGAGAAACAGACTGACGATCGATAACGCCAGGAGCGACCTTTTCGACCACGTCATAAATCTTGGCATTGATCGGACCCTTGCCATCGATCGGCTGACCGAGAGCGTTAACCACGCGACCAATCAGTTCAGGGCCAACAGGGACAGAAAGAATGCGACCAGTCGTCTTGACCAAATCGCCTTCAGAAATATGTTCGTAGGAACCGAGAATAACGGCACCAACGGAATCACGTTCCAGGTTAAGAGCAAGGCCATACGTATTGTTGGGGAATTCGAGCATTTCGCCCTGCATCACGTCGCTAAGACCGTGAACACGGCAAATACCGTCAGTCACCGACACTACGGTGCCTTGCGTGCGAAGATCAGCGGAAACGCCGAGGCCTTCGATACGCTTCTTCAGCAAATCGCTGATTTCACTGGGATTGAGTTGCATCTTACAGCTCCGAATGTTTTATGCGGTGAGCGTCGTCTTCATTTGGGCGAGACGGGCGCGAATCGAACCGTCAAGAAGCTTATCGCCGACATGGATACAAACACCACCAATCAGTTCTGGCTTAATAGCCACAACCGGGTTCAGTTTGATGCCAGGGAACTTCTTGGCAAGCGACTCAAGCAGGCTGTTAAGCTCAGCTTGGCTAAGCTCAAAGGCCGACTCGATATAGGCATCTGCAATGCCTTCAGAAGAATTCTTCAGCTCACGAAACTGACGAGCGATCTCGGGCATAGCTTCCAGACGACCATTTTCGATGACCACACGCAACAGGTTCGCGGCTTCCTTAGAAAGGGGCTTGCCGCAAAGTTCCGCAATAAGGTCGCAGAGTTGATCATCAGTCAGCTTCGGATCGCCAACCAGTGTGGCAACATCAGGATTCGAGGTCAAAGCAGCAAAAGCCTCCAAAACTTCAACTTCCTGAGCCACATCTTCAGCGCCAGCATTACGGTCTCTCAAGGCCTGCATAAGGCCCTGTGCGTAGGGGCGCGCAATCGTCGAAAGTTCAGCCATAGTTAGAGCTTCGCCTTCAATTGTTCAAGCATGCTGGCATGGACAGTCTTGTCGACTTCACGAGCCAGAATCTGTTCAGCACCAGCAACAGCCAACGCGGCAACTTCATTACGAAGCACTTCACGAGCACGTTGCATTTCCTGAGCGGCTTCCGCACGAGCATTTTCGATGATACGATCAGCTTCAATTTGAGCTTGAGCTTTTGCTTCATCAACAATGCTCTGAGCGCGCTTTTCACCATCAGACACAATAGTCGTGGCACGAGCACGAGCTTCAGCTTCAATCGTCTTACCCTGCTCAGTGGCAATCGCCAAGGCTTTCTCGCCCTTATTGGCCGCAGATAAACCATCAGCGATCTTTTTCTGGCGTTCTTCAATCGCACGAATTAAGGGCGGCCAGATGTACTTCATGGTGACCCATGCACCAAGGAAGAACACAATCATCTGTATAAACAGAGAAGCATTAATGTTCATTATTGAACCCCGTTACGTTGACAACTTCCAATACCTAGTGAAGTATCTAAAGTTGCCAACGTCGTCATTAAAAAAAAAGACGTTTTATTTTCGCGGCACCAATATTAGCCGACGAACGGGTTGGCAAAAGCGAACATCATGGCGATACCAACACCGATAAGGAAGGCGGCGTCGATAAGACCTGCAAGAAGGAACATCTTCGTTTGAAGCGTTTCCATCAACTCGGGCTGACGAGCGGCAGACTCAAGATACTTGGAACCCATGATACCAATACCAATACAAGCACCAATAGCACCAAGACCGATAATGAGACCGCAAGCGAGAGCGACGAAAGCGATGTTGGTCATTTGAAAACTCCTAAATTACAAAAAAAAGGGAGTAAAAAGAAAGAAAAGTGTTATTAATGGCTGCTGTGAGCCTGGCCAATATAGACCAACGTCAACATCATAAAGATGAAGGCTTGCAACAACACAATCAGAACATGGAAAAGCCACCAGACCAAACCTGCAAAGACTTGTCCAATGCCTGCACCTACAGCCCCAAGAGGACTGAGTTCGAGAGCGAAACCGCCAAGTAAAGCCAGCAAGAAGAACAACAACTCACCAGCATACATGTTACCGAACAGTCGCATGCCTAACGACACGAACTTTGCTACGTACTCAATGAAGTTCAACAAGAAATTGAACGGCCAAAGAGCAGGATGCTTGCCAAACGGTGCAGTAAACAACTCTGCAATGAATCCGCCGAGGCCTTTTACCTTCAACCCATAGTAAAAGAGAAGCAGGAGTACCCCCAACGACATCCCTAACGGACCATTAAGATCCGCTGTCGGCAAAGGTCGAAGATGGGAAAGACCAAACCAGCCAGCAATCACTGGTAACAAATCAACCGGGATCAAGTCGATGGAATTCATCAACGCCACCCAGCAAAAAACTGTTAACGCAAGCGGAGCTACAAACGTACGGTCGCCATGTACGATGTTTTTGGCCTGATTATCGACCATCTCCACCAACATTTCGACAGCACACTGCATCTTACCGGGAACTCCAGAAGTAGCCTTCTTAGCGCCGGCACGTAACAGGAAGAACATAACAACCATCGTCAACACAGAGAAGAAAATGGTGTCAAAGTTCACGACAGAAAAATCAACAACAGAGCTCTGCTTCATGGAAGCGAGATGAGCCATATGGTGTTGAATATACTCAGTAGCGGTAAGGGCCTCTGCCATGGATACCGATCCTTAATGTCTCTTGAATAGCACAATGAAGTAACTATTCGCCACCGCAATTATTGTAAAAATAAAAGCGGGCCAATGAAGGTTTTCGTAGTACCTAACCATAAGTCCCAAAAGAGCCAATACAGTTAGGATCTTGACACATTCCCCTCCGAGTACTGAATAAGTACCAAGTCTGTACACTGCTTTAAACTTTGGCAACGCTAAATACAACACTAAAAGTGTTGTTGGAATTGCATAACACAACCCCGTCATTAACGCTGTGTACGCAGCTGCTCGCCCTACGAAAAAAGCAGAAACAACAGTTACAAGAAAGACAATGACATACTGCGCAAGGGAAATGCGCATCATATCAGAAATAGCGTACATACTTGTAGTTATCTTTGGGTTTTTTAGTCGGTTCGCATTCTACGTTTTGTTGAGAATACATACAACTCACCAGAGGGATTAAAAGAATACCCCTATAGAGGTATTTTTGATAGAATTCTTCAATCGACCTCATGTTAGTCTTTAACATAATCGTTTTTCTGAATCTTATCCACAATCCCTTGTAACTGATTCAAATTGCTAAACTCAATGACAATTTTCCCTTTTCCTTTTTGATTTGCAGTCAATTTCACGACCGCCCCTAAGCTTTCTGCGAGCGTTTCCTCCAAGCGCAAATCATCGCGCGTTTTAATCACCACTTTGGGACGCGCTGGCTGCTTCTCTTTGTATTTTTTGACCAAATCTTCTGCTTGACGCACCGAAAGATTACGTGTCGCTATCTCTTTAGCCACTAAAATTTGCTCAGCGGCATCCAAAGGTAATAATGCTCTGGCATGTCCCATCTCAAGGGTTCCCTCCAAAAGCATCGCTTTAACTTCATGCGTCAAATTTAGCAATCGTAATAAGTTACTAGTGGTCGTTCTAGAGCGCCCAATCGCCTCCGCCGCCTGCTCATGGGTATACGAACACTCTTCAATCAACCTTTGAATACCTAAAGCTTCTTCTAAGGGATTTAAATTTTCTCGTTGAATATTTTCAATCAAAGCCATGGCTAACGCCTGACGATCATCCACTGTCCGAACAATCACAGGCACTTCAGATAGTCCCACAAGCTTCGCAGCACGAAAACGACGCTCCCCAGCAATAATTTCGTACCTTCCCGACAAAGTCTTTCTTACAACAATTGGGCTTATTATCCCTTGTTGTCTGATTGAGTCAGCCAATTCGGATAACCCCTCTTCACTCATTTGAGTGCGAGGCTGACTAGCGCCTGGTTGAAGCAAATCGAGACTTACAATCTCATACGGCTGATCACCTCTTTCAGAGATCGTGGTCACGTCATCGTAATAAATTGCACCTAAACCTCGACCTAAACCACCTAATTTTTTTGTAGCCACTCTTTTTCCCTGGTTCTCAACGATGTTCCATTCGACTGATCAATTCTTGAGCGCAAGCAACATAAGCCTTTGCTCCCTTACTTGATCTGTCATAAACAACTCCTGGCAAACCATAGCTAGGAGCCTCCGCTAAACGAACGTTTCTTGGAATAATTGTTTTAAAAACCTTGTCTTTAAAATGCTCTTCTAGTTGGGAGCTTACCTGTTGCTGTAGCGTAATTCGAGTATCAAACATCACTCGTAATAACGCTACAATGCGCAAATTCCTATTTTTTTCTGTTCTTACTCTCTTGACGGACCCAACCAAGTCAGTCAATCCCTCTAATGCATAGTATTCACACTGCATTGGAATAATGACCCCATCAGCAGCACACAAAGCATTTAAGGTCAGCATCGAAAGGCTCGGGGGGCAGTCTATAAGGATATAGTCATAATTTTGTAAAACTGGCTCGAGAGCTTTTTTTAAACGTACATCTCTTTGATCTAAACCCACTAATTCAACTTCAGCGCCAGCTAGCTCTCGATTCGCAGGTAATACATCAAACCCACCTTCTTGCGATCGTTGCACAGCCTGATCAAAAGAAGCAATGCCTAGCAGAACTTCATAAACCGATTTAGTTAAATCTCGCTTTTCAATGCCACACCCCATCGTGCCATTACCTTGCGGATCTAAATCAATAAACAAGACACGACGTTTTTGCAAAGACAACGCAGCAGCCAAATTCACCGCAGTTGTTGTTTTGCCTACCCCACCTTTTTGGTTAGCTATACAAAAAATTTGTGCCATACCTTCACCAATAATTTATTCGTGATCCTTAATTACTTGGCATTGATTGTGCAGACAACGACAACCAAAGTTCCGTAAAGCCTTGCCAACAAACAGCTACACCCAAGCAAATTAAGATAAAAGCAAAAATTCTTGCTAGGGCATCAGCACCTGCTACTCCAACAGCTTTACTTAGACGATCGCTATAACGATAACAAAGCCAAATAACAATAACAGAAGCAATTGTTGCAGCCAATGTCCCGGCGATATGCCCTAAATCTCTCGGCAAACTTGTACTAAGAGCAACAGAAACCGCAATGGCTCCTGGACCAGTTGTTAGCGGCAATGTAAACGGATAAAAAGCCATTGACTTTAACTTTGCTCGAGAAAGCGAAGGACTCTCCGTGCTACTGTCATCCTGAGTCGGCGCATTTAACGCATTCCATCCAGCCGCAAACAACACACATCCGCCCGCCACTCTTAGCACACCGACAGAAATACCAAAAAAACTCAAGATCAGATGCCCACATGTCAAACAGACCAATAAGATTATTAGTCCGTACAACGCAATTCGATTAGCAACAAAAGCTCGATCTCTATCCGATAACGATCTTGTCATCGTACAAAAAAACATAGCTCCACTAAACGGATTGATCACTGGCAAAAATGTCGAAAACGTCAACATAAAAGCGCTGACAAAGGCACTGACCATAACAATTTCCTTTCTTTAAGGTACGGGCTTTATAACAACCAAGTGACGCTCCTCAGATAAACCAGGCACGCTTAATGGACAAATTTGCTCTACCCTTACTCCCAAAGGTAACGAACTTACCTCGTTATCAGGCATCACTCCTTTCATAGCCAACCAAGCACCCGAAGGTGCTATCAAGGACTGAGTAAGAGAAACAAAATCAGCCAAACTCGCAAATGCACGAGATGTGATCAAGTCATAGCTACCATGCAACTTTTCAACTCTAGTATGCCGAGCAATGAAATTGGTTAACCGTAATTCAATGGCTACTTGAGTCAAAAAAGCCGTTTTCTTGCTGACTGCATCAACAGCCGTAATTTGTAAATCTGGCCTCAATATAGCCAAAGGAATAGCCGGCAAACCTCCACCACTACCAACATCTAAAACTCGTTCAGCACTCGGATGAATCTTATGAACAAACGGAACCAAACTAGCTGAATCCAATAAGTGATGCGTCAAAATCTCTACATCACTTGTAATAGCGGTCAGGTTGTACACCTTATTCCACTTGCTTAATAACTCAGCAAAACGACAAAGTCTATCGAGCTGAACCTCGTCGACTGTAAGCTCGAGCTTTTCCAGCCCTGTCTGCAACTCTGTTCGAAATTCAAACATCTGACTTATTCCTCGTCCCTTTATCTTTGGTGTAGTAATAACGACGCTTTAAGTAAACTAAAAGTAAAGAAACAGCTGCTGGTGTCACTCCTGAAATCCTTGAAGCTTGACCAATTGTTTCTGGAGAAATTGACTTTAATTTTTGACGAACTTCAAAACTCAAACCTGGTACGTTGTCGTAATCAAGATCTGTCGGAATTTTTAGTGTTTCATTTGCTAAAGTTTTTTCAATTTCACCTTTTTGACGGGCAATATATCCTGAATACTTAACTTCCACCTCTACCTGAAATTGTTCCTCTTCCGAATAAGCCATCATAGGCAAAACATTTTCGCCATTGTTTTTGCTTAAACTAGCAACGTCTTTCAGTGTTACTCCTGGACGAGCCACTAACGAATGCAAAGAGTATTCTCTTTCCAAATTTGTCCCAAACACTCGTTGCATTTCAGACTCAGGCAAAACTTTGGGATTCACCCAAGTTTCCTTTAATTTTTCCTGTAAACGCAATACATTTTCTTGCTTCTTACAGAAATAAGTCCAACGCACGTCATCGACCAACCCTAAACGACGACCTTCTGCTGTTAAGCGAATATCCGCATTGTCTTCTCTTAAGCTTAAGCGATACTCCGCACGACTCGTAAACATACGATATGGCTCAGTCACACCTCGGGTCGTTAAGTCATCCACCATTACCCCTAAATAGGCCTGATCGCGTCGAGCGGTCCAAGAATCTTCTCCTCGTGCGTACAAAGCTGCATTCAACCCTGCAAGCAATCCTTGAGCAGCTGCTTCTTCGTACCCAGTAGTCCCATTGATTTGTCCTGCAAAAAACAAACCAGGCATAGCCTTCGTTTCCATGCTCGTTTTTAATGCTCGGGGATCATAGAAATCGTACTCAATAGCGTAGCCAGGACGTAATAAGTGAGCATGTTCAAGCCCAGGCATATTGTGTACGATCTCCAACTGCACATCAAAGGGCAAACTTGTAGAAATCCCATTAGGGTAATACTCATTAACATGCAACCCTTCGGGCTCCAAAAAAACTTGGTGACTATCTTTGTCCGCAAAACGCTTTACTTTGTCTTCAATAGAAGGACAATATCTCGGACCAATTCCATGAATCACTCCCGTATACATAGGAGATCGGTCTAAATTAGCCAAAATAATGTCATGAACTTTTTGATTCGTTCTCGTAATCCAACACGGAACTTGTGTCGGATGTTCAGCTGTTGGCCTTAGTAAAGAAAACTGCGGAATAGGATCTAAATCACCCCATTGCTTTTCGCATCTATCAAAATCAATTGTTCGGCCATCTATGCGAGCTGGCGTACCCGTTTTTAAACGTCCTTGCGGCATTCCAAGTTCTTTCAATCTTTCTGCCAGTTTGACACTTGACGGATCTCCAACACGACCTGCTTGATAGTTTTCTAAACCTATATGAACAACACCATTCAAAAAAGTACCAGCACATAAAACAACAGCTGGTGCACTGAAGCGAACTCCAGTTTGTGTAACAACACCTGCGACTTTATTATTTTCTACGATCAGATCGTCGACAGCCTGCTGAAACACGAACAAATTTTGCTGGTTTTCAATGCGCTGACGCATCGCGCGACGATAAAGTTGGCGGTCAATTTGAGCTCGAGTTGCCTGTACAGCAGCCCCTTTTGAGCTATTTAAGATTCGGAATTGAATACCAGCCTCATCAGTCACCATCCCCATGGCGCCACCCATCGCATCTAATTCTTTAACTAAATGCCCTTTGCCTATTCCACCAATGGAAGGATTGCAAGATAACTGACCAATCGTTTCGACATTATGTGTAACCAATAACGTTCGGCGACCCATACGCGCAGATGCTAAAGCCGCTTCCGCTCCAGCATGACCGCAACCTACCACAATAACTTCAAACTTTTCGGGGTAAAGCATTTATTTTCCAATACAAAATTTACTAAATATCAAACCGAGAAGATCTTCAGTGGTTGTTTCACCGAGAATTTCATCGAAGGCTTTACTTGCCCAGCGCAACTCTTCGGCAAATAACTCTGGCATAGGCATACTAATACTGATCTTTTGGGCAATCTCAATGTGTTCCATAGCCTCTCGTAAACACGCTAAGTGACGCTCGCGAGCCATGAATAACCCATCAACAGTTGTAGCCATGCCCACAACATCCAAAACCTTGTCTTTAAGGGCTTCTAGACCAATTCCTTGTTTAGCTGAAATGCGTAGCTCTGTAGTTTCACTACTCTCTTGACACAAATCAGCTTTATTTTTAACAGTTAATAGCGGTACGCCTTGTCTTACCTCACTCAACACCTTTCGCAAAACTTCAACATCATCAGACACTCGTCCAGAAGCGTCGAGCAGATGTAGCACAATATCCGCTTTACGAATTTCTGCAAGAGTACGTTCAATCCCCTTACTTTCAACAATATCAGCAGTATCACGTATCCCTGCTGTATCCACCATCTTAACGGGTATACCTTTCAACGAAACCCAATGTTCAATACGATCTCTTGTAGTTCCTGGTATATCCGTCACGATAGCAACTTCTTCTTCAGCCAGTGCATTTAGCAAACTAGATTTGCCGACATTGGGGCTGCCTACAATAGCAACCGTAACGCCCTCCCGAAGAATACTGCCCTGTTGCGCTTGGGCCAAAATTTTGGACAAACTTTCTCGCACGCCCTCTAGACGTTTCGTAACAACAGCAGAACTCAAAACATCAATTTCTTCTTCCGGAAAATCTAGTGTTGCCTCAACAAAAGCTCTTAATTCAGCAACTTCTTCATCGACCTGTTTAATGCGTTTCGAAAATTCCCCACTTAAAGATCGTCCTGCCGCTTGAACAGCTGACTCACTGACAGCATCAATTAGATCCGTAACAGCTTCGGCCTGGGTTAAATCCATTTGCCCATTTAAGAATGCTCTCTTCGTAAATTCGCCTGGCTCAGCCATGCGTAAATCTAGCCCCTTGCATTTCTCGAGACAAACGCGTAACAACATACTCATGAGTACGGGACCACCATGAGCTTGAATTTCAATCACCGACTCACCCGTATAACTGTGAGGAGCTGGGAAATATAAAACAATGGCTCGATCTAATATCTGCCCCTCAAGATCATGGATAGGTAATAAATGAGCGTAACGATCTTTCAAAATGACATGAGCACCAAACAACGCCTCACTAAAGCGAGTAGCTAAGTCCTTTTTGAAAGACAATCGCAATATGCCAATACCACCACGACCTGAAGCGGTTGCAATCGCAATAATCGGATCTTTGTCACTGTTCTTCATAACAATCAGAAAAAATTAACGTTTTTTCAAAAATATGTGGGGCAATTGTAATGCTCACTCCTAAAACCTTGGTATAGGATGATGCTCTTTCTTTTTTACTCTAAGTGAACCATGTCACTCCACCGAAAACCTTCTAACCAATCACCTTTTATTCTTCCAACACTGATTGGTGTTTGCATGGGTATTATCTCAAGCATTCCCATCGCAGCATACATCGCAAGCTTGATCGGGAACACGTATGAAGGAAGGGCAACTGCCTATTGTCTATTACTTGCTTGGTGCATACTAGGAGGTGTTCTTCTCTTTTTTAAGACCTATCGCTCGGTCTCACAAACAATCACTATGGTAAAGATTGGTTTATGGTGCATATCCGTCTGGTTTTGGCCATTTCTACTGTTACCTAGCTTATTACGTAAAAATAAGCATTTATAAAAAAAGGGATGCTCATTTTTAGAGCATCCCCTTTTTTGCATGATAAACGCTAGTTCATCTGACGCTTAGCACGTTCTTCGGCGATGGTCTTATTGATCCACCACTGTTGCACAATAGATAGGATGTTGTTGGTTAACCAATACAACACCAAACCTGATGCAAAAATGAAGAACATCACAGAAAAGACGAGCGGCATGATATACATCATACGAGCTTGTACTGGATCCGTCGGTTTTGGATTCAAAAGAATCTGCAAGAACATGGTGACTGCCATCAGTAATGGCAACACAAACCACGGGTCAGGCATGGCCAAGTCATTGACCCACAAAATCCACGGTGCACCACGTAACTCAACCGAACCTTGAAGAACCCAATACAACGCTAAAAAGACAGGAATCTGAGCCATAATCGGCAAACAGCCACCGACAGGATTAATTTTTTCCTGACGATACAGTTCCATCATAGCCTGATTCAAGCGCTGCTTATCATCCTTATAACGATCTTGCAACGCCTTCATACGCGGCGTTACTTCTTTCATGCGAGCCATCGAACGATAGCCAGCAGCCGAAATCGGATACAAAATCAACTTGACAATGCAGGTCAACAGGACAATAGCCCACCCCCAATTGCCAACAATTCCATAAAGGAAAGACAGCAACCAATAAATCGGCTTCGCCAAGAACGTTAGCCAACCATAATCCACAACCAATTCTAAGCCAGGAGCAATTTGCTCTAGACGGTCTTGATCTTGCGGACCCACATACAAAATCGCCTTATTAGAAACGCTCTTACCTGCTTCGATGGTTCCAAGATTGACTAAAGAACCAATAGCGAACAGATCCTTACCAACTTCGCGAGCATAATTTTCACGTTCTTCGCCAGCCGTCGGAACCCAAGCGCTTACAAAGTGATGCTGAACCATAGCAACCCAACCATTGTTGGCAAACTTCTCATACGAAGCGCTATTGTCAGCAATATCACTGAATTCCAATTTTTGGAATTTTTCTTCTTCAGAATAAACCGCTGGCCCTGTGAAAGTGGCATATAAAGAACTTTCACCTTCTGGCTTGCCACCATCTCTAGTCAACTGATAGTACGCAGAGGGTTTAATTGACGCTTTGGTATTGTTGACTACTTCAGTAGCGACATTGATCCCGTAATGGCCACGAGTAAAGGTATAGGTCTTACGTACCGTTACGTCATTCTTAGTCGCTTCAAAGACAACATCTAACTTTTCAGAGTCTCCCATCTCCAGGCGAGAGCTCGCTAACTTAAATGCATCTTTGTGGTTTGGAAAGTCACCACCAACCAAACCACTTTGAGCCACATAGGTACGATTCTTGGTCAATTCGAGCAAGTCAACATTACCAAGATTTTTGATAGGTTCTTTACCTAAAATTAATCCTGCCAGACCAACTTCCGTCCAATCAGCTTGACGTGGAATTTGGGTCATTTCAGTACCGACAATGACAGCACCCTCGCGGTCGAACGTAACCTTCATGCGGTCAGTCACAACAACTACAGGATCCTTGACGTCAATAGCCAACGGAACAGAAGAACCAACATCCTCGACACTGGGAGTAGCCACATCTGCAGAGACCTGCTGATGGACGGCCTCAGTATGGAAGAAGGACTTTTCGCCCTTATAAACCTGATAGTTATCCCACAGCAAGAAGCAGGAGGTAAAAAGAATCACCCACAAAAGGGCGCGTTGCATTTCCTTTCCCATATTTATTCACTACTTCTGTTGAAGTTTAAAAAAGATCTTTCGATCCTTTATCTTGTTCCGACTTCGAGATTTGACAATCGCTACACCAACAACGCCAACGAAATTTATTGGGTACTGGATCATAGCCTCGCCCACCTAACGGATGACACCGTAGAAGTCTGTAAATTGTTAAATAAGTTCCTTTGACAGCACCGTATCGTTCTAAAGCATCCAATGCATAATTGGAACACGTCGGAATAAAACGACACTCTCTTCCTATCCAAGGAGACAGTGTTAACTGATACAGACGAACTAGTAAACGTAAAAGTGTAGCCATTGCTCAACTTCACGAACACGAACTCTTTAAACAACTGACTCGACGCAATAACGCCTGCATCAATTGTTCAACATCGCTATGAAGATTAATTTTCATAGCAGTGACACCTTGTTCATGACCAGATATACTCTTTAGAGGTACTCGAAGCCTTAAAGACACATCAAGCCCCAAACTCTTTTCATTTAACAAACAAATGAGAGCTGGGGCTTGTTTTCTAGCAGCTTCTCTCAAAATTCTTTTTACAAGTGCTCTATCCACAGAACGATGTGCATTTTTTTTCCCAACGGTTATACCGAAGCGAAGCGTATGCTCCCACTCTGTAGATTTCATGGCGTTAACCGAAAAATATTTCGATGTTAACCGAAAGGTATTTTCGTTTCGCGTATGCACAAGTACCCCATAGTCCGCACTCTTAATTATGCGAAGACTACGGGGAAACTTGAAAGATGCTGATGCCAAGTTAGACACGGCAATTACCGGCCGTGAACTAGCTTATTAAAGAGCCAAAGTATGACGGCCCTTGGCGCGACGGCGAGCGAGAACGCGACGACCGCCCTTCGTGCGGCTGCGAACCAGGAAGCCGTGCGTACGAGCACGCTTAACCTTGGAAGGCTGATAGGTACGTTTGGTAGCCATGATTATTCCTCAATAGGCATAAACTTCAGCAACACAACCGTGCCGTCTGAAGCAAAAAATCAATTAAGAAGAAAAGGGGACTGCTGCTCTTTTGGATTCCAGGTCAGAGACAGCGAAAATTAGTCTTCGCATCTTTACAGTGCAAGCGGTTCAAATCAGCTTAGGTCCGACATATACACACATTGCACGTAGGATTACGAAAAGCTTGATATTAGACCTCAAACTAGCCCCTTTTGTCAAACGATAGTACCGAAAAATCTTTGCTTCTGCTAGAACATTAGACGTTTTATTTTGTGAAACACAAGATTTAGGGATCCCCTCTCAACACAATCACAGGGACTTGTGTAAATCTTCCTTTATGACCGATTCAAGAAACCCTAAGTAATTGAAATTTAAGAACTTATTTATCCACAACTTTTTGTGGATAAATTATTCATATCCCTCTTCTTCTTGTGGAAATCCGCTAAAATAATATATTCACCGTCAACTATGTCCATTCTTAGACAAGTCAAGACAAGCCCATAACTACTATCTAGGTCCGTCATGAACAACTTCTGGCAAGACTGTCTCACACAGATCAAAGCAATGAAGCTTCCTCCAATGATTTATAGCACTTGGCTGGAACCCTTAGTACCTTTGCGTTGGGACAGTGAAAATGGAGAATTGCTTTTAGGCGTCCCCGGTAGCAAAATGCAAACCATCCGGCAAACCTATCAGAAGACAATTCAAGATATTGCTACGCATTTGTACGGTAGCCCTGTCAAAGTCACCTTACAGCCAATTGGGCCTATCGAGGGAACACCCGAGCAATCACCAGCGTCTGTTACCCCAGTTGAAACAATTACCCCCAGAGAAGAAACGGGTTTATTGCCAGGCTTAACATTCGAGAATTACGTTAACGGAAACGCTAACCAATTAGCCGTAGCAGCAGCAGAGCACGTTGCTACAACAATGGGAATGCAATATAACCCACTGTATATCTACGGAGGTGTTGGGTTAGGTAAAACACATTTAATGCAAGCCATCGGACACCGTTATCTAGATTTGCACCCAAAGGCTAAGATTCGTTGTGTTTCTGCGCAAGATTTCATTAGTGAATTTACCACCGCTACTCGTGAAACAGCGACACGCGATTCTGCACATGCGAAAAAAGCTTTACAAATGTTTGATGAGCGCTATAGAAGTCTCGACTTACTGCTCATTGACGATGTGCAATCTTTCTCTGGCGCCAAAGGTTCTCAAGCGCAGTTTTATCGAGCATTTGAGGCGCTAGTTCCGCATAACAAACAAGTTGTACTTACAGCCGACACCTACACACGCAACCTTAAAGATATTGAACAGCGATTAATATCTCGCTTTTCACAAGGTCTATCGGTTGCCATTGAACCGCCGGAACTAGAAATGCGTATCGCTATTCTATTGAACAAAGCTAAAGCCTTAGGAGCTTCTTTGCCTGAAGAAGTTGCAATGTTTATTGCAAAGCGATTGAAATCCAATGTTCGAGAACTAGAAGGTGCGCTGCAGCAAGTCATCGCATATCAACAGTTCCAACCATCAGCAGCAAAAGAGATCACTATCGACATCGCTAAGCATGTTCTTAGGGATCAATTCTCTGTTACTAACAACTTAGTTACTATCGAAAATATCCAAAAAACAGTTGCTGATTACTACAACATTAAAGTTGCAGAAATGCATTCCAAACGTCGCCCTGCCAAGATCGCAAGACCCCGACAGATTGCTATGTATCTCACAAAAGAGCTAACTCAACATAGTTTGCCTGAAATTGGGGCGCATTTTGGTGGTCGAGACCATACAACTGTAATGCACGCAGTAAGAAAAATCTCTCAAGAACGTCAAGGTAATGCAGAACTCAATCACGAAATTCACGTCCTTGAGCAGATGATTAAGGGATAAATAGATCCCCGCCGTTTATTGATTAATTTTTATCAGGTACTAGTCTTATGATGCACATTCACAGCAATTGTGAAAACTTGCTAACCCCCGTCAAAACGGTTGAAGGGATTGTTGAAAAACGCCAAACCCTCCCCATCCTTAGCAACATTCTCATTGAGCAGGATAATGAACGAGTCAAGTTCTCCGCAACAGACCTTGACATTCAAATCTCGACAGAAGCTCCTGTTGGTGTTGCAGGTTGCCAGGCTAGCTTTACAGTCTCCGCCTCGAAAGTAGCTAGCATCTTAGCCGCATTGTCTGCCAAAGACACCGTTTCCTTTGAACTTGAAGAGAAAGATCTCACTATCAGCTGTAACAACGGGCAATTCCATCTTCAAACCTTGCCTGCCGAAGAATATCCTGTCTTGAAAGAAGGACAATGGGAAACTACGCTCGATCTTCCCGCTCGCACTCTCAAATACCTTCTAACCATGACCGCTTTTTCAATGGCCAGTCAGGATGTTCGCTACTATCTAAACGGAGTTTTGTTTGTTCTTGAAAATCAAAAGATTCGTACGGTAGCAACTGATACACACCGTCTTGCTTGCTGTGAAGTTTCACTTGAAGAAAACATTCAAGCTACCATTCAGGCCATTATTCCACGTAAAACCGTTAAAGAGTTGATTCGCCTCTTACCAGACGACGATACTCCCGTACATATTCAATTAACAGACCTTCAGATTTGTTTTACGTTTGGGAACGTAACCTTTATGAGCAAACTTATCGAAGGACGATTCCCTGATTACAAGCGAGTTTTACCGACAATAGACACGAATCCTCGTTGCATGGAACTCAACCGAGAAGCTTTGGCAAGTTCATTACGTCGTGTTTCAATCATGACTAATGAAAAGTTCCATGGCGTCCGTTGGATTGCTTCCAATAACAAACTCCAAATTCAAAGTACCAACTCTGAACATGAAGAAGCTGTGGAAAGAATGGATGTTCCTTGGCCTTACGATGAGTTAGATATTGGCTTTAATATCACTTACCTGCTCGAAGTGCTTAACCTACTCAAAAACAATACAGTATGTTTTAACTTCTCCTCGTCTGCGGGTAGCGTATTAATCACCATGCCAGAATCTAAAGAAAGATTCCGTTATGTCGTGATGCCGATGCGTATCTAACTTCTCCTCTTACTCGTTATCAGTTAAGCAAGCAAGATATTCCATATCTTGCTTGTCTTTGCTAAATGCAAAATATGCATATTTTCCGCCGAAGGATTACTCAATGACCGAAACGGACATCAAAAACGAACAGCAGCTAACCACAACTCCTGTTTACGATGAACATAGCATCCAAATTTTGGAAGGCCTCGAAGCTGTTCGTAAACGCCCTGGTATGTACATTGGCGATACCGCCGACGGTTCTGGGTTGCATCATTTGGTTTATGAAGTCGTCGATAATTCCATTGATGAAGCATTGGCTGGCTACGCAACTAAAATTCAGGTGACTATTCATACTGACAACTCGATTTCCGTCATTGACGATGGACGTGGTATCCCTTCATCTATCAAGTGGGACGATAAGCACAAACCCAAACGTAGCGCTGCAGAAATTGCTTTAACCGAATTACATGCAGGCGGGAAGTTCGATAACAACGGTTATAAAATCTCCGGTGGTCTTCATGGTGTAGGGGTTTCTTGTGTCAATGCCTTATCTACCTGGTTGCGATTGATTGTGCGTCGCGATGGTGAGGCACGTCTATTAGAGTTCGAACAAGGAAAGGTAAAAAACCGTTTAGTAGAAAATGCTAAGAACCCACTTTCTGGAGATGTTGTTAGCATTTCTCCTATGAAGTTACTCGGTTCGACTAACCGTCGTGGCACCGAAGTACATTTCTTGCCCGATACGCAAATTTTTGAACAAGTTACCGAGTTCAACTACGACACCTTATTGTCTCGATTACGAGAGTTGTCTTTTTTGAATTCCGGCGTTTTGATTGAACTGAAGGATCAAAGAACTGCCCACCAAGCTCAGCTCATGACTGATAAAGGGCTAGTAGCCTACGTTCAATTTAAGAATCAAAGTCGTACTGTTCTTCACTCTAAAATTTTCCATGCTCGCGAAACCGTGAACATTAATGATGTACCCATTGAGGTCGAGATCGCTATGCAATGGCAGGACGGCTATAACGAAGTTCTTTCTGCTTATACCAATAACATTCCTCAAAGAGATGGCGGTACGCACGTTACTGGGCTTCGTGCAGCAATGACTCGTGTTCTCAAAAATTACATCGCCAACAATGAAATTGGGAAAAAGAACGGTAGTAAGAAAAATGACATCGATCCAGAAGGCGATGATATGCGCGAAGGGTTGACTTGTGTTCTATCCGTTAAAGTACCGCAACCGAAGTTTAGTTCCCAAACAAAAGACAAATTAGTTTCTAGCGAAGTTCGCCCAGCTGTTGAAGAAGTGGTTTCGAGAGAATTGGAACTCTATCTTGAGCAAAACCCGGTTGATGCCAAGATCATTTGTGAAAAGATTGTAGCCGCAGCTAGAGCTAGAGAAGCCGCTCGTAAGGCACGTGATATTTCAAGAAAGAGCTTCTCTGGCGGTGGACTTCCTGGAAAATTAGCAGATTGTCGTGAAAAAAATCCAGCTAACAGTGAACTGTTTTTAGTGGAAGGGGACTCTGCTGGTGGATCAGCTAAACAAGGTCGAGACTCTCGTTTCCAAGCTATTCTTCCTTTGCGCGGGAAAGTTCTTAATGTAGAAAAAGCGTCGCAAGATAAACTTCTCGACTCAGAACAGATTCGAATGCTGACGTTAGCACTCGGAACCAATATCGGCAAAGATTTCGATATTTCCAAATTACGTTATCACCGTATCATCATTATGACCGATGCTGACGTTGACGGCGCACATATCCGTACGTTGCTATTGACCTTGTTCTATCGTCAAATGCCTCAATTAATTGAGAACGGACATGTATACATCGCCCAACCTCCACTGTATAAAGTCAAAAAGAATCAATCCGACAAAGGAGTGTTCTTGAAAGACGAACGCGAAATGAGCGAATACCTGTTAAAAATCGCTCTAGAAGATGCTCGTCTTTATAAAAACAAACAGGCCTTTGATGACAACAATGCTATTCGAGGTAGTGAACTGGAAACTTTAGTCAATGAATACCTTCAATCTAGTGAAGTTATTTCTAGACTCCAAGGTGCCATTGACAAATCTGTTTTAGTCGCAGTCGCCGCAGGTATCGATCTCAATCTAGAGAATGAATTTACGACACAGGCAACAGCCGAAGCTTTGCAAAAGGAACTTAGAGATCCCAACGTAAAAGTTGAAGCTGCTTACGATGACGAAAACGAAAAACATATTCTTAAAGTCCACCGCCTTAGACATGGCAACTATAAAACAACAAGCATCACCCCCGAGTTCACCTTGTCTACAGACTATAAAAAGTTGCAAGAAAGTGCTCATATTTTGCGAGGGATTATCAACACGGGCGCTCGCGTTGCCCGTGGCAAGGAAGATCAAGCTATTAAAAACTTCGGTGAAGCAGTCAATTGGTTGTTAAAACAGGCTGAAAAAGGCATTATTCGTCAGCGTTATAAAGGACTCGGCGAAATGACAGCAGAACAGCTCAATACCACTACCATGGATCCTTCTGTACGTCGTATGTTACGTGTCCGTATTGAAGATGCTGCTAGTGCAGACGCTATCTTCTCTATGCTTATGGGAGATGTAGTCGAACCACGCAGGGACTTTATTGAAACCAATGCCCTCTTTGCTGGCAATATTGACGCCTAATTAGGTTGTTGCACGCCAGGAGAAGATAACTTCTCCTGGCTTTTTCCAACCTTTTCATTATAAAGAGAGCATTGTGGATCAGTTTAAGGAAAAGATCGTCGTTGCCGTTTCTTCAAGAGCGTTATTCGATCTTGAAGAAGAACACCAACTCTTTGAAACTAAAGGCTACAAAGCCTTCAAAGATCACCAAACCAAATATCGAACTAGTCTTTTACGCCCTGGTATAGCTTTCCCTTTCGTGCGTAGATTATTAGCCATCAATGATCTCTATGACGGCTTGGCACCTTTTAAAGTGATCGCTCTGTCCCGCAATTCACCAGAAACAGCAGAACGCTTCTTTTATTCATGCCGTCACTATAACCTTCCGATTACTTCTGGCGGGTTTACTTCTGGCAATCCTACCTTTCCATATATCTCAGCTTATAACGCCTCTCTTTTTTTAAGCGCCAATCCAGATAGTGTAAAAAACGCCATCAAACACGGACAACCAGCAGGCTTAGTAATTCCCGGAACCGTTCAAGATGACGATAGTCTGCCGCTTCGCATTGCTTTTGACTTTGATGGAGTGATTGCTGATGATGAAAGTGAAAGAGAGTTCCAGGAAAAAGGGCTTTCAGGTTTTCATCGTTTAGAACAAGAAAAAGCTAGCACTCCTCATTCTCCAGGGCCGCTAAGACGTTTATTTGAACAACTCTCAGCATTTCAAAGCTTCGACTATAAGCATCGTGGTGCCTCTACACTCCATTTTGAGCCAGCGATTCGCATTTCAATTATTACCGCTCGAGGTGCTCCTAGCGAAGAAAGATTGATCACTACTTTAAAAAGCTTCGGCATGTCTGCAGCAGAACTATTTTTGCTTGACGGGCTTAATAAAAAACCTTTCCTGGAGGTTTTGAGACCGCATATTTTCTTTGATGATCAATCACATAATTTAGAAATGACTCAGCAGATCGTGCCGAGTGTACTGGTACCATTTGGCATTCACAACCGAGAGAAATAAGAACGCAATGGCATCCTACCCACATTTATTCTTTCCACTTAAAGTTGGTGCTCATTTTCTCAAAAATCGCCTTGTTATGGCACCGATTGAAACTGGATTAGAACAACAAAACTATCTTGATGAAAGAATCATTGAGTTCTACAGGAATAGATCGAAAGATAACGGACCAGGCCTTTTTATTATCGGTAATGGCGTAACTCACTTTACTGGATTGCGTAAGCTAAGTGACCCTGTTTTAACAGCTAGCTATTTAAACAACGCAATCCGTCTTACGTCTGCGTTACATGAACATGGTTCTAAAGTCATACTACAGCTCCAACATCACGGAGCTCAGGCTGATCACATGTTCGCCATTTCAGCATCAAACATTCGCAATAGAGACACCAAACGTCTAGCCCACCGAGCTCCTGGGTTACTCATACCTCATTTAATTTCTCAGTACGCTCTTCATGCTTATAACGCTATCCAACATGGTGGTTTTGACGGCGTAGAAATTTACGGTGGACGTCTCTCGCTTCCTCATGTTTTTTCAAGTAAGTTATTTAATCAAAGACACGATAAATGGGGATTACATAGTCGCACCTTTTTCGCGTTAGAAATCGTCCGTCGTATTCGAAGTTACATTGGACCTTCTCCTATTTTGGCTTACAGATTATCGTTATTAGACGTTAATTCTAGTGGCACAGAATGGCACGATCTCTTAGCCTTCGCACAAGCACTTAAATATGAAGGCGTCAACCTCTTTAGCTTTGAGATCGCACTTTCTCCTAATAGCATTCCAGTTAATAGTGATTTGACACCTGCTGGAGCATGGCTCCCTGTCATGGAGAAATTTTCCAAAGAAATAAAAGTCCCTGTTATTTTCGGACATCGCCTTCCCGAGCCACAAAAACTCGACACTCTCATCAAAAATAACATCACTTGTCTAGTTGAATTGGGCCGCCCTTTCATCGCTGATCCCACTTGGGTTCAGCGTTTGCAGAATAATCAATCTCCAAAACCGTGTACTTTATGTTCACAAGGGTGCCTCTCTTACGAAGCTACTGAAGGAAGAGCAATCTTGTCTTGCGTTGCCTCTCCAGGGCTTTTAAAACGCTCTAAGAGGCCGGCTTCCCCTCGTAATCTACTTATCGTAGGCGGAGGGCCTGCTGGCTTATCTGCAGCAAAAGAAGCAGCCCTACAAGGACATCAAGTAACGCTTATTGACGAGAATGCAGAACTTGGAGGGTTGTATCGACTTTGTGCCAAAATTCCAGGACGAGAAAATATTCTGAAACTCATTGAGTGGCAAGAAAAAGAACTTCAAGAGCTGGGAGTAACAATTATTAAGAAACTCAAAGTTACTCCTGAATGGATTGAAGATAACTACAACAATCACTTTGTTATCTTGGCAACAGGAACCGAAACTATTGTGCCTGATATTCCCGGTATCGATAATCCTAACGTCTTAACAGTAGAAGATCTGCTTCAGGAACGAACCCCTGTAGGACACAGAGTTGCTGTTATTGGAACTAATAACTTAGCTGTTGACGTAGTACGCTTCCTCTGTACGAAAAAAATTGCCGATTATGATGATTGGTATTGCGCTTGGGGAATTGGTGATCCTGCAAAGCATATTGGAGGAATGCTAGGTGTCGTTCCACATCTTGTTCCCCCTAATCGTAAAACGTATTTGCTTTCACAATCCTTAGAAGTGTCTGATGAAAGCTTTATAAAAGCTCAACGATTGTATGAGTTGCAATGGTTACGTATGCACGGTGCCAATATCTTTAGTCAGGCTCAAATTGAACAAATTGACAGCCATTCAGTCCGAGTCAAAGGACCAGGTGAAGACAGTTCTACAATTCTTAGGGTCGATCACATCGTGATTGCAGGTGAAAGAGAAGCAAAAGACGAACTATCTGACGATTTGAAAAGTCTAGGAATCCCATGCCTGTCTGTTGGAAGTATGAACCCCCACAAAGGTATGTACTTTGCTAATCAAGCTGCGACTGAAGCTATACAAAAAATTAACGAAATCCCTGGGTAACAAGGCAACTAATAAACAATCCACAACAAATACACACCATAACCCACAACTTATCCACAGAGCTATCTTTCGTTTAGAGCGGTTTTTAAGCCGCTCTTTTTTTATCTCATTCCAAGTTTCTACTAATTACATCCCAAGAATCTTCCGTTTTTTGTATAGTTAGAGCTTCCAGAAAGATGTTCTACTTATTTAATCTATTTTAATATCTTTATATTAGTAGTAGATAGTAGTAGGTTGAGCAGATTCTGTGAATTGTAGTAAATTTCTCTTATTTTACATGTAGATAGGGTTGTTGAAAATTTGTGGATAAGCTGTAGAATTAGCTGTGATCAATTCGGGATAAGCTGGGGAGAAGTTTTGTGCATTTCGAGTGCGCAAAAAAGTTATCCACAAAACAAGCAGAAGTTCTAAGAGATTATCCACAACAATAACCACAGACGGTTAAACATTTTTGTTTATGAATTCCGAGATTCTTCCTTGGTTGTCGCCTCGTTTATCTCAATCGATGAGATTTGTATTAGCTGGGATTGGACACCCTCAACGTTTTGCTAGGGGTGAAGTGATTTATTCAGCCCCAGGTTTTTTTGGAACCTTAATGTATGTACGTTCTGGTTTCGTTGTTAAAGCGCTGTTGGATCCAGTTAGGGATGAGCCGTTATTACTTTCTTTAGCGGGTGCTGGAGCTTTGTGTGGTAGCTATGAGAATTTGTATGTGCGTGATCGTATGCCAAGAAGACATTGGTGTCTGACTACTACTGAAGTGCTGATTGTTAATCAAGAGTTGTTGTTAAAAATTGCCGATGAGAATTATGAGTGGCAACGAGAGCTAGCTGGATATTCATCAGCATCAGCGCTATGTGATCGATTAGGAATGTATCTCAATTATTCAGGAAGTGTAGAGGAGAGGTTTGGCACGTTATTATTGTTGATGCTTCAGGGAGAAAATCCTACGGTTACATCTAATTTAGTGGCGCAAGGTATTGAATGGATTGAGTTGTCTTTTTTTCCAGACAAACTTACCATAGCTCGTTTGTTAGGTTGTAAGTTTGAAATGATCAATGAGGTCATCCGTAAATGGGTTAAGGATGATGTAATTAGAAGGCGTGGTCACAAAATATGGTTTCGCCGGAAAGTTTTTATTAATTATTGGAATTGGTTTTTACCTTTTATCGAAAAATCTCGGCTTCTTTCGGGTATAACTGCGCTAAAAGTTCAGCAAGTGTTT
>ERZ826016.924-NODE-924-length-31395-cov-17.116082_pt1 | contig 31395 bp, 24 predicted proteins | sample MGYA00519872_ERZ826016 | MGnify/ENA primary metagenome ERZ826016 (study PRJEB31778, sample SAMEA3449218) | human gut metagenome | biome: human gut; feature: human-associated habitat; material: faeces | place: United Kingdom | collected 2010/2012 ... | reverse complement strand
CAGACGCGTACTCTAACCGGGCTGAGCTACACCCCGAATTGCGGATGCAAAGGTATATCTTTATGTGAAAATAACAAAGATTTCTGCTAGTTTTTTATTCAAATCTTTATCCCATACATTCGCGATAGAAGTCGAACATATCAAAAATTTCCTCTTTGGTGGCAGTTTGGTTTATTTGCACATCGCCTATTTCTTTTAATAGAGTGAAATTGATGATTCCCGAAGTGTTCTTTTTATCGTGAAGCATAAATTCATAAAGACGCTCATATTTGTGGCAATCAAATGCAAATGTGCCGTAGTTCTCTTTGATGAATTGGATGGTTTGCCTTAACTTATCTTTCGGGAAACCGGCTTTCAGGTGTGAAAGATAAAGTTCACAAACAACTCCCCATGCCACGGCATAGCCATGAAGAACAGGACGATTCTCGGCTAGTGCAAGACTTTCGAAAGCATGGCCTACGGTGTGTCCCAGATTCAAGGCTTTGCGAATACCCTGTTCGCGGGGATCTTTTTCAACAATATCCTCTTTTATTTGAACCGACTTCCCTACAAGGTTTTTGAGGGCTGCGTAATCAATCTCGCTCGTGTTGAAATTAAGAAGTTCCGCCCAATGTTCTGCTGTGCTGATAAGCCCGTGCTTTAACATTTCTGCGTAGCCGGAAAAGAAGTTTTCGGCATCAAGAGTTTTTAGAAACTCTGTTTCGATGAGAACACTGTTTGCCGGAGCGAACACTCCGATTTCATTCTTCAATCCGTTGAAGTTGATGCCTGTCTTTCCACCTACCGAGGCATCGACCATTGCAAGCAAAGTAGTGGGGATGTTGATGTAATTGATGCCTCTTTTGAAAGTGGAAGCAGCAAAACCACCCAAGTCGGTAACCATGCCACCGCCAAGATTAATAAGTAACGAGTGTCGTGTTCCTCCTTTTTGACTAAGCTCCGTCCATACGTTTGCTAAAGTTTCCAATGTTTTGTGCGTGTCACTGGCACCGATTGTTATAATGATTGCCTGTTGCAGTTCACTCACTTCATTAAGTATAGGCAGACATAACCTGTGGGTATGTTCGTCGGTCAGGATGAAAAGTTTATCGAAAGGAGATTTACTCATTGCCATAGCAAGACTTTCTTTCAGGTCTTTGCAGATAATCACTTCTTGTTTGCTCATATTCAACTACATTTGTGCTGCAAACTTACGCTAAAAACATAAAAAAGCCAAACGATAGCTCTTAATTACCTACAAATAATTACCTTTGTGAGCATTAAAAAAGTAAAAACACATGAAAGCACTGTTGCCTGTATACTGCCGCATACTTGGTTATGCCATTTTGTTACTGTCTATTTTTGTTCCCTTCGGATTAGTGATGTATGGCATGATAACCGATGCCAATCTCCTTTTATATAAAGAAGTAATCAAGCTTTTTATGATTGTCGGTTTGTTGATGGTGTTGTTGGCATACACTAAGAATGAGAATGAGGAAACTGAAAAGATAAGAATTAAAGCCATGCGGAATGCTTTGTGGTTGACAATTGCTTATGTCCTGATCAGCATGTTGGTGCGGCTTTACAATGGAAATATTTCTTCTCCCGACACTTCTTCTTTTATTATTTTTATGGCAATAAATGTTATCTGCCTTGAATACGGCATTAAAAAAGCTAAAATAGATAAGTTTTTTAAAAGATAATTTTGTTATAGATTAAACCTTTTAACGAATCAAGTGTCAAACATTCAACACTTATAATTCGTCTGTTAATGAAAAAGATTTTAGCTCTGGCTGCTATATTAGTGGGAATTAATGTAAATGCCTCTTACGCTCAGAATAATCACGGATCGATATCCGGTAATATTATTGATGGTGATACCAAAACTCCGGTGGAACAAGCCACTATCCAAGTACTTTCGCTTCCCGACAGTACTTATGTAACCGGAGTTGCAAGTTTAAGAAACGGGAACTTCACCATTCCTTCCATTAAATTCGGAAAATATGTATTGAAAGTATCTTTCATCGGTTATCAACCTTCGTTTAAACCGGTGCAATTGAGTGCTGCACATCCCAGAGCTAATGCGGGACAGATTGTATTGGGTTCCGATGCCATAATGCTGGAGGAAGCTGTTGTCACGGCAGAAGCACCGCAGGTATCTGTTGTGGAAGATACATTGGTATATAACTCCACAGCTTATCGTACTCCCGAAGGTTCCATGTTGGAGGAGTTGGTAAAGAAGTTGCCGGGAGCTGAGATTGACGATGACGGTAATGTGAAGATTAACGGTAAGGATTTGAAGAAGATTATGGTCGATGGAAAAGAATTCTTTGGAGGTGATGTAAAAACCGGATTGAAGAACTTGCCTGTCGATATGATTGATAAGTTGAAAACTTATGATAAAAAATCCGATTTGGCACGTATAACCGGTATTGATGACGGTGAAGAGGAGACAGTGCTCGACCTGACGGTTAAGAAAGGTATGAATCAGGGTTGGTTTGGTAATGCCGATGGTGCAATAGGTACGGAAGACCGTTACTCCGGTAGAATGATGCTGAATCGCTTTGTAGATAATACCCAGTTCTCTGTTATAGGTTCTGCCAATAACGTGAACGACCAAGGGTTCTCCGGCGGTGGGGGCGGTGGTCCCCGTTGGAGGCAAATGAACGGATTGAATGCTAAAAAGATGGTTGGTGTGAACTTTGCTACTCAAACCTCTAAGTTGGAGTTGGGCGGTAGTGCACGTTACAATTACAGCGGATCGGATGTAGGTAATATCAATTCGTCGGAACGTTTCTTGCAAAGTGGAAATTCATTTTCTAACTCGAATAGCAATAACCGTAATAAAGGAATTGATTTTAATGCGGATTTTCGTTTGGAATGGAAACCGGACTCAATGACAAATATCATTTTCCGCCCTAATGTGTCCTATGGCAAGACTGATAAGAAATCTTTCTCTGAATCCGGAACATTTAATAGCGATCCTTATGATTTAGTTAGCAATCCGAATCTGTATTTGAGCTTGAAAGAGCTGGAGGAGGAAAATGATCCATTAAAAGATATTCGTGTAAATACTACAAACAGTAATTCCCTTTCTAAAGGCAAAAATGTTTCTGCCGACGGAACGTTGCAGGTTAACCGTAAATTGAACTCATACGGAAGAAATATCACTTTCCGGGGTAAATTCGGGTATGGGGATAATGACAATGACCAATATGCTCAATCTTTGACACATTATTATCAGTTGAAAAGCTATTTGGGTAATGATTCTATATTGAAGCGCGATCAATACATTGCAACACCTACTCATAATTATAATTATGCTGCTCAGGTTACTTATAGCGAACCTCTTACAAGAAATACTTTCCTGCAATTCAGCTATCAGTTCCAATATAAATATAGTAAAAGTGATAAAAGCACCTATGATTTGTTGAATCAGGATTGGGAGTTAGGTGGAGATTTACCGGCAGGATATGAAAGCCATAAAGTGGACAGCTTAAGTAAAAATGCTGAGTATCACTATTATAACCACGATATTTCAACAAGCTTGAGATTCATTCGTGAGAAATATCAATTGAGTGTAGGGATGTCTTTCCAACCGCAGAACTCCAAACTTTCTTATAAGAAAGGTGATTATACGGTAGATACGACAAGGGCTGTATTTAATGTTGCGCCGAATATTGACTTCCGTTATCGTTTTTCAAAGGTGAGCCAGTTGCGTTTTTCTTATCGTGGACGTAGCAGCCAACCAAGTATGGAAAACTTGTTACCGATTGTTGATAACTCCAATCCCTTGAATATCCGTGTAGGTAATCCCGGTTTGAAACCTTCTTTCTCTCATTCGATGAGAATGTTTTATAATACTTATAATCCGGAGAAGCAACGGGGTATTATGGCACATGCCAACTTTACTTTAAATCAGAATAGCATAACAAATACTACCCGTTATAATGAAGAAACCGGTGGTTTGATTACCCAGCCTGATAATATTAATGGTAACTGGAATGCCTTTGCCATGTTTGGATTTAATACGGCACTGAGAAATAAGAAGTTTACTATTAATTCTTTCTCACGTGCAAACTATAATAATAATGTTGCTTTGCTGTATAACAATGATACAAAAACGAATGATAAAAATAAAACTACGGGCTTGACTGTTGCCGAAAATTTGAACGGTGCTTATCGTAATGATTGGTTCGAGTTGGCTTTGAATGGAGCTATTGAGTATACTTCGGAACGTAATCAATTACGTCCTGAAAGTAATCAGCAACCTTATACATTCTCTTATGGAGCAAGTACACAGGTTATGTTTCCGTGGCAGATGACCTTATCAACGAATATTTCGAATAACAACCGTCGCGGGTATCGTGATGCGAGTATGAACCGCAGCGAATTGATTTGGAATGCACAGCTGGCACAGAACTTATTGAAAGGTTCGGCAACTGTTAGTTTGGAATTATATGATATACTGAAGCAACAGACTAATATTTCCCGTTCGTTGACAGCAGATATGCGTTCGGTATCCGAATATAACGGTGTGACTAGTTATTGCATGTTGCACTTCATTTACCGTTTGAATGTTTTTGGAAACAAAGAAGCCCGTCAAGGAATGAAGGGTGGCAGACCTGATGGTCCCGGTGGTTTTCCTGCAAGAAGAGGTTTTGGCGGTGGTCACGGACGAGGCGGATGGTAAAACTTCCATTCTTTTAGCGGTAAAATAAAGAATTTTGTGTATGTTTGTTGTTCTTATAGGGAGAACAACAAATTATACTGCAATGATTGAGTGGAATGGATTACTAAATCAAATAGCAACAATAGCTTTCGATACATTGTATTTTGGTGCGATTATCGGAACAATCATTGTAGTGATACTTGACAATCGGAACCCTGTCAAGACAATGGCATGGATTCTCGTTCTTACTTTCCTTCCTTTTGTTGGTCTTGTATTCTATTTCTTCTTCGGGCGTACTACACGCAGGGAACGTATTATCAGTAAAAAAAGTTATAACCGCCTGATGAAGAAACCTACGGCAGAGTTCGTGGCACAAGAAGCATTTGAGATTCCTGCTGCACAATACTCTTTGATTCAACTTTTCCGGAACACTAACCAATCCCTTCTTTTTGAAGGAAATAAGATTGATATATATACCGATGGATTGTCCAAATTGGAGGCTCTTATCAAAGCGTTATATAAAGCGAAACATCATATTCATCTGGAATATTACATTTTTGAAGATGATGCTGTGGGACGTCTGGTTCGCGATATACTGATAGACAAAGCAAAAGAAGGTGTTCAGATTCGGTTATTGTATGATGATGTGGGCTGTTGGCATGTTCGTCACTCGTTTTATGAAGAGATGCGTGATGCCGGAATTGAAGTCCGAAGCTTTCTCAAGGTACGTTTTCCGTTATTTACAAGTAAAGTAAATTACCGTAACCACAGGAAGATTGCCGTAGTAGATGGGATAGTAGGCTTTCTTGGTGGAATGAATATTGCAGAACGTTATATTCGCGGCTTTTCATGGGGTATCTGGAGAGATACTCATATCAGCATAGAAGGGAAAGCAGTCTATGGTTTACAGACAGCCTTTCTTCTCGACTGGTATTTTGTAGACCAAACATTGATTACTTCTGCTAAATATTTCCCACCTATGGAGTTGAAAGGAGTGTCTCTTGCACAGATAGTGACTTCGGACCCTGTGGGAGAGTGGAAGGAAATTATGCAAGGGCTGACTCTCGCAATAAATAATGCCAAACGTTATTTCTATATACAAACTCCCTATTTTCTTCCTACCGAACCGATTCTTGCTGCTTTGCAAACGGCTGCTTTGGCAGGTATCGACATAAGGATTATGTTGCCGGAACATGCCGATAACCGGATCACTCATTTAGGCTCACGTTCTTATCTGAAAGATATTATGAAAGCGGGAGTAAAGGTGTACTTTTATAGAAAAGGTTTCTTGCATTCCAAGCTGATGGTTTCGGATGATGTTCTATCCACTGTGGGTTCTACGAATATGGATTTCCGTAGCTTTGAACATAATTTCGAAGTAAATGCTTTCATGTATGACGAAGATACTGCCCTCAGAATGAAGGAAATATTCTTGCGCGACCAAAAAGAAGCTACGCTTATTCCATTGAAAGTATGGATTAAACGTCCGTTGCGTCAGAAGGCTATGGAATCCGTGGTTCGTTTGCTTGCTCCGTTATTATAATTTTCAAACGAAAAAGGAGAAGTTGACACTTCCGTATTGTCTTTGCTCTACGAAGTGCGGATGTTCTTCAAAACTGTGGTCTTTGCCATGTTCCAGAATGAACAAACCGTCTTCTTTTAATAATCCCTTTTCAAAGATAAGGTCAGGAATATTTTTTAAGTTGGCCAAAGCATAAGGAGGATCGGCAAAGATGAAGTCGAATTTTTCTCGGGTGGAGTCTATGAATTTAAAGACATCCCCTCTGATAGGTAGGCACTTGTCTGTCTTTACTTCCTGCATTACCTTGCAGATGAATGAATAATGTTGCGGATCTTTCTCAACAGAGATCACTTTGTCGCAACCCCGGGACACCAATTCGATACTGATGCTTCCGGTTCCGGCAAAAAGGTCAAGAGCGGTAAGTCCGTCTTCAAAGTCAATTCGGTTAGAAAGTACATTGAATAGGTTCTCTTTGGCAAAGTCTGTGGTAGGACGTGCTTTGAAGTTTTTGGGGACATCAAATCTTCTTCTCTTATATATTCCGCTGATTACTCGCATGGTTATTTTGTTTATAGAGCAAAGATATGTATTCTTTTTAAAACAGCAAAAGATTTAAAATACCTTATATGTGGTATTGTGTCTTTCATATATATCGAATATCTTTGCGGAAAACGTGAATGTGTGAAACAATGTTTGGTTAAAATAGCAAAGTGGTTTCTGCCTGTACTTTTTATATCGTACATGGCCGGTATCACGTTGTTTACCCACTCACACGTTATTAATGGGGTGACTATTGTTCACTCGCATCCGTTTAAGAAAGGTATAGAGCACACTCATACCACAACCGAATTCCAGTTAATCCATATACTGTCTCAGGTTATTGCGGAAGATTGTGGGCTATCTCCTTTCAGTCTTACTCTGTTTCTTGTACTTATATGCGCAATCATATGTCCGCCTTCACGGAGGGGATATACATGGCTTCATTTGCGCATTCCTTCTCTTAGGGCGCCTCCCGTAAGAACTGTTTCATAGTGATACAGAAATAGATTTTACACAAATTATAAGAAAAACTTTATGAACAAATATATTATTATACTTGTAAGCCTTTGTTGTGCCTTGTTGCCAATGAAGGCGAGCGAACCAACGCACCCTGAATTAAAGAAGTCGGATGCAAATATCATCGGTCACGTGCTTGATAAAAAGACAAAGGAACATTTATCCTATATTAATGTCAGTTTGAAAGGCACTACAATAGGTACGGTTACGGATGCTACCGGACACTATTTCCTTAAAAACCTTCCCGAAGGTAAATTTACGCTTGAAGTCAGTTCGGTAGGTTATAAAACTGTAACTAAAGAAGTGACACTTAAGAAAGGCAAGACTTTGGAGGAAGATTTTGAAATAGAGGAAGATGCCATTGCGCTTGATGGCGTGGTAGTATCTGCCAACCGTAGTGCTACTACTCGTCGGTTAGCTCCAACATTGGTGAATGTTGTCGATTTTAAGTTGTTTGAGAATACAAACTCATCCACTCTTTCGCAGGGATTGAACTTCCAACCGGGAGTGAGAGTTGAAACAAACTGCCAGAACTGCGGCTTTCAACAGGTACGTATCAATGGGCTTGACGGACCTTATACGCAGATACTTATTGACTCGCGTCCGGTGTTCAGTGCTTTGTCGGGAGTTTATGGCTTGGAACAGATCCCGGCGAGTATGATCGAACGTGTAGAAGTAATGAGGGGCGGAGGTTCTGCTTTGTTTGGTGCTTCGGCTATTGCCGGGACAATCAATATTATAACAAAAGAACCGTTGCGCAACTTCGGGCAGTTATCTCATACCATTACTTCTTTGGGAGGCAGCAATTCTTTCGATAACAATACAGCCCTAAATGTTTCGTTGGTGACGGATGACCATAAAGCCGGGCTTTATATTTTCGGACAGAATCGTCATCGTTCCGGTTACGACCATGATAATGACGGATTTACCGAAATGCCAAAGCTACATGCACAAACGGTGGGTTTCCGTTCTTATTTAAAGACAAGCACTTATTCTAAACTGACTTTCGAATATCATCATTTGCAGGAATTCCGGCGTGGAGGAGACATGTTGAACCGTCCTCCCCACGAAGCTAACATTGCAGAACAGTTGGAACACTCCATTGATGGCGGAAGTTTGAAGTTCGATTATTATGCTCCCAGTGAGAAACACCGTTTGAGTATATTTACTTCGGCTCAGAATACCAACCGTGACAGTTATTATGGTCCGGGGGAGAATCCTTTGGATGCTTACGGAGAGACGAAAGACCTGACTCTTATGGGTGGTTCGCAGTATGTGTACAGTATGGGGAAATGCTTGTTTATGCCTGCCGATTTAACAGCCGGTATCGAGTTTAACTATAATAACCTGAGGGATAATATGTGGGGATATAACCGCTTGATTGAGCAGAAAATCAATATAGTCAGTGCATTTTTCCAGAATGAGTGGAAGAATGATAAGTTAGGCTTCCTGTTGGGCGGACGTCTGGACAAACATAACTTGTTGAACAGATTGGTTTTCAGTCCGCGTGCTAATCTCCGGTATAATCCGACTAAAGATATAAACCTGCGCGTGAGTTATGCTTCAGGCTTCCGTGCTCCCCAAGCCTTTGATGAAGATTTGCATATCGAGAATGTAGGCGGAACCGTCTCAATGATTAGACTTGCAGACAATTTGAAGGAAGAAAAATCACACAGTTTCAGTGTATCTGCCGATACATATCACCGTTTCGGTGCATTTCAGTTGAATTTCCTGATTGAAGGATTTTGTACTTTATTAAAGGATGTATATGTGATAGACAAGATAGGGATGGAAAATAATATTGTGATTAAGGAACGTAGGAATGGGACGGGGGCAAAAGTCATGGGACTGACATTGGAAGGTAAGTTGGCATATTTGTCTCTGTTACAGTTGCAGGCAGGTTTAACGCTTCAACAAAGTAAGTATGATGTGGCACGAGCTTGGAGCGATGAAGAAGGATTTCCTTTGGAAAGACGGATATTCCGTACTCCGAATACTTACGGTTACTTTACGGCAACTTACAATCCCGTCAAAGATTTGTCTTTGTCTCTCAATGGAACTTATACAGGTTCAATGTTGGTTGAACACGCTGCCGGAGTTATTGAGAAGGATATAACGGTGCAAACACCTACATTCTTTGATATGGGCTTCAAGGCAGGGTATGACTTTAAGGTTTATAATACAGTGACTTTACAAGTCAATGCCGGTGTGCAGAATATATTCAATGCTTACCAAAATGATTTTGATAAAGGAAAGCTTCGTGATTCCTCTTATATCTATGGTCCCGCTGCTCCCAGAAGTTATTTTGCCGGAGTAAAGATCAGTTATTGATTCCGGGATAACAGTAGCATTAGTGACGGCATTTATATCCTCATAATATAAGGTGTAATGCCGTCATTACTTTTACTCGGGAAGTGAAAGGATTTGTAAGTCGAAAGGTATTTCTTCTATTTTAGTATTTATGATAAATACTTGTCCGAGGTATCTTCTTAATTCTTCCATCAATTCTTCTTTGTTATTCAGCAAACCGCATAGGTGAAGCTCATCCCTTTCTTGGTCAAAATTCAGTTGCTTCCATACATACAGCATGTAATAAACCCGGTCGGCAGTTTCTTTGCATGGAAAAGTGTTTGCTAATAAGAGCTTTCCACGGTTATAGCAATATAATTCAATGGCATTCTCCCGAATATAGACATACATCTTCCGGCTGTTCCCCAAACGGCTTTTCCCTACAAAGTGTTCTATGAGCACACCTGCTTGGGAACTGAATGTGGCTGTGGGGAATATTTCCGTTATTTGTTGGTAAACACTTTTATCCACGGCATAGACAAGGGCAATTCCGGACTTTTTCAGGATATTGCAAAGTACTATTTCATTCTCCTGCTTCGGATGATTCTGATAGAAAATGCTTTCTATATCATCATCTTCATATAATTCGAAAGGAATGAGAGTGAAGCGTTTGCTGATGTACAGCACGTTTTCCCGCTTATACGGATGATTCAGAAATTCCGATTCTTTGAATATCTCCTTAACATTGGCTGCCAATGAAACGGAGGGCTTTATTTCTTTGGGTACGAAATAAAACTCGTTGTCGTGAATCGGATTATAGATAGAAAAAGAAAATCCATCCGTACTGAGACGGATGGATAATGTATATTGTTCCGATTTACTAAAGTCAACTTTTTCAGTAACCGCTTTTTCGGTCATACAATATGAATTATGAGAAACAATTATTCCCAGTTACCTGCGTTATTGTTAGGAGTTTCGATAGAACCAACCTGTAATCCCGGATATCTGTACAATTTGTTGGCATAGTCAATCAAGTTGATGATTTCCTGCTTGTCAAGTCCTTGCAAGTAAACTTTATAAGGAGTCTTGGCTTCGAACAAGAAGATAGGAGCACCGGATTTGGTTGTATCGTTCTTTGTTGCCATTTCAAATTGTGCACCGTTTCCGAATGGAACGAATCTCAAAGAGTCTGCATTGAAGCCTTTCGGATAGATAGTATCCATAACGCTTACCCACATAGTGTCACGCTTAAAGTTCATCAAACCTTCTTTCTCAACATCTTTCCAGTTACCTGTTTTTTTAGCTTTGTTGATAAGAGCCATAGCTTTCTTTTCAGTCATGCCGTTTTCCAACTGAGCATCTGAAAGAACACCTTCTTTGGCTACGAAAGGAATCTTTTGAGTTTTCACGAAAGTAATTAATGTATCGAAGCTGGCTGTGTATTTTCCCTGGTTCATGTTACGGTATTCGAGCTGTGCTTTACGAATATCAATAAGTCTTGCAATTACTTGTTTTTCTCTGTGTTTTTGTTCTGTCTCGAAGTTAATCGGACCCATAATACTTTGGTAGCAGATGTAAACGAGTACACAGATACATGCCACTAACACGATATTAATTACTGTTTTCATGATAATATGTTTTTTTTAGTTTATATTCGTAGCGCAAAAATAAAATAAATTAATCTAATTATCGCCTGTTCGATAAACTTTTTCTCATTTAAAAATGATAAATAATTATTTGTTGCAGCAAATTAAAGAAAATTTTTCTTATGAACCAACTTTTGAGCAAGAATTAGCTATTAAATCTCTGGCGGATTTCCTTTTATCTACCTCTAAAGATTCGATTTTTGTTTTGAAAGGGTATGCAGGTACGGGAAAAACTTCACTAGTGGGGGCTTTGGTGAAAACTATGGATAAGTTGAAGCAAAAGTCCGTTTTGCTCGCGCCGACAGGCCGTGCTGCCAAAGTGTTTTCCCTTTATGCCGGGCATCCTGCTTTTACCATACATAAGAAAATCTATCGTCAGCGATCATTCTCCAACGAGATGACTAACTTTTCGTTGAATGATAATCTCAGTACGCATACTTTATTTATTGTAGATGAGGCTTCTATGATTTCCAATGAAGGACTGTCGGGTAGCATGTTCGGCACAGGACGTTTGCTTGATGATTTGATTCATTTTGTCTATTCCGGTACCGGTTGCCGTTTGCTGTTGATGGGTGACACCGCACAGCTTCCTCCGGTGGGAGAGGATGAAAGTCCGGCACTTTCTGTGGAGATGCTGCAAGGTTACAATCTGGATGTGCGCGAAATGATTTTGAAACAAGTGGTGCGCCAGATGAGTGATTCGGGCATTCTTTGGAATGCTACCGAGCTTCGCCGCCATATCGCCGATGATGATTGCTTCTCGTTGCCCAAAGTGAAAGTAAGCGGCTTTCCTGATATTAAGGTGTTGCCGGGTGATGAATTGGTTGAAACGCTTACTTCCTGTTATGACAAAGAAGGCATGGACGAAACGATTGTTATTTGCCGTTCAAACAAGCGTGCCAATATTTATAATAATGGAATAAGGAACATGATTCTCTACCGTGAGGAGGAACTGAGCACAGGTGATTTACTGATGGTGGCAAAGAATAATTATTTTTGGACGGAACAGGAGAAGAACAAGGAGATAGAGTTTATTGCCAACGGAGACATTGCAGTGGTTCGCCGCGTTCGCCGTACACGGGAAATGTATGGTTTCCGCTTTGCCGATGTAACTGTCACTTTCCCCGATTATAATGATTATGAATTGGAAGCTACCGTGTTGCTCGATACCCTCCATTCCGATTTTCCTTCTCTGCCCAAGTCCGAGAACGACCGCCTCTTTTATGCCGTACTCGAAGACTATGCCGACATCACCGTGAAGCGCGAGCGAATGAAAAAGATGAAGGAAGATCCCTATTACAACGCTTTGCAGGTGAAGTATGCCTATGCTGTGACTTGCCACAAAGCGCAAGGCGGGCAGTGGAAAAAAGTTTTTCTCGACCAAGGCTATATAACGGAAGATAACCTGACTCCCGATTATTTCCGTTGGCTCTACACTGCTTTCACTCGTGCCACCGATACCCTCTATCTGGTGAATTATCCCAAAGAACAGGCGGAGTAATATCTATAAGGCATTACTTATATAGGTAGAGGTGTTATTTGTTCTAACTGATAACATGGGCTGTCATCTATTTGTTCATGAAAAGTCAGACGATAAAAATGGTTATCATAAGTAACATAAAGTTTATTGTCTGCCTCAAAGTTATGTTTTTCAGTTATTATGTATTTTAGTTCATTTTGTTCATTCAAAAAATAAAGATTGGTAAATCGCTTGGAGTTATCAATCCCGTTTTTAATTGTTTTAAAATATCCAGTTTCTGTTTTTAAGATAATGCCATTGCTTGTGGTAAATAATCCTGTGACATAACTGTTGTTTAAGAGATAGTTAATGATTTTGTTTGGTTCATGATTAATTATTTGCATGGCATCTTTCACAGTCTCAACTTTGAAATCCGGATCATCTACTTTCATGACTATACCGGGATCATTAGTTTGCCGGATATTTATCTTATGTATTGCCGGCTCATGAAAGGATGTATATAGCAAATGTTCTCCTTCTATAGCTATCCCTCCTATACATGAATTGAGCCCTAACATTAAATCTTCTTCAGTGGGTTGCTCCATACTTCTTAGAATACTTTTCTTCCGAATGTCATATATTTCAATAAATGGTTGTTGAAAGCCACAGGTAGTATAAAAACAAATGAGGTCTTTACAAACATCAAAATTGGTAATAGCTTTTTTGAAATCTTTGCGTTCTTCGATAAACTTGCCCTCAGGGGTGTATATTAGCATTTTCAATAACTTGGAATCCCAAATATAGAGATAATTATTATATGCTTTAAGAATCGCGGGTTCATAGAATTGGGAAGGTCCTTCGCCTATGCTTCCTATTGTTCGTATTTGATTGCCTTTCAAATCATAAATATAAACTATGCCTTCTTTGGTAGCGACTGCAAAATGTTTCTTGTCAGTGAAACAAAAAGATTGTATGCTGCCGATAATATCTATGTTTTCAAACAGAGTACAGATCTTTTGGTAACTGCAATTTGTTTTATCAGTGTTTTGGATATTTATAATTGTTATATTATCAGTAGCGGTATTTACTATCTTATGCTTTTTCCCTTTTTGACAATTCGTAAGCAAAATAAGGATGCTGATAAAGAAAAAAAAGATTTTTAATTTATTCCTCATAATAGGCATAGTTTATATTTAGATTACCTTATTTAATGCAGGGTAAACCATCCGTGCATATATATTGTCCCCCTGTATGACATGTTCTAGTTTGCCCCGAAGGTCCTATAGTAATAGTAATTTCCCAAATCGGGCAACCAACTCCTGCGCGTCCTCCTCCGCCGCCATCTACTTCTCCGGAAGCCAAAGCGTCAATATTGGCTAATGCTAATTCTGAGAAGATAGCGGGAGCTTTCATTATTTTGTGACCTGTAAATGTTGCAAGTGCCATGACCATAATAATGAATACTGTTTTTTTAAATTTAATTTCCATATAAATATGAATTTAACTCTTTTAATAACTAGGTGATAATGATTTTAGATCTTACATCATGTTTGTTGTAGACAATTAGTAAATATGTTTTAAGTTATAGTATATACTGCCCTCCTTTCTAATAAATAGTTAATACTGTATATGTTTTTTTTATAAAAATAGTTGGTTGATTGGTAGTAACCTATTTTTTTATCTAAGATTATTCTAAGATTTTGCAATATCATTCATTTTTTAGACTTGCCACAAAGCGCAAGGCGGGCAGTGGAAAAAAGTTTTTCTCGACCAAGGCTATATAACGGAAGATAACCTGACTCCCGATTATTTCCGTTGGCTCTACACTGCTTTCACTCGTGCCACCGATACCCTCTATCTGGTGAATTATCCCAAAGAACAGGCGGAGTAAGGCTTTTCCAAAGCATTGCTAAGGTCTTTATTGCCTTTGCCTAAGTCTTTTTGTGCCCATTATTTAATAACTTGACAATTGTCAATTAATAACTTGACAGCTGTCAAGTTATTTAATTCTCCTTTTAAATTGCCTTAGTCATGCTTTGGAATGGCCTTATCTGTACTGAATGAAATGCTTGATGATACAGTGAATTGTTTATTTCCACAGAATATTTTTATTAGTTCCCGATCGAATTTATGAAAGCACTGAAAGCAAATGAAAGCACTCTTTAGGGGCTTGCTTTCATCTGTTTCAACTTGCTGTAAGTCGTTTTAGAAATCTCTGGAAGGAATGAAAGCAATATGTGTTAACTTAAGATTATCTTCCTTTTTCCCTTCCTTATTGAGGAGGGGTTAGGGGTGGTGGTAGGAAAGAATACCTTAGAATAATCATCACCCAATAGGAATTTATTATCTACCACCACCCCCTGCCCCTCCTCGATAAGGAGGGGAGACGTTAAGTTAACGTCTATGGGAATGAAAGCAGGTTTTGTTTTACTTGTAAGAACTTATATATTGGCGTAATCTTGGTATTGTGTGGAGAATGTCGTATATTTGTTGCGATCTCCGTATTAGCAAGGTAGGTGGAAACCTGCCGTTTTTGCAGTAGGCATTTTACATGTCTACTCACTTCACATAGGCGGTTTCGTACCCCCGTGTGGAGTGTTAATGCACCCACTGCCTGCCTTGCAAGTGGAGATCAACGGGAAAGGCGAAACCGTCTTTTTTTCGCCTCTACTTAATAATCATTCACTATGATGGAAAATAATCAAGTTAGCACGGGGGAGGGGACTTCTAAAACTATTAATTCCGGGGAAGAACAGAAAGCATTTTTGCTTCGATTGGCATCCGAGTTGTGTCCCGGTGCTACGGAGGATGCTTCGGAAAAGCATCGTTTGGAGATGCTTCACTCTAAATTGAAGAGATATACCAAACTGTTTCAAATATTGCACACTTATGAGTGGAGCGAAAACGAAGCCGAGATTCAAAAAGCATGTGGCACTTATCTAATGGATGCAAGCGTTTCCAAAAGTAAGCGAGACAGATTGAATGAAATGTTGTATCAACATAATTTGTTGGTCAACGAACTGATAGGTTTTGGTGATATGATTAATTATACTCTTTCTAATTGTTGTAGGAAAGTGGAAGAAGTGGGGAAGATGATAAGGGAGAAGAAAGAGTGAAAAATAAAAACAGCTCTCTCAATGAAATGAGAGAGCTGTTGCTTTTATATAGTCTTACTATATATTACATTACAATCCTGCCAATTCGATAATCTTGTCGATAGCTATGCTTAAACCGTCAACGTTCTTACCTCCGGCAGTTGCAAAGTGAGGCTGACCGCCGCCACCGCCTTGTATCAGTTTGGCAGCTTCTTTCACCATCTTGCCTGCATTCATTCCACCTTTTACGAGGTTGTCGGAAATCATCACGGTAAGCATTGGTTTGTCATCCATTTGCGTACCTGCAACGAAAAGCATGTTTTCAGTTATTTCGCCACGAAGTTCGAATGCGATATTCTTTACTGCTTCGGGAGCAATCGGCATGTTCAGTGTGATAACCTTTACACCGTTTACTTCTTTGGCATTCTTTATCAGGTCTTGTTTGATGGAAGCGGCTTTCTCTTTCATGAAGTCTTCCACCTGTTTCTTCAAACCTGCATTCTCGTCAATATATTTGCGGATAGCAGCTTTCAGATCGGGCGTATTGTTGAAAATAGCTTTCAGGTCGTTCAGGGTATCCTGTACTTTATCCAGCATTTCTTCTACCTTCGCTCCTGTTATTGCTTCGATACGGCGAACTCCTGCCGCAACAGAACTTTCTGAAATGATTTTCATCATTCCGATCTTTCCGGTGGCGGCTACGTGAGTACCACCACAGAACTCTACCGAACTGCCGAATTGTACGACACGAACTTCATCGCCATACTTTTCGCCGAACAAGGCTATTGCACCGAGTTCTTTAGCTTTCTCGATAGGCAGGTTGCGATATTCTGTCAAAGGAACGTTTTCGCGAATCTTGGCATTTACCAGATGTTCCACTTCACGCAGTTGTTCGTCCGTTACTTTCTGGAAGTGAGAGAAGTCAAAACGCAAAGAGTCGGGACTAACCAAAGAACCTTTTTGTTCCACATGTGTGCCGAGTACTGTGCGCAGTGCTTCGTCAATCAAGTGGGTACAAGAGTGGTTTGCCGCACTGGCTGCACGCTTGTCTGTGTCTACACATGCCATCATCGGAGCATCCAAGTGTTTGGGCAATTCTTTGGTGATATGGATAGGAAGGTTGTTTTCTTTCTTGGTATCAATCACCTCGATTGTTTCGAATTCGTTTACCAATACACCGGTGTCGCCTACTTGCCCACCGCTTTCTGCATAGAACGGAGTTTTGTCCAAAACGATTTGATACAAAGTCTGGTTCTTTTGCTTAATCTGGCGGTAACGGAGTATTTCTGTTTCATACTCGGTATAATCATAGCCTACAAATTCGGTTGTACCTTCTTTTAAGGTAATCCAGTCGCCTGTTTCGATGGAAGCGGCGTTGCGGGCACGTTCTTTCTGCTGTTGCATTTCGGCGTTGAACTCGTCGATGTTCACATTCAATCCGTTCTCTCTCAGGATAAGTTCCGTAAGGTCGAGTGGGAAACCGAATGTATCATATAGAGTAAAGGCATCTTTACCGCTGATTGTTTTCTTTCCTTCTGCTTTGGCATCTGCCATTACCTTGTCGAGCAGGCGGATACCTGTTTCGAGGGTACGGAGGAATGATTCTTCTTCTTCTTTGATAACCTTTTCAATCAATGTCTTTTGTGCAACCAATTCAGGATATGCCTCACCCATGTTGTCAATCAACACAGGGAGCAACTTGTACATGAATGCTTGCTTTTGTCCGAGGAATGTGTAACCGTAACGAACGGCACGGCGAAGAATACGGCGGATAACGTATCCGGCTTTGGCGTTAGATGGTAACTGGCCGTCGGTGATAGAGAATGCAATGGTACGGATGTGGTCGGCAATGACACGCATGGCGATGTCGTTCTGCACATTTGCTCCGTAAGTGGTTCCTGCCATTTCGGCAATTGCTTTCAACATGGGTTGGAATACATCGGTATCATAGTTGGAAGTCTTTCCCTGTAATGCCATGCACAAACGTTCGAATCCCATACCTGTGTCGATAACCTTGGCGGGAAGTCCTTCCAGACTGCCGTCTGCTTTGCGGTTGAACTGCATAAATACAAGGTTCCATATCTCGATTACTTGCGGGTGGTCATGGTTAACCAAGTCACGTCCGCTTATCTTTGCACGTTCTTCGGCGGGACGGAGGTCGATGTGGATTTCCGAACAAGGTCCGCAAGGTCCCGTATCTCCCATTTCCCAGAAGTTATCGTGTTTGTTACCATTAATGATATGGTCTTTAGGTAAGAATTGCTCCCAATAGCTTGCTGCTTCGTTATCGCGTTCCAATCCTTCTTCGGGACTTCCTTCGAATACGGTTGCATAAAGATGTTCGGGGTTCAGTTTCAATACTTCAACCAGATATTCCCAAGCCCAGTTAATGGCTTCTTTCTTGAAGTAATCTCCGAAAGACCAGTTGCCAAGCATTTCGAACATGGTGTGGTGGTAGGTATCGTGTCCCACTTCTTCGAGGTCATTGTGCTTACCGCTTACGCGCAAACATTTCTGTGAGTCCGCGACTCTTTTATATTTCGCCGGGTGGTTACCCAAAATAATATCTTTAAACTGATTCATTCCTGCGTTGGTAAACATCAACGTGGGATCATCTTTAATAACCATTGGTGCGGAAGGAACAATCTGATGTCCTTTCGACTCAAAGAAACTCTTGAATGATTCTCTGATTTCTTTAGCTGTCAACATATTATATATTCTTCGATCAAGTTAATATTCTCAAAAAGGATTTGCAAAGATAGCGTGTTTTATTATTTTTGCCTACAAAAAAGAAAAAAACATGCGTAAGGTTTACTATATTTATAACCCGCGAACACAGACCTATGACAGAATTTACCCTACCGTCAGGCAACGTGCGTTGAGTATTCTCAGGCGGTTATTCGTTGGGATGGGTTTGGGAGCCGGTAGCTTTATCGTGTTGCTAATTATATTCGGCTCTCCTTCCGAAAAAGAACTTCGTGTGGAAAACTCCCGTTTACAGGCTCAATATAATGTGCTTTCACGTCGGCTCGATCAGGCTTTAGGCGTGTTGCAGGACGTGCAGCAGCGTGATGATAATTTGTATAGGGTAATCTTTATGGCCGATCCTATTTCCGAGGCTATCCGCAAAGCAGGTTATGGAGGTACGAACCGTTACGAGACATTGATGGATATGGCGAATGCGGATTTGGTAGTGAACACTACCCAAAAGATGGACTTGCTCGACAAGCAACTTTATATTCAATCCAAGTCTTTCGATGAAGTGGTGAATCTTTGCAAAAGCCACGATGAAATGTTGAAGTGTATTCCTGCCATTCAGCCTGTCTCCAATAAAGATTTGCGGCAAACGGCATCCGGCTACGGAACACGCATAGATCCGATATACGGAACGACTAAGTTTCACAGTGGAATGGATTTCTCGGCTCATCAGGGTACTCCTGTTTATGCCACGGGAGACGGTGTTGTGACTAAAGTGGGATGGGAAACCGGTTATGGAAATACGGTTGAAATCAATCACGGCTTCGGCTATAAAACCCGATATGCTCATTTGCTGGATTATAAAGCAAAAGTAGGGCAGAAGGTGGTACGTGGTGAAGTGGTGGGACGTGTCGGAAGTACGGGAAGAAGTACGGGACCGCATCTTCATTATGAAGTAATGGTGAAAGGGCAGTTTGTGAATCCTATCAATTACTATTTCATGGATTTGAGTGCCGAAGATTATGACAGGATGATTCAGATAGCCGCTAATCACGGTAAGGTATTCGATTAATGAACCTATAAAAACCAAAGATTATGGCATTAAACCTTAATAAAGATTTGAAACTTTACTATTCCATAGGTGAAGTGGCGCAGATGTTTGATGTGAATGAATCGCTGCTACGCTTTTGGGAGAAAGAGTTTCCTATTATTACTCCGAAAAAGAATTCGAAAGGGACTCGTCAGTACCGCAAAGAGGATGTGGAGAATATCCGTCTCATTTATCATTTGGTAAAAGAAAAGGGGATGACTTTGCAGGGAGCCCGTCAGAAATTGAAGAACAATAAGGAGAATACGGTGCAAACTTATGAGATTATTACTCGTTTGCAAGGCATAAAGGAAGAATTGCTTGCCATGAAAAAAGAACTTGATTCAATTGACAGTGGAGAGTTGGCAGTGGAGAGTTGATAGTTTTAATGTCACTTTCCACTGTTAACTCTCCATTCTTCACAAAATCAGTCTTCTATTCTGGTGACGGTTTTGATATTGTTTATCTTTCTCAATTTGCCGATAATGGCTCTTACATCTTCCACATCGTGAACGGATAGCTGCATCTTTCCGTCAAATATTCCGTCTATGCTTTCAATGGACAACTTACGTATATTCACGTTAAGCTGCTGGGAAATGATTTCCGTTATCTTATTTAGTAAACCTACATCGTCAATACCTTCCACATGTATAGTGACCGGGAATGAAAGTACTTTGTGGGTATCCCATGAGGCGGCGATAATGCGGTTGCCGTAACTGCTTTTCAGTTTTGTAGCTACCGGACATTGACGTTTATGGATTGTAATCTTTCCATCGTCATTGATATATCCCAAGACATCATCTCCGGGAATGGGTTTGCAACACTGGGCAATGATATAGTTTTTGTCAATATCATTGTCTGTCAACTTCATTATTTTCTTTGTATCTACTTTTGGAGCAGGTGCTTTTTCTTCTGTTTTTTCTTTATTCTCTTTATTGCCTCCGAACGAAAAAGTAAGGTATTTCTTCCAACTGCTTGTGATAGGCTTTTCTTTGAGTTCGTTTTTGTCTATTTCACCTAATATGATAGCTTTTGTGCCAATAGCAGTGAACAGTTCGTCCCTTGTTTCCATTTTATGCAATTTGCATAACTTCTCAATATCATTCGGATTTTCCGGGATTTCCAGCTTCTTGAGGAATTGGTTTAAGATGGCTTCTCCCTCCTTTTGCGCATTCTTCTGTTCTTTCTTAAGAATAGCAAGAATCTTTGATTTGGCTTTCGCAGTAGTGGCGAAGTTGATCCATGCCGGTTGAACACGTTGGGATTTAGATGTCAGAATTTCAATCTGGTCACCGCTTTGAAGTTTGTAACTCAACGGTACAAGTTTATGATTAACTTTTGCCCCAATGCAGTGGCTCCCGAGGAATGAATGGATAGAGAATGCAAAGTCCAGAGCTGTGGAGTTCTGCGGCATTGTCTTGATTTCACCTTTCGGAGTAAATACAAATATTTCGGAGGCAAACAGATTCAGTTTAATTGTATCCAGAAAATCTATTGCATCCGGTTGCGGATCATCTAATATCTCTTTGATGGTTTTCAGCCATTTTTCCAATTCTCCTTCATCTTCACTGCCTCCTCCTTCTTTGTATTTCCAATGGGCGGCAAAACCTTGTTCTGCCACATCGTTCATTCTTTCACTGCGTATTTGTACTTCTATCCACTGCCCGTTATTGCCCATTAAAGTAACATGCAGGGCTTGATAACCGTTTGCTTTCGGATGGCTTACCCAGTCTCTCAAACGATCCGGATGAGGTTTGTATATTTTGGAAATAGAAACGTATATATTGAAGCATTCGTTGAGTTCTTCTTCCATCTTGCGTGGTTTGAAGATGATGCGAACGGCGAGGATGTCATATATTTCTTCGAAAGGGACATGCTTGATTTGCATCTTATTCCAAATGGAATAAATGGATTTCACCCGGGCAAGAATTTCATATTCAAGCCCCATTTTATCCAGTTCCTTGCGAATAGGAGCCGTGAAATTCTTGAAAACTTCTTCACGCTCGGTTTCGGTTGCTTCGAGTTTCCTTTTTATTTCATTATATTCTTCAGGATGTTCATATTTGAAGCTGAGGTTTTCTAACTCGGTTTTTATCTTGTTCAGTCCCAGCCTATTGGCTAACGGAGCATAGATATAAAGAGTTTCACCTGCAATCTTATATTGTTTGTTGGGTAATTGTGCACCAAGGGTGCGCATGTTATGCAGGCGGTCGGCTATTTTGATAAGAATAACGCGGATGTCATCCGACATGGTAAGTAGAAGCTTTTTGAAATTCTCTGCTTGTGCCGAAGCTTTGTCGCCAAAAATACCACCGGATATTTTTGTTAATCCATCAACAATTTGAGCAATTTTCGGACCAAATATATTTTCGATGTCTTCAACCGTATAGTCTGTATCTTCTACTACATCGTGCAGCAAGGCAGCACTGATAGAAGTCGATCCCAGCCCGATTTCATTACATACAATCTTTGCAACGGCGATGGGGTGCATAATATAAGGTTCACCCGATAAGCGTTTCACTCCTTTGTGTGCTTGGTTGGCAAAGTTGAATGCTTTGGTAATTATTTCAGTTTTTTTACGATGTTTCGTGGCGAGATAATCATTCAATAGCTCTTGAAATGCTTGATTGACCATTTCCTCGTCAGTCTGTTCTTTGGTCTGTATGTTATTAGGTGTACTGTCCATGTCAAATTTCCCCTTAGTCGTTTCTGCAAAAATAAACAAAATTCGCTATCTCACAAGCGAATTGCACGTAGATTACATAAAATCCCGTAGAATATTACAAGAATAATTATTCTACGGGAGTTTATGTTATAGCTTTATTTGATTTATAAATATCTTTATTTGTATATCTTCAACCTCTTTCCTGCTGTAATATTGTTGTTCCGAAGGTTGTTCCACTGTTTAAGTTTGCTTACAGTGACACGATATTTCCGGGCAATAGTCGATAGTGTTTCTCCTCTTTTTATCTTGTGGTAAGTAATACCTCCCGAAGCAACAGAACTCGAACTCTTTTTGTTGGTTTCGTTCTTTATCGCTACTGTTTTGCGGTTGTTGAATAGCTCATCAGCACGATAAGCATAGATAGAGTCCTGGTTATCAATAAATGTGCTTACATAATTGCGTGGTAAGCGTAGAGTATAAGATCTTTCCGGATTACCCGGTACAATATCCCTCTTATATTGTGGATTAAGAGCTCTGATTTGTTCTATATTCATTCCACATACTCCTGCTATTTGTTGAAAATGCAGTTTTTTGTTGATTTGAAGTGTATCAGTGCTTGCAGGGATTTCCGCTTCCATCGGGCAGATATTATGATCGCAATAATAAGTCATGATATAGTTTGCTGCAATGAATGCAGGCACATATCCTCGTGTTTCACGGGGTAGGTATTCATAGATAGACCAATAATCTTTTTGACCTCCCGAGCGGCGGATAGCTTTGTTGATGTTTCCGGGACCGCAGTTGTAGGCGGCAATAACAAGATTCCAGTCTTGATATATATTATATAAATCTCTCAGATACCTTGCAGCAGCCCAAGTCGCTTTTATCGGATCACGGCGATCATCAATCAAACTGTTCGACTCCAACCCGTAATTCTTCCCTGTTCCAATCATAAACTGCCAGAGTCCGGAAGCGCCGGCACGCGATATGGCACTTGGATTCAATGCCGACTCTATGATAGGAAGATATTTTAATTCCTGTGGTAGGTTGTAAGCATCGAGTGCCTCTTCAAATAAAGGCATGTAAAAGTTTGCTGCTCCGAGCATGAAAGAAACGCTTTTTCTCAGTTTCCCTGCATATAGGTCAATGAATTTGCGCACATTTTCATTATAGGGCATTTCCATGATGGCAGGAATACGGGATAACCTGTCGATATAAACAGAATCACTGTAATACGGATTGACATCACTCATCTTGCAAGTGCTGTCTTGCATGATGTAGTTTTTGGAATACCAATCATTCAGTAAACTGTCAATTTCGTACCTCATACCTTCCGGCATATCAATTTCTGCCTGTCCTGTCCCGTTGGGGGGCATGTCTGTATAAGTCTCCTGTGCCTTTACTATAGTCGTACTAAATAGAATAAAAGAAATAATTAAAAAAAAGTTTTTCATGTTTTGTCTTAAAATTTAATGCTGCATTGCAAACCAACAGAGTTTTTACGTCCATAATTATCATTAATAACTGCGGGCTCTATCCGCAATCCCAGATCGGGCGAAATATCAAAATTAGATAACTCTGCATCTACATAAGCGTCAATAATAGAAAGGAGATAAACTCCAATGAATGCAAATATACTTAAATCTCGGTTTCTACGATAAAAATCTTTCTTTCTTTTGAATGTATCTTTCAACCATTGTTCTCTGCCTGTAAGGTCAAAGTTGGGAGGAAGGAAGTCCATATAGCTGTTGGTGTTGGGATCTGAGTCCATTACATCCATATAAGCTTTGGAATAGTCTTTATAATATTTGTTATTCCATGAAAGAGCATATGCACACCCTACGAAACCACCGTAAATAATAGGAAGTTTCCAGTATTTATGATTATAAATCTGTCCTGCTCCGGGGAAGATTGTTGCTAACCAGACAGCACGTGTCGGATTAGGAATCCATTTCTTTTTAGGGGTGGCGGGCGGTAGTGTATCTTTAACAACCACAGACTTTTCTATGTCGGCAGGTGCGGATATTTTTTTGTAGTTTTCATTGTTTATTTTTGCCAGACTGTCTGCGACAATGGAGTCGGGAGCACCGTCTTTTACTCCCATACGGCGCAAACGGGCTTTGGGAATGTTTAACGAATCACTTTGTGCAGTAGGGTTTTGTGCATACATATCAATCCCTGCCACCTGTATGAAACAGAGAAGCAGGGTAATGATTATTCTATATGTGAGTTTCTTTTTCAATCTTTCTTCTTTAGGGTATCGAATATTTCCATGATGCGTTCAAGGTCTTCTTCGTTGCTGAAAGGAATGCTTATTTTCCCTTTTCCCTTGGCAGTACATGATAATTGAACTTTGGCATTGAAGAAGTTTGAAAGGTGCTTTTTCAACATGTTGAATTCTTCAGGTAGTTTTGTACGTTTCGGAGTGATTTTCTTATCTCCGCTTTTCACGGTCTCACCTTCACTGAGGGCTTTTACAATTTCTTCTACCTTACGTACAGAATAACCGTGCTGAAGAATTTCTTCGTATATTTTAACTTGTGTTTTGGGGTTATCAAGTGCAAGCAAAGCTCTGGCATGTCCCATGTCGATGGCTTTGTTTTGCAAGGCAACCTGTATCTGGGCAGGTAGTTTCAATAGTCTGAGATAATTGGCTATGGTTGTACGTTTTTTGCCGACACGTTCGCTCAGTCTTTCCTGAGTTAAATCATATTGTTCAATCAAGTGTTGATAAGCCAAAGCTATTTCAAGAGAATTAAGGTCTTCGCGCTGAATGTTTTCAATCAGTGCCATTTCCATTACATTCTCATCATCGGCCGTACGGATATATGCCGGAATAGTTTTTAACCCGGCAAGCAAAGATGCCCGGTAGCGACGTTCTCCCGCTATTATCTGATAAGAATCATCAGAAACCTTGCGTAATGTGATCGGCTGGATGATACCGATTTCAGCAATTGAGGCTGATAATTCTTCCAATGCAGCCTGATCGAATTCCCGGCGTGGTTGATTGGGATTAACGGATATTTTGTCGAGTTCTATTTCGTTAATAGAAGAGGAGCCTTCTGTCTTCACTTCATCCATGGAAATGAGGGCATCCAATCCTCTACCTAAAGCAAATTTCTTGTGTGCAGCCATATCTTCTATTTATTGTTTTTTTTAATAATTTCCTGAGCTAAAGACAAATGATTCTTTGAACCGGTAGATTCTGCATCATACAGGATAACAGGAATTCCGTGGCTCGGGGCTTCGCTCAGTTTCACATTACGTTGAATAACGGTTTTGAATACAAGTTCCTGGAAGTGTTTCTTCACTTCATCATAAATCTGGTTTGCCAAACGGAGCCTTGAATCATACATCGTCAAGAGGAATCCTTCGATTTCCAAAGCCGGATTCAACTTCGATTTGATAATCTTAATTGTATTCAGTAATTTACTGATTCCTTCGAGGGCAAAGTATTCACATTGCACGGGGATGATGACCGAATCGGCAGCAGTAAGTGCATTAATGGTAATCAGTCCCAATGAAGGAGAACAGTCTATTAATATATAATCATAATAACCTTTTAACGGAGTCAACAGGTTTTTCAACACTTTTTCTCTGTTTTCAAGGTTGAGCATTTCAATTTCTGCACCAACAAGGTCTATATGAGACGGAATTACATCCAGATTCTCAATGTCGGTAGTGTAGATTGCGTCTGTTACGTTCGCCTTGTCAATAATACATTCGTAGATAGTACATTCGGCTTGTTTTATGTCAACTCCCAATCCGGAAGAGGCATTAGCCTGCGGGTCTGCGTCTACCACGAGAACTTTCTTTTCAAGAGTTGCAAGTGAAGCCGCGAGGTTAATCGTGGTGGTAGTCTTGCCGACTCCTCCTTTCTGATTAGCTAAAGCGATTATTTTTCCCATATATATCTAATTTATTGGCAGCGAATTAAGCAATAATAACTTAGAGCACCTACAAAAAAAGAGAAACATTACAAAAACTGTTGATAAGTCACCCATTTTGTTAATAACTTCAGAACAGAACTTTACCAAGATTTTGTAATGCGCTTTTTCTCAGCCTGCAAATATACACAATTCCCTCTAATTATTTGTTATTTTTATATTGGGTTGCATAACATTAAGATTTGTAAACGACTAAAACTCAGTAGACAGTTGTGATTTGGGAGTTGATAACTTTCAACTCTCAAATCTCAACTTAATCATTCTTTTTTGTACTTTTGTGTTTCAGTAAAAAGAAAGTTAGAATCATGGAAGAAAAAAGACCTTTGATACTCGTATCAAACGATGATGGTTACCAAGCTAAAGGTATTAATGAATTGATGAAATATATCCGTCCGTTGGGGGAAGTAGTTGTAATGGCGCCCGATTCTGCCCGTTCGGGAATGTCATGTGCCATAACTGCAAATCAACCTGTGAGATACCAATTAGTTAGACAAGAACCGGGACTGACTGTTTATAAGTGTACGGGTACTCCCGCCGATTGTATTAAATTGGGTGCTTTCGATTTGATGGACCGCAAACCCGATGTAATAATAGGAGGTATCAATCATGGTGATAATTCTGCCGTGAATGTACATTATTCCGGCACAATGGGAATTGTGATCGAGGGTTGTTTGAAAGGAGTTTCCTCTATCGGCTTTTCTTTGTGTAATCACGAACCTGATGCCGATTTCTCGCCAACGGCTCCTTATATTCGCCGCATTACAGAAATGGTGTTGAAACAAGGATTGCCTCAGGGAATTTGTTTAAATGTGAACTTTCCCAATGGAAAAAGTTATAAAGGTGTGAAAATTTGCAGACAAACAAAAGGTACTTGGGAACATGAATGGGAAAAGCGGGAACATCCTCACCGAGGTCAATATTTTTGGCTGACCGGAAACTTTGAAAACTTGGAACCGGATAAGGAGGACACTGACCAATGGGCATTAATGAATGGCTATGTGGCTATTACTCCGACAAAGATAGATGTAACAGCCTATGAAATAATGGATGAATTGAAAACATGGACTTTAGATAAATAAAGAATGAAGTACTATCTGATTGTAGGCGAAGCTTCGGGAGATTTACATGCTTCAAACTTGATGGCTGCATTGAAAAAAGAAGACTCGGAAGCAGAATTCCGCTTTTTCGGTGGTGATCTTATGGCAGCTCAAGGCGGAACAAGGGTAAAGCATTATAAAGAGTTGGCTTATATGGGCTTCATTCCTGTGTTGTTACATCTGCGTACCATCTTTGCCAACATGAAACATTGTAAAGAAGATATTGTAGCTTATGCCCCCGATGTTGTTATCCTTGTAGATTATCCTGGCTTCAATCTCTCTATTGCCAAGTTTGTGAAAGAAAAAACTTCCATTCCTGTTTACTATTATATTTCACCTAAAATATGGGCATGGAAAGAATACCGCATCAAGAATATCAAGAGGGATGTGGATGAGCTTTTCTCAATTCTTCCTTTTGAGGTGGATTTTTTCCATAAGCATGATTATCCTATTCACTATGTAGGCAATCCTTGTGTGGATGCTGTTGCTGTTTTTCGGGATAACGGAAAAGAAACTTTTCAAGAGTTCGTCTCTTCTAATTGTTTGCCGGATAAGCCGATTATAGCCCTGCTTGCAGGTAGCCGTAAACAAGAGATAAAAGATAATCTGCCGGATATGATCCGGGCAGCTTCTGCTTATCCGGAATACCAACTTGTATTGGCGGGAGCTCCGGGTATTGAACCGGATTATTACCGTAAATATATAGGGAGTGCCAATGTTTCTATCTTGTTTGGCAAAACTTACAGTTTGTTAGAGCAGGCTGAAGCTGCTTTGGTAACTTCGGGGACAGCTACTTTAGAAACTGCACTGTTCCGTGTTCCGCAAGTGGTTTGCTACCACACTCCGATCGGGAAAGTAATTTCTTTTCTGCGCAAGAAAATTCTGAAAGTTAAGTTTATTTCATTGGTTAACCTGGTTGCCGATAAAGAAGTGGTAAAGGAACTTGTAGCAGATACAATGACAGTTGAAAATATTCGTGTCGAGTTGGGTAAGATATTGAATGATAAGGAATATCGCGGACAAATGTTGGATAGCTATGATCGGATTATTGATATATTGGGACCTGCCGGAGCATCACAACACGCAGCTACCCGGATGATTGGATTGTTGAAAGCCCTTTAAGATTAATTAAATAACTTTTGTGCAGTAAAATCTTGTTCCGTTAATTTAAACAATGGAGCAAGACTTCTTGTTTCTTCTTGCATGATATAGTTTATTAATTAAAACCTAAAGGATTATGAATAGATTTAATGTGTATCTCCTTGGTCTGACCTTAGCTGTAACTTTCTTGTTGCCATCCTGCGATGACGATGACAGCTATTCTCTCGACAAGTTCATCGTAACAATGGCTACGGTGGAAAGAGACAGTGGAAGTTCCCCTTATTTGATGTTGGATAACGGAAAGTCCGTATGGATTTCTGCTTCGCAAGTCCCTTATATGAAGCTCCCTTCGGGACAGCGAATGGCTGCAAACTTAACTTTACTTGCCGATAATAAACAAGGCTTTGATTATTGGGCGCGTCTGAACAGTTATTACCTTGTTCTGACTAAGAATATTATCAAATTGGATGAGGCCAACCAAGATAGTATCGGTAATGATAAAGTAGGTATCAATAAAATATGGGTAGGCGGAAATTATCTGAATGTGGAGTTTACCATGTATCTTCCGTCTAAAGAGAAACATATGGTGAATTTGGTTGACAACACCATTGAAGAACATCCGAATGACGGTTATGCTTATTTAGGTTTCCGTTACAACGCAATGGGTGATGAGAATGCTAATTATATAACCCGCCAGTTGGTTTCTTTCTATCTGGGTGATGATTCTCCGGAGAATAAAGACATCAAGGGCTTGAAAATAACTTATCTCAACCGTAAGACAGGACAGGAAGAAGTGATAACTTTGGATTATGCTACTGCTGAGGGAGACGAAAAGCAAGAGTTGGATTTACAAGGACTGACAGAAGGTAATGTAGATTGATAAAATAAAGGCGCGAATCTGTTCTCTGATTCGCGTCTTTTCTTTTATACTTATTGTTTTAAAACAAAGTCCAGATATAGATATATACAACAGCAGCCGGGATAGCCATCAGTGCGCTGTCAAAGCGGTCTAACATTCCACCGTGTCCTGGTAATATATTGCCTGAGTCTTTAATTCCCAAATGTCTTTTCATTAATGATTCGGTCAGGTCGCCCCAAGTTCCGAACACCACTACTACCACAGCCAGACCTATCCACTCGATAAGCGGCATGAAAGGAAAGAAGTGTGATAAAATAAATGCGGCAACAATAGCAAATACTCCGCCACCTATCGAACCTTCCCATGATTTCTTTGGAGATATTCTTTCAAATAGGCGATGTTTACCTATAAGAGAGCCTACGCAATAAGCCCCGGTATCGTTTATCCATATAAAGATGAATACGGATAGCGGAAGGATATAATTGTAGCTCACCGAACTGTATTCCGGGTTATTCTGGAATGCAAGCACGTTCAGTAAAGCAAAAGGCAATGCCACATACATTTGGCTGAGCATGGAGTAAGCCCAGTTGTTTATCGGGTTCTTCCTCTTCAGGTAAAGCTCGCTTATCATCAAGTAAATGAGGATAAACAGGTAAGGGATGAATATTGCAGAACTGTAAATGTTCAGGCAGAATCCGAAGAAAGCAATAAACAGGTAAATACCTCCCAACATGTTGATGAGAGGATTGATACGGACTTGGGGGATATTGTTTACCAAGCGTGCAAACTCACGGACAGACAATGCCGCGATGATTGTAAACAGAATGGCAAATGACTGAGGCCCGAAGACAATACATCCTACAAGTACTGCCACAAACAATACTCCTGTGATAGCCCGTTGTATGAAATTACTTTTCATCTTCTTTCTCTTCTATTACTTTATCGTCTTCTTCGGCAGCCATTTCGGAGATAGGAATTCCGGTTGACTTATTGGCAGCGATAATTTCTTCCGAGCGAGAAGCCCATTGGCGTTTTCCAAAGATTCTTTCCACGTCTTCCGCATAGATTACTTCTCTGTCCATCAGGAGTTGGGCCAATTCGTTATGACCTTCCTTATGTTCGGAAAGAAGAGCTTTTGCACGTTCATACTGTTCGTTAATCATGCGTTTCACTTCTTCGTCAATCAATTCGGCTGTCTTTTCGCTATATGGCTTGTTGAAAGAATATTCTTCATTGTTATAGTAACACAGGTTTGGCAACTTGTCGCTCATACCTGCATAGGCAATCATGCCGTAAGCTTGTTTTGTCACCCGTTCGAGGTCATTCATGGCTCCTGTCGATATGATGCCGATAAATAAATCTTCCGCTGCACGTCCGCCAAGAGTGGCACACATCTCATCAAGCATTTGCTCCTTGGTGTTGATAACTCTTTCTTCCGGTAAATACCATGCTGCTCCGAGTGCTTGTCCACGCGGAACAATAGTTACCTTAATCAATGGATTGGCATGTTCAAGGAACCACGATATAGTAGCATGACCTGCTTCGTGAAGGGCAATAGTGCGCTTTTCGGCTCCGGTCATAATCTTGTTTTTCTTTTCCAGACCTCCGATGATACGGTCTACCGCATCAAGGAAATCCTGCTTGCCTACGAATTTCTTTCCGTGACGGGCTGCAATCAAAGCCGCTTCATTACATACGTTGGCAATATCGGCTCCCGAGAATCCCGGAGTTTGTTTTGCCAATAGTTCCACATCTACGGTGTCGTCTATCTTGATAGGACGAAGGTGTACTCCGAATACTTCCTTACGTTCTGTCAAGTCGGGCAAATCCACATGAATCTGTCTGTCAAAACGTCCGGCACGAAGCAATGCTTTGTCCAATATATCTACACGGTTGGTTGCTGCAAGGATGATAACACCACTGTTTGAACCGAAACCGTCCATCTCGGTCAATAACTGGTTCAATGTGTTTTCGCGTTCATCATTACCGCCCATACTTGGATTTTTTCCACGAGCACGACCTACGGCGTCAATTTCATCAATAAAGATGATACAAGGTGATTTTTCTTTTGCCTGACGGAAAAGGTCGCGTACACGCGATGCACCCACACCGACAAACATTTCTACGAAGTCGGAACCTGATAATGAGAAGAACGGAACATCCGCTTCACCGGCAACTGCCTTTGCAAGCAATGTCTTACCTGTTCCCGGAGGGCCTACAAGCA
>ERZ826016.913-NODE-913-length-31660-cov-4.199747_pt1 | contig 31660 bp, 23 predicted proteins | sample MGYA00519872_ERZ826016 | MGnify/ENA primary metagenome ERZ826016 (study PRJEB31778, sample SAMEA3449218) | human gut metagenome | biome: human gut; feature: human-associated habitat; material: faeces | place: United Kingdom | collected 2010/2012 ... | reverse complement strand
AAAGGTGACTTTATTCAGATTGATCCGGGTACCGTGCATGCGATCAAAGGTGGTATCACCATCCTTGAAACCCAGCAGAATAGTGATATTACGTACCGTGTTTATGATTATGACCGCCTTTCCAATGGGAAGCCGCGTCAGCTTCACATTCAGCAGAGTCTCGATGTCATCAAAGTTCCGGCAGCACCGCTTTCTGAGTGCATGATAAAGACCGGTGAGGCAGAGGCAAACAAACTGCAGAAGCTGATCGAGTGCAAGTACTATCAGGTATTCCACATGAAAGTCGAAGGTCAGGCTGAATTTGAGCAGGAATATCCGTTCCTGATCGTCAGCGTGGTAGAAGGAAACGGACTCTTAAACCATACCAGCGTGAAGAAGGGAGATCATTTTATTCTTCCGTATGGCTATGGTAAGGTTGAGATTGAGGGAAATCTGGAATTTGTTGCTTCTACGGTTTCTACGAAATAAGACTGGGTAACGGTTTGTAAAGGCATACATGATCCTTTGAGGAATGTATGCCTTTTTTATGTGCAAAACTTTGTTTGACAAAGTAAAATATTTATGTAAAATAATTATAACAGAATTTATCAATAAAGAAATCCATGAAAACATTGGAGGAATTGTATGGCAACAATTAAAGAAATTGCAGAAATGGTAGGGGTTTCGAGCTCAGCAGTTTCACGGGTACTCAATTATGATGAGGGAATCTCTGTTAGCGATGAGACAAGAGAGGCGATCTTTGCCACAGCAGAGAAAATCGGATATAAAAAGAGAGTAATCTATCCCAAGATCGAAAATGTGGCATTGCTGTATTTTGTTGACCACGAGGATGAACTTGAAGATGTCTTTTACCACGGGGTAAAGGATGAGATAATAAAGCAGGCGAAAAAGATGAATATTCAGCTCAGTATCTATGACCGAAAGGACGGCATGGATCATGTTCCGAAAGATCTAAGTGCCTTTATTGCGATTGGATGGCTCACCAGAAAAGAAATCAATGCTTTGTATAAACGGTGCAAAAGGGGCGTGTTTATCGGCACATCCCCGGATGAAAAACTTTTTGATGCCGTGAAGCCCAATATGGATTCGTTTGTGACACAGATGGTTGATTACTTTGTGGAAAAAGGGCATAAACGGATTGGATTTATCGGGGGCAGTGATAGAAATATTGACACCGGAAAACCTTCCATGGATATCCGGGAGTGGTCATTTCGACAGAGCACTGCATACTATGGGTGTCTCAATGAGGAGTACATTTTCATTTCCGAGAGATTTACGGTGGATGATGGCTACCGCATGGGAAAAGAACTGCTTAAAAAAGAGATACTGCCAACAGCACTTTGTGTGGCAAGTGACACACTGGCGGTGGGTGTGCTACAGGCTTTAAATGAAGGCAATATACAGATTCCGGAGCAGGTGGCGGTTTTTAGCATCAATGATGTGAATATTGCAAAGTATTTATCACCACCCCTTACTACTATTCATATTGATATTCCATGTATCTGTGAAACCGCGCTTGATCTGTTGCGAAACAGGGTACTATATGGCGGACGCGTAACCAAGCTGGTGTTTGTAAATGGAATTCCAGTTTTCCGGAAGAGTTGTTGAAAAAAAGATGTTCGATTGCGGACATCTTTTTTTGTGCCTTTTTTGTATATATTGCATAAAATACAAAAATAAAAATTGGCAATATAGTGAAAAGTGTATTTGTGAGTATTGACATTATTAAGCTTAAATGATACATTCTTAATAAGTAAACAATTTACTTAAATATTAGTAAAGATTTAATTTTAGAAAAGGGGGAACATTTATGAAAAGGAAGTTATTACATGCAGTCCTTGTAGCGAGCATGGCAGTAGCATTGTCAGGATGTGGAAACACATCTGGTATTAATGCTGATGCTGAGAAAACACAAAAAGCTACAGAAACAGAGAACATTGAAGAGGAGAGAGGCACAGAAGTTGCTGCCGCAGAACAGAAGGAAAATACAACAGGTACGCCAGATGAAAACGGAAATTATCTGATCAACGGAAGTTTTGAAGAACCAGATTTTTCCGGATGGACGGTGACAAACAACAATGATGTTACAGAGGAGTTAGATGTTTATGATCGTGAGACAGACTGTTTTGCAGGTGCACAGTCACTGCATTTTTATTCAGGAAACAATCCGGTGGATTTTTCCATGAAACAGACAGTGAGTGGACTTGAGGATGGCACCTACAAACTAACCGCTCATATTCAGGGTGATGCAGCAGGGGATGAAAATCCGACCGTATATTTTTATGCGCTCGTGGATGGCGAAGAGGTAAAAGCAGATGGCAAATTGCAGGGGTATGTTAACTGGTATACGGTGGAAATCCCGGGCATTACACCAACGGACGGAGCAATCACAGTAGGAGCACACGTGGCAACAGCACCGGGCGGCTGGGGAACCATTGATGATATTACACTTGTGAAGGAGTAGTTATGAAATTTATTAAGGGTATGGATATTTCCATGGTGAAAGAACTGGAACAATATGGTGCGTCCTATCGGCTGAACGGGGAAAAAGAAGATCTGTTTGCAATTTTAAAGACATGCGGAACCAATAACGTAAGGATTCGGATTTGGCCGGATCCCTACGATGAAAACGGAAATTCTTACGGGGGAGGTGGAAATGATCTGGAGACCACCATTGAGATCGCAGAAAGAACTGTACAAAGCGGTATGGATTTTATGCTTGATTTCCATTATAGTGATTTCTGGGCAGACCCGGCCAAACAGGTAAAACCGAAAGCCTGGAAAGAATTAAGCGGAGAGGCACTGGAAACGGCGGTGTATCTGCATACTGTAGATACGTTAAAGGCATTGAAAAACCACAAGCTTGTGCCGACTATGGTGCAAGTTGGAAATGAGATTACAAAAGGGCTGTTGTGGCCGGATGGTTACATCGAACAGACCGAAAATATGGCACATCTTCTGCAGGCAGGGATTAAAGGGGTGCGCGAGGAGTGTCCGGACGCAAGGATCGTATTGCATCTGGATTTCGGAACGGATAATAAAATGTATCGACAGTGGTTTGATCAGGTTTCATCGTATGCGCTGGATTTTGATATTATTGGAATGTCGTATTATCCGCACTGGAACGGAAGTCTTTCACTTCTTCTGGATAATATGAATGATATCAGCAGCCGGTATGACAAAGATGTACTTGTTGCAGAGACTTCGATTGGTTATACTACGGAAACATTTGGCTGCAACGGAATCGTTTATTCGAAGGAGCATGAAAAAATCACTGGATACCCGGCAACACAGCAGGGGCAGGAAGCATTCTTGCGGGATTTGTTTGCAACGGTAAGAAGTGTAAACAATAAAAGAGGCATCGGCGTGTTTTACTGGGAACCGGCATGGTTGCCAATACCGGACTGTACGTGGGCAAGTAAGAGTGGCAGCAAGTACATGAAAGACAAGATGACAGCAGGAAATGCCATGGCAAATATGGCATTGTTTGACGAAAATGGAAACGCAAACAGCGCGCTGATAAACATGAAAACAATGTAAAGGAGGGCAATCATATGAAGAAAAAATTAATAACAGCTGTGCTGGCTGTAACAATGGCAGTGGGAATGTTGACTGGCTGTGGAAGTGGAACTGGAACCGGAAAAAGGGAAGCTTCTGGGGAAAAACTCGTGATTTGGACGAACATGAACGTGGAAGTGGATACCATTCAGAAATATGCAGATGAATGGGGAGAAAAGAACGGACGAAAGGTAGAAGTCATTCACCAGTCTCCATCTGTCCAGCAGTTTGCACAGGCAGTAAAAAGTGCTTCCGGACCGGATGCTGTGGTGGGGATTCCAAATGACCAGCTTGCAGATTATGTAAACGCAGATCTTACTGCAGAAGTGCCACAGGATCTGTATGCGGATCAGGATTTTTCCGATGCAGCCATCCAGGCATGTTATGTAGATGGAAAACGATATGCAGCACCACTTTCCGTAGAGACTACTGCACTGTTTTACAACACAGATCTTGTATCGGAAGTTCCAAAAACATGGGAAGAACTGGTCGATCAGGCAGCCGCAGACGGAGGTGTACAGTTTGATGCAACAAGCATATACTACGATCTTGGTTTTGTGAGAGCCTGCGGAGGTTATATTTTTAAATATCAGGATGGGGCATATGACACGGCAGACATCGGTCTTGATAATGAGGGCAGTGTGGAAGCCTATGCCTTTATCAATGACCTGTGCAATAAATATAAACTGATCACGGCAGATGTGACAGCCGATATCGCAAGAAGTAATTTCCAGAACGGAAAATGTGCTTATTATATTGGTGGACCATGGGATATTGACGGTTTTACCTCTGCAGGAACTAAATTTGCTGTAGCAAAAATGCCAACTTTCCACGGACAGCCGTTTGTGACCCCGGTGGGTACACAGGTAAGTTTTGTGAGCAACAGCAGTAAAAATCAGGATGCAGCATGGGATTTTATTTCCTATCTGATGGAAAACGGTGCACTTGGCATGTATGAGGCGGGTGACCGTATACCGGCAAAACTGGCAGATCAGAAACTTGATGAGATCCAGAGTAATGCATACACACAGGCATTTGTCGAGCAGATCAATGATGGAGAGCCGATGCCGACCGTATCAGAAATGGGACAGCTCTGGAGTATCCACACAAACAATATCCGTTCGATGTGGTCTGGGGAGCAAACACCAGAGGAAGCTACCAAAAATATGGTTACGCAGTTGAAAGAAGCGATTGAATTGATGAATTCAGGAAAGTAGTGATGGCATGAGAAAGAAAAAGAATGCGCTTGGGTATACTTATCTGGCACCGGCACTGATCTCGATTCTGTTGGTGACATGTCTGCCAATTATTTATACGGTGATTTTATCTTTTACTAATTACAACATGTATCATCTGACAGATTACACGTTTGTGGGTCTGGAAAATTATCTGACCGTATTTTCCGGAAGTATTAAAAATGTGTTTTTCCCGGTACTTGGGTGGACGATTTGTTTTGCGCTGTTAAGTACGGCAGGTTCCTATGCAATGGGACTGATTCTTGCCATTTTGTTAAACAATCCGCATATGAAAGAATCAAAAATTTACCGTGCAGTACTGATTGTGCCGTGGGCATTGCCATCTACGATTGCAATCCTCGCATGGCAGGGCCTGCTAAATGAGCAGTATGGTGGAATCAATAATTTACTGCATACAATCGGTATTGCCTGGAATGTACCGTGGCTGACCAATCCATTCTGGGCAAGGGTTGGGCTGATTATCGTGAATGTGTGGCTGGGATTTCCCTATATGATGAATGTCTGTCTTGGCGGACTACAGGCGATTTCTGGTGAATACTATGAGGCGGCTAAAATGGATGGGGCATCAAAATTTCAGTGCTTTAAGAGCATTACATTGCCGATGGTGACGAAACTTTCCATTCCTCTTGTAATTTCTTCGTTTGCGGCTAATTTTAACAATTTTGGAAATATATACATGATTACACAAGGTGGACCGGCGAGAGTGGATAACCAGTTTGCGGGTTATACGGATATCCTTGCCAGTACCACCTATAAGATGACCACATGGTCGAACCGGTATGAACTGTCTGCAACGTTTAGTGTGCTGATCTTTATCATTGTCGGAACATTTACGCTGATTAATATGCGGCTGTCCGGCTCATTTAAGGAGGTTGATTAAATGAAAAATAAAAAGAAAATATCCGCCTCAGAACAACGGACACTGTGGGGAAGCAGGGTGGTCATATGGATCACGATGATCGTGGTGCTGTTTCCGGTCATATGGATTGTTATGTCCTCTTTTTCCGCGGGTGACAGCTTTTTCCTGTCCTCATTGTTCCCTAAAAAATTCAGCATTGAACATTATGTGGAACTGTTTCGGGAAACGGATTTTGGAATCTGGGTTTTTAATTCCCTGAAGTTTTGCTTTATTGTAGCAATCATACAACTTGTGCTTACTTCACTTGCAGCGTATGCGTTTGCAAGACTGCGGTTTGTGGGAAGAAAATATGGGCTGATGGCACTTTTGATATTACAGGTGTTTCCAAACAGCATGGCAGTTGCCGGATACTATATTTTAATTTATAAGTTCGGGCTGGTGGACAACAGCTTTGCACTCATTCTTGTGCTTGCAGGTGGAAGTGCTTACAATATCTGGTTACTTAAATCTTATATCGATGGACTTCCGGTGGAATTGGATGAAGCTGCAATGGTGGATGGAGCAAATGAATTCCAGGTTTTTTATAAGATCATCATCCCGCTTGCAATGCCACAGCTTGCCGTGATCTTCCTGTTTTCGTTTATTGCAACATACAGTGAATATGTGATTACCTCAATCTTTTTGCAGACACCGGGAAAAATGACGCTTGCACTCGGACTGCAGTCCTTTATCAGTGATCAGTTTGCTGCGCACTGGACTTTGTTTGCTGCAGCAGCAGTGATTTCATCCCTGCCGATCATGATCATCTTTATGTGCTTACAGCGATTTATTCAGAATGGATTGGTTGCCGGAGGGGTAAAAGGATAAAATGAAATATCATCGGGGATTCTTCATGAAGATGGCAAAATAGGGACGAATGAGGATTTTTCCGGATTAGCGGGTCTTTTAGAATCTGCAATTTCTGGAGTACGTGCTTCTGCTGCATCAAGTACCAAAATTATGCTTCATCTGGATCAGGGTGGAAAAAATCAGTTGTATACCTGGTATTTTGGTGGATTATTGAAAGAGTCACCAAACTTGGATTTTGATGTATTTGGATTATCTTATTATCCAATGTGGCATGGAACCATGGAGGGGCTTCAGTATAATTTGAATTACTTGGCGACCACCTATAATAAAGAAGTGTGTGTTGTAGAAACTGCGTATGCATGGACAACGGAAGATGGTGATGGTGAAGGAAATGTATTCATTAGTGGAGATGAAGAAGTTGGAGGATATCCTGCAACAGTAGAAGGACAATTTGAATTTATGAATGATCTGGAATCAATCATTTTAAATGTACCAGATGACAAAGGTATTGGATATTTTTATTGGGAACCAGAATGGATACCTGTAGAAGGCGGAACATATGCTACATCTGCAGGGGTTGCGTATAAAAATGATACCGTAACGCCAAGTAATACATGGGATAACATGACGTTGTTTAATTTTCAGGGAAATGCATTAGATTCTATTAAGGTGCTTAATAAACCGTGTGAAAATTTATTGACAAATATCAGTTTTGAACAGAATGGGATAACTACTTCACCGAGTGGATGGAATGTATGGACAAGTGATTCGTCAGATGAAAATACTGTAAGAACAGAATATGGTGATGCATATGATGGAGATTACAAATTAACATTTTGGGATGATAAAGAGTATTCGTGTTCTGTATATAAAACGTATACAAATATTCCGAATGGAACATATAAATTCTCAATTTGGGCAAAGACAAATGGGAAACAGGATGTTTTACAACTTTATGCAAAAAATTATGGAGGAAGTGAGCTTGATACCACGATTGAAACAAGTGACATTAATTGGAATATTTTTAGTATAGACAAGATTGTTGTTACAAATCATACGTTGGAGATCGGGGTTTATTCTGTAGCAGGAGCAAATGACTGGTGTAACCTTGACTTGGCAATGTTAAGAAAAATTGATTAATTATATTTAAAATTTTTAAGGGGATGGTTTTGATCGTCCCCTTAATTTTTGAATTGTTCTTTGACTGGTGGAATCTTATGAAAAAGAAAATATGGAATAGGTGCAGAAAAAATGGTAGACTATAAAAAAGAGTTTTTGTAGGGGTGTAATAAATGTTAACGGATATGATGAAAGACGAATTGGTAAAAGGGTTACTTAATCTGTTTCATGAAAATTTATCAATGATTATTTTGTATGGATCTGTTGCAAGAAATGAAGCTACATCAGAAAGCGATATAGATATAGCAATCATCACTAAAAATGATATGAATGAAGAAATAAGAAATAAATTTATTTGCTGGTCAGCAGAGATGGATATACGTTATGATAAGATTTTTTCTATCATTGATATTAAAGAAGAAAATATGAAAAAGTGGGGGGAAGTGCTTCCATTTTATAAGAATGTACAAAAAGAGGGGGTTATTCTTTGGAAGGCAGCTTAAAAGAACTAGCACGATATTAGCACCTGTAGAGCAGAACATAATCTGTTTTACAGGTGCTTTTTTCAATTAATAAGGAACTGGTACTTTCGCCTCTTGTGAAAATGTCTAATTAAAAGGCTAAAAAAAGACTAAAAAACTTTAAATTAAGTAATACTTTACAAATGTTTAATTTTCTATTAACTAAATATTGACTTAAAATTACTTTATGATATACTGAATTTATCAAATAAATAAAGCAATTGCACACTGGTTCCCATATTTTTACTGCACTCCCCAAGTATGCAGTACCCTCTCCCTGAAATATGGGAAGCAGCGTGCAATTGCTTTTTTATTAAGTGAAACCGGATAGATGGAGGGCACTGGAAGGTTTTTACAAGAAATGGAGAAGAAAGGAAAGGTAGAGCAAAAACATGAGAAGGGTAGGAAAACAGATTGTTGCCATCACGCTGGCAGCGGCAATGATGGGGTCACTGACACCGGAGGCATGCACATTTTTACAAAATGAGGTGGTGTATGCGGCGGAAACAAATGAAGCGTCAGCACCAACAGTAACACGTACAGAACTGTACAAAAATGAGGGCGCAAAAACAACAAAAACCATTGATTTTTCAGAATTGAAAGAAGATGACTGGAATGGTGAAGGAAAAATTACTTTTGTATATGATGAATCCATCAATGGCTCGTCGGGAAATGTGAATGAAGAGTATGAATTAACTGCAAAGGTAACACTGGATGAAACATCCTATCAGTCGCTGGATGCAGATAAAGCGCATCTGAATATCCAGGGTGTAACAAAACTGGGATCAAAATGGGGATGGAACAACAGTACGGATTGCCAGTGGCTGCAGAAGGATTCTTTTATGAAAGTTGGGGAGAATTATTCAGCTGATCTGAAAGTAAAGTTTTCAGGAATAACACCGGATACATTGATGGATGTTGAATTCGTTCTTGTGGGAACCGGATTTAAGGGAACTGTGACATTTTCAAATGTAGTTCTCACAAATTTATCAAGCGATAAACAGGAACTGACCAAACAGGAGCCAACCGTTCTTTCTGATTTAAATGATGAATCCCAGGTAAATCTGTGGGCAGGCGAAACCGGATATCAGTATTTCCATGGCGGAACAAAAAATGCTGCTCCGGAACTTTCCTATGACGCAAATGGCGGAGACGGAAGATTAAAAGTAAGCCTGAATTATACTTCTAATTCCAAAGAGTCCTGGAGTGAGGCAAAAGTGAAATTCACACCGGAGACACCGGCTGATATCAGCAATTATAATCAGGTGAGTGTGGATTTGATTTATCCGGAAAGCAGTAATATTTCCAAGATAAAATTTTTCTCCAACAGCGGAATCAATAAAGATACCAGCATAGATTCGTCCGAGGCAACAGATGCAGGAAACGGATATAAGAAAGTTACAGTTACTTTAGGATTTTCTCCATCTGCCACACCAATGGATGATCTGACAATCGGACTTATCGGAGCCAACAGTTCCTTTGCAGGGGATGTTTATCTGGATAATCTGATACTTTCCCAGAAGGATGCCAGTAGTGATTTTGTGACAATTACGGCAACACCGAATACAGACGGAACACAGGCAAAACCAGAAGCAACAGATAAAACCCTGACCATGACAGATCCGGATGCCAGCAATAGCGCAAAGGCATTGTATGCATATCTGCAGGGACTGACCGAAAGTGATCAGGTACTGTTCGGACATCAGAATGATGTGAGCCATTCCGTAGGAAACAACGATCTGGGAGATGTAAAAGATGTGACCGGTTCCGTCAGCGGTATTTTCGGCATTGACTCCCTGGCATTGTTTGGAAGCGAGGCTGGTGGTATGGATGCGGCATCTGCACTGCAGAATTCCATTGACTACAGCAAAAAGGCGGCCCAAAACGGTGCAATCGTTACCTTATCCACCCATATGCCGAATTTCACCAACGCAAAGATTAAAAAGAATGCAGATGGAACCTACGATTTCTATAACTGTGATTTTAATGAAGCAAAAGATTTATCCGGTGATTCGTTAAAGAAGATTTTGCCTGGTGGAGAGAAGAATGAGGTATTTAAGGCATATCTTGATACGATTGCAGTCTATGCCAATGCATTGGAACAAGAGAATATCCCGGTGATTTTCCGGCCATTCCATGAGGATACCGGTGGCTGGTTCTGGTGGGGCAGTGCAAACACCGCAGAAAGTTACAGGAGTCTGTATGCATATACCAGAGATTATCTGGAATCCCAAGGCGTGCACAATATGCTTTATGTGTATTCGCCAAACGGACCGCTGGAGACCGAGGCAGAGTATATGTCGCGGTATCCGGGAGATGCCTGTGTAGACATTCTGGCATTTGATTATTACAACGACTTTAATACTTATCCGGCAGAGAGTGATACTTCATTCTTTGATCATCTGGATCAGACCTGTCAGGTTGTATCATCACTTGCAAAACAGCATAACAAGCTGGCTGCGATTTCGGAGACCGGTGTACGTGTGATGAAAAAGGATGGAAGTGATAACGAAGGGCTTCTTGTAAAAAATAATCCGGTCAGTGAGGCAAAGTCGGGTGTGAACTGGTATCAGAAAGTGAATGATATCGCAAAGAAAAACGACATGCCATATTATATGGTATGGGCAAATTTCAGCGATACCAATTTCTATGTGCCGTATAAATACAGTGATACCATGGGTCAGGAAATGATCAATGAGTTTATTGATTACTACAACAACGCGGATTCAGTATTTGGAAACGGTACGAATTTCTATGGAAATATCGATAAGTACGCAGGAGTAAAGACGGATAATTACAAAGATGTCAGCGGATACATGGTAGCACCGTTTGATATGGATACGATTTTAAAGCCAACTGCATTAAAGGCAAGTGTTTCCAATGCCGGTGAGGTATCGTTTGTTGTAAGGGATACGGCAAAAGGCAAACAGTTGACATTGCCGGCTGCAAAAGGCTCCGATGGATGCTATACGGCGCAGCTGACACAAAAGGAAATGGATCAGATCGGAAAAACAGATGTAGCATCCATTACACTTGTTGCAGATGGAAAAGAACTGTCCACGATCACAAATCTGAGTATCGGAAAAGAAAAGGACAAAGCTCCGGCAGGTGTGCTGGAAAATTTTGACTACTATGTCGGGAGTAATGGACTTCTGGATGCAGCTTACGGTGGAAATTCTGCCGCTGGATGCAGTTCGTCCTTTACGCTGGATCAGGAGCATAAGGCAGACGGTACATATGGTGCTGCATTTCATTACAAATTAAAAACAACCGGTTCGGAAGTCTGGACGGGTCTGGTAAATGCAACTCTGGGCAATACAGATTTTTCAGCCTATAATGCATTGAAATTCTGGACAAAACTTGATGGAAAAGGGCAGAAGGTTGTTGTACAGATCAAGGCAGGAGGAGAAGAGTATGAAGTATATCTGACCAATCTTGCGAAGACAGAAGATGCCTATGAAGTAACCGTTCCATTCTCCGCTTTTAAAGGGAAGACGGGTGGAAAACTTAGTGGGGATGCTTTAAAAGATGTGCAGGCATTCGGACTCTGGTGTAATTCCAACCCGGCAGGTTCCGCGGTAGATGTGGAATCGGTACTTTACTTTGATGCATTCAAAGGAACAACGATCAGTGATGCAGAAGCTGCAAAAGCAGATGCCGATGGCCTGATTGCGGTAAAACAGACCAGCCAGAGTGGAAATAATGGCGGAAATTCTTCCTCCGGCAGCAGCACCTCTGGTGGAAATTCCGGCAGCACAACAACACCGGATACAAAACCATCGGAAACCCGGAAAACGGACAAAACATTTGAGAATATTGCAAAAGATACAAATGCGACACTTACCGTTGAAAAGAACGATAAGGGAGAAGTGACAGGTGCCCGGGCAAAGCTGGAAAAAACAGTAAAGAACGCTTCCGAGACAAAGAAGACTACAATTTCAGCAGATGTGGTTGCAAAATTAGTCAAAGAGGCAGGAACCAGCGACATCACGATTACCCAGACAACAAAGAACGCTTCCGGCAAAGTGATGAACAGCGTATCTGTCAATGCGAAGGATCTGCAGGCAGGTAAAAAGCTGACACTTGTAAAAGTTGATAAAAAGACAGGAGAAAAAGTCCTGATCAGCAGCAGGACTTATAAGGTTTCCAAAGACGGAACGGTGACAGTGGATACCAAAGATGCCGGTGATTATGTACTGCTGAATGAGAAGGATGCAAAGGCTCTGAGCAGTAAAATCTTAAAGAGTGTTGCATTAAAGGATATCAAGAAAACGGTTGCAAACGGAAAGAAGGCAAAAGTTACTTTTGACAAGAACCTGAACATGGAAAATGTAAAGAAGATCACTTATACATCTTCCAAAAAGTCGGTTGTAACAGTGAATAAAAATGGTACAATTGTCGCAAAGAAAGCTGGCAAAGCAGTGGTGAAAGTAAAAGTCACTTTAAAGAACGGAAAGACAAAGACTGTAAAGATGACGATCAAAGTTACAAAGTAAATTTACAGGAGTCTCGTCAAAATTTTAATAAGAAAAAGACGGTTTCGCAGGAAATCGTCTTTTTTCTTACCCATAATTGTAAAGAGAAGCGTGTGCGTTTTTTCGGGGGAATTGATTGTAATTTCAGGAACCTTTGTTTATACTAAAATCAATAGAAAAGAGAATGAGAAGGAGAACATTTATTATGGCAGGAAAACACATTTCCATTCCGGCACTTTTAAAGATCGGTGCGGGTGCATTGGACAATCTGGGGATTTACTTAAAAGAGTTACAGTTACAGAAAGTAGTTGTATTGTTTGGAAACGGTCTTGTAGAAATGTTTGGTTCTACCGTTATGGAAGCATTGCAGCAGGAGGACATTGATATTTTAGAATATCAGGAACTTGATACCGTGCGGTTGGAAGATCTGACTAGCCTTGCATTTTCCATGCCGGCGAAGACGCAGGCAGTCATCGGCATCGGTGGCGGAAAAGTGATTGATGGTGCGAAATATTGTGGATTTCTGCGAAATCTGCCGTTTATCAGCATCCCGACATCGGCATCGAGCGATGGCTTTTCAAGTGCCAGTGCTTCCCTTCTGGTGGAAGGACGGCGCAAGTCCGTTCCGGCAAAACTTGCATATGGGATTGTGGTGGATACAAAGATTATCCGCAGTGCACCGGAGAAATTTTTATATTCCGGAATCGGCGATATGGTATCAAAAATTACGGCACTGTATGACTGGATTTTTGAGGAAGAACATGGGTACGGAAAAGTCAACGATTTTGCTGTTATGATTGCAAAGAAAGCAGTCAACAGTTTTGTGCGCACACCGTTTACTTCGATACAGGATGATCTGTTTTTAAAGGAACTTCTGGATTCTCTTGCGATGAGCGGAATTGCAAATGAGATTGCGGGCAGCAGTGCGCCAACGAGCGGCAGCGAACATCTGATTTCCCATGCGCTGGACAAGATGCTTGAGCATCCGCAGCTTCATGGTATTCAGGTCGGCATTGCAACATATCTGATGAGTGTTGTGCAGGATCATCGTTACCGGAGGGTAGACACAATTTTTATGCAGACGGGGTTCTGGGATTATGTAAAAGCACTGGATCTTCGGCGGGAGGATTTTGAGAAAGCAGTTGATCTGGCACCATCGATCAAACCGTTCCGCTATACGTATCTGCATGAGCAGCAATATAGGGATCGCGCGAAGGAACTCCTGCATACAGATGCGCGGCTGCAGGAAATCCTGAAATAGAGAGGAAAATAAATTACAGGATATACAATGATAAAAGTAGCAATATGTGATGATGATATACAATTTATTTATAAATTGGAACAAAGTATTTTTCGGTTTGCAGAAATGAAAAGAATAAAAGTGGATGTTGACGGTTATACAAGTGGAGCAGAATTTATTCAAAAACTGCAGCAAAGCGAAAGGTATGATTTGTTATTTTTGGATATTGAATTAGGGGACAGCTCGGGGATTATCGTTGGAAACTGGATTCGATCCCAGATCCAATATGAATCCATGCAGATTGTTTTTGTATCGGCAAAAGAAATGTATGCCATGCAGCTTTTTGATCTGCGTCCAATGAATTTCCTCGTGAAACCCATACAACAGGAACGAGTAGATTATATATTAGATGAATATGAAAGGCTGTATCAGTTTCAGCCACATATTATAGAAATTGGGAAAGGAAGAAATTCGATACGGATAGAAGAACATTCTGTTTTTTATTTGCAGAGCCTTGCCAGAAAAATTCAAGTGGTAACAGCAAATGATATATTATGTGTTTATGGAAAACTTTCGGAGGTTATTCCTGCGTTGAATCCGCATTTATTCTGTGTGGTACATAAATCTTATGTCATTAATCTGCGGTATGCAGAATCTTTTCAGAAAGACAGCGTACACATGATCAATGGGGATGACATTCCGGTCAGTCGGTCTATGAAAAATAACCTTGATCATGCAATTGTGGAAAAGATGAGGTGTGGCGGGTGAATAACATAGAAAGAATATTTGAAGCGGTATGTAACATATTAAGTGTGTATGTAAGTTTTAAAGTGACGGATGTTTTTCTGGAAAAGAAAAGAAAACTGCCACGGATGGCAAATATTGTTTATGTGCTCGTATGGCTTATTAATACAGTTGTTGCATTTGGTTTTCGAAATGCCATGGGAACTACGGTGAGTATGGTACTGCTTCTCTGGGCGGCAGAAGGTATATTGTATGAAGGAAGTATACTGCAGAAAATAATGGCAGGTTGTTTTACAGTATTGCTGGGGCTTACCATAGAATTTATCATGTATTATTATCTGGGAGATTTTTCTTTGTTTTCCGAAGGGCGGGCAATGGGAACCATCACAGGTGCAATGGTCAATCTGCTCATAGCAATGGGAATAAGACAGGTGATATGTCGGCGAAGGGTTATGGAAACACAGAACTATTACTTTATGATTCTTGTATTAGCCGGAAATATTGTCTGGATATATGCTCTTGAGAGTGTATCCGGCGAAAATTCGCCAAAAACAGTATTATCACTGGCTATTATGATCGTTGTAGATCTTGGAATGTTCTATTTGTATGACCGTTTGGGAGAAGCTTATCAGGATAAAATGCAGCAACGGCTTTTAAAGGAACATATGATGGCCTATCAGGAGCAGATTCATATCATGCAGCAGAATCAGAAAAAGCTGGATTCTTTGCGGCATGACATGAAAAACCATATGTATCTTCTGCAGACATATCTTAATGAAGGAAGGTATGATAAGGCACAGGAATATGTAAATAAAATGAGTGAGCATTTGCAGACGGAGCATAAGTATGTGAATACGGGGAATCTGGAACTGGATATGATTTTGAATCATAAACTGGCAAAAGCGGAGGCAATGTCCTGTCAGATTCAGTCGCAGATCGTGATTCCGTGCCAGTTGCCAGTGGATGGATATGACTGGAATGTTTTGTTTGGAAATCTGTTGGACAATGCAATTGAGGCAATGGAGCAGATAAAAGATCGTTTTTTGGAGATTCGGATACAATACGACAGGGGAATTCTGGGTATACAGGTGAAAAATACGTTTGATGGAAAAGTCAATAAACAGGGAGAACGTTTACTGACAAGGAAGAAACAACAGGCATTGCATGGAATCGGTATGCAGAATATTTCAGATGTTGTAGACAAATACGGGGGATGGAAATCTATAAATATCGATGAAAATATATTTGAGGTTCAGATTGTGTTATATCTTTGAAAAAATCCCATGGTGTATGCTATGGGATTTTTAATGCAGATTTTGACGAAAATCAAACCAATTTTAACATGCAGAAAGAATAATGGGAAAAATGAAGTATAGTATACACAAGAGAGGGGAAATAGCCATGAAAAATATTTTAAAAATAATGCTTATGATGATTACAATTTATACGATAACAGGTTCTGCTGTGTATGCCGCGGAAATACCGGTTTCAGATCAGGATCAGTTAATAACGAGCCGTGATTGGACAGAAATCAGTAATTTACAGGATGAAATGAAAAAAGAAGAGCCGGATGCAACCATCGATTATGACAAGGCATTAAAAGTATATGTGGATTGTAATCTTATAAAATTGCAGACGGCAGATACGAAAAAACTCACAAGTGCTCTGGAAAGTGCAAATTATGTATGGGTCATTCCTTTTAAAATGGAAAAGACATATGGAATGTTTACCGTAGCCAAAGGACTTCCTTTGAGTGAAGAAGCAAAGTCTGTATTGACAAAAGCAGAACAGGAAGAAGTAAAAAATCATGCTGGAAAATGGATGATTACAGAGACAGCAGAACATACAGTGGAACCTTACTATGATATACTTCTGGAAAAACGAGAGGCATTATCGGACTGTACGAGAGTAGTACTGGTGGGAAGTCAACCGGGAATGAGACAGCCGGTTGCACTTGGGATGGATGATGAAACAGCACGTATCTGGATTTCGTTGGGGTATCAGTATCCGGTTATGGAGAAAATTCCGGAAACTCAAAATGTGGAAAGCGGTGTCTATTCATTTGATTCTGTAGCGGAGATTTCAGATACTTATATTGAAGATTCTGAGGTAAGTACAGGAGCTGGAGTACAGAGCAGAAGTTCGATGAAATATGTGGCTGGCATTGGAATTATAGTGATAGGAAGCATATTAATCCTTAGTGTTTTAAAGAAAAAGAAATTGGAGGATTATGAATGAAGAAAATCAGTCTGTACTTATTAATTTTTACAATGCTATATTGTCTGTGTGCGTGTGGAAAAAATTCTGATGCAAAATCAAACAGTAGAGAAGATGATGGCAGAAAAGAACAAAAGATAATCATATCATCAATTCAGGTTGCTTCAAATACGAAGGTTATGCGTGCAAAGGTGTTCCTTCCGAACGTAAAATCTTTGGAAGGAACAAATTATTGGTTAGGTGGGTTAGATACTACCAGTAAGGTGGATGTAATAGATACAGGTGATGGTATTCAGATCAATGTGTGCGGCTTTTATTCCGATGATACTGCGTGGAAAAATCCGAAAGTATATAAGGGATTTCAATCACCGGATAATTCAAATACGCCATTAAAAAATGTTTTGGTTAATGGAAAAGTTGTTCCAATGAAGGAGAAGATGTTAAAAGCGGATGTTAAGAAAACAAAAAAAACAATCCCTGTTGAAATTACACCTTATACGGTTAGTATTTGTCCCGTCAATGACTGGAGAGAAAAAGGGTGTTTTTATCATGTAGTTGCAACAACAAAAGACGGAAAGCAATATTCCATAGGAGAGTTACCTCTTACCGATGACAGAAAAGGAACTGAAAAAAAGAAACATCCTTTCATGGATGGTACAGATCTTGAAGAGCTTGGAGATGGCTATGCATCTGCAAGTGAAATGAAATATTGTGGGGCTCGTTATATTTTCAATCAGAAGATTGATATCACACAGATAGAACAGATAGAAATAATAAAATATAAAATCAGCAGATGATATAGGTATAAAAACAGGTCATAAATTTGTTGACGCTGACAGGAAACCATGTTAGGATGATGGCAGAGACTATCAATGAAGTGACAGGGGAATGAGTTTTTGACTCATCCCCCTGTTCTGATTATCAGGAGAAATGGATGAAAAAGAACAAGCAGATGAAACCAGACAATGTAGCAAAACGTCTATGGGCATTTTTTATCGTGCTCACCATGTGTATTACCGTGCAGCCTGTCGTGCCGGTAAAGGCGCAGGAGGTTGTGCAGACAGCGGCAAGAACGATCTATACGGAATTTAAAGATGGAAATTCTACCCATTCCGGAGATGGAAGCTATGGAAATCCCTACAATTTATTTGAGGATGCCTATGCGGCTGCCGGCAATGGGGATGAAATCTCAATTTTGGGAAGTGGTGCTTTTTTAAATGCCGAGGCTGCGGAACCGTTTATTTTTGATAAAAGCGTGACCGTCAACGGAAATGGAAATACTTTTTCCAACCGTAAGGGGGGATTTATCCTGAATACGGATGTGACATTTAAAAACATTACGCTGCGGTTTTCCAATCGTCTGCACGATGCAATTTTTGCAAATGGGCATAAACTTGTTCTTGAGAATGTTACGTGCGACAGCGGATTCCGCTATGTAGATATCTTTGGCGGATCCCTTTATGAGAATGGAAAGAATATGGGGAATCATCCGGGATCAGAGGCACAGATTCTGATTACGGGTGGTGGTACCAATCTGGGGAATATTTATGCCGGTTCCATGAACGGAACATATGACGGTAAGACACAGATCGTGCTTGCGCACGTTTCCGGTACGCAAAATGGGGAAATCTATGCATCTGGTGCCATTGAACCATATGTAAATCAGGATGACTGGTTTTCCACGCAGGAGCCGGATCCACCGGCAGCGTATGGACAATATACGGTTTCCGGCGATGTGGAAATTTCACTTACCGGTTCCGATACGAAACAGGTGTACGGAGTATCTGAAAATCACGCAGGGAAGACATTTCTGACCATAGATACCGACCAGTCCTATACCGGAATTCCAGGTATAAGCAAAGTAGGAAACCTCACAGTAAAGGGCGGTGGAACATTTGCACCGGCAGCGTTGGACAGCTGTACGGTCAGGCTGGAAGGGGCAAGTGCGATTGATCTTTCCCAGATGGAAACTCCACAGGTACATTCGATTGTGAGTGCGGATTCAGCAGGAAATCGACTGATCTTAGGAAAAGAACAGAAGCTGAATGTTACAGATACCATTACGGGTGCACTTACATTTGAAACCCCGAATGGAAGAAATGGAAAATCCGGAATTGCGGAGTATGGTCACACCTATCTGGAACTTGGAAGGGCTGCGGATACGGCGGTTTCTTTTACACCGACAGACGGACAGGCAGGGATGACACTGGAACGGACAATGTCTGGAAATGGAGAAATCTGGAAAACCAGTGAGTTGTCAGGGGATAAACCGGTTGCAGTAAAAAATATGACCATAAAAAATCCTGTACTTTTGGCGAATGTTTCAAATATTATGAGTAGTGATAAATCGTATTATCTGGATGTGGAATGGCAGGAAGGGACACCCGAAAATGGGAAAACTTTATATCAGGTTCCACTTACATACGAAGTAGAGTTCAATAATCATATATATTATTCAACGGTTGGTGATGATGGAAATGCCAATGTTTCGGATCTTAGACTGGCATTTCATCCGGAGACAAATCAGGACGGGGTACATACAATTACACCGGAATTTTATGAAGATGCTACTAGTGGCGAACTGAAACTGCCAGAACCGGGAACCTACTACATCACAATCCGTCCATTTTCAGCAGATGAACAAATTGAGCAGAAGGTAGTTCTGATTGTAAACAAAGATCCGGATACATCCGGTTCGACGGTTACTTCACAGAAAACAACCACTACGATAAATGGATTACCATCGGCCGTGTTCATGCAGGATGAACTGAATCTTACCGTGCAGACGGTCTATACAGGTAGCAGCTTACAGGGACAGAACGTGCCGTCTGCTGATTTTTCGGTATACATTAACCAGACCCCTTATGAAGTATCCGGCATCACACTTCAAAACGGAGAGGCAGCCATAAAGATTCCGGTTTCAGAGGCAAACGGATTTCATATGGGAGAAAATGCAATTACAGTTTCTTATGCAGGAGCAGCCAATGAAAAATACAGGGCACTTCCTTCCCAGGCAAACGAAACCGTGACGGTAAATCCAATTGCCGTAAAGATGCAGTATGATACCATCCAGCAGACAGCTGCATACACAGGGCTGAAACAGAGCTGCTTTGTTTCCACGGTAAATGTAGTCCGAAAGGACAACGGAAAGACGGTAGATTCGCAGGTAAAGCCTGAAGTTTTCTATCGGCAGGATGGGAAAAATGTTGTTCCGGTGCAGCCGGGCAGCTATGAGGTGTGGTTTAAAGTAACTGGAAACCAGTACGATGTGATAGAGGAAAAAGTCGGAACCTTTACCATTACAGCGGCGAAACCATCGATTCGCCTTACGGCAGAGACAGAAAACGGTAATTCTGTACATCTGTATGCAAAGGTAGATGGAGTCCGAAATGGCAGTATTCCGCTTGGTTCGATTTCTTTTTATCAGGACGGAACCATAATAAAGGCACAGGAAAAACTCGTATATGGGGAAGCCGATACGGTTGTATCAGGCTTAAAACGTGGCGGTTCTTATCAGTTTAAGGCAGTATATGAGCCGGATGATAAGGATGGACAGACTTATTACGAAACAGTGACAAGTGAAGCCGTGACTGTTACAATCAAAGAGGACAGTTCCACCGGAGGCGGTGGAACAACCGGAGGCGGCTCATCTTCCGGAGGAAGTGGAACAACCGGAGGCGGCTCATCTTCCGGAGGTGGTGGAGCAACTGGAGGCGGCTCATCTTCCGGAGGAAGTTCTGGTGGTGGAAATACTTCGGGTGGTAACACAGCCGGAGGGGGAACACCATCCAACGGAAACAAAACCGATGTAGAAACTCCGTCTGACGGAAATACAGCTGGTACACAAACACCGTCCGATGGAAACGCGGCCGGACAAAATACACCAACCGTAACCGTTACCGGAACCCGGAAAAATAAATCCATCAAAACAACGGTGACCGCTGATCTGATAAATCAGATACTGGAAGAAAACGATGGAAAACACACAGATGTGACGATCCAGGTCACCGATCCGGCTGGCAACGTAAGCTATACACTGACCGTAAATACAGCAGACATACAGACCGGAAATAAGCTGTATGTGTGTGCAAAAGATCAAAAGACAGGTGCCTATGTCCTTGTAAACGACAAGAGTTATACGGTTACAAAAGCCGGAAATGTGAATTTTTCAGCAGATTCCAATAAGGATTATGTCCTTATGGATCAGAAAGATATGGATCAGGTCACAACGAAAATATTAAAAACGGTTACATTGAAGAATAAAACCGTTCAGGTGAAGAAGGGAAAACAAAAGAAGGTTTCTCTGGCAGCCACCTTAAATATGGACAATGTAAAAAGCATTTCTTATCAGAGCAATAACAAAAAAATTGCATCTGTAAACAAGAAGGGTACCATAAAATCGAACAAAAAAGGAACTGCGTCCATTCGCGTGACAGTAACCTTAAACAATGGAAAGACCAAAGTTTTAAAATTAAAAGTCAAAGTCAAATAGCAGATGCAGGAAAAGACAAAACCCCGGAAATAAATATCCGGGGTTTTTGTTTTACCTAGAGAGAAAGTGCACACTGATCAATTTTTTCCAGTTCCTCCTCCGTAAACGGAGCAGAGTTTAACACTTTCAGATTTTCAAGAATCTGTGCCGGGCGGGAAGCTCCGATCAGAACGGAAGTGACCACACCGTCACGGATGACCCATTTGAGCGCCATCTGTGCGAGACTTTCACCACGGGCAGCCGCAATCTCATTCAGGCTCCGGATACTGTTCAGCCGCTTTTCATCGAACTGGTCGGCATGCAGGAAACGTCCGTCCGTGTTGACACGGCTGTCTTTTGGAATACCGTTTAGATAGCGGTCGGTCAGCATACCCTGCGCGAGCGGGCTGAAAGAAATAATTCCTTTCTTCCCATCTGCTGCGGCCTGTTTTAAACCGTTTTCTTCAATGGTACGGTTAAAGATATTGTAGGAATTCTGGTTGATAATAAATGGGCAGTGCAGATCTTCTAAGATGGCAGCTGCGCGTTTCATGGTTTCCCCGTCGTAGTTGGACAGACCGACATACAGTGCTTTTCCGCTTCGCACGATCTGGTCGAGTGCACCCATGGTTTCTTCCAGCGGCGTATCCGGATCCATGCGGTGGTGATAGAAAATATCCACATAGTCCAGACCGAGCCGTTTTAAGCTCTGGTCAAGGCTGGCAATCAGGTACTTGCGGCTGCCCCAGTTTCCATAAGGTCCCGGCCACATGTCAAAACCGGCTTTGGAACTGATGATCAGTTCATCGCGGTAGGAAGAAAGCTCTTCCCGAAGGATCTTCCCGAGATTTTCCTCCGCACTGCCCGGCTGCGGTCCATAGTTGTTTGCCAGATCAAAATGTGTGATCCCGTGGTCAAATGCCGTAAAGCACATCTGTCTCATATTTTCATACACACCGGTATCTCCGAAATTGTGCCAGAAGCCCAAAGATACTTCCGGCAGCATCAGTCCGCTGTCGCCGCAGCGGTGGTATTTCATGGTTTCGTAACGTGATTCATTTGCGTGATACATAAGAAATCCTCCTTAGTTTGTAAAAAATTTATCATAAATGCCAAATCCAAAGATAAAAAGCACAATCAGCGGCAGAATATAGGTAATGTAGCCGCGCATCCAGTTTTTAATTTTTAATCCTTTTCCGGTATTGGCTTCGGTTGTGTAGTTTTTCCAGCCCCAGCCGTAGCGGCTTGTGCAAAACAGCAGATATACCAGGGAACCGAGAGGCAGGAACAGGTTGCTTACCAGAAAATCTTCCAGGTCAAGCACAGACCCGCCAAAGATTGAAAAACCTTTCCAGTTCCATACATTGTATCCGAGTACACATGGCAGGGAGAGTACAATGATCAGTACCAGATTAACGGCACAGGATTTCTGGCGGCTGCATCCGGTCAGTTCCATACCGCAGGAGATGATGTTCTCAAATACTGCCAGGATTGTGGAAAACGCTGCAAAAAACATAAACAAAAAGAACAGGCTTCCCCAGAGTCTGCCAAGCGGAATATGGTTAAAAATATTCGGCAGGGTGATAAAAATCAGGCTTGGTCCGGAAGTCTGGTCAACATGGAACGTAAAGCATGCCGGAAAAATGATAAGTCCGGAGGTGATAGCAACAAACGTATCCAGAATGGCAATATTTACCGATTCACCAAGCAGAGAGCGTTCCTTTCCGATATAACTTCCCAAAATTGCCATCGCGCCGATTCCAAGGCTTAACGTGAAAAATGCCTGGTTCATGGCACCCGTAATGGTTTTTGCAATACCGATCTGTTTCATCCGTTCAAAGTCCGGGATCAGATAAAAGGCAAGGCCTTCTTTTGCACCATCCATAAAAAAGCTGTTGACCGCCAGAATGATCATGATGATAAGCAAAGAAGTCATCATGACCTTTGTTACTTTTTCCAGACCGTTCTGCAGTCCACGGGAGCAGACAAATACGCCGGCGCAAACAACTACCACCATCCAGAAGCCCATGGTCAGAGGTTTGCTCAGCATTGTGGTAAACTGTCCGGATACACCGTCGGCATCCAGTCCCTGAAACTGTCCGGTGACCGTCATATAAAAATAATGAAGCATCCAGCCGGTGACCGTTGTATAAAACATCATAAGAAGATAGCAGCCGATCAATGTGATAATCCCGTGGATATGCCATTTCTGTCCGGGTTTTTCCAGTGCATGGTAGGCTTTGACCGGACTTTTCTGGCTGGCACGCCCAACCGCAAATTCCATCGTCATGATCGGGAGTCCGAGAATAATCAGAAACAACAGATAAAACAGCACAAAGGCACCGCCTCCGCCCTGTCCGGCAGTGTATGGAAATTTCCATACGTTTCCGATTCCGATCGCACATCCGGCTGACAGGAGAATGAATCCCAGACGGGATTTTAATTTTTCTCGTTCTTCCATAAAATAATCCACCTTTTTGTAAACATTGTATAAAATACAAACGAAATTATACAATCTGTTGTGAGAAGTTTCAACCCTTTTTGACGAAATTTTACCAGGTATGTGTTGTATTTTTTTACAGATACTAGAGGAGAAGGTTGCGGAGTGTTCATGTTCTGCAATCAACAAGATTATCTTATGGAAAGAAAGAGGTATAAACCATGGTTTTAACAGAAAAAGAGATGGCTACAATTGAGGATCTGCACACACAGGAACTTTCCTGCGTGGAGAAGTACAAACGTTACGGACAGGAAGCAAAGGACCCGGTGCTTCGGGATTTGTTTGCCGATCTGGAAAAAAAGGAGCAAAGGCATGTGGAGTCTCTGGAACAGGTCATGAAAGGCAGTGTCCCGTCCTGCAACGTCAATGACAGAGAGGGAAAAGAATATGCGCCGAAGGCAACCTATGATTCCATGACCAATCCAGAAGACAAGAAAAACGACAATTTCCTTGCCACGGACAGTATCGGTTCCGAAAAAATGGTGTCCGGAACGTATAATACCGATGTGTTTGCATTCGGGGATTCCGATGTGCGCAAACTTCTGGCAGATATCCAGGTGGAAGAACAAAACCACGCGGAGATGCTCTATAAATATAAAACCGTAAACGGCATGGCATAGCCGGCATGTGGAGTGGATGTCCCAAAGCATCCACTCTTTTTGTTTTTACAAAAGGATTACAGAAACCGGATAGTATATCTTACATAACCCGTTTATTATAAATCCTGTAATAAATCTTACAGATTTCACAAGGAGAACATATGTCCCGATGGCGGTGATAAGTGGGACATAGTTGGAAAAATATATCATATATGTCCCAACACACGATGCAAGTGGGACATAATCAATCTTTTATTTTCTATATGTCCACTATCAATTTGGAAAGTGATAGAACACTTGATTTTCTTAACAAACACATGCAAATCTGTTTGTTAAAAAATGGTCTGGAAAATTCAATTCCGAAACAATACCAGCGTATTAAAAATATATTGACATTTACGAACTTTACGCTATAATAGAATCAAACATATGAACAAATGCTCATATGAAAGAATGATAAAATGAAAAAGGAAAGTATGGAGGAAACCGACGATGAAGAAAACTTACAAAATTGATGTGGATTGTGCAAACTGTGCAAATAAAATGGAGGAAGCTGCAAAAGCTACTACCGGAGTAAAGGATGCAACTGTAAATTTCATGACACTGAAGATGAACGTAGAATTTGAAGAGGGTGCAGATGCAAAAGCGGTTATGCAGGATGTGTTAAAGAACTGTAAGAAAGTGGAAGATGATTGTGAGATCTTTCTTTAAATCCGGCTTTTTCCATAGGTATCAGTCAGATTGGAGGGCACCATGAATAAAAAGCAGAAAAAAGTATTGAAACGAATTATTGTGGCAGCAGTGCTTCTGGTTATCATCGGGATTGCAGGAAGCGTTGTTTCCATACCAAAGTGGCTGGAGTTTCTTTTCTATCTGGTTCCGTATTTTGTGATCGGCTATGATATTCTGCGGAAAGCCTGGAAGGGAATCTGTAACAGGCAGATGTTTGATGAAAATTTCCTGATGGCAGTGGCAACCATCGGAGCGATTGCCCTCAGCGATTACAAAGAAGGCGTTGCAGTTATGCTGTTTTATCAGATCGGAGAGCTGTTCCAGAGTTATGCAGTCGGTAAGAGCCGCCGGAATATCAGTGATCTGATGGATATCCGGCCGGATTATGCAAATATTGAAACAGACGGTCAGATGGAAAAAGTAGACCCGGATGAGGTGGAGATCGGCACGGTGATTATTGTACAGCCGGGCGAAAAAGTTCCAATCGATGGTGTGGTTGTGGAAGGACATTCTTCCCTGAATACCAGTGCACTGACGGGAGAGAGTGTTCCGCGGGAAGTCGCTGTGGGAGAGGAAATTATCAGTGGATGTATCAATATTTCCGGACTGTTAAAGATCCGCACCACAAAAGAGTTTGGAGAGTCTACGGTTTCTAAGATTCTTGATCTGGTGGAGAATGCAAGTTCCAAGAAATCACGTTCCGAGAATTTTATTTCCAGATTTGCACATTATTATACACCGGCAGTCTGTTACGGCGCGCTGGCACTGGCAATACTGCCACCGCTTGTCCGCATGCTGTTTATGGGACTTCCGGCAGACTGGGGCATCTGGATTTACCGTGCACTGACATTTCTGGTTATCAGCTGCCCGTGTGCGCTGGTCATCAGTATTCCACTCAGCTTTTTTGCAGGAATCGGAGGTGCCAGTGCAGAGGGTGTTCTGGTAAAGGGTTCCAACTATCTGGAAGCACTTGCGGGAACGCGCACGGTTGTCTTTGACAAGACAGGAACAATTACGCAGGGGGTATTTGAAGTCTGCGGAATTCATGGAACAAACTGTGCATCCGGCAGCTGTCCGGTTGTGTCTGGACATCCGGTATATACGAAGGAGGAAGAACAGCTGCTGGAATACGCGGCACTGGCAGAGTGCCACAGCACACATCCGATCAGTGTCAGCCTGCAGAAAGCTTATGGCAGGAAACTGGATGTGGACCGGGTCACAGATGTACAGGAAATCGGTGGACACGGTGTGATCGCAACGGTAGACGGACACAGGGTTGCAGCAGGAAATGACAAACTCATGAAAAAAGAAAAAATTGCGTACCGCAACTGCAGCTGTACCGGTACAATCGTACATCTGGCAGTCGATGGTGTCTATGCCGGTCATATACTGATTTCAGATATGATTAAGCCGAATGCGGCGGCTGCCATGCAGGCACTAAAAAATTCCGGTGTGCACCGGCTGGTAATGCTGACGGGTGATGATGACCGTGTAGCACAGCAGGTAGCAGGGGAGGTTGGAATCACGGAAGTACATTCCCAGCTGCTTCCGGCAGATAAAGTTTCCGAAGTGGAAAAACTGTTGCGGACCAGGGAAGAAAAGAGTACCGTTGCCTTTGTCGGGGATGGCATCAATGATGCACCTGTGCTTTCCCGTGTTGATGTTGGAATCGCTATGGGAGCACTTGGATCGGATGCGGCGATTGAGGCAGCAGATGTGGTACTGATGGATGATGATCCGCTTAAGATTGCGAAAGCAATCCGTATCGCAAGAAAGTGCCTGCGGATTGTATATGAAAATATCTGTTTTGCAATCGGGATTAAACTGCTCTGCCTGTTTTTGGTAACGATAGGTATTGCAAATATGTGGATGGGAATTTTTGCAGATGTCGGTGTTATGGTGATTGCTGTGCTGAATGCAATCCGCGCACTTTTTGTAAAAAAATTATAGGGTATAATTCTGCCGGAAATGTTCCGGTGGAGAGGAGGAACTTCATGGAAAAAGAAAAGATTGAATGCTGTAGTGAAAATCAGGTACATCCGGATCTGCTAAAGATCGTGAATGACACGATGCCGGAAGAAACGGAACTGTATGATCTTGCAGAATTATTTAAAGTGTTTGGAGATTCCACCCGTATCCGCATCCTGTTTGTCCTGTTTGAAGCAGAGGTGTGTGTCTGTGATCTTGCAGCGGCATTGTCAATGACACAGTCTGCAATTTCCCACCAGCTTCGGATTTTAAAACAGAATAAGTTAGTCAAATGCCGCAGGGAGGGAAAATCTGTTTTTTATTCCCTGGCAGATGACCACGTCCGGTCAATCATTGCACAGGGCAGGGAGCATATTGAGGAAGATGTAATATAAGGATGATACCATATGGGAGAAAAGGACATTCGCGGTGGATGTCCTTTTTTCGTACAGACGGATCTTAATATTTATTTAAGTTTCTTTAAAGATAGCCTTTTTTGGATATGAAACTGCTATAATAAAGGTGCAGTAGAAAAAATACATCAATTAAAATATGAGGTAAATACATATGGAAACTTATGAAAGCGTAAAAAGTAATCCGGTGCAGCCGGAGCAGAAAGAAAAGAAAAAAGGCGGTGCATGGAAAGGGATTGTAGCGGTGATTCTTGCGGCAGGCGTTGTGGGAAGTACCACGATTTCTGCGTTTAATCTGGTGACTTTAAAATCCTATATTGCAGAGCAGAAAAAGGAAGAAAATCCTGAGACTACCGAGGATTACGTAAAGATCGCAGATAATTATGAGATCAAACCTACCACAAATATTTCGGATGCCTACAAATCCGGCGATACTTCAAAGCTGACAGACAAAGAAAAAGAAACCCTTGATATGGCAAAAAAAGCGATCAAAGATATGAAGATTACGGACAGCATGTCTGATTTTGAAAAGGAAAAGGCGGTGTATGACTGGATGACCAAAAAGCTCCAGCAGGATTCCGGGGCACTGACCGTTATTCCGAGTACACAGGAAGACTGTGATAATCCATACGGTGTGTTAAAATACCACAATGCCGTATGCGTCGGTTATGCGACGACATTCCGCATGTTCATGCAGATGATGGGAATTGAATGTAAAGTGGAACATAATACAGAAAAATTCCATAGCTGGGATGTGGTAAAAATTGACGGAGACTGGTACATTACCGATATTTATTCCGATGCAGGAAATGGAAATTATGCGAACTTTAATGTGACGGATGCCATGTATGGACAGTCCCAGAGCTGGGATCGCGATTACTTCCCGGCAGCTAACTCATTAAAGTACAATATGGCATACCAGAATAAGAAAACCGTGGACAGTATATATGATCTGCCGAAAGCATTGCGTGCTGCTATGGACAAAAAGCTTGGCGGGGTCATGGTTGCGTTTAAAGAGGATATTACAGAGGAAAAAGCGCAGGTGGCAAATGCCATAGCTTCTTCCATTGACAATTTCCTGATGTCCGGAAACTATAAGGATATGCCATACAGTCTGGGAACTTACAACTGGATTCAGGATCCGGATGGAAAAGGATATTTGTTTAATGTTGCCATGCCGGGATATAACACGGACAATACAAGCCAGAATATCAGCGAAAAAGAACAGAAAAAAATCGACAAGGCTGTCCAGAAAGCATTTCAGGGACTGGAACCTGCAAACGGAGATGGCATGATGATGGATGGCGCAAGTGCTGATATCGGAAATAAGGATATGACCATGGATAATGCGGCACAAAATGGGGCAACGTTCAGTACGGAAGAAACTGTGGAGGCCAGATAACAGATGAAAAAACAAAAAACGGGTTGGAAACTTCTGCTGGTTCTGACCATGCTGGTGATGTGTGTGGGATGTGGTGCGAAGAAAAACACGTCCGGTTCTGTCAGTATGTATGACCTGCGCACGGCGATGGAAGCAGCGGATCCGGATCTGCCGGAGATGCTTAATGCCAGCAGCGCAGAAAAAGATGCAGAAGATGAAAACACAAATAATGTAGGAAATAATGGGGAAAATAGTAATGAAATTAACAATAAGCCTTCTGAAAATATAGAACATGCAGAAACAGGATTAAAAACAGAAGTATTAGAATCAAATGTAAGTCCAAGATATTCACAAGAATATTATGGAGTGAAAATAAGAAATGAAACAGATTATAAATTAACAAATGAAGTATTAGATCCAAGCAAATTAGAAATAAATAAAGATAATATTATAATTTATCAAACACATTCATGTGAAAGCTATACAGCAAGTGAAAAATATCAATATAAACAAACAGGAAATTTTAGAACAACAGACAAAAATTTTAGTGTAATACGTGTAGGAAGGGAATTAACAGAACAATTAAAATCATATGGATATAATATAATACATGACGAAAACTATCATGATTATCCATCATATACAGGCTCATATACAAGTTCTTTAAATACAGTAACAAAATTACTTGAGGAAAATAAAAACACAGACATAGTTATAGATGTACATAGAGATGCTGTAGGAGACAATAAATATGCGCCTACAGTAAAAATAGGAGATGAATATGCAGCACAAATAATGTTTGTTGTAGGGGGAAATGGAAGTAGTATACCACACCCTAAGTGGCAACAAAATCTGAAATTTGCTATAAAAGTACAACAAAAAGCAAATGAGATGTATCCAGGTTTGTTTAAGCCAATAATATTACGTGAGTCTGGATATAATCAACAAGTATCAAAAGCAGCAAGTTTAATAGAAGTAGGTGCAACAGGAAATACACTAGACCAATGCTTAATTAGTATGAAGTATTTAGCAAAGGTGTTAGATGAGGTACTTAGCAATTAGAAAAATTTGTCTAAATTTTTTAAAATATATAAGCTGTAGTAACTATAAGTAAAAGATATGTGTTTATTTCAATAAAAATTATATTAAAGAGATTACGAATTTTTTATAAGTAATTAAAATGTAATATAAATGTAATGCAAAAGAAATATACAATCTCATAATGAGATGATATAATTGTTCTGCACAAGAAAATATAAAGTAACAAATTATTCCACATTTATTTATTAATCGTATAGAATAAATTAATAAAATAAAACAGTAAAATATAAAAAGAAAGAGTAAATAAAACAATAAAACCAGTAAACAAAGTAACAAAAAAGAATAAAAATAAACAAGGCAATAAAAATATGATTAATAAATAAATTTTGTGGAATAATAACAAAAGAAATAATGGGAGGAAGAACATGGAAAAGGAAATGAAAAAGAAAGAACAATTAAACTTAAATCACCAAATAGCAAGCAAAGAAGAAAGAGGAATAACGCTAATAGCATTGGTAGTAACAATTGTTGTTCTTTTAATATTAGCAGGAATAACAATAAGTCTAGTGTTTGGTTCAAATGGAGTAATACAAAAAGCCCAAGACAGTAAAGAACAAACAGAAATAGGAGAAATGAGAGAAAAGCTAGAAATGGCAAAAGTGCCAGTATATGCAGATGGGAATGGCTCATATAAAGTACAGGATTACTGGGGTAGAATATAAAGTGAAGGATTAATAGCAGATAAAACAGTGGACATAATAGACAATGGAGATGGAACATATGAAGTAACAACAACACCAGGATATGTATTTGAAATAACAGTAGAACCAAATAAAGAAATAGCAGAAAATATAATAATAGGAGAGTGCATAGGAAAAGGTGAAAACTTAAGTATAGGAATAAGAGTAGTAAAAAAGACAACAAACAGTATAGAGATAGAAGTAGTAAGGGCAGAAAAAGCAAGTAACTTTAAATACTCAATAAAAAAACAAGGAGAAGAATACGGAGCAGCAGAAGAAAAAAGCGAAACAAGACATGTATTTAGTGGATTAACCCAAGGAGGAATATACACAATAAAAGTAGAAGCAACGAAAGATGGAGAGCAACAAATAGTAGAAAAAACATTACAAGTTGGAGAAATACCATTAGCGATAGACGGAGACGTAATATGGACAGGAAATGGACAAGCAAGTGTAAGGATATATACAGAAGAAGAGGGCTACCAAATAGAATGGCAAAAGAATGGAATAAGTGAAGGAAGTTGGACAAGAGAAGCATCAGGAGTAAAAGAAAAAACAATAACAGGACTAGTAAATGGAGACATAATATATGCAAGACTATATGATGGAACAAGTAGTGGAAAATATGCAAATATAGAAGTAAGAGACGATATAGTACCAACAGCAACAATAAAATTAAGTGGGACAGCAGTAGAAATAGGAAAACCATTAACAGCAGAAGTGGTGCAAACAGATAATGAAAGTGGAATAAATATAAACCAAACAAAATGGGTATTAAATACAGAAGCAGGAAATATAGGAATAGAAGCAAGTAAATATACAGGAGGAACATTCGCAAAAACACAAGAAACAATAACAATACCAACAACAACGGGAGGAACATATTATTTACATGTATTAACAGTAGACAATGCAGGAAATAAAAAAGAAATAATAAGTGAAAAAGTAAGAATAACAAATGCTCCGAAAATTGGAAA